>Ga0105104_10003046_pt1 | contig 12087 bp, 8 predicted proteins | sample PPLLaktember2015_3_FD_87034 | JGI IMG/M metagenome (GOLD analysis project Ga0105104, IMG submission 87034) | Freshwater sediment microbial communities from Prairie Pothole Lake near Jamestown, North Dakota, USA - PPLs Lake P7 Core (6) Depth... | ecosystem: Environmental > Aquatic > Freshwater >...
CAGCAATTCCCAAATCAAGGCCTTTGGCGGCGGTCAACTGTGTTCCGCTGCAGGATATCCGGCCGGCGGCGGCGGCGGTGGTTCAGTAAAAATCATTGCCGGCGGCTCTGTTACCAATAAGGGTATTATCAATGTAAACGGCGGCAAGGGCGGCAATGGCAATGCGGGAAATAATACAGGCGGCGGCGGCGGCGGCGGTCGTGTGGCAGTTTTCTACGGCACTACATATTCTAACAATGGCACAATTACAGCTAATGGCGGTGCGCGAGGCACTTATAGCTTAACGTTTGGTCTTGCCCAAAACGGTCAGAATGGCACTATCTTTACCACAAACGGTTCGCCCAGCAAGGCCTCAGCTCCGACTCCAGCGAACGGCGATAAGATGGTTTATTGTAATCCTGACCCTTGCACTATCCAGTTGAAATGGTACTCCGGTTACGATGGCGGAACAGATGAGGTCTTCTGTGACACAAACCCCAATCCAACCACTTCGCGCGGCTCGGTTTCCGCGACTCGCGGTCAGCACGAAGTAACTATGACAGTTTCAGCAGGAAATACCTACTACATGAAGGTTGTAACCGACGGCACTGTCAGCAGTGATACGTGGTCCTTTAAGACGGTCAACTGGAGTTGCAAACAGTATGACGGAACTGATCCTAATCATGTGAGTGGACCGGAGTGGGATGGAAATCATGACTGCGTCCTTAATTTTGGCGATTTCCCGTATTTTGCGAAAGATTGGTACAACAGTGATTTTGACACCTATATGCTCGATATGGCTGATTTGGACAGATTCGCAAATGAATGGTTAGATTGTTACAACAGAACAGACGGCGGTTGTGACGGCTATTAAGCCGGTTTAAATGTTAATGAACGGATGTGTGTTATAAACAGGCGTCTTTTCAGGGTGATGATATAATTAAGGAGAATGCCATGAGAAGAAAAGAAGGTTTTACATTAGTCGAATTGCTGATAGTAATCTCGATTATCGCCCTGCTGATGTCGATACTTGTTCCTTCACTGGGTAAGGCCAGAGAACTTGCGAAACGTACAGTTTGCGGCCATAACATTAAGCAAGTGGGTGTAGCGATAATCGCGTATAGCGCGGATACCGATTTATTGCCGTTTTATGGCGGCTGGGACCCTTCCTGGCGTGCGCCCTTTGATAGCACTCCTGCTAATGCTCAGGATGAAGGGCATCCTTATGCTGCCTATCGGGCCGACAAGGAACCCTGGGGCGATCCTACTTATGCAAAAAAGCCGGTCCCAATGAAACTGGCCTGTCTTTATACCGGCAAGTATGTAGGAGATGCGAGAGTATTTTATTGCCCGTCCAATAGGAATTCCACATACAAGTATGAATCGTTTGTAAAACCCCTGGCGCCAAACATCAGCAGCGATTGGGGCACTCTGCCGCAGATTTATAACACGACACTTAACCCCCCAAATCAGTGGGTGCGCATAGGATACACTTATTATCCTATTGATGAGACCATCAAACGTCCTCCTCTTATGGTGCCGGTTTTCGGCACCCTTGTTCCAAAGTATACAGCAAGAAGATATTCTTTACTTAGCAAGAAAAGTCCGTATCTGACGGATATTATCTGGTCAAGAGGCCTTCTAAGCCATAAGTCGGGAATAGACGGCGACAATCGTGTAAAAAATGCAGGCATCAATTCCTTGTTTAAGGATGGGCATGTCAATTATGTTAAAGACCAGACGGTTTCGTATGCGGGGGCGACTATGGCGCAACCAACGCTCTTCTATAATGATTATTGGAGAAACTGGGACCCTCCGGGAACAGGACAGAAACCTGAAGGCATAGTTGCCAGTTACCTTTTCTATAATATATATTTGATGGTCAAGCCCTGATGGTTTGAATCGGCGGCAGAGAGTCGAAGCGCGATAGGAGTATGATGGTAATGTCATGGTTGTTGAACGAAACAGGTATTTTCCGGCGCACAGGGAAAGTGCGGAGGTGAATGCAGCGATAGCGTCTGGGTGGGGATTGCCTGATAAGCGGGTGATAAAAAGCATCTCGATTCGTATTTGTGTTTTATTTATTCTGTTGGGGGGCAGTATCTCCTTTGCAGTTGACGCCTTTCCCGGTGCTGAAGGTTCGGGCCGATTTGCTACAGGTGGTCGCGGAGGGTCTGTTTACGAAGTAAATAACCTCAATAACAGCGGTCCAGGTTCCATTGTTGACGCCGTTAGTCAGCCCAGCAGGACGATTGTATTCAGAGTTTCAGGCACTATCGAACTGGGATCTGTTATTCTCGAACCCAAATCCAATACGACAATCGCGGGCCAGACCGCTCCCGGCGACGGTATCTGCCTGAAAGGCCGAATCCATATACAGAACAACGTGCATGATATTATCATTCGCTATATTCGCGTCCGCGTGGATGCGGGCGCCCCCAATTCCTCCGGCGACGCCATCGATATCGACGAATGTTACAACATTATTATCGACCATGTTACCGCCTCTTTTTCTCGCGATGAAGGAATTTCATGCCAGGAAGATTCCAATAATGTTACAGTTCAGTGGTGTATCATGAGCGAAGCATTGACTAATGAGAGTCACAGCTATGGTTCGCTTGTCCGGGGCCGATATGGGCAGAAAAAAACATATCATCACAATCTGTATGCGCATAATCAGGGCCGAAATCCGAGGCCGGGCAACTATACCGGTATCGGGTCCGACTCGGAAGGGCTTCATTTCGATTTCCGTAACAATGTGGTGTATAACTGGGCGGGAAACTATGGGGGGTATAATGATGACCATGCAGGATTTGTCAGCCGATATAACTTCATAGGCAATGACTTTATCAAAGGCCCGGAGTCAAGCAGCACCTATATTTTCCGCGAGAGCTCCCCCGATTGCTACGGTTACTTTCAGGATAATGCCCATAACGATGTTGTCCCGCCAGGGAGCAATCCGTGGGTCCTGGTTTATTTTAATCCTTCATATTTTAATTCCGCTCAGATAGCCGCTTATAAAGCACGTTCGTATCTAATACCGATGGAAGCGGTAACTACAACCTCGCCTGCACAGGCCAAAACAGACGTGCTGGCAGACGCGGGTGCCAGTTTCCCCGGTCGCGACATAATCGATGTTCGAATCGTCAACGACGTCATCAATAAAACAGGCCATTCCATCGCAACTACCGACGACCAGCCCGAGGGCGCCTGGCCGACGCTCAATTCGCTGCCCGCTCCCGCCGACAGCGACCATGACGGGATGCCTGATGAGTGGGAATTGGCTGTTTGTCTTGACCCCGGTAATTCAGCCGACTGCAACAGCGACCGTGACTTTGATGGCTATACCAATCTTGAAGAATACCTCAACTGGCTGCCAACAGGGGATTTCGCGCCGAAAGGGACGGATTTTAATTGCGACAATATGGTCGATTTCCATGATTTTGCAGAATTTGCCGGGCAGTGGAGCATTTCTGCCGACAGTCCGCTTTACGATGAAAGATATGATTTTGACCCTTCTAACGGTATGATATCGACGGATGATTTGGCATATATCGCCCAGGACTGGCTGACAGGCGGAGGGGAATATTAGATATGAGAGGAAATCGGTGAATCATCATTCAATAATAGTTCTGGTTTTATCTTCGCTGACTGGTTATGCGTGCCTGGCGGCGCAGGAGAGTAATGCGCCCTGGCAGCCGGATGATAAACTGTCGGGTCTGGCTAAGATTTTTGAAACCGGCAACACCCGCCAGATAGTGGTAAACGCCGATAATTCGATACAGGAAGCTATTGATTCTGTCAGCGAGGGCAATAAAGAACGGATTGTCGTGCTGATAAAACCCGGTTTTTACAAGCAGCGTGTTTTGATACCAAAAAATAAGCCCTTTATTACCCTGCGGGGCGAAGACCCTTTCAAAACGACTATCAGTTATAATCTTAATCATGATATGAACAAGCCCGACGGCTCAGGCAGATACCTCTCCGATTGCGCGACGTTAATTGGCGACAGTAATGACCTTATACTGGAAAATCTTACCATTGAAAATACTTTTGGTCCTCATCCGCAGGCGCTTGCCGCGAGGTTGATTAGTGAGCGTGCCATTGCCGTAAATTGCCGGTTTCTCGGCGGGCAGGACACGCTTATGGCCAATTCCGGCCGGCAGTATTACCTGAATTGTTATGTAGAAGGGGGCACGGATTTTATTTATGGCTATTCTCAGGCCGTTTTTGATAATTGCACGATACATTCCAAGGGAAACAGTCATATTACGGCGCACGCGGCTACCGAGCCGAATCTTCCTGCGGGCTTTGTTTTTTATAGTTGCCGGATAACAACGGCCGATGGAATTATGACAGACCTTGGCAGGCCGTGGCGCCCTTACGCAAAGGTCGTTTTCCACAATTGCTGGCTTGACAAAGGCATAAAACCCGAGGGTTGGGACAACTGGCGCGACCCAAACAGGGAAAAAACGGCTTTTTATGCCGAATTCAAAAGCACCGGCCCGGGCGCTAATCCTTCATCGCGAGTGAAATGGTCGCATCAGCTTGCCGATGAAGAGGCCAGCAAGTTTTTACCGGAAAACTTTATGAAGCTTGACGGACGCACCACTGACCCGTGGCTTCGGGAAATAATTGATTTCAGGAAAACCGTTCTTAAGAATTAAAAATATGAGGACAGTCACGAACGAAATTCTTTGTATGCTGGTATTGCTGAGCATGGGCTGCTCAGGGGCCAGGGGGACAATGCTTGCGGCGTTTCCCGGCGCCGAGGGTTTCGGAATGTATTCCACGGGCGGCAGGGGAGGGCGGGTCATTGAGGTTACAAATCTTTCAGACAGCGGGCCGGGCAGTTTAAGGGAGGCGATAAACACAAGCGGCCCGAGAATTGTCGTTTTTCGCGTCGGCGGCTATATTGAGCTGAAGTCGGGGCTGGATATTAACGAGCCGAACATAACGATTGCAGGCCAGACAGCACCGGGCGATGGGATATGTCTTAAAAATTACGGCCTGGCGGTGCGTGCCGACAATTGTGTTATTCGTTACCTGCGTGTGCGGCCAAGCGATATCGCAAAAGAGGAATTCGACGCTATCTCAGTTTTAAACGGACATAATATTATCATCGACCATTGCTCAGGAAGCTGGGGCGTCGATGAGGTAATTTCTGTTGTTTCCAGAAGGCCCACCCTGGGCGATATTACAGTTCAGTGGTGTATGATTGCTGAGAGTTTAAATTGCTCCGCCCATCGTAAGGGCTGCCATGGCTACGCTTCTTTAATCCGCGCCGGCTTTGGCAACGGCGTTACTTATCATCATAATCTTTATGCGCATAACAACGGCCGAAGCCCGCGTCCGGGCAATTACGTTGATTCTACTCGCGACCCCAGCGGTTTAATTTTTGATTTCCGCAATAATGTAGTGTATAACTGGGGAGGCAAACACGCGGGATACAATGATGACGGCAAAAACGAGGCGAATAGCATTACCAAAATGAACTTTGTTAATAACTATTATTTAAAGGGAGGCAATTCTACCGGAAGCATCGCTTTCAGGGAATCGACCGCCGGCTGCAAAGCGTATTTCAGCGATAACTGGATGAATGGTAATTGCCCAAATGACCCATGGAGTCTGGTTGAATTAGTTGATTTTACTCAGGCGCAGAAAGACGAGTATAAACAATCAGCCCCTATACCGGCTGTACCGGTAGCCGCTGAGGACGCATCAACTGCATATACGCGGGTTTTAGCCGATGCCGGCACAGTATTTCCTGCACGGGATGAGGTTGACAAACGTATTGTAGACAGCGTTGTAAAAAAAAACGGCGTTATAATTAATCATATAGAAGAAGTCGGCGGCTATCCCCAGCTTGCAGCAGGCACAGCTCTTGACGACAGCGACCACGATGGGATGCCTGATAAGTGGGAGATGGTTTGCGGACTTAACCCTGCCGATGCAAATGATGCCCGCGGCGACCGCGATGGCGACAGCTATGCAAATATTGAAGAATATATTAACTGGCTGCCGATGGGCAAGCCGATGCCGGGCAAATTGGCAAATGCTGATTTTTAAAGTGTATTTTTATGGATAAGCTGAAAATAGTCAATATAGGCGGTTTTGGCCATTCAGACGCGGTTTTCCGCGATCTGGCTGGAATGCCGCAGGCCGAGCTGATTGGGCTGGCCCCGGCATATCAGGGTGAAGACATCTCGAAATTCATGAAACTTGAGCCGGGCGTCGGGAAGAAAGTATATGATGACTATAAGCAGATGCTCAAGGAACTCAAACCTGATGTTGCGATAATCAGCACCCGGCTTGACCTTATACCACTTTTAATAATGGATGCCGCCGACGCGGGCTGTCACGTAATAGCTGAAAAACCGCTTGCTTTGGATTTGGCGATGCTGGAAAAAGTCCGCAAATCCGTGGAGAAGAATAAAATTAACCTTACGGCCATGCTTACGATGCGCAGCGACCCTCAATTTGTGGCGGCCAGGCAGGTTTACGGCAGCGGCGACATCGGCCAGGCGGTTTTAGTCAATGCCCGAAAGAGCTACAAATGGGGCACAAGACCCGACTGGTTTGGAGACAAGGACAAATACGGCGGCACAATAGGGTGGGTCGGAATACACGCCTTCGACTATATCAATTATATTACAGGTTTGGGTTTTACTAAAGTCGCCGCGATGCAAAGTAATTTCGCGCATGGCGACCGGCCTGCCTGTGAAGATAATTGTGCCCTTGTGGCGCAACTCGCCAACGGCGGACACGCTACGATAAGCGTCGATTATTGCCGGCCGGAAACTGCCGGGACCCACGGCGACGACTGGATAAGAATCGTCGGGACCAAAGGCCTGCTCGAAGCAAGCGGCGCTAAAAAGGAATGTTCTGTTATCAGTAACGATAAAGGCAGTTTTCAGCATGTATTGCCCGACGGAAAAGACAAGATATTCAGCAGGTTTCTTTTGAATATTCTTGAGGGTAAAAGCAATGACGAAATCGCACGGGTGTCTTTTATGCTTACAAAAGTATGCCTGGTTGCCCGCGAGGCGGCCCGGAAGAACAAGGTTTTGAATATAGAATAGAATGGGACAGGCGATGATTAAGCTGGCGATGATAGGTGCGGGCGGATACGCTTATGAGCTGATAAAGCGCATCTGCGACCTGCCTGACAAGATAGAGCTGGTGGCGGTTACGAGTAATCCGGCGAGGAAGTCGTCAGGAAGGTCGTTCTGTCAGAGCAAAGGCATTCCGATTTATGATGATATTGACCAGTTGATCAAGAATGTTAAAGGGATTGCTGATGTGATTTTTATTCCGGCGCCGATTCACAAACATTTCAGTTTGACCACCAGGTGCATAGACGCCGGCTTTGATATATTTCTTGAGAAGCCCCCCGTAGCCACCATTCAGGACCTCGATGAGCTGACAAAATATGCGTCCAGGCGCGGCAAAAGGGTACCTGTCGCGTTTCAATATCTTTACTCGTCTATAATACAGGAGTTAAAAAAACGGATCGTGGAAGGCCGTTACGGCCGGGTCAAACGAATAAGGGCCATGGCCGGCTGGCCGAGGTTTGACACGTATTATACTCGCAGTGAATGGGCGGGTAAGCTTCATATAAACGGCGAATGGATTCTGGACGGGACGATTAATAATCCTCTCGCTCACATGCTCAGCGACGAATTGTATCTTGCTTCTATGAAACCCGGCGCTATGGCGGAACCGGTCAGCGTCCAGGCGGAGTTGTATCATGGCCATGATATCGACAGCGAAGATACCAGCAGTCTTAGGATTATAACCGACAAGGGTGTTGAGGTCCTGTTTAACGCGTCGCTTTGTTCCGAAGCGAAAATGGACCCGTTTGTTATTATTGAGTGCGAAAAGGCGAAAATTGAATATACCGGCTTCTGTAAGGCGACGATAATACTTGAAAATGGCGAAGTTGACCGCATAAATGACGACAATGAAAAACGCATCAACATGCTTATAAAACTGGCCGAGCATTATGAAAACGGGTCTCGGTATCCGGTATGCCTTGAGACATGCAGGCCTTTTACCATGGCGGTAAACGGCGCATTCGAGTCGTGCGGCCGTCCCCATACCATAAGCAAAGAATATCTGACCTGCCGGGAGCAGAACGATTCCAGCGGCGGGACGATTAAGACGGTAATCAAGGATATTGACCATATTTTACGAGTCGCTCACGAAAACGGAAAACTGTTTTCTGAAGTGGGCGCGACGTGGGCCAAAAAGTCCGGCAGCTTCGATTTGAAGGGTTACAGAAAATTTCCCTCAACGGCCCGTTTTGCAGTTGTATAGTAAGCGTTAAAAAACCTGCTATTTATGGTTTATCTTTTTCAACAGCTCAAATTTACTGTTTTACTTGCTGAATAGCCCTGCATATCGTATAAAAATAGCGTTTTGTAACAGGCGCCCGTAGCTCAGTTGGATAGAGCAACGGATTTCTAATCCGTAGGTCAGGGGTCCGAATCCCTTCGGGCGCGGTTTTGATTCGTTATACAGATAACGATACAGCAGCAAACCTATGTGAGGAACTGCCTCAGGATTCTTTCTTTCATCGGTATTATTTCGTAGGCCGTCGGGGTAACGGTTTCTTCGACTTCTCCGGGCGGACGGCTCACCTGGTATTTCACAAGGCAGATAAACACGCCGATTTCCTTATTGCTTGTCTCCCATTGCGGCTCAACGAAGCGTTCCTCCTGCAGGACGGTCATTCGCGCTATCGCCTCGGTCGTAACCCCTCCGAAACCGAGGACCGCCATGCTGATTGTATCTTTTTCGCGGTCGCGAACGATAATCACCACGCCGCCATCTTGCTCATGCATGTGCCAGGGAAATGCGACCCATTTGCCTTTTTCGTTAATGTAGTGCAATCCCGGCTCCGAGCACTGGGGGCCTCCGCCGGGCCTGACTTTTCCGCCGAAGCAGCTCGGAATAAGATGGTCGCTTTCCCTGTAAACGGTGTACCACGGGACGCGAATCTGTTCATGGGAGGTGAAGGGGGAGCATTTGAATAAGTTAGCCACGAAATGCTCAAGGAGATAGTTTACGCGCTGGCTGCCGATTAAAATCGAGGACGTGTTTTTGTCGGTCAACATTTTATTGAAGATATTGCCGCTTCGATGAATGTCCTGAGCCAGAGGTTCCTGCCTGACGTCATAGCTTTGGAGGGGGTAGTGAAACGGTATATATTCGAAAAATAATCCCGGCGAGCCGGCGTTTTCCTCCTGTGGCATAGACAATTGCTGGGCAAAAAGCCCTAAGGCAATCGTATCGCTTCGGCTGAGCCATTTCCATACTACTCCCGGCTCTCGCGGCTCGTGGTATTCACCTATGAATAAGCTGCATTTCTCTTTTTCCGTGAATTCCTGCCATAATTTTCCCCTGCCATGCCCGAAAAGCGCGGCGGGCAGCACTTTGGAGGGCACGCCTCGGTCGATTAACCATGTGCAGATGCTGCTTAAAGTGCTTGTAGAAATGGTCCCGATTTGGCCTGAGAACATCTTCGAGACGGTTTGCCTGTGTAGACCGAGGTCGCGTGCCATATCCTGCCGAATGCCGCGGTAATACAAATGATACTCCTGCAGGAGTTTTTCCAGTCGCATTTTTACTTCCATAAAAACACCTCCGCGTCAATTTTAGTATGTTTGGCTTCAAAATTGCCCCGGTGATGATATTTGGGGTTGGGCAGGCAATGTATGGTGAAAATAATCGACATATATTTCTTGCGGATGTTGACTAAATACGACTTTACCCCTTATTATTCGCCCGATAATTGGGGCCGGTATTTGGCTTTATACGTTTATCCTTGACTTTTTAAGCTATTTATCCGATTATAGTGTTATGCCTTGTTTTGTCAAGATATGCTGCAAATATTGTATATCAGGGTATTATGTATGTCGTTCATAATAACCTTAACGTTTGGTTTATTGCGACCCACTCCGGACGCCAATTCGGCATTTTTCCGCGTTTTTAGCCCGTCTAATGGTGTGTCCGTTTAATAGTATGCTGGAGGAGTTTTAATGGTGCCGGTAGCAAGTATTGAGGAACAGAACCTGATTCAGTCTTACCTTTCCGCCAACGAGCTGGAAAAGGTTGAGCTGGCCGATGAGGACTTTCATTTCGTCAAGGACGCCGTTGTCCTGATTATCGGCATCGGCAACAAGATAGGGCGCGAGCTTCTTGAACTTTTAAGGGGCAGGGGGGTCGCGGAATTCGTTCTTGTTGACTACAACGAGGAGTCGCTTTACGACATAGTCGAGTCGCTGGAAGATAAGCCCATAAAGTCGTCCAAAGTCCATTTCGAAATCGGAGACATAGCCGACGAGCAGTGGGTGCGTTCGATTTTCGATGTTTATAAGCCGACCGTATGTTTCAGCTTTGCGGCAAAGACATCCATAAAACTTTCGAATATTTCCCCCGAGGCGTTCGTAGTTACCAACATACGAGGCACTGTTAACATTCTTAAGGCAACGTCCGACTGCCCCTCTATGCAGGTATGTATTTTTATTTCTTCAGAAAAGGCCAACGCTCCCACAAGCATCTATGACGTTACCAAGTTTTGTCTCGACTTTTTAGTCAGGCAAACCGCGTCAAATGTTACGAGAATCCGCTATGGGACCCTTCAATTAGTGAATATATGCTCAACGGGCGGCTCATATTTTCTGCGTTCGCTGATAGACCGCGTCAAAAACAACAAGCCCATTCGCCTTCGGAAGGTCAACGGCGAATTGCCCAAGCGCAGATTTTCCTGTCCGCATACGGCGGCAAAGCTGTTCTTGAAATTCGCGGCCTTTTGCCGGGGCGGACATGCTTTCGGGATATGGCCATCGTGCGTTGCGCCAATCGATATAAAGTCGCTTGCGTCGATGGTTTGTGAACAACTCGGGGTCACAGACGTCGATAAGTTTATCGAAGAACGTTTCTGTTTTATTGACAGTAAGGGCGAGAAGGTCGAGGAGCCGCTGCCGGACGGAGCTTACCGCGTGCCGGACATGCCTTTATATCTTACGCCGCCTTCCAAAGTGGATGAGGACCGGATGTGGAAAAGCATTAACGAGCTGCTTATCCTCAGTAAAGATATTAAACATAGAAGCGAGGTCGTAAAAATCATCGAATCCATCAGGGTCGCTGCCAACGTGAGCAATACCCCGGCGCAATAATTATTGTGCAGGATTTACTTCCATTGTTTAGGACTTACTTCCGGGGCGCTATCAGGGGCCGGGGTCGTTTGAAGATTATCAATCATCTGCATCAGGGCAATCGCTGTCTGCCCGTTCATCTCATCAGCGGCGGCGTTATTTAACGGTTGTGCCGCCAAGTCGTAATTTCCGAGTCCAAGCTGTTGATAACCGAGGAGAAGCTGCAAGTCGGCGTTTGCCGGGTCAAGATTGGCCGTTTCCGCAAGGACATCAACCTGTTTAAGCAGGGCTTCGTCGCTTGAATACAGCCCGCGAGGATAGTAAACGCCCTGTTCGACGGGATTGACTTTTGCGACGGCCGCACGAAGGACTGTTGCGGCTGAGGCGTAGTCGCCAATCGCGAAATACGCCTGCGAAAGGGCGAAAGGCAAAACTTTGTCATCCGGCGCCGCCTGGCGAGCCAGCGCAAATCTTGCCACCGCGGCCCTGTAATCACCCTGGCCAAAGGACTTTACACCCGCGTCGAAATACTGGTCGGCTGAGGTCTCGGGCAGCGGCTGCGGGGGAGTATAAGCGGATATATTGCTCAAATCATCGCCTGCGGCCGGACCGATTGTGTCGGAGCCATAGTAGTCGTAAGTGTAATAATTGTAGTTGCCCGCGCTGTATTGATACGGGACCGGGTTATAGCCATACCAGTCATAGGGGTAACAGCCGTAGTTGTAGTATCGCATGTAATTGTAGCCGTAGGGATAGTAGCCGCATGGATTAACGAAGATGAAGCTGCGATGATAATATGGAAAGACCGGAACATAAGTGCGTCTGTGGCCGGACTCGAAATACGACTCAAAGAAGAAGTCGGGTCTCACGATTCGATGCTCGACGAAGCTGTGGTGGTAGCGGTCGTCAAAATACACAAAACGACGGTTACGGGAGAAATCGTTTC
>Ga0105104_10003047_pt1 | contig 12085 bp, 10 predicted proteins | sample PPLLaktember2015_3_FD_87034 | JGI IMG/M metagenome (GOLD analysis project Ga0105104, IMG submission 87034) | Freshwater sediment microbial communities from Prairie Pothole Lake near Jamestown, North Dakota, USA - PPLs Lake P7 Core (6) Depth... | ecosystem: Environmental > Aquatic > Freshwater >...
GCTCTTCTCGAGCGGGGCCTCGAGCTGCTGGAGGAGGGGCTGGGCATCGTCCGCGGCGCGGTGTTCCTCTTCCACGAGGACTCGGGCGTGCTCCAGGTGGACGCCGCGGTCGGCATCTCCGACGAGGGCCTCGGGGCCCGCTACCGTCCGGGAGAGGGCATCATCGGGCGGGTGCTCCAGTCCGGACGCCCGGTGGTGGTCCCCGCGAGCGCCCGGGAGCCGCTGCTCCTCAACCGCGCCTTCCAGCGCCGCCGGACCGGCTCACCCGAGGTGAGCGTCCTCTGCGTCCCCATCGCCTTCGACCGGCACCCGGCCGGGGTCATGGTGGTGGACGTTCCCTTCCAGCCGGGCCGGGACTTCCAGTCCGAGATGCAGTTCCTGGGCGTGGTCGCGGCGATGATGGCCCAGGCCCTCCGCGCTCAGCGGGCGATCGAGGACGAGCGCAACCGGCTCCTGGCGGAGAACAAGAACCTCCGCTCCGAGCTGGAGGAGCGCTACGACCTGTCGAACATCGTCGGCACCAGCGGGCCGATGAAGCAGGTGTACGAGCAGATCGCGCAGGTCGCCCAGACCGCCACGACCGTGCTCATCCGGGGCGAGTCCGGCACCGGCAAGGAGCTCATCGCCCACGCGATTCACTACAACTCCCCGCGGGCCGCGAAGCCCTTCGTCAAGGTGAGCTGCGCCGCCCTTCCGGACACCCTCATCGAGTCGGAGCTCTTCGGCTACGAGAAGGGAGCCTTCACCGGCGCGCAGGCCCGGAAGCGTGGGCGCTTCGAGATGGCCCACGGCGGCACGCTGTTCCTCGACGAGGTGGGCGAGCTCAACCTCCCCACCCAGGTGAAGCTCCTGCGCGTGCTCCAGGAGGGCGAATTCGAGCGGCTCGGCGGGACCGAGACCCTCAAGGCCGACGTCCGGCTCGTCGCCGCCACCAACCGGGACCTCGAGGCGGCCATGGCGGAGAAACAGTTCCGCGAGGACCTCTACTACCGGCTCAACGTGTTCTCGATCTTCGTGCCCCCGCTGCGGGACCGGAAGCCGGACGTGATGCTCCTGGCGGACCACTTCCTGATCAAGTACGCGCGCCGACACAACAAGCGCATCAAGCGGATCGCCACGCCGGCGATCGACATGCTGATGAGCTACCACTGGCCGGGGAACGTCCGGGAGCTGGAAAACACCATCGAGCGGGCGGTGCTCACCTGTGACGGGCAGGTGATTCACGGCCACGATCTGCCGCCCACGCTCCAGACCGCGGAGGCGTCGGGGACTACGGTGCAGTCGTCGCTCTCGGACGCCATCGAGCAGTACGAGAAGGACCTCATCGTCGACGCGCTCAAGAGCGCCCGGGGCAACCGGGCCAAGGCCGCGCGGCTGCTCGGCACCACCGAGCGGATCATCGGGTACAAGATCCGGAAGTACGACATCGAGGTCGCGCGGTACCGGGGCGCGCCGACGCTCACGGCCGTGAAGCGGCGGACCGGCACGCGCTGACGTTGCGCGCGGACGACGCGGTCGGAAAGCCGGGGACCCTCTTGCTCGGTACGGAGCGAGCTACTGAAAGCGGGGAACCCAGGGCGGCAACCAGGGCCCGGGCGCCCGGCTCGGAAAGGGTCGCTACGAGACGGCCTTCCCCGCCGCGCGGAGGACGTGCCCGGCGATTTCCTCCACGCCCACCCCGTGCGTCATCTGGCCGAAGACCGTCGGTCCGGCGCCTCGCATCCTCCGCGCGTCGCGGTCCATCACCCCGAGATCCGCCCCCACGTGCGGCGCCAGGTCGGTCTTGTTGATGACCAGGAGGTCGGACTGGGTGATGCCCGGGCCGCCCTTTCGGGGCACCTTGTCCCCGCCGGCGACGTCGATGACGTAGATGGTGAAGTCCGCCAGCTCCCGGCTGTACTGCGCGGCCAGGTTGTCCCCTCCGCTCTCCACGAAGAGCAGCTCCGGCGCCGGGCGCACCTCCTTCATCAACCGCTCGAGTGACAGGAGGTTGTGGCTGATGTCCTCGCGGATGGCGGCATGCGGGCAGCCGCCCGTCTCCACCGCCCGGATGCGCTCGATGGGGAGCGCCTCGTTCCGCACCAGGAACTCGGCGTCCTCACGGGTGAAGATGTCGTTGGTCACCACTCCGAGGCTGACCCGATCGCGCAGCAGCCGGCACAGCGCGAGCACCAGCGCCGTCTTTCCGCTCCCCACCGGGCCGCCGACGCCCACGGTGAACGCGCGCTCGCGGGTGTCGCGCCGCATCGGCCGCTCGCGGTGGTGGAAGTGGCCCGGGTGGTCGGCGTGGGTGTGGTCGCCTTCGTGCCCCATGTGTCTGTCGCTCCTTCAGGACTGGAACAGTCGCGAGTGCAGCCGGTCGTGCGTGGCTTGGAAGAGGTCCAGCAGCGGCGCCGGCTGGGCCAGGTCCTCCACTCCCAGGGATCCGCAGCGGCCGGCCACCGCGTCCAGCGCCGGCTCCAGCGCGCCGAGCATGCGCTGGGCCTCGTAGGTCCCCACCAGGCCCAGGCGCACGCCCGCGGACAGCACGCCGCGAGCGGTGCTCCAGAGCAGGAGCCGCTGTGCCTCCTCGAGGGACATCCCCAGCGCGCGAAACACCACGCCCCACAGCGGCGCGAGGTGCATGCAGAGCCCCTCGGCCACCCGCGGAGCCTCGTCCGCGAAGACTCTCGCGCAGGTGGAGAAGAAGGCCTCGCCCTGGGTGCGGCTCGCGCGGTTGGCGACGTGGTTGGCGAGGAACACGTCGGCCCGGGCGTCCAGCGCCACGAGCGCGCCCGGGTCGACCCAGGCCGCCCGGGCGAGCGGGAGCGCGCCGAACCCCGTCTGCCACAGCGCCGCCCGGGTGAAGGCGCCGAGGTCCCGGACCTCGCCGGCCTGGGCCGCCGCCTCGAGCCCGCCCGAGTGGGCGAAGCCGCCGGTGGGGAAGGCCGAGTCCGCGAGCTGAAGGAGTCGCCACGTAACCATGGCCGTCAGAAGAGCGCGTAGCGCTGGGCGAGGGGGAGGGTGCGCGCCGGCTCGCAGCGGAGCAGCACTCCGTCCGCACGGACCTCGTAGGTCTCCGGATCCACCTCGAGTCGGGGGAGCGCGTCGTTGAGCTTCATGTGCCGCTTGCCGAGACCTCGGCAGCCGCGCACCGCGGAGAGGCGCTTCTTCAGTCCGAGCTTCGCCACCGTCCCCTCCGCCAGCGCCCGCCGGCTGACCAGGGCAAGGCTGATGGCGCCGGGCGCCCGGGCTCCGAACATCGGCCGCATGATCAGCGGCTGTGGCGTGGGGATGGAGGCGTTGGCATCGCCCATCTGCGCCCAGGCGATGAACCCGCCCTTGATCACCATCTCGGGCTTCACCCCGAAGAAGCCCGGCTTCCACAGCACCAGGTCCGCCAGCCTGCCCACCTCCACCGAGCCGGTCTCGTGGGCGAACCCGTGGGCGATGGCGGGGTTGATGGTGTATTTCGCCACGTAGCGCCGGATGCGGACGTTGTCGTTCTGGCCCTGCTCGTCGGGGAGCCGGCCGCGCTGCTCGAGCATCTTGTGGGCCGTCTGCCAGGTGCGGGTGATGACCTCGCCGACACGCCCCATCGCCTGGCTGTCGCTGGACATCATGCTGATCGCCCCGAGGTCGTGGAGGATGTCCTCGGCCGCGATGGTCTCGCCGCGGATCCGGCTCTCGGCGAAGGCCACGTCCTCGGGGATCTCCCGGTCGAGGTGGTGGCAGACCATCAACATGTCCAGGTGCTCGTCGAGCGTGTTCACCGTGAACGGACGGGTGGGGTTGGTCGAGGAGGGGAGCACGTGCGGCACGCCGCACACCCGGAGGATGTCCGGCGCGTGGCCCCCTCCCGCTCCCTCCGAGTGGTAGGCGTGGATGGTCCGCTCGCGGAAGGCGGCGATCGAATCGTCCACGAACCCCGACTCGTTGAGCGTGTCCGTGTGCAGGGTGACCTGGACGTCCTCGCCCTCTGCGATCCCGAGGCAGCAGTCGATGGTCGCCGGCGTGGTCCCCCAGTCCTCGTGGAGCTTCAGGCCGACCGCTCCCGCGGTGATCTGATCGACCAGCCCCTCTGGCCGCGAGGTGTTGCCCTTGCCGGTGAACCCGATGTTCAGGGGAATGTCGTCCACCGCTTCCAGCATGCGGGCGATGTTCCAGATCCCCGGTGTGCAGGTGGTGGCGTTGGTCCCGGTGGCCGGGCCGGTGCCTCCACCGACCCACGAGGTGATCCCGCTGGCCAGCGCCTCGTCCGCCTGCTGCGGGCTGATGAAGTGGATGTGGCTGTCGATGCCGCCGGCGGTGAGAATCATCCCCTCGCCGGCGATCGCCTCGGTGGTCACCCCCACCACCATCCCCGGCGTCACCCCGGCCATGACGTCGGGATTCCCGGCCTTGCCGATGCCCGCGATGCGCCCGTCCTTGATCCCCACGTCGGCCTTGTAGATTCCGGTGTGGTCGATGATCAGCGCATTGGTGATCACCACGTCGAGCGCGTCCCGGTCCGCGGCTCCGGCCTTCTGGCCCTGCCCGTCCCGCAGCACCTTGCCGCCGCCGAACTTGCACTCGTCGCCGTAGGTCGTCAGGTCGCGCTCCACCTCGGCGACGAGCGCGGTGTCCCCGAGGCGCACCCGATCCCCGGTGGTGGGGCCGTAGAGGTCCGCGTAGTGGCGCCGGTCGAGGCGGCGGCTCATGGCTGCCCCCGGTGCGAGAAGCCGCGCTCCCTCACTGCGGCGAGGAAGCGGGCACGGCCGGCCTCGTCCACCGGCCCGTCGCCGAGCGCATTTCCTCCATGCACGACCTTCGCCCCCGCAAGCGCGACCAGCTGCACCGTCTTGCTCTCGCCGGGCTCGAACCGCACCGCCGTCCCCGCGGGGATGTCGAGGCGCATCCCGTAGGCCCGCGCCCGGTCGAACTCCAGCGCGCGGTTGGTCTCCGCGATCGGGTAATGGCTGCCGACCTGGATGGGCCGGTCGCCGCGGTTCACGACCGCGAGGCTCACCGTCTCCCGCCCTGCGTTCAGCTCGATCTCCCCGCTCGCGGCCATCACTTCGCCCGGCACGGGCACCTCGGTCGCCGGCGGGAAGGCCTTCGGCACGGGCAGGAAGCTCCCCGCCAGCGCCAGCGAGAGGTCTCCCTGGTCCAGCGCGATGGGATGGTGGACGGTGACCAGCTTGGTGCCGTCGGGGAAGGTCCCCTCCACCTGCACCTCGGCGATCAGCTCCGGAACGCCGGGGAGGACCTGGCTCCGGCCGAGCATCCGGCGGCCGAGGTCCATCAGCTCGGCCACCCTCCGCCCGTCACGGATCAGCTCGAGGAGCTGCGCCGAGATGAGCGCCACCGCCTCCGGGTAGTTCAGCCGGAGCCCGCGGGCCAGGCGCTTCTGGGCGAGGAAGCCCGCGCCGTGAAGGATGAGCTTGTCGATGTCACGCGGCGACAGATGCATCGAGCCTCCAGGGATCGTCCCCGAGCAGGGAGGGAAGGGCGGCCAGGTGCCGGCGCAGCCGCTGGACCAGCTGCTGCACCGACGGCGCGGCGGCGCGGACCACCAGGGCGCCGTGCCGGAGCGGGCTCACGGACTCGACCAGCGGCGCCCCGTCCCCCACGGGAGCGGCGTCGATCCGCTCGCGGATGGACTGCGCCAGGCTGGCGAAGAGCGGACCCACCAGGAGCAGCGTGCCGATCGCCCCGAAGCGGCCCATCCGCTCCTCCAGCGGGCCCTGCTCCGGGTCCAGGAGCCAGCGCTCGTCGAGGTAGGGGAGGACCCGGAGCGTGCTCTCGCAGCGGGTGAAGCCCCAGCGTTCGCGACCGGCGGAGAGCACCTCCCAGAGCACGAGCGAGCTACCCGCCTCGAGGTGGACCCGGGTGCTCTGTGCGTACCGCGCCCCGGCGAAGCAGGCGCTGGGGTCGGGGACCAGGACCAGCGCGCCACCGGTCTCGACGCGGGCCACTGTCTCCGAGACTGCGCCCCGGGAGGAGCGGAACACCCGGGTGGGCCCCTGGGAGGAGACGAACGCCCGGGCGCCCGGGCCGACGGAGATCTCCAGCTGCAGCCGGTCTCCGTCCACGAGCCCGCCTCCCAGCGTGCTGGTGTAGGCCCAGGCCGCGCACCCGTGGTTGCGGGGGGTGAGGAACCGGAGCGGGCTCTCGGCGTACGCGGTCTCCACCGCGGTCCCGGTCCCCGACTTCCGGAAGGCGAGCTGGCCCCGAGCCATGCCGTGCCTTGTAGCCCAGGATCAGACCGCGAGGTGTCGCCGGACCTGAGCCGGATCCAGCTCGGCGATGCGCCCCCGGAGGACGATCTCCCCGCGGGACAGGACCGCACAGTGCTCGGCCAGCTCCAGGGCGAAGTCCAGGTACTGCTCCACCAGCACGATGGTGATGCCCCGGTCCAGCAGCGCGCGAAGCACCCGGCCGATCTCCTTGATGGTCGAGGGCTGGATGCCCTCGGTGGGCTCGTCCAGGAGCAGCACCCGGGGTCGCGAGATGAGCGCCCGGGCGATGGCCAGCTGCTGCTGCTGGCCACCGGACAGATCCCCCCCGCGCCGGTTCCGCATGGTGCGGAGCATGGGGAACAGCTCCTCCAGCTCGCCGCGAGGGAGCGTCGCGCCGTCCCGCGCCGCCGCCTCCCCCACGCCAAGGTTCTCCGCCACGGTGAGGCGGGAGAAGATCTCCCGGCCCTGGGGCACGTAGCCCATGCCGAGCCGGGCGCGCTCGTAGGAGGGCAGGGAGGTGACGTCCTTCCCCCCGAGCTGCACCGTGCCCCCCCGGACCGAGAGCTCGCCCATCAGGCATCTCAGCAAGGTGGTCTTCCCCACGCCGTTCCGGCCCAGGAGCGCGGTGCAGGTCCCGGCCGGGACCTCCAGGTCGACCGCCCGGAGCGTGTGGCTGCCTCCGTAATACTGGTCCAGTCCACGCACGCTCAGCATCAGCGCCCCAGGTACACGTCGATGACGCGAGGATCTTCCCGGATGACGTCCATCGGCCCCTCCGCCAGGACCCGGCCCTCGTGCAGCACGGTCACCTTCCTCGCGATGCTGTCCACGAAGTGCACGTCGTGCTCCACGACCACCAGCGAGTGCTTTCCCGTCAGCGAGCGGAGGAGCTCGCCGGTCCGGGCGGTCTCCTCATCGCTCATTCCCGCCACCGGCTCGTCCAGGAGCAGGAGGCCCGGCTCCTGGACCAGCAGCATGCCGATCTCCAGCCATTGCTTCTCCCCGTGGGAGAGGAGGTCGGCGAGCGTGCGCGCCTTGCCCCGGAGCCCGATGAGCCCGAGCGCCTCGTCGATGCGCGCCTCCTGCTCGGGAGTGAGGCGGGCCCGGAGCGTCGGCACGACCCGCTTGTCCATCTTCAGCGCCAGCTCCAGATTCTCGAAGACGGTGTGGGCGCGGAAGATGGTGGGCTTCTGGAACTTGCGGCCGATGCCGGCGTGCACGATCTCCGCCTCGGACATCCGGGTGAGGTCGTTCGCCTCGCCGTACTGGACGTCACCGACGTCGGGGCGCGTCCGACCGGTGATGACGTCCATCAGGGTGGTCTTGCCCGCGCCGTTGGGACCGATGATGCAGCGGAGCTCGCCCGGTTCCACCAGGAGACTCAGAGAGTCGAGCGCGCGGAAGCCGTCGAAGGTGACCGTGACCCCGCTCAGGTAGAGGACCGGGCCCGCCGGCGTGTCGAGGTTCACGAGCGGCCCTCCCGCCAGAAGAGCCCGAGCACCCCGCGTGGCAGCCACCGGGTGACCACGATGAACGACAGGCCCAGGACGAAGAGCCACAGCTCTGGGACGGCGACGGTCAGCACGCTCTTCGACCCGTGGAGCAGCGCTGCGCCGAGGATGGGCCCCAGGAGCGTCCCCCGTCCGCCCAGGGCCACGGCGATGGCGATCTCCACCGAGTTGGCCGGCGACATCTCGCCGGGATTGATGATGCCCACCTGCGGCACGTAGAGCGCGCCGGCGATGCCACAGATGCAGGCGGAGAGCGTCCAGACGAAGAGCTTGAACGACACCGGATCGTAGCCGCAGAAGCGTACCCGGTCCTCGGCGTCGCGGATCGCGGTGAGCACTCGCCCGAGCTTGGAGAGCACCAGCGCCCGGCACAGCACCAGGACCGAGAGGAGGAGCGTCGCGGACAGCATCAGCAGCACCACGCGGGTGCGCGGGCTGGCCAGCGGGTAGCCGAGGATGCGCTTGAAGTCGGTGAAGCCGTTGTTTCCTCCGAACCCGGTCTGGTTCCGGAAGAAGAGCAGCATCGCGGCGTAGGTCAGCGCCTGGGTGATGATCGAGAAGTAGACCCCGCGGATCCGCGAGCGGAAAGCGAACCAGCCGAAGACGAACGCCAGGAGCCCCGGAACCAGGACCACCAGCAGCGCCTGCTGGAGGAATCGCTCGGAGCCGAGCCAGTACCAGGGCAGCTCCTTCCAGTCGAGGAACACCATGAAGTCGGGCCGCACCGGATCGCCATAGACCCCGTCCCGGCCGATGGCCCGCATCAGGTACATGCCCATCGCGTAGCCGCCGAGGGCGAAGAAGAGCCCGTGGCCCAGCGAGAGGATGCCGGTGTAGCCCCACACCAGATCCATCGCCAGCGCCACCGTGGCGTAGCAGAGGATCTTCCCCACCAGGGTGACCGTGTAATCCGAGAGGTGGAGCGGCGAGCTCGCCGGCACGGCCAGGTGCAGCACCGGGATCGCCACCGCCACGATCCCGTACGCGGCGAGGATGACCGCCCAGACCCTCGGTGGGTAGAGCCGCCGTCCCGGGCTCGCGGGCGCCGCGATCGACGAGCCGAGGGTGACGATGGCCGTGCTCACCCCTCCTCCAGGGCCCGCCCGCGCAGCGCGAACAGCCCCTGGGGCCGCCGCTGGATGAAGAGGATGACGAAGACCAGGACGACGATCTTCGCCATCACCGCTCCAGCCCACGGCTCGAGCAGCTTGTTGACCACCCCCAGGCTCCCCGCGGCAATGGTGGTGCCGGCGAGCTGGCCCACCCCGCCCAGCACCACGACCATGAACGAGTCGACGATGAACCCCTGTCCCAGCTCCGGACCCACGTTGCCGATCTGCGACAGGGCGCAGCCTCCCAGCCCGGCGATGCCCGAGCCCACCGCGAAGGCGAGGAGATCCACCCGGGGCGTCCGCACGCCAAGGCCCGCCGCGCGCTGCCGGTCCTGCGTGACCGCCCGGACCAGGAGCCCGAGCCGGGTGCGGGTGAGGAGGAGCCAGACCCCGACCAGGACGCCGGCGGAGAAGAGGAGGATGACGATGCGGTTCCAGGGCAGGACCAGGTCCGGGAGCAAGGTGACGCCCCCGGACATCCAGCTGGGGTTGGAGACCTCCACGTTCTGGGCGCCGAACGCGACCCGCACCGTCTGCACGATGAGCAGGCTCGCTCCCCAGGTGGCGAGCAGGGTCTCCAGCGGGCGGCCGTAGAGCTTCCTCACCACGGTGATCTCCAGCAGCGCGCCCACCGCGGCCGCCGCGAGGAAGGCCGCCGGCAGCGCGGCCAGCAGATACCAGTCGAAGTGGCGCGAGCCCCGGAACGCCCCCTGGACGAGCCAGGTGGCGTAGGCACCGACCATCAGGAGCTCGCCGTGCGCCATGTTGATGACGCCCATCAATCCAAAGGTAATTGCCAGGCCGAGCGCGGCGAGCAGCAGGATGCTCCCCAGGCTCAGCCCGGAGAAGAAGAGCCCCACCATCGCCGCGCGCTCCAGCGCGAGATCCACCTCCCGGACGGCGTCATCGAGGGCGGCGAGCACGGTCGGGTCCTTCTCCACTTCCCGCTGCTGGAGGAGCCGGCGCTTGGCGTGGGCCTTGCGGAGCTCCTCGATCGCCGCCAGCCGCTGCCCCGGGTCGGGACTGGCAAGGGCCAGCATGGCCGCGGTCGCGCGGAGGGCCTCCTTCACCTCCCGGTCACGCTCCTGCGCCAGCGCCTTCTGGACCGCGGGAAGCACCTCGGGGCCCGGGTTGTCCTGGAGCACGCGGACCGCGGCGAGCCGTCCCGAGGGGGAATCCTCGAGCAGGGAAAGCGCTGCCACCGCCCGCTCCAGCGTCCGGCGGAGACGGTTGTTGATGGTCACCTGCTCCAGCTGCTCTCGGTCGACCGATGCCGGAGCACCGGTGAGCGCATCCTGGAGCGCGCCTTCCCGGTCGACCAGCACCGCCGTCGGGCCGAGGTAGAGGTTTCCCTCCAGAAGCGCACGGAGGATCGGCAGAGCGTGCACGTCGGTCGCCTCCACCAGGGAAGCGATGGTCTCCTCGCGCGACTCGGGCTTGACGAGCCTGTCCAGGGCGGCGGCATCGAGGGTCGTGGGCGGGCGCGGCTCGGGCGGGGCGGCCTCGCCAGCGCGGGCCGCCGTCGCCGTGAGCAGCATGAGCAGTGTGAGCAGGCGTCGCTCAGCGCTCGGCACGCTTCTCATTGCCGGGGATGTACGGGCTCCAGGGCTGAGCGCGGATGGGCTTGGAGGTCTTCCACACCACCGAGAACTGACCGTTGGCCTGAACCTCGCCGATCATCACCGGCTTCCACAGGTGGTGGTTGGTCTCGTCCATCTTCAGGGTGAAGCCGGAAGGGGCGGCGAAGGTCTGGCCACTCATCGCGGTGCGCACCGCGTCCACCTTGATGGTCCCGGCCTTCTTCACTGCCTGGGCCCACATGTGGATGCCGACGTACGTGGCCTCCATCGGATCGTTGGTGACCCGCGAGTCGCCGCCCGGGAGGCTGTTCTTCTTCACGTACTCCTTCCACTGCTTGATGAAGGCGGTGTTCGTCGGGTTCTTCACCGACATGAAGTAGTTCCACGCCGCGAGGTGGCCCACCAGCGGCTTGGTGTCGATGCCGCGCAGCTCCTCCTCGCCTACGCTGAAGGCCACCACCGGGATGTCGGTCGCCTTCAGGCCCTGGTTGCCGAGCTCCTTGTAGAAGGGAACGTTGGAGTCGCCATTGATGGTGGAGATGACCGCGGTGTGTCCGCCGGCTCCGAACGCTTTGATCTGCGCGACGATGGTCTGGTAGTCGCTGTGGCCGAAGGGCGTGTACGTCTCCTGGATGTCCTTGTCGTTGACGCCCTTGGAGTGGAGGAAGGCCCGGAGGATCTTGTTGGTGGTCCGCGGGTAGACGTAGTCGGTGCCGAGCAGGAAGAAGCGGGTCGCGCCACCGCCCTCCTTCGACATCAGGTACTCCACCGCGGGGATGGCCTGCTGGTTCGGCGCGGCGCCGGTGTAGAAGACGTTCTGGCTCAGCTCCTCGCCCTCGTACTGCACGGGGTAGAAGAGCAGCCCGTTCAGCTCCTCGAACACCGGGAGCACCGACTTCCGGGAGACCGAGGTCCAGCAGCCGAACACCGCCGCCACCTTGTCCTTGGTCAGGAGCTGCCGGGCCTTCTCGGCGAACAGCGGCCAGTTGGACGCCGGGTCCACCACCACCGGCTCGACCTTCTTCCCCAGCACGCCTCCCCTGGCGTTGATCTCCCCGATGGTCATCAGCGCCACGTCCTTCAGCGAGGTCTCGCTGATGGCCATGGTTCCCGACAGGGAGTGGAGGATGCCGACCTTGATCGTCTCCTCCGCTCGCGCGTCGACCGCGGCGAGGGTGACGGCACACGACAGCGCTGCGAGCCAGAGGCCTCTGTTCATCGTTCGCTCGTCTCCTTCGGCCCACCGCGGGCCGGCGGCGGATGTTGCAAGCGATGGACCACGCAGCGGCGAGCACGCCCCCTCTGGAGCCCCCCCGGCTGACATCGAGCCAAACTGACGAAGTTGTAGGATTCGTTCGAGAGACCGACAATTGCGTCAGGTACCTACCGACCGGTCAGTGCCTACTGGTCAGAGCTCCCGGTCCCAGCCGTGGGCGGTGACGCGCCCCGCCATACAGAATTGTCGGATCGCACGAACAGGTGACGAATTTGTCACCGCCCGGTGCGGCGAGAACCGGCGCCGAGCGCTCCCGCAGTTTGCCTCAGCGGGGAATGGTCATGTCGGTCTGGATCTCCCCGGACGACAGGGCGCGGTTGAAGACGTGCACCTCGTCGATCACCCCGAGGAAGTTGAAGAGCACCGGCGAGCCGGCCCGCTGCCCGATGTTCGCGTTCAGCGGGCC
>Ga0105104_10003048_pt1 | contig 12083 bp, 7 predicted proteins | sample PPLLaktember2015_3_FD_87034 | JGI IMG/M metagenome (GOLD analysis project Ga0105104, IMG submission 87034) | Freshwater sediment microbial communities from Prairie Pothole Lake near Jamestown, North Dakota, USA - PPLs Lake P7 Core (6) Depth... | ecosystem: Environmental > Aquatic > Freshwater >...
CAGAGAAGGTAAATACGGCGGGTCATTTGAAAATCGAACACGCCTGCTGCTGGCTATTATTGACGCGATTAAACAGAAGCTTGGGAAAAACAGAACCATCGTAACTCGGCTGGGAATTTATGACGCGATACCATATCCTTATGGCTGGGGTGTCGATAAAGATTCTTATACCCCGAAAAGCGGGACTCCGCAGGGCTGCGCAAAACCTGACCTGACCGAACCCAAAAAGCTGTTTGGTCTTTTAGCCGAACGTAAGGTGCCGATGATAAATGTTACGATTGGCAACCCCTATTATAATCCGCATTTCGGCCGGCCATTTAATGAATCAATCGCCGATGGCTACAAATCGCCTGAAAATCCCCTTCAGGGCGTCGAAAGAATGATTCGATTAACTGGCGAAATGTCGAAGACGTTTCCCGACACAATTTTAGTTGGGCCTGGGTATAGCTGGCTTCGGCATTTGATGCCTAATGTCGGGGCGGCGGTTTTGAAAAATGGAATGGCAGGGGTAATCGGTTCAGGCAGAATGTCTTTTGCGTATCCTGATTATGCCAAAGATATACTTACCAAAGGTAAGCTTGATCCGAATAAGGTTTGTATCGCATGCAGCGGCTGCACTCAGATTATGCGCGACGGGGGAATGACCGGCTGTGTTGTTCGCGATAATAAAGTTTACGGGCCTATATACAGGCACGGACGGCTGAGCAACCGTGATAATCTTATGCGCTTGGCCCAGCATTGCCGGAAATGCGAGCAGCCAAGCTGCCGATGCGCGTGTCCGGCGGGTGTTAATATCCCGAAATTCATTTCACTTTTTCTCGACGGGAAAGATAAAGAAGCATACGAATCTATCCGTAAGAGCAACGTGTTCCCCGAGATATGCGCGTGGCTGTGCCCTGTCGAGGCGCAATGCGAGGGAAGCTGTTTGCAGAAATTCATAGGCGATGGGCCATTACCAATCGCTGAAATCCAGCGATACCTCGCTGAGCAGGCCAATAAAAACGGCTGGTCGAAACTGAATATTCCGCCAAAGTCGTCCGGCAAACGCGTGGCGATAATCGGCGCTGGACCCGCGGGCCTGTCTGCCGCGGCAAGATTACTTGAATCAGGGCATGAAGTTACCGTATTTGATAAAAACAAATCGCTGGGAGGTATGGTAGAGTCAGCAATACCCGCTGACAGAATCCGGACTTCATTGAACAATGAAATGAAGGCAATATTTGACGGTGTGAAAAGATTTAAAATTGTATCAAAAGAATTGAATAATGGTTTTACACTTGAAAATATTTTATCAGATGGATTTGACGCCTGCTTTATCGGGCTGGGATTATCAAAGGCGATAAGCAGCACTGACCAACGTGCAGATGGAATATGGGATGCGATTGAGTTTTTGAACGGTGCTAAAAAAGAAAATATCGACTTGGAAGGCAAACGCGTGGCCGTGATTGGCGGCGGCAATACGGCTATGGATGCGGCCTGTACGGCAAAACGGCTTGGAGCTAAGGATGTTTATGTATTATATCGTCGTTCATTTGAAGAAATGCCTGCCTGGCCCGCGGAACGACAGAGGGCGATGGACTCAGGGATTCATTTCCTGATTCTTACCCAGCAGATTGAATACGGGATATGCGACGGCAAGCTTGCGGCCGTTAAACTCTGTCCGACAGAACTGACCGAACCGGATCAAAGCGGGCGCCGGAAACCCATAGCCCTCAAAGACAGTGCTTATGTATTGGATTTCGATTTAGTTGTTGAAGCCATTGGCCAGCAGATGCCTGAAAATATCGGCGAAATTATAAGCGGGATTGTTTTGGCGGACAACCTTATAAAGATAAATGAGCGGTTCCAGACCAATAGACCTAATGTGTTTGCAGGCGGCGATATTGTTCGCGGCGCGTCAACGGTTGTAGCCGCAGTGAGCGACGGTATGAAGGCCGCTGAACAAATGAATAAATTTTTGCAAAGCTGTTAAGAGGGTATTATGCAAAATAAACCAGTCGCAATCGTCACGGGGGCAAGTCGGGGAATCGGCAAAGGCATAGCAATCGAGCTTGCCGGACTCGGGTTTGACATCGTTATCAATCATTACGACTTCGCAAAAGATGGCTCGCCGGACGAAACAGCGGCCAGGAAAACCTCAGCAGATATAGAAGCAAAAGGCGCTAAATGCATATCATTACGCGGCGATATAAGCAGTGACACCGACCGTGCAGGACTTGTAAAAGCGGTTAAAGACCATTTCGGCAGATGCGATATGCTCGTCAATAACGCAGGCGTTGCCCCCCTTAAACGCGTTGACCTGCTCGAAGCGACAGAGGAAAGTTTCGACAGGGTAATGAATATCAATCTCAAAGGGCCGTATTTCCTAACGCAAATGGCAGCAAAATGGATGATTGAGCAGAAAAAACTATTTCCCGAAAGAAATTTCCGCATTGTGAATATCGGCTCAATGTCATCCTATACGAGTTCACCGGCCCGCGGCGAGTATTGTATCAGCAAGGCCGGCGTCAGCATGATGACTATGCTTTACGCCGACCGCCTGGCCGAATTCGGAATCGGCGTCTTTGAAATTCGCCCCGGTATGATACAGACCGATATGACAAAGGTCGTACAGGAAAAATACGATAAACTCATAGCCGAGGGCTTGACGCCGATTAAACGCTGGGGCCAGCCCGAAGATATCGCCAAAGCCGTTAGTGCAATCGCCGAAGGCAAACTCGATTTTTCAACCGGCCAAATCATAAACGTCGATGGCGGTTTCCATTTGAGACGCCTATAAAGGATTAAAGAATGGATATCAAAAAAACATTGCAGGTTTTAATCAGGGACGGGTTTATACTGGTTTTCAATGAGGACCGGCTGGATATTGTTAAAACAGCCGGATCGCTGCTTGAGGCGGGGATTGGCAATATGGAAGTTACTTGCCGGATAAAGAAGCCGCTGGAAAAAATCAAACGGCTGCGAAAGGAATTGCCTGAATTTGTCGCGGGGGCGGCGAGCTTGATTGATTACCCTGAAATGCTAAAGAAAGCCAACGAGACCCATCCCGATGAGCCGCTGCCTTCCGTTGATGATGTTGTTGAGGCGGGGGCGCAATATCTTGTCTCGGCGGTCAATTTCAGAAAAGCAACATACGAAAAATACGCGGGCAAACTGCCGATTATTCCCGGCTGCGGAAGCGCGACGGAGATAGTATCGCAATTCTCGCTTGGGGCGAATTTGTGCAAGGTTTTCCCCGCTAAAGAATTAGGCGGGCCTGCCTTTATCAAGGCGGTTGACCCCGCTATCCATAAGTTAATCTCACTTGTCCCGACAGGCGGCACAAACGCACAGAATATCGGGGATTATATCGACGCGGGCGTTCTGGTCGTAGGCGGCTCTTTCAGCGCGATTGAAAAACCCGTATTTGCGAAGATTGTCGAGCAACAGGATTATAAACTGTTAGCCGGCGAACTGAAAAAGACCAAAGAGCTTATAGACAGCAAGCGCAGCCAGAAATGGCCGAAGGTTGATTTTACTAAAGCGACGGCAGAGCAAATCAGTAAGATAACGGGCCGAAACTTCAATATCAGGTAACTTATGGAATCAGTAAAAATAGGAAAGCAAAAGGTCGTCATTCATAGATACAATACCGTTATCGTCGGGGCGGGGGCGGCGGGGATGAACGCGGCGGTTCATCTTTATGAATTCTTTACGCAAAAAGGAATCGCGGACGCTCAAAATCGAATCGCTATTGTAACGGCGGGTGTATCTTTAGGCGCATCGCGAATGAGCGGGTCGGACAAGCAGACCTATTATAAAATGGGAACAAGTCCCGATGTTGCTGACTCAGCGGAATCATTTGCCAAAACGCTCACCGCAGGGGGATGTTGTCACGGCGATTTGGCCCTTGCAGAAGCGATTGGGTCGCTTCGGGAATTCTATCACCTTGTGCAGGCGGGCGTGCCTTTTCCACACGATTCAACGGGCAGTTTCCTCGGCTATAAAACCGACCACGACCCCTATGAGAGGGCAACGTCGGCAGGACCAAAGACAAGCAAAATGATGTCCGAATGTCTGCAAAGGCAGGTCATGAGTTATGGTATCAAGATTTATGATCAGCAGGAAGTCGCTCATTTTGTCACAACAGGCAAACGTATCATTGGCGTCGTAGCAATTAATAAAAGGAATTTCGGTGTTAATGTTTTTCAGTGCGAAAATCTTATATTGGCAGCCGGCGGTCCCGGCGAATTATATAAAACGAGCGTCTATCCCAAAAATCAAACTGGTATTCACGGCTTGGCGTTTCAAGCGGGATTGGCTGCGGAGAATCTTACGGAATCACAATTCGGCCTTGCCAGCACAAAATTCCGCTGGAACGTATCCGGCTCATATATGCAGGTTATTCCCCGTATCTTCAGTACTGACCGCAACGGCGGCGACGAAAGGGAATTTCTGACGGATTATTTCCTTGCGCAGCATCCCTTAGGGACGGCTATGAGCAAAATGGCCACGGATATTTTTCTAAAGGGTTACCAGTGGCCTTTTGACCCGCAGAGAATCGAAAATCAGCAATCCTCACTTATCGATATTCTCGTATTCAATGAGACGCAAAAAGGCAGGCGCGTCTTTATGGACTTCCGAAAAAATCCTATTGGCAATTCGAAAATGAAGCCCTTTGCCATCGAAGACCTCGACGCCGAAGCCCTTATCTATCTTCAAAAAACCGGAGCTTTGCAGAAAACACCTATCGAACGACTCGCCAGTTTGAATCAGCCGGCGATTGATATTTATAAGGAACACGGTATCGACCTCCGGAAAGAACCATTGGAAATCGCCGTCTGTGCTCAGCATAATAACGGCGGCTTTGCGGTAAATTACTGGTGGGAATCGAATATAAAGCACGCGTTTGTCGTCGGCGAAATGGCGGGAACGCATGGTGTAAAACGCCCCGGTGGGGCGGCTCTCAATTCCGGCCAGGTCGGCTCATTGCGTGCCGCCGAGTTCATCGCCAATGTCTATGGCGCTGATTTACCTTCTAAAAAGTCAGCAACAAAAGAGATTATGGCGCAGGTTGGTCTGTTAGTTGCGAGATTCACCGGAGGGAATCTTAAAGCAAAAGACGTAGTAGATGAGATTCAAACCCGTATGACTCTCTCAGCCGGCCATATCCGCGAAATCAACGATGCCCATTACGCCTTAACCAAAGCAATTGCCCTGGTCAAACGAATTAAACAGGATGGTATTGCGATAAAAAACGCGAAAGATATTCCTGCGGCTATGAGGGCGGAGCATCTTGCTCTGGCAAGCGTTGCGTATTTAAAAGCGATTGTTACGCTGCTTGAACAAGGTGAAGGTTCTCGTGGTTCACATTTAGTCCTCTCGCCCGATGGTGTGCGTATCGACGGCATTGAGCTACGGTTTAAGCCGGAAAATGAGGAATTGCGCAATTCAATCCTGCGAATCGAATACGATCCGAAACAACCAGATTTGTTTAGTTGCGAAAATATCACGCCGAGACCAGTTCCGGCCGAACGCAAAGCGTTCGAGCCCGCCTGGAAAGATTATAGATTAGGGAAAATCTATGAATGACCAGCCGGCGTCGAAATACGCGCTTGCGATGACGCTTATTGCGGCGCTGCTCGGCTGGATGTTCGACGGATTCGAGATGGGGCTTTTTCCCCTTGTGGCAAGACCTGCCTTGATGGAATTGATGGGACCCGAAGCCGGCAAAACAATCGGCACGTGGTTCTCAATCATAATCGCTATGTTCCTCGTCGGCGCCGCTTGCGGGGGAATACTTTTCGGCTGGCTCGGCGACCGCATCGGCAGGGTGCGTGCACTTGTCTGGAGCGTCGCGACTTATGCGGTATTTTCAGGTCTATGCGGTTTTGCGACACACCCCTGGCATTTGGCGGTCTTGAGATTTATCGCATCCCTCGGTATGGGAGGCGAATGGGCGCTGGGAGTAGCCCTTGTGATGGAGGTCTGGCCCTCGACATCGAGACCAATGCTGGCGGGGCTTATAGGTATGGCTTCAAACGCTGGATTTCTTCTGATTGCGTTAATGGGGCTGGGCCTGACAAAATTAATCGGTAGTGTCGATTCATTTTTAACCTGGATTAGTATGCCCATGGAATGGAAAGCCGCGCTTTTATCCAACTCGGCATGGAGATTACTCCTATTTCTCGGCGCAACGCCGGCGATTTTGACTTTTTTTATTCGATTGTTCGTCCCCGAATCGCCTCGCTGGAAACAGGCCGCGGCGCATTCGCCGATAAACCGCGTTTCAGATATTTTTAAAGGAGGCCTGGCAAAATCGACGATTCAGGGTTCGATGCTCGGGGCGATTATCCTCCTGGGAACGTGGGGTTCGACTCAGTGGCTTCCCGCCTGGGCCGATAAATTAAGCGGACAAATTCCGACAGCCAAATCATGGACACAAATATGGTCTGCCCTGGGCGCAATCACCGGCTGCCTTGTCGCGGCTTATGTGGCGAAGTGGACAAGCAGACGATTGGCATATTTTCTCTTGTGTATCCTGGCAGTGGGAACTTGCGCTTATCTTTTCAGAACACCTTTCGCATATGGCAACAGATTTCTATTCTGGGTATTTATAGTGGGCGGCGTAACCGCAAGCTTCTTCGGGTGGCTGCCCCTCTATCTGCCTGAACTTTTCCCGACGCGTATTAGAGCAACCGCCCAGGGTTTCGCCTACAATATCGGCCGTGTCCTCGCCGCCGCAGGAACGATTGGGGCCGGCTCTCTTTTGAACTATTTTAACGAAGATTACGCCCGTATGTGCGCAGTCGTAAGTTTGGTTTATGTCCTCGGTATCGTCTTTATCTGGTTTTGCCCCGAAACAAAAAACAAACCCTTGCCGGAATAAGGGGCAGCTAATAGTTCTGCGGCATAAGGACGCGGTTGATTCTTACATTTTCGACGACGATGTTTTCGACGTTGGTGATTATGTTGGGTTTGGCGACGTTATTGAAAGTGCAGTTTTTTAATGTAACGTCGGTTATCGGGGCGTCGGGGAAGCCCCTTAAAAACAGGGCGTAGCCGCTTTTTTGGCTCGTTACGTTTTCCACATTGATATTTCTAACCACCGGCTTGTAATCGCCCTTTTCGATATCGGGGTAAAAGAAATCAATCAGCAGGATCGCCTCTTTTACTTCGCCGATTTTAATGTTCCTTACGTAAACATTCTCGATAAAACCCCCGCGGACTGAATTGGTTTTGAGCCGGATTGCTCTATCGAGGTTAGGGTCATCCATCGTGCAATTATCGACGAAGATATTCCTCGCGCCGCCCGTTATCTCGCTGCCGATAGCGACGCCAGCGTGGCCTGCCTTCATAATGCAGTTGCGGACAATGATATCTTCGCTCGGCACGTTTACCCGCCTTGCGTCGTTATTTCTGCCGGATTTTATCGCGATACAGTCATCGCCGGTATCGAAGTAGCAGCCCTCGATGAGCACGTCTTTACAGGATTCCGGGTCGCAGCCGTCATTGTTTGGTCCCGTTCCTTCAACCCTAACATTCCTGACAATAATATTTTGTGACAGCACCGGGTGAATATGCCAGAAGGGGCTGTTTTTAATTTTTATTCCTTCAATCAGGATGTTACTGCATTTGACCGGTTCGAGCATAGAAGGCCGCAGGTATTTGCCGCCGTAGAGCCGCTTTTCGACCGGCACGCCTTCTCCTCCCTGGGTAAACAAATCCTGCCTGTCCTGCCTTTGAAGCTCTCTTCGCCATTTCCACCAGTTTTCATCGCTCGCCTGTCCGTCCAAAGTTCCTTCGCCTGTTATGGCGATATTTTTCTCGTTATAGGCGTAGATTAACGCAGAATAATTCATACATTCGACGCCTTCCCATCGCGTGAATACCGCGGGAAGATATTGATTGGGGTCGGTTGAAAATTTGACAATAGCGTCCTGTGATATGTACAGGTTGACGTTACTTTTCAGATAAATCGCTCCCGTCAGGAATGTGCCTGGCGGAACTACTACCTGCCCTCCGCCTGCTTTATTAGCGGCTGATATTGCTTTATTGATCGCCTGCGTGCAATCGGTTTTGCCATCGCCCACTGCGCCCAAATCGGTAATCTTAAAATCCTTAGCGGGAAACTGCGGGGCTTTAATCCGGCTTAAAATATCGTTCGCCTGCCTCCAGCCGGCATTTTGACTTGCGCAGCCGCTTAATAGAATGACAAAAAACAACGTTACGATAAATTTGCTGGTTCTCATTTTATGCATACATTCCTCTGGACAAAGTCCTTCACATATTCGGCAACGATTCCCTGCCCCTGCATTTCTTTGACGCCGAATGCCATAGCCGGGCGAGCGGGTTTGCCGTCCTTAGCCATAGCGATTTTAACGTTTTCAAAAAGAATATTCTCAATTGGTCTTTCGGGCAGGCCTAATAGAAATGCCGCGGCGGTCTGGGCGTTCTCGGCTGTAACGTTTGTTATTTTTATATTTCTAATGCAGGGCGTCGTCTCTGTAACGGGCCTCTGATTGCGGTCTGAGATTGCGGCGATTTCTTCCGGCTTTGCGCCGCATTCGTAATATAAATGCATAACTACCGGACAGCCGACGCCGTTCATTGTAATTTTATCGAGCGTGATATTTTCCACGGTTCCGGCTCTTCCCCGTCGCGATTTTATTCTCAGTCCCCTGTCGTTGCCGTTAAAAACACAATCGGATATTTCGATATTTCGAATACCACCTGCCGTTTCAGAACCCATTACAATACTGCCGTGACCTCTCAGCATTTTACAATTTCTTACAACGACGTTCTGGCAGGGCTTATTGACCCGCATACCATCTTTACCGATGCCCGATTTAAAGCCGCAGCAATCGTCGTTTACATCAAAGGTGCAGTCAGAAACTTTCACGCCGTCACAGGAATCAATCGCAAGGCCGTCGCCATTTACGCCATCCTGGGGATTTTGAAACGTTACATTATTAACAGTAACATTTTTGCAATAAAGGAGATGTGTATTCCAGAAGGGCGAATTTCGTGTTGTAAAACAATCAAGCAGAACATTCGAGCAATTATTGAACTGAATCAATTGAGGCCTGAAAAAGAATGACCCGATGCCCCCTCCGCCGCAATCGGATAGGTCGGTATTCTCGTTGAGTTTGGCAAATTCCTTATCGCGATTGGATTCGGGCTTTGTCTGCCCGCTTGTCTTGCGTCGTTTAAATTCTTTCCACCATGCCTGCCCGCTTCCGTCGATTATTCCCGCCCCCGTGATTGAGACATTTGTGAGGTATTCGCCATAAACGCAGGGCGAGTAGCCGAAACATTCGACGCCCTCCCATCTTGATTTAACGGCAGGCCAATTGTCAAAATTATCGTTGAAAACAATAATCGCGTCTTTTTCGAGACGCAGGTTCACGTTGCTTTTCAACCGAATCGGCCCGGTCAGGAATTTGCCCGCGGAAACAATTATTTTTCCGCCTTGCTCAATAGCATTGTTAAACGCTTTTGTATTATCAGTAACGCCGTCGCCAACAGCTCCAAAATCTTTTATGTTAATCATTTATTCGGTTACCTTTGTATTCGCGCTGAGCCGCCGGCGGCGAAGGCCTTTACCTGTTCTGCCGTAACCATAGTCGTATCGCCTGGGGTGGTTGTTAAAAGAGCGCCGTGCGCCCAGCCGAGCTTAACCGCATCTTGCGGAGATTGTCCTGTCAGGAGTCCATAGATGAAGCCGGCTGCGTAGCCATCTCCGCCGCCAACGCGGTCAATCACATCGAGTTCAGCCGTCGGGGCTGAATAGGGCGTGCCGTCTATCCAGGCGACCGCGCTCCAACTGTGGTGGTTGGTCGAATGAACTTCACGCAGCGTTGTCGCCACGATTTTAATCTGGGGGTGTTTCTTGACAACCTTGTCTATCATCCCCAGAAAGACGCTCGAATCAAGCTTTGACTTCGCGGCCACTTCCGGCCCCGGTATTCCTAAGCCGAGCTGCAAATCCTCTTCATTTCCGACGAGGACATCGACGTTTTTGACGATACGGTCTAAAACTCCAACCGCCCGGTCGTGTCCGCCGACGATATTCCAGAGTTTCGCCCGATAGTTGAGGTCAAAGGAAACAATAGCGCCGGCTTTTTTGGCGGCCTGCATACCTTCGATAATCACCTCGGCAGTCGTCGGCGATAGCGCCGCGAAGATACCGCCGCTGTGGAACCATCGGACGCCGCCGGCAAAAATCGACTTCCAGTCGAAATCTCCGGGCTTCAATTGCGCTGCCGCCTCGTTGCAGCGATTGTAGAATACCACCGGGGCACGAACGCCGCAGCCGCGGTCGCTATAGACGGTGGCCATATTAGGCCCGTGAACGCCGTCATGTTTGAAATGTTTATAAAAAGGCCGCACGCCCATCGCCCTCACCTTTTGAGCGATTAAATCGCCGATGGGGTAATCCACTATTGCCGTCGCGATGCCGGTGGACAGGCCGAAACAATCCGACAAATTCGCGGCCACGTTAAATTCTCCGCCGCTGACATGCACCTCAAAATTCGTCGCTTTCTTAAACGGCACAATCCCCGGGTCCAGCCGATGCACCACCGCCCCTAACGACACTAAATCCAGCTCACTATTTTCCGCAATATTCAAACCATACTTCATTATGTTTTCCTTTCTCCGTTATAATGCAGCATTAGTAATTTAATGATAATCAAAAAAGATGTCAGTGGATAAGGGTTTTGATGAGCAGCCAGAACGCGAAAAGGATGCCGAAGGTCAGGGCCAGGCAGAAGAAGAAGCCGTTGGTGTCTTCTTTTGTCCATTTGCAGAATTCCCAGTTTGATTTCGGGAAGAGTTTCAAATGGTCGAAACGCGTGGGGTTGGCGTAGCTTTTCTCAAGTTCGGCATTATCGAGGGCACGGTCGGCGATAACCTTTGTTTTCATTTTAGCGTAGAACCGGGCGATGTTTTCCTCGAGGCCTTTATTACGGGTGAAAAAGCTTACCGGGATGAGAATTAAAAACGGCAAAAGGGCGTCGATAAGATAACGCAGGGTCAAAAGCGTGGAGGGCTTGGCGTGCTGGAGGTCGAGGCCGAGGATTGAGGCGATGACGATTTCGGTATTTAGCCGGCCCAGACCGGTTTTCGGGGAATTGGGGTCGTCGTGATTAATTCTTGCCATCGAATCGAAATAAATGGCGGTGGGGGGGATGAGGGTCTCTTTGGTGATTGTCTGGCCGATTGTTTGAGCAAGACCATTATTAACGTCTTCGGGCAGGGCGGAGACGACGTGCTTGACGGTGATTTCGGAGGTCTGCCGCGTGAGCCATGGGGAATTTTTAACGGCATCGAATTTCGGAAGGACGCCGGGCAGGACGGCGAAAACCAGCACACAGGTTATCACCTGGGCGTAAACGGCCTTGAGGGTGAGGCGTTTCCAGAACAACAATAACATTACCGGAGCGCCGAAAATGATATTGAGCGAGGGCAGTTTTTTGAGGATATCGATGATGCCTGTGCTTGTTACGGCGACATAAACGCTAAGCAGGAGAATGAACGCGATTGAGACGCGGGAGACGTTGACGTAATGATGTTCGGATTTATTGGGGGCGAAAGGTTTATACAGGTGCCGAACGAATAACGCCGACAGATAAATGGAGACGCTTGCGACCGTTGACATATTCGCGGCAAGGATGCCTGAAATCATAATTCCGCGAAGGCCGACGCCCAGGAGGTTATTACTCATAACGCCCCAGGCGGCGTCAGAGTCGGAGACCGAATCCGAGAAAAGGGCGTAGGCGAGCAGGCCGCATAAGGCCCACATAATTGTGAGGATTCGCTTGGTATAAGCGCCGCCGACGTTTCCTGTCCGGGCGGCCAGCTCATCCTTGGCCGAGCCGTTATTTGTCATATTGCCCTGATGGCCGGTGATGCCGACGATATAGTTAGCGAACATATAGGCGGCGATTGACCAAATCGCGAATTCGTCGAGGCCTGAGCCGAACATATAGAACATGTGCTGCGGGACTTTTGCCGAGAATTCGCTCCAGCCGCCGAGGTGATATAACGCGATGGGTATCATCATTCCTGAAAATATGAATATCAGAATACCCTGGATAAAA
>Ga0105104_10003050_pt1 | contig 12081 bp, 6 predicted proteins | sample PPLLaktember2015_3_FD_87034 | JGI IMG/M metagenome (GOLD analysis project Ga0105104, IMG submission 87034) | Freshwater sediment microbial communities from Prairie Pothole Lake near Jamestown, North Dakota, USA - PPLs Lake P7 Core (6) Depth... | ecosystem: Environmental > Aquatic > Freshwater >...
TAGACCATTTCGAATGGCTCTTCGAGAAGACACGCCGGGAACTCGGCAAGAACTGCCTGAATCTGTTCGGAATTGCGTGCATCGACGACCGCGAAATGGCGGGCGAGGATGTCTGGGGTCGTAACGGACAAGTTAAGTTTCTGAAGCGCAAGAAGGAGGAAGGCCGCCTTCGGGCGATATTTTGCACGACACATGGCAGCTCGACGTACATTCGTCGACTGATCGAGTCCCAGGCCTTCGACGCGGTAATGGTGGCTTACAACCCGCTCGGTTTTCACCTGCTGTCCTACAATCAGAAAGACAAGCCGGAGGCATTCAAGGAGGACCTGACCTCCAACGAAGCGCTTTTCGAGACGGCGAAACGCCACAAGGTGGGACTGCTGGTCATGAAAGCCCTGGCCGGCGGATTATTGACCGAGGGCCGGGCTTTTGCCCGTCGTGTTCGCCTGCCGTCGGACTCGGACGTTTCAACTGCAGGGGACTTGATCAGGTACATCCTGACCAGCCGACCAGAAGTTACCTGTGTGGTTGCCGGAACGGCGAGTGTCGATGAGGCTCGAGAAAACGCGATGGCCGGTCACGGACCTCTGGAGCTTTCGGATAACACCAGGCAAGAGCTGGAGAATCGACTCCCCCGTCTTCGATCACTGCTTTGTTCTCGCTGCGGTCAATGTGATGCTACCTGCTCCCGCCATCTACCCGTTTCCTGGCTGTTCCGCGACGCCTACATCAAGTCGGTGGGTTCGATGCCTTTCGAAACGCTTGACCGGCTGCAGTACGACGTGCTCCATCCCTGGGCGCGCCTGGCCTGCAGCGACTGCACCCGGCGGACCTGCGTTTGCCCAGCCGGCCTTCAGGTTCCGGTGGCTTTGAACTGGGTCCATTCGGCTCTGGGCGATCTGCGCCAGCGAGGATTAATGCCGATCCTCTGCCGTCCGGCTTTGGATTCCAGGCCTCCAGATGGTCACGCCGGCCGATTGTTCATGACAGACATTCCCGATCGCCTGGAACCGGGAAAAAGTGCCGTTTTTCGGTTGATCTTTGAGAACATGGGGCAGGCGGCGTGGAAACCGTATCCCTCAGGTGGCGAGGGAGTACACCTCTGCGTTTCCGTCGCCGGGGTCGTGCAGAACCCGATAGGTCTCAGGGGTGAAATCTCCCCGGGACAAAAGGCGCACTTTTCGTTTGAGATCGAGACCCCACATACTCCCGGTCTTCACCTGATCGAGTTTCGGCTTATCGAGGGTTCTGACCGGGTGCTGGTGAGATCCACTCTTAGTGTCGATGACGCTGGAAGGCCACAGCTGGCAGACACCGACGAGACACGGCATGTTAATCAGTATTCAAAATCGACTGTCCCGTCTTATCTGTGCCCGAGGTTTGCGGCCGAATACCTCCGCTGGTCGCTAGCGGGGGAAGATTCGAAGGGGACCATACACGGACACCTTGTGGTTCGTAACACAGGTACGCAGGCTTGGTGGAAGCAGGCGACAGGTGGGGTCCGTGTCACCTTGGTTTGTTCGATTGACGGACAGTGGTGCGCGACACAGGATCTTCCTCGCCAGATTGTGGATTGTGGCGAAGAAGCGACAATCGGTTTCTCATTCAGGAGGCCGAGTCCTACAGAGCATCACACCCTGACGCTGGGATTGTGTGCCGAGAACGTAAGCCTTTTCGAGGATCTCGGCATTCCGTCGGTTGCCATACCGCTGGATCCCGATGCGGACGCGGATCGACTTGAGCCGCTCGTCGGCAACGGGACGCCGCACCCACGTTACGGAGTTCGCTTCGTAGAATTCTCGATTCCGGAGAAAGTTCGGCGAGGTGAACGCCTGTTCTGCTCGGTTCAGATCGAAAACACCGGGAGCATGACCTGGCGGAGTGACGCTCAAGAGGATGGGACGCGGGTCGATCTCGTGGCGATAGTCGACGCCTCTTCGCCGGTTACCGCCAGACTGGGCTCTGCCCGTGTCAGGCCGGGCGAAAAAACCGTCTGCTATCTCACGATCCCGTCACCCGAGGCCCCTGGACCCCACGAGCTCAGACTGGATCTCGTTCATCACGACATCACTTTTTTTAGCCACGAGGGATGTCCGTCGCCGTGCCGCCAGTTCGATGTGCAGGAGGGACCCGTCGGAGCGGAGAATGAGCTCTACGAGAGAGCCATGCGGGTGAACGCCTGGTTCTACCGTCCGACCGACGGCATCGACGGTACCGGCGGGGAGTTTCCCGTATTTATCGAAAAGGCAAAAGGATGTTACGTCTGGTCGGTTGGAGGCCGACGCTTCATTGACTACACGATGGGCTGGGGTGCCGCCTTGCTTGGGTACAATAATGACCGGATCCGAGAAGCAGTGGTGGGGGCGATGAGCTGGGGCGGAACCATTCCCCTCCCGCATCGCAGTCTCATCGAGGTCTCCGAGATGCTGTCCGAGGACATCCCCTGTGCAGAAAGAGTTGTCTTCGGGAAGAACGGTTCGGATGTTTGTTCGCTCGCAGTCCGCTTGGCTCGCCTCCAAACGGGTCGACAGAAGGTGCTGGTTTGTGGTTACCACGGCTGGCAGGACTGGTACGCGTCTATGCTCGGCTTTGCGAGATCCGGGGTCCCTGACCCGGCGAGGCAGCTCGTCTTCCCTTTCAAATTCAATGACTATGAGAATTTTAAGGCTCTCCTGGACGAGCACCGGGGAGAAGTCGCGGCGGTCATGCTGGAACCGGCTGGCCCGGCAGAAGATTTGCAGGGGCCACGCCAGGATGCATCTCGGGAATTTCTGACGAGGGTGGCGGACGAGTGCCGCCGAGCCGGAGCGTTGTTGGTCTTTGATGAGATCATCACCGGTTTCCGATACAGACAGGGTAGCGCTCAGAAGGCAATGGGCATCACCCCGGATTTGGCATGCCTGGGCAAGGCGTTGGGCGCCGGTTTCCCGATTGCTGCCCTGGTGGGCAGCGCTGAGGTGGTGGGCGACTGTATCCCGTCCGCCTTCTACGGCCCGACTTATAAGGATGAGACCTGGTCCCTTGCGGCTGCCAAGGAAGCGCTCGCGATCTACCGCAGCGAACCTGTGGCGGACACGGTCGCCTGGATAGGAGAAGCGATAATACGTGAATCAAATTCAGTCTGCGCTTCGCTCGGTCTGCCGGCGTTGATGATGGGCCCACCTTTTCGGTTTGGCATGATTTTCGATGAAGCGGACCCTCTGAGACTCCTCCAGCTGCGCACGCTTTACCAGCAGGAAATGTTGAAGGGCGGCATCATAACCTACAACGGGGTCATGCTGCCCAGCTATGCCCACTCAGATGTCATTGAGGCCACCCAGGCAGTCATTCGAAAAGCCCTCCACAAGGTTGACGAAGCGTTACGAGGTGGGCTACTCAGCCAACTGCTCGAAATTCCTCTCATTCGACCATGAGACCGGAGCTCGGGCCGCCTGTGGTGGATGGCGAAACCCGCCTGAGCCGGAACGCCTGCGCGAATTCACCGATGAGTCGCCGAAGGAAAGAGGCGAACTGCGGATCCCGAGTATCGAGATTGCGGCAGGCATCGCAAACCTGGCAGATTCCGTGAGCGTGTTGCGCCTCCCGCAGCAGGGCAAACAGGTGGTTTCGCCAGGCCGCGCGGAATTGTTGCGAATCTGAAAAGTCTACGCATGCGACGCGCGTGAAGTTGAGCGGGGACAACGGGCCGTCGCAGGGATAGAGACAATGCGTCTCGACAACACTTCCGTGCGTCCGGTCCACACTTCCAATGTTTGCCCGCCGCCACAAGAAAGGACAGTGCGAATTGGACTCGGGAAGCTCGTCGACCGCAGCCAGCAACTTTCCCAGTCGCCAAAAGTTCCTCTCAATTCGGGCAAAATTTCGAAGTGGCCGCTGCTCCACACCAAATACTGGGCTGTCTTGTCCCGGCGGGCTTGGAATCTCGAGCGAGATCCGGTGCCGCTCGGCTTCGAGGACGGTTCGCTCATAGATCTCCGGATACTGCTCGCGCTCAAGGTGATACGCCTCCTCCGAGCCGAATTTGCCGCGCGAATTGGTAGCAAGGCCGAAGAACGGGAAAGCGGTGAACCGGTCGATTCCGAGTTCGCGGCACAAGCCAGGCATGCGCGGCAGTTCCTGCAGTGAAGAGCGTGTCAGAACCATGGAGGCGAAAACAAGCGGGTGGAGACTCTGCCGGGCGACCTTTTCCTGATGCAGATTCCGCAGGTTCTCAACCACCTTGTTGAAACCATCAAAGCCGTGCAAGTAGTTCCACGTCGCCGGCGACGAGGCATTCAGCGATATGTTGACCCAATTGAGACTGAAATCCAGCATCGACTCGCGGAGTTTCCGTGAGCCCAGCAGAAGGCCGTTACTGAAAAAATTGATCTCCAACTGAGGGTTCCCCCGTCGCGCGAGCTCGATGAGGGCCGCAAGGTCCGGATTGGTTGTCGGCTCCCCGAATCCACTGGTCAACCGGAGTGCTAAGAGGTCCGGGAGGACATCCAGCCGGCGCACTTGGTCAGGAGTGACGAAGACTTTACGCGCAATATCGGGAGAGTAGTCGCAGAATTTGCAATTGAGGTTGCACATCCCGGCCACCGCAATGTGAAGCTCCGGAGGCAGGCTAAGGGGCTGTGCCTCTCCGAGCCGTAGCTCTACCTCGTTTGCTAGAGAATTGAAGATCCAGGGGACGGATGATCGAGAGCGTAGGGCCAGAAACGCGTTCCGGAGTGACAAAGGCTGGCGGATATCAATGGGGAGACTCAGCGCCAGCGCCTCTCGCAATGCGGTGTTTAGGAAAAGCGGGGAATCAAAGCTCGCAGTTCCCCTCGGGTTGCCGACGCCGGAGAGGGCCGGAGAGTAGTCGGGACACGAGTAAGACGAAATGACGGTCTGGAAGGTGCCGAGAGCCGGCCAGGAGCCAGTGTCGGTGTCTTCGAGGGTGACACAGAGCGGCCCGATAACTTTCCCGGCTTCCTCGGAGTGCCGCTTTAGCCAGTCGGGCGAGCAGGCGAACGTGTGCAATTCGCGGCTATGGGGGAAGCCTCCGATCACCGGCCGTCCGTCGGGAGTAGGCTGAGCCACTGATTCGTACTGCGGGTATTCAAGCAGGAGAAACGTGGGATTGAAGAAAAACAGCGACGCTGAGCCTTGGCTCAAGGCCTCCGCCGCCACCTGATCGAAAGCCAACAGATGTGCTTGATCACGATCTTCACTTGCCGGGCTCGTCAGCCTGTGGAAGGCGTACCGACCGCGCACGGGCACCATGATCTCGACGGTTGTTCCACAAAGCGCCTGCGCGAGATTAACGAGGCCTTGAAGAAGGAGTCTGCCGACAGGGCCAGGCCCCGAGCAAGGCTCCACAGTTGGAAGGAGCAGAATATTCATATTACCTTTGTCGAATCGCCCCCGGAGGCGGCGGATTTTAACAGCCGATGAGAGCCACGTCAAAAACAAACTGCCTGGGTGTCTTCGTCTGGTGTAAGAATCTGCTCGTGGGACAGGCGAAGATGCCGGCGACTTGCATACGAAGTCCACAGAGCCCCTTCCAGTAGCGCGGGTATGGCACCTGCTGCTTGACCAGTTTGGGCCTCGACTCCTATACTGAGCCACCAAAGCGGAACGCTACGCCTTCCCGCTTTTACTTTGCCCCTCGGTTAAGGAAAAAGGATGTTTCGAGGCAGAAGGATTTGTGTCGTTCTCCCGGCTTTAAATGAAGAGAAGACAATCTGCGCTTGCCTGCAGTCGCTGCCGGAATTTGTCGACCTCGCCATCGTCGTGGATGACGGATCGACGGACAACACCGCCGCCCTTGCCAGGTCGTGCGGCGCCGTCGTCGTTTCGCACGGGACGAACCGGGGACTCGGCATCGCTTTCCGCACCGGGACGAACCAGGCTCTTCTCCAGGGCGCCGATATCATGGTCACCATGGATGCGGACGGCCAATTCAGCTCGGAGTACATACAGGAGCTGATCGAGCCGATTTGTTCCGGTCGCGCTGGATTTGTCACAGCTTCGAGATTCAAGGATCCGACCAAGAAACCGCAAATGACGTGGGTGAAATACGCGGGAAACCGGTTCATGGCAGGCATGGTCAGCCGGATCGTCTCCCGAAAGCTCCATGATGTCTCATGCGGTTTCCGCGCTTATTCGCGCGAAGCCTTGCTGCGGCTCAACCTCTTCGGCGACTTCACGTACACCCAGGAGACGATGATCGACCTCGCCTTCAAGCGTATTCCGATCGAGGAAGTTCCTGTCCTCGTCCGGGGCACCCGCGAGTTTGGGAAATCGAGGGTTGCCTCGAACCTGGTCCGGTACGGAGTCAACACGCTTCGAATCATTACCGGCATTCTCCGGGACTACAAGGCATTCAAGATATTCGGAGGCCTGAGCCTGGTTTTGCTCGCGGTTGCTTTCGTGCTGTCGGCTTTCACAGTCTGGCATTTCTGGAGCACGGGCGGATTCAGCCCGCACAAGTGGGCGCCTTTCGCAGCCGGGGGCTTGTACCTGCTGGCCGCGCTTCTGTTCATCATCGGTTACACGACCGATATGCTTACGCGGATCATGCGGAACCAGGATGAACTTCTGTATCTTCAGAAATTGAATTTCTATACGCACGCAATGGGTTCCTTCCCTCTCGAGACGACGCAGTCTCGGCTGGCTGCCCATGGAGGACAGAAGGAGCCGTCGTTGATGGTGCGGTGATTGGGTGTGGGGCACGGAGTCTGGGCGCTCCGTTTGTAGTTCCGCCTTTAGGCGGGTAGTTAAAGAGCGGACAACTGTGGCTACATCTTGGATTTAACTACCCGCCTAAAGGCGGAACTACAAACGAAGCATCAGAGAAAAATCGCTGCTGGAGAGTCCGGCCACAATAAGAGCTGCCCTCGGAATGACACAAAATGGTGACGATCGACTATGTTTGATGAGCGCAACGCAACGGCGGACGAACTGTGGGAATGGTGTCTGCTGGAATACAAGAGCAGCAATTTTCTGGCCCGCAGGCTGTTCGACGGGTTCTTCTCCAATCTGCGCTCGATTCTGAGCCACGCCAAGGCAACCGATCGTGTGCTGGAGGTCGGGTGCGGGGCAGGCGAGTCGTCGGACCGTGTCATCAAAATGATCGGGCAAGCGCATTTTGAGGTGTCGGATTACGACGAACGCTACGTTTCGAAAATCCGCCAGAAGAAACCGCACTTGAACGTCAGCCGGGAGTCGGTTTACGCGCTCGAACGCGAGGACGCAAGCTTCGACTGGGTCGTCATGCTCGAGGTTCTGGAGCATCTGGAGCAGCCGGAGACCGCATTGCGTGAGTTGTTTCGGGTCTCTCGAAAGAATGTTGTCATTTCCGTTCCGCGGGAACCCCTTTGGCGCACCCTAAACATGCTGAGAGGGCGGTATATTTCGGATTGGGGGAATACTCCGGGGCATCTTCAGCACTTCTCGGCAGCCCGCCTCCGCCGCTTGATTGGCCCTCATGCGAACATTGTTCAAATCAGGAAACCAGTCCCCTGGCTAATGGTTTGGGCACGTAAGAAGACCGCGGCATCCGGGGAATTTGACTGATGTGCGGAATACTCGGGATCACCGTCCAGACAACCACTCCGCTCAGTACCAAGGAACTTCAGGAAGTCCTTCGAACTCTGTTCCTCCTGTCAGAGTCGCGAGGCAAGGAAGCCTCGGGCTTCGCCGTCCTCGACCCTAAAGGTCTGTTGGTCACTCGGAGCAACATGACTGCTTCGCAGTTGGTCAAGAGTCCCGCCTACCGGGAAGTGATGGATGCTCGGTTGGCAAAAGCAATGCCTGAAAGGATCGAAGGCCTGGCTGTCATAGGTCACTCGCGCCTCGTGACTACCGGGAGCCAATACAGCGATCGAAACAATCAGCCAGTCCGGTCCGGCGACGTTGTCTGCATCCACAACGGCATTGTCGTTAATTATCAGGATATCTGGCGACTGCACCCCAAGTGGAAACGCACCTCGGACGTCGACACCGAGACCATCGCAGCCTTGGTGAATGATTGCCTGCGGCGCGGCGAGAGTCTCCCAATGGCTGTACAGTCGGCCTTTTCGGCGATTCGCGGAACTGCGTCGGTAGCGATCCTCTCGGCCCTGCACGGTGCCCTGGTCTTAGCGAGCAACAATGGCTCGCTCTATGTCTCGTCGGCGGACGGCGCTCCTTTCTCCTTGTTCGGATCCGAACGCCACATCGTCGAGAAGACGATTGCGGACTGCAAGCTCGAACGCCGGCTGGGGAGGCTCGGCGTCGAACACGTGGCCCCCGGAAGAGCGCTGTTGGTGGATCTCAAAAGCGGAAAGCCGCACTGGTTCGGCCTTTGCGTACAAGAGGGCCTTCCCCCCAATCCAGTCCGCCCGACTGGTGCCTCAATCGACGAACAGTCGATCCTGCGCGACACGGAGGTCGCGGAAAAGTCGTTCGCCCAGCGATCGGTTGGCATTCTCGGGGCGGTTGACAAAAAGCAGGAACGCCGGGTCAGGGACTTAAAGCGGCATTTTCCCCACGAATCGTCCTGGCAGGACAGCCTGCGCCGATGCACCCGATGTGTCTTGCCGGAGACTATGCCCTTCATCGATTTTGACGAACAGGGCGTCTGCAACTATTGCCGGTTCTACAAGCCGCTTCACTTTCACGGCGTCGATCAGCTTCGAAAGGAAATTGAAAACATCACTCCGGGGGGCCCCAGCCGGCCAAACTGCCTCGTCGGTATCAGCGGCGGAAGGGACAGTCTCTACGCTGTCCATTATGTGAAGAACGTTCTCGGCCTCTGGCCGGTGACTTACACCTACGACTGGGGCATGGTGACCGATCTCGCCCGTCGCAACATCGCCAGGATTTGCGGGAAGCTGGGGCTCGAGCACATCATCGTGTCCGCAGATATCCCGAAGAAGAGAAGATGGATCAGGAGCAACGTCCGGGCGTGGCTCAAACGGCCTTCACTGGGGATGATTCCACTCTTCATGGCAGGCGACAAGGAGTATTTCTATCACCTGAATCGGCTGAAGAAACAACTGGGCGTCTCGCTTGCGATCCTGGGCGAGAACATGCTCGAAAAGACCGACTTCAAGGCGGGGTTCACGGGAGTCCCTCCCTACCGCGGCCGTCAGCACATTCACACGCTGCCTTTCCGCTCGGTCCTGAAGATGGCCTCTTTCTACGGGAAGGAGTATCTGCTCAATCCCGGTTATATTAACGGGTCGCTGATCGACACCGCCTTTGCATCGGTATTCTTCTACGGGATGGTTTCGACCTACGTGAATCTCTACTCGTACATCCCCTGGATCGAGGAAGAACTGATCACGACGATTCGAAGCGAGTATGACTTCGAGCTCGCTCCCGACACGGTAGGCACCTGGAGAATCGGCGACGGAACCTCGGCCTTCTATAACTACATTTACTATACGGTTGCCGGCTTTACCGAGAATGACACCTTCAGAAGCAATCAAATCCGCGAGGGGCTGATCTCCCGCGATGAGGCACTGAAGCATGTGCGGGCCGAGAACCAACCTCGTTACGAGACGATCGACTGGTACCTGGACATTATCGGGCTCGATTTACCAGTCGAGCGGGTTTTCGAGATCATTAACCGTATTCCCAAAGTGGTTCCGGCACACCCGTGAGGTGTTAACGCGATTTAACCCTCGCCTTGTGTCGGCAACCAATCCCCGGTAACATCGCCACCCATGTTCGTATTGTTGATCGTCTCACTGCTCTTTGCGGCGGCACCCGCGTCTGAGAGCGGCGCCACCAGAATCAATCAAATCTTCGTTCAGCTCAAAGCGCCGAAACCGAAGGTCGCAGTCCAGCAGTTCAAGTTGAAAGAAGTTGATCTCAACGAGTTTGTCGCAGTCGCGCTAAAAGACAAGCAGCGATTGGGAGTCAAGAAAATCGTCCTCGATCTCCAGGAGTCAGGAGGATTGCGAGCTGAAGCGACGATCAACATGGACGACGTGAAAATCGACATGCCGGGCATCGGCTTGTTCAAGACACTGTTATCAGGCACCCAGGTGCTTAAAGCAGAGGGGCGTTTCATCTGCAAGGAGCGAAAGGCCCACTACGAGCTGGACAAGGCTTCAATCAACGATGTCTGGGTTCCGGCCTGGCTGGCCGAGGCGGTAGTGGCAATGGTAGGCAAGACTCAGCCGCCCCATGTCGATATCACCGAAGAATTCGACCTGCCCTATGGAATCACCGGGGTAACCACCCACGTGGACCGGGTGGAGATAACGAGGTAGCGCGCGGTCGGCGTCTGTGGTCTTGTATAAGGGTCTTTAGGCCCAAGGGCCCCGATTCGGTTTAGCCTAGGTATAGGTAGTGCAGTGAGTCGTAAGTTCGTTCGCAATACGTGCGGCGCAACTCCTGTTTGTAGTTCCGCCTTCAGGCGGGCTTTGAATCATGCCTGGTGCTGATCGCGCGCCTTGAACTGCCCGCCTGAAGGCGGAACTACGAAGAGGCCTTGCCCCCGCACGCTCTGAGAACGAAGTTACGACCACGACCCTGGGAACGTTGTCTTATCCGAACGCCCGTTCTCCCCACCCCCGGCGCTTGTTGACACAAATCCAATTCAAAAAGCATAATCTGGGGCTTCATTACTCGACGTGTGACTACTAAGTCGTGGTCCGCTCGCTTCTTCTGCAACCTGGTTAGGCTCGAGTCTCCTCGAGGCCCGGAAGCGGGTCACCGTCGAGGTGTTTGGATGTGACCGACGGGCGCGAAGCGCGCCCGGCTCGAACAGAAGGACGTTAGAGTGTGCATGGAGGCGTGATGAAGAAAGCGGTGGTTTGCGGAGCAGGTGGGTTCATAGGGAGTCATCTGGTCAAGCGACTGAAGAGGGAAGGCTACTGGGTCCGCGGTGTCGATATTAAACATACGGAGTTCGCACCTACGGCCGCCGACCAGTTCTTGTTGCTTGATCTTCGCCAGAAGCCCAACTGTGAGGCGGCCCTGAACCTCGATTTTGACGAGGTGTACCAGCTGGCCGCCGATATGGGCGGTATGGGGTTTATCCATTCAGCCGAGTGCGAGATCATGCGCAACAGCGCTCTGATCAACATCAACATGACGGACACTGCGGCCACCCGAGGAATCAAGCGCTATTTCTTCTCTTCTTCGGTCTGTGTCTATCGGGACATGAAGCCCGGAGAACCGGAAATGCCTGAATCCGGCGCCTATCCGGCCCTGCCGGACAACGAGTACGGCTGGGAAAAACTGTACGCGGAGCGAATGGCGATGGCCTTCGGACGCCGGCACGGTATGGCGGTTCGTATTGCTCGCTTTCAGAACTGCTACGGTCCCGAGGGAACCTGGAGAGGGGGGCGGGAAAAGGCTCCCGCGGCGATCTCCCGCAAGGTCGCCGAAGTTGAAGACGGCGGGACAATTGAGGTCTGGGGAGATGGAAGCGCCGTGCGATCCTACACGTACGTCGATGACATGGTCGACGGCATCTTCCGGTTAATGCATTCGGATCTGGAGGGGGCAGTCAACATTGGTTGTCCGCAATATGTGACTGTAAACGAGTTGGTGGAAGCCGTGGCCAAGATAGCGAAAAAGAAGATCAATGTGCGCCACGTTCCCGGACCCGTGGGTGTGCAGTCGCGCAACTTCAGCAACGGCCGGATCTATTCGATTGGCTGGCGCTCGCAGTTCTGCCTGGACGATGGGATTGCGCTGACGTATCCGTGGGTTGAGCAGCAGGTACAAAAGACGAGAAGCGCGGGTCAGGGGTAAGGGGAATACGAGCATCCATCTTCTCGGGGTGCGACGTTGACGTTACACGTTCCGACTTTGCGCGAGGCCTTGTTCTAGGGCCAAAGGCCCGATTCAGTTTAGCCTAGGGCGAAGCCCTAGGAATCAGGTGTGGTGCTGATTTTAGCGCTGACAGCGCGACTCAAAAAACCGCGTTAATCCCAGACATATCGTTCATCGAATGAAACACCATGCCGCGTTAAGAGCCTCCGGTACTCGTCTTGGAAGCTGATTCGCTTATGGTGTTTCTCCTGATTCTGGATGTATCGGATTGGTCCAAACGGCTCTGACTGACTGAAGAGGCTGCGTAACCGCGCTGCCATGAAAACGTTAAGGCCA
>Ga0105104_10003051_pt1 | contig 12081 bp, 12 predicted proteins | sample PPLLaktember2015_3_FD_87034 | JGI IMG/M metagenome (GOLD analysis project Ga0105104, IMG submission 87034) | Freshwater sediment microbial communities from Prairie Pothole Lake near Jamestown, North Dakota, USA - PPLs Lake P7 Core (6) Depth... | ecosystem: Environmental > Aquatic > Freshwater >...
AAATTGCAGAACTGCCGAAAAGTGAGCATCCGTTTTTTCTCGGTACCCAATTCCATCCGGAATTTAAAGCCAGGCCTTTGCATCCTCATCCTCTATTCACTGCATTTATAGAAGCTGTAATTCAGAACAAGTAATTAAGCTATTTCCTTTCTTCTCTCTTTGATATCAATAGGGTATATGCCCGAAAAACAGGATGTGCAGAACAAAGAAGCCGGCAAGCCGGTAGAATAAATCATTCCCTTGAATGAAAGAAAATTAAGCGATGTAGAACCAAGAAACTTATTCATTTCTTCAACTGTTTTGCCGAATGCCAAGAGTTCATTTTGTCGAGATAGGTCAATGCCGTAGAAATCCGGAAATCTTACCGGAGGAGAACTGACCAAGAAGTGCACTTCCTTGGCCCCGGTCTCAAAAAGAATTTTAACTATTTGCCGTGATGTTGTTCCGCGGACTATTGAATCATCAATGACTATTACTTTTTTACCTTTTATGACTTCTGAAAGGGGAGCCAGCTTCAATTTTACTCCTTGGTCGCGTATGTGCTGTTCCGGCTCAATAAATGTCCTGTGAATATAGCGGCTTTTTATGAGCCCCATTTCAAACGGAATGCCGGAAGCGTTTGCAAAGCCGATGGCTACGGGTATGGCTGTTTCCGGCACGGGAATGACTACATCAGCGTCAATCGGGTTTTCTTTGGCAAGCTGGGCGCCGAATTTCTTCCTGACATCATAGACGGACTGGCCGAGCAAAATAGAATCCGGACGAGAAAAATAAACAAACTCAAAAATATCCAGCTTCTGTTTTCCTTTTACCAATTTTTTGCTACGCAGCCCTTTTTCGTCTAACACGACCATCTCTCCCGGCAGAACTTCTCTAATAAACTGCGCACCGATAGGGTGAAATGAACATGTCTCCGAAGCAAAAACAAATCCGCCATTGAGTTTAGCTATGGAAAGCGGACGAATGCCATACCGGTCGCGCACGGCAATCAGTTTTTCTTTGGTCATTATGAGGATTGAGAAAGAGCCGGTCATCAAGGGAAAAATTTTTTCTATCGCTTTTTCGATACCCAGTCCTTCTTTTATGAGGACGCTTAAAGCCTGGGTAATAATTTGTGAATCGGAAGCATCTTTTAAAGTTATCCTTTTTCGTTTCAGAAAATTCAAAAGTGTTGCAACACTGGGCAAATTGCCATTGTGAGCCAAGGCCAGAGAATCGTCTGAAGTCAGTATTGGCTGGGCATGGTCCAGGCCGGTGCCGGAAGAAGTAGAATAGCGGTTGTGGCCAATCGCAATATGGCCGGTCAGGTTTTCAATTATTTTTTCATTAAAGACCTGCGAAACCAAGCCGGAATTTTTGTAGGAGTGAATTTCGTTGCCGTTGCTTACGGCAATACCGGAACTTTCTTGGCCTCTATGCTGAAGAGCATACAATCCGAAAAAAGTGAGGCGCGAAACATCCAATCCTTTTCCATAAATACCGAACACTCCGCATTTTTCTCCGATTTTTTCCATCCCGTTAGAAATAGAAGATTACGCATTCTAGTGCGCTCTCTTTTGTTTCATTTAATCTGCTAAGTGTGTTTGTCATATTTTTAATCTTCGTGATTTTTAACGGGATCCATAGAGGCTAATAGTATAGCAAAAAATTTATTTTTCTATTTGCCATTTTTTTCTCTGATAACAGCCTGAGCTCCTGCCAGCCTGGCGATAGGCACTCTAAATGGGGAACAGGAGACATAAGTAAATCCTTCCCGGTGGCAGAATTCAACCGTTTTCGGTTCGCCGCCATGCTCGCCGCAAATGCCCACTTTCAAATCCCCGCCCGACCGAGTCATTCGGGCAGGTTTTTTCACGCTCCTGCCTTTTTTAATGGCAATTCGGATAAGTTCACCGATGCCTTCCTGGTCAAGAACTTCAAATGGTTCATACTCGTAAATATTTTGGGCTACATATTCCTTCAAAAACTTTCCTGCGTCGTCTCGCGAGAGTCCGGCGCCCATCTGGGTCAAATCATTAGTACCGAAGGAGAAAAATTCCGCTCCTGCTTCTACTATTTTGTCGGCCACTAAAGCGGCTCTAGGCACTTCAATCATTGTGCCGATTTTGTAAGCAATTTTGACTTTAGCTTCTTTCATTTTCTTTTCTACAATTTGGACAATCCTCTCTTTTATAATCGTAAATTCCCTGGTTGCGGCGATAAGAGGAATCATTATTTCCGGTTTGATGTTTTTGATTCGTTTGTTTTGCGGGCCTTTGGTTGATACTTCAATCGCAGCTTCAATGATGGCAGTTACCTGCATGTCATAAATTTCAGGGAAAGTAATCGCCAGGCGGCATCCGCGATGTCCGAGCATCGGGTTAAATTCATGAAGGTCGCTGATTTTTGCCATCAAAGTGTTCACAGACACTTCCATTTCTTTTGAGAGTTCTTCAATATCTTTCTTTTCTTTCGGCAAAAACTCGTGAAGGGGAGGGTCCAGCAAGCGGACTGTTACAGGAAAACCTTCCATTGTTCTAAACAACTTCACAAAATCGTCTCTTTGATACGGCAAAAGTTTTGCCAGAGCTCTTTCTCTGCTAGGTAAGTCGCTTGCCAAAATCATTTCTCGCACGGCTTTGATGCGGTCACCTTCAAAGAACATATGCTCTGTACGGCAAAGACCAATGCCCTCAGCACCGAATTTTCGAGCCACTGCGGCGTCAGTCGGGGTATCGGCGTTTGTTCTTACTCCTATTTTTCTGAAACTATCCGCCCATGTCATTAATTTTCCAAAACCTCCTGAAAGGGTAGGGTTCTGGGTGCTTATCTTGCCTGCGTAAACTTTTCCTGTTGAGCCGTCCAGAGAAATAAATTCTCCTTCTTTTAAGACCACTCCTTTATCTTTAATGGTCAAAGTTTTTGCTTTTTCATTAATCTCGAGGTCTGAACAACCTGCTACGCAGCAAGTTCCCATGCCTCTTGCTACTACCGCTGCATGGCTTGTCATACCGCCCCTGGCAGTCAAAATGCCTTTAGCCGAATGCATGCCGTCGATGTCTTCCGGTGAAGTCTCTACTCTGACCAGAATAACATCCAATCCTTTCTGGGTTTTTTCATATGCATCCGCGGCGGTGAAAACGATTTCGCCGACAGCGGCGCCGGGAGAAGCCGGCAGCCCCAAGGCAATGACTTCTGTTTTTCCCAAGGCGATGGGGTCAAATTGTTTATGCAAAAGCTGATGGAGCTGATTTGGTTCAACACGCATGACAGCTTCCTCTTTGCTGATTACTTTTTCGTCCACCAGTTCTACGGCAATGCGAACTGCAGCATGAGCTGTGCGCTTACCGGACCTTGCCTGTAAAATATAAAGTTTTCCGCGCTCAATAGTAAATTCCATATCTTGCATATCCCGGTAATGCTTCTCAACTTTATTGCAAATGCTAACTAACTCTTTATAGATAGGAGGGTTTTGTTTTTGCAGAGCGGAAACCGGCAGAGGAGTTCGGATACCGGCGACGACATCTTCTCCTTGTGCATTCATGAGATATTCCCCATAAAATTTAGCTTCTCCGGTGGATGGATTTCTAGTAAAACAAACACCGGTGCCGGAATCTTCTCCGAGATTTCCGAAAACCATGGCCTGAATATTTACTGCTGTGCCGATAAGTCCTTTGATATTATTTATTTCGCGGTATCTTATCGCACGGTAGTTATTCCAAGAATTAAAAACTGCATTAACGGACAAATACAGTTGCTTTATAGGGTCTTGGGGGAAATCTGTTCCTTTTGCTTTTTTAATCACATCTTTGTATTCCTTAACGAGCTGCTGTAAATCTTCGGCAGTTAAATCAGTATCGTATTTTGCCCCCTTGGTATCTTTAACTTTTTCCAAAATATGTTCAAAATCGCTATGCTCCATTTCCATGACTACACTGCCAAACATCTGAATTAATCGGCGGTACGAATCCCAGGCAAAGCGGGGATTGTTGGTTTTTTCAGCAAGTCCCAAAACAGACTTATCATTAAGGCCTAAATTCAAAATAGTATCCATCATGCCTGGCATAGAGGAAGCGGCGCCGGAACGAACTGAAACTAAGAGAGGGTCATGGGCATCTCCCAGGACTTTGCCCATTTTTTTCTGCAGCTCTGATAATTTAATGTTAATTTGCCTCTTTACTTCTTCGGTAATGGTTTTTTTGCTTTTGTAATACAGGTCGCAAACTTCGGTTGTGATGGTAAATCCGGGAGGGACATTAATGCCTAAATTTTTCATTTCGGCCAAGTTCGCGCCTTTGCCTCCTAAAATTGCTTTCATGTCCTTATTGCCTTCTTCAAAAGAATAGACGTATTTTTTATTTCTAGCTTTTGCAAAGGTTGCAAGCGGAGCGGTTTTGACTGTTTTCAGGGCCATATTTTTATTTTTTTATTATTAATAAATTAATAAAGCGCTTAGCGCTTTACTCATTTCAAATGAGCTTTATATTTATAGCAAAATTATTTAAGCAAAGCAAAATTGACAATTTAAAGCCATATACATTTAATCTTTTAATTGTTGGTATTTTAGAAATGACGAAAGCCAGAGTCCCGGATGACCGAGAACCTGGCTTTACTCCCTCTACCTCTTGAGAATTGGGTGTGATGGTCTTGCGGAAATTGTCTCCCTTACGGGAGCTTTCTCCCCGAGCCCGCATTGCCGAGCGAGTTGAAATTTAGTTATCTTGACTCTCCTGGCAATACGAGACAGTTTCCCGAACCGATCTGAACGACTTCCCATTTCTCCCCCTTGTTGAAAAAGATTTGTAATACGACACACTACCTAATAATAAGGTTATACTTTTATCATCTTCTGTCAAGCATTAGATAACAAACCATTAATAAATAAAGGGCTAGTCCGAAGACTGGCCCTTTAGAAATCTGTCCTTCTACACTATGTCCGGGTAGGGTCGGGAAGATAGATGTCACACTCCTGGCGGCCCCGACTGTCGGAATCTCTCTCTGACTCATAGTTCGCGAGTTCGACAATCTGCATGACCTTGTAGAGGTCCATGCAGAAGTACCAATCTCCGACTTTTGGCTGCCACCTTTCTTGGAGTTCTCTGTTGTTTGCACAAGCATCAAGATGTTCCTGATTTAGCCAATCGGGAGCATCTGCGGGTTTTCCTGCGAAGTCGATAAGACATCTTGGAACAATTGGCATCATGCCTCCTTCTGAAGCTAACATATGGCATTAATCATCAAAAAGCAAGGGTGGGGTCGGAGACGGGTTGGAACGACTTTTACACAAAACTAGGTAAAAAGAAAAAGCGGCTGCCGATAACTTTCACGACAACCGCCTCATTTGTTCCTGAAAATCCTGTTGGAAACAATAAAACCTACCACGGTCAGGAGAACAGTGAGCATTACCTGTGCCGCCATGTACCATAGGTGCAGATACTCCACCATCAGGTACAAAAGAACGGTGTTTGCCACAAGAAACAGCGTCTTCATTGTGGCGTACTGCGCCAGTTGATGTCCAACCTTGCGGCTTGTCTTGTCTTGGAATGTCCAAAATTTCTGCAGTACAAAGCTCAACCCTGTGTTCAAGATGAACCCGATAATTGCAGAAACGACATACCAAACACCAAGATATTCCGTTAGGCCGTACAACGCAGCATAGTAGATAATGACACCCGAAGCTCCTGCGAGACAATATTGAATAATCTGCCAGACACGAGCCATTTAGAGTCCTTTCTGTCTGTTTTGGAATGTGCGAAACTGCTGTTTATAATAACATATTTAAGTAAATAGTTCAAGTTTGTTGCCAGACTTGGAGTTTCTTCTTGTTTATTTTAAGAGATTTTGGGGGATAAAGATGGGGGGTTTGGGTACATTAAGTAATCAGATTCTTACTCTTCTGATAGCGGAACTCCAGTAGATAGATTGAATCAACTTTAAAAAATCTTTAAATTTTATTGGGCTAAGCAATATAGGGAGAAAAGTGTTAGCTAAACCAAGGGAAACAACACCATACATAAAAGCCAAGAAATCTGTCTTAAAAACAGTAATCAACCATAATGGTCGATAATTATAATAATAAAAAATTATATAAATAAAAAGATGCAAGAATCCATATATTCCAGCAATCCAAGGTTTTACTTTGTAACCCCATAAATTGATTAGTTCACTCTCTTTAACATTCAGTGTTTGATAATTAGATGTACGTGGGTTTGTAAAATCATGAAAAATTTTTATTTTTTCTCCAGAAGCAAGGTATTGAAAAAAAGCTATTATATGAAAAATAATTTTCCAAAATCCAGCTTGAATATAATGGAACCAAAATAGTTTAAATCTTAACCAAGCTCCTCCAAATAATTTTGTTGTTTTTGTATGCCAACTGTCTGCTATATCTAATAATTTAATTCCGTCAATTTCTTTACCTTTATAGTACAATTTGTCAGATTCAATATTATATAAAAATTCACCTTCTGATATAAAATCTGTTGGCCAATTTGATTTTCTTTTGAATTCGTTAGAAGAGAGTATTATTCCATTAGATGATTCTTTTCCATAACTTGCGGTAACTGTAAGTGGTTTTAATTGTTCTAGTTTGTTTAATTCTTCATTTTTAACATACACACGGAAGAGTGATTTAAATCCTTTTTCCGATCTAGTTTTATAAACACTGAATCCCAATGTTGTATCCTGTAAATCTATAGGCTCTAAAAAACCATTCTTGGGCAATTCAAAATGAGCCTTAAATTTATCTTTCATATGGTTTTCCTTAATCACACAAGATTCTTAACGGTCTCGTGCTAGCTCAAAGCAGCTGCCAGACTTGGAATTTCTCTCCTTACAGGAGCAGTATCCCAATTGGATTTTTTATTTCGTTTCTCTCATAAAAAATCTCAATCGGGCTTCGAATCCGTCTTACGCTCTTTTTTTAAAAGAGCTAGACCGTCTGGCAGCTCTACGCTGCCGCTCCGAGCTGCCAGACTTGGATTCGAACCAAGATACTCAGATTCAGAGTCTGAGGTCCTACCATTAGACGATCTGGCAATATTTACTCTCAACGAAGAATCACTCCATGTCCTACCATTAGACCTGCCTGCGGCAGGCAGGCGATCTGGCATTTATCCCTCCGAAGCTTTAGCGAAGGGGGAATGTTTATACTATACCTCAAAATTACTCGTTTTTAAAGCAATTTGACACTCTATTTTAAGTGTGCTATTTTGTAAACAGTTGTAAATTACATTTGAGAGGAGGCTCCTTATGGCTATGGCGAAAAAGAAGGAAACGGCCCGAAAGCCGTTCCACGAATCGATAGTTGAAGCGATTCGAATGGCGTCTAGTATGGACCTTACATTTATCGGTGTTGTCTTGATGGCGACGGTTATTCCCCAAGGCCACGATGAAATTGCAGGGGCGTGGATGAAAAGGTGCGCCGAGATGCGTTGGCATCCGGCAAACACTGCTCTGGTGGCGCATGATATTCTCCAACAAAAAGACGACCTCCAAAAGGCGAAGGCGGCCAAGGCTGAAGAAAAGGGCGGGGAATCCAACACCACTCAAGAACACGCTCGATATTTTTCTCTAACCGACAAGGTGGTGTGGGACAAGATGAAGTATCCAGACCTCGCGAAAAGAATGGTGGCCAATTACGGCGAGGGACCGTTCAAGGTAGTCGGACTTCAATGTGGTCCCGATCCCTATCCGACAGTGACCATTGAATTGACCGACGGAACCCCCAAACCATTTACCGGCTCCTGGTTCCAGAAAATATAATAGCTGCGCGTGGAAGCCAAACGCTTCTGCGGGCGGCTTTCATTTTATGTAAGAAATAAAAATCAAGCTAACTCGTTTTTTTATGATGATGTAACGATTTTAATGCTCGGCTTCTGTGGCGTCGACTTTGGTTTTATGAATGGTTCCATCAGCGTGCTCCGGGGGAGTGTAAACGGTATAGAGTTTCATCGGGCTTTTCTCGGTATTTATGATGTTGTGTTTGGTGCCGGCAGGAATGACTACTGCCCAGCCATCTGCAATAGCAAATTCTTCTCCGTTTAAGATTGCTTTTCCTTTTCCTTCTTCAATTTTTATAAATTGGTCCACTTCATGCACCTCTTCGCCTATATCTTCGTATGGTAAAAGAGACATGAGTACGAGCTGGCTCTTTTCGGTGGTGTTTAATACTTTTCTAAAATTATCATTTTCTAAAGTGTCTTCTTCCAAATTTTTTACGTAAGACATATTTTTATTTTAAGCGGTTAATATTTTAATTATAATACTTTTATGATATATTTGACAAATGAATCCCGTTAGAAGTCACGGAAATTAATCCCGTTAGAGATCGTGGAACTTAAAAGTTCCTATCTCTAACGGGACGAGTCCCAAGAGGTTCAAAACTTATGTTTCGGCAGAATCTAAAGATTCTTACCTCTAACGGGACAAGAGACGGGATAATTATTGGTTTATTTAACTTAAGTAAGAAATTGCAGAATAAAGTGATGTGATTTCCTACTTCTAACGGGATGAAAAATTTTATATGGATAGGGGGTATTACGATTATACTTATAATTTTGTTGTTTTTAACAGTCGGGGGAGGGTCGAATATAAAACCGCCTTTTGAAGCGGGGGCAGTTCATCCTTTAGATAATATTAAAGGAAATGCCAGTTCCTCAGTGCTTATCATAGAATATAGCGATTTTCAGTGTCCGGCCTGCCGCGCATATTATTCGATGTTGAAAGAACTGACAGCGGAATTCGGAGACCGCGCAGCCTTTGTTTATCGTAATTTTCCTTTGACTGAAATTCATCCCAATGCTGAATTTGCTGCTCGAGCGGCTCAAGCTGCCGGAAAACAGGGTAAATTTTGGCAAATGCACGACCTTCTATTCGAAAAACAAAACGAATGGGATAAAGTGGCTGATATAAGGCCTATGTTTGAATCATACGCCTCTCTTTTGGGAATATCAGTAGACCAGTTTAGGGCGGATTTTGCTTCAAAAGAGGTGATAAACTTTGTCAGAGCACAAAGAGCAAATGCCATTAAATTAGGATTACAAGGCACGCCTTCATTCTTTGTGAACGGAAAACAAATCCAAAACCCCGCTTCTGTTGATGTTTTCAGGATTATAATTAAGGAAGCGATAGCCGAGAAAAATGCGATAAAACAGTAATCAACACTCTTGCTTTTCTTATAATCAATAAATATTGTAAAATATGAGAGTATGGCAAAGGGTACTAAAAGGAATATTAAAAACTTTTTATCCATATTAATAATTTTTGCTGTCTTACTTTTTGTATTTTTAAAATTATTTGACGGGTCTCCATCCAATTCCGCCACTGTCTTTGAATGGGAAAGGCAGGTGAGTGTGTATTTTGGCAATAGCAATATGGGTTCTTCCGAAAATTGTTCAAAAGTTTTTCCGATTTCCCGCAATATCATTAATGCCGAAACATTTGGCCCCGGCGCTCTGGAGGCTCTCTTGGGAGGAGTCTTGGATGAAGAAAAAGATTCCGGATATTTCACCAGCCTCAATAATGGCGTATTGATTCAAAGATTTGAGATAATAAATGGTGTGGCATATGTTGATTTTAATAAACGATTCAACGAAAACATTGGCGGTTCTTGCCGGGTGACATCAATCAGGTCTCAGATAGAAAATACTTTAAATAATTTGCCAGATATTGATTCTGTCGTAATTTCCGTCAATGGCCAAACGGATGGCATCTTGGAACCATAAAAAAGAATGGTCTCGGCTCTGATAAGCCGAGACCATTTTTTAATTCGCACTCACTAACTAGACGGATTTTCTTCTTTGGTGTCCGGCTTCTTGCCGGCTTGCTCCTTTCTAATCTCAGTGACTCTGTCCGTGAACTCAGTCACTGCTTTTTCTCGAAAATCTTCATCTACATCTGCAGGCTTCGGGATATTACCCCATTTAGGCACTATCCCTATAGCCTTAAAGAGCTCCTTTAACATATTTGTATATTACAATATTATTATAAAATAATCAACTAATCGCTGCTAAGATCGGCCCTCCTGGACTTTTCATAGAATTATATATTTCTACATGGTTTATCGCATTTGGGCCTACGGATACTAGGGAATTTATCACATTTATCTTGACTCTCCGCATCGGAACGCCGGCTTTTTTAACAAGCGACCTATACAGTGATTCCATATCTTGAATTAGCATATTCTTGTGTTTTTCGTCGATATAACCATCAAGGCACATTTGTTCAATTTGCTTTTCAATTCCTTTTATATGCGAACTAAATATCCATGCCTTTTGAAGGTCATTTAGATTTCCCAAGCCAAGCAGTTCTATAAGCGATTGTTGATTTACACTCTCATATTTAGTGCATATATCAAAAAATTTTTCTCTCATGATTTCTCGGTTTTGCAGCGTTTCCTCATACATTTGCCTGTCCTTTTCTTTAGGAAGCTCCAAATATTCAACATCTCCCAATCTCATCATATCATCCATTACATAACGGCTGTGTTCATCGGTAGTTTTTGAGATTTCCTCTTCGCTTGGCATTGAACTTTTTATTTGTATTAAATTTAATTGCTCTATTTCTGAATCCATTTCTCCAAAAATAGCTTCAATAATATCGATTTTTCTATGCGCATCCAAGCGGTCGCTGAAGCCGAGAGAAAAATGCTGATTGGGTTTACCCGCCAATGATTTTGACCTTTCCTGTATAAAATGAACCACGCTTTTAATGCTTATTGAATGCGGATGCCATTTCATGGAATATATCACTTGGGACGTCTTTGGGGAAATAGGAAGCGAATGCTTATTTTCCGCTACTATCTTCAAAGTCTTCTTGTTAAGCTGTTCTACCAAATTATCTATGTCATTGTCGCTGAGATGAATGCAGTTTTCTATCAAAGAATTCTCAATTTGGGCTAGTTTTTCTACCGACACATTGGATGAAGATTTTTCTATTATCGCTCTGACCAGCTTTTCTACAAAATCATCATCCAGTATTTTATCCCTTGCTTCTGCAAGGAGGCTATTATATTCAAATTTTTTTAATTCACTTGGCTCGATTGGCATATCAAATGGATGGACTTTTTCCTGATGCCCCGGGAATCTGCCAGTTCTTGCACGGGCATCTTTTTCAAGTATAGACAATTGCGGAGGCGGAGTTGGATTGTTTATACTTTCCATTTTCATAATGTTTATCTAGTATCTACTCTGGGAATGAAGAATAAGCCGATAAGGACAAAGAAGGCTAAGAAATAAAATGAAGTCAAGTAAGAAAAGTAATATATCACAGGAATGGCTATAAGGGGAGCAATGATAAGCGAGAATGGCCGAGCCATGCGAAAAAGGCTGATGAGGCCCGTATCGTCTTCTTTTATGTGTTTGAAAAAGTAGGTTTCGCTTGATATTTCAACGAGGCTCGCGCCGACACGCGTGGCGAAAAGAACTATCGCCCAAATCCAGAATGAGGGGACTTTTATAAGAGGGATAGCAAGAGTAGTCAGGAACATAATGACAAAACCGGCCACTAAGAGCTCTTTCTCTCCAAGCTTTTTGTCTTCCAAAAGACCTGCCGGAATTTCAAAAATGAGATATGGCAAGAGCATTATGGTGAATATCAATCCTATTTTGTCCCAGCCCAACCCTATTTCTTTGCTTAAAGCAAGCGGCAGATAGATAATCATCCAAGAAAAATAAAATTGCAATATAAATTGAGCGCCTATTATTTTTGCTTCATCAAAACTCCGCCTTAGAGAACGCAGGGCCGGAATGATTCGGGAAGTTGCCACGGTTGTATTTTTGGTATGTCTGTAGAAAAATACAGCAATTAAGAAAAGAGGCACCAATGCGGCTGCAGATAAAAAATAAATATCTCTGAAATCATTTTTTGCCGCCAAAATAGAAAGTGCAAGCGGCGATAAAACCCAGGCGATATTTTGGACAGTTAAGAAAATACCGCGCTTGCTTCCGGTAGTGCCTTCCGCTTTTATTTCGTGCTCAAGACTGACATCAAGAGAAAAATAAAGCATTGATTCTGCCGCCTGATGAAGTATAAAAAGGAACATAATGAGATAGGCGAGAGTAAAATTACCCATCCCAAATACAGCAAAGATTTCAAGCAATA
>Ga0105104_10003052_pt1 | contig 12078 bp, 8 predicted proteins | sample PPLLaktember2015_3_FD_87034 | JGI IMG/M metagenome (GOLD analysis project Ga0105104, IMG submission 87034) | Freshwater sediment microbial communities from Prairie Pothole Lake near Jamestown, North Dakota, USA - PPLs Lake P7 Core (6) Depth... | ecosystem: Environmental > Aquatic > Freshwater >...
CAGTTTTGATGATTTCCGGATTCGTATAGGCTTCGTCCGCAATTTGTTGGAGCATGGCGGCGTACTCGTCCAGGTCGGCTTTGGAGTAGGACTCGGTCGGTTCCAACGTCATAGGTTCGGGGACGACGTAAGGGTGGTGGCTGGTCCAGTAGTGCATACCGAAATCAGCTACGCGAGATTCGATTTCCTCTGAGTGAACGCCTGTCTCCTCAGTGAGTTGCTCCCAACTGTAGCGCACTTGCTCGATGCGGCGCTTACCTTCTGCATACGGAGCGCTGACGCCGCGGATTTCGAGCACTTTCTTGAGCAGGTAGTTGTTGTTGAGTACAGCGATTTCGGCTACTTCACGCAGGCCGTCGGCGCCCAGGCTCATGATCCATAAATAGGCCTTGAGCAAATTGTTAGCCACACCATAGAACGGCCGTAGCTTGCCGATGCTCTGTGGGCGATTGTAGTCAAAGTAGTATTTTTGTCCGTCGAATTCCACGGTTGGTACTGGTAGGAAGGGTACCAGTTTGGCGGTCACGCCGCTGGCGCCAGCCGCCGGGCCTCCACAGCCGTGTGGGGTGGAGAAAGTTTTGTGCAAGTTGAAATGACAGGTGTCGAAACCGGCTTCAAGTGCGCGCGTGATGCCCAATATGCCATTGGCATTGGCCTGGTCGTAAGAACACAGCCCACCGGCAGTGTGCACGATCTTCACAAACTCCTCAATGCGCGGGTTGAAAATGCCGGTGTCTTCTGGGTTTGTGATCATCAAAGCGGCCGTACGTTCCGAAACCGCTGCCTTGAGCGCCTCCAGATCGGGGTATCCATCCTTGTCCGGGTATAAAGTGATGATCTTGTACCCGGCTACCTTAGCTGCCGCGGCGTTGGAGGGGTGCGAAAAAATGGTCGTGATAACCTCATCCCGTTGATGGGCCTCGCCGCGCGCGGCATGGTAGGCTCGGATCATGCAAATGTTGGCATAGATTGCAGCCGACCCGGCTGCCGGCTGGAGCGAGACGCGGTCCATACCAGAGATTTCTTTGAGCATCCCTTCCAGTCGATACAACACTTCCAGAATTCCCTGCACGGTTGATTCGTCTTGCAGGGGGTGCAGTTCGGCCAGCTTGTGTGAGCGAGCCAACTGATCGTTGATCTTGGGGCTGTATTTCATCGTACAAGTGCCCTGGCCGATATCGATGTTCAGGTCGACGCCCAGGTTTTCCTGGGAAAGGCGGGCATAGTGGCGCAAGACATGGATTTGAGACATCTCCGGCAGGGCGGGCGGAGCCTGGCGACGGATCGATGCGGGTAACGCCTGGGCTGGGTTGCCGACCTCTTGCTCGATTTTTTCCTCAACAGGAGGTAGCAAAACCCCGCGCTGTCCTGGTTGGCTGAGTTCGAAAATCACAGGTTCATCCCAACTGGCTTGGTGGAAGCGGCGTGGCATGGTTTTCTTTGCGATGGGTTTCATTTCACTACCTCCTTCAGGGTGCTTACCAGGCGATCCAGATCGGATAGGGTGTGGACCTCGCTCACACAGAATAAAATGCTCTGGCCAAAGGATGGGAACTCGGTCGACAGGTCTTTGCCGCCGAAGATATCATTTTCAAGCAAGGCCTGGTTGATTTGGGCTGCGGTCTTGCCCGTGCTGTCGACGTTGACGACGAACTCAGTAAAGTGTGGGGTATCCGCAAAAGTCACTTTCAGACCGGGGATGGCGGCAATCTTTTTCATGGCATAACAGCATTTTTGCATGAGACCCTCACCGATCTCTACCATGCCCTGCGGTCCCATCAATGCCAGGTAGACGCCGGCGGTGATGCCCCACAACGCCGCCGCTGTGCCAACCCATTCCTTGCCTTCTTCTCTAAGCGCGAAGGAAGTGCGTTCGTAGGCCACGTCACCAAATCCGTACTCACCCTCAACCATTGTCGGTGCGATGCCGAACAGTCGGGATGGAAACTCCATCACGAACTTGGGATCATCTTTGGAGGCGATAAATCCACCGTACCCGCCGCCGTAGTGCATGTGGATACCCAGGGTCTGGATATCGCCACAGACGATATCGGCTCCATACTCGACCGGGGGACGGATCACTCCCAGCGAGAGCGGGTCCACGCTGACGATGGACAGTGCCCCGGCGGCGTGCGCTGCAGAGCTGATCTGGTCAGCCTGTGTCTCGATCATTCCAAGATAGCTGGGGTTCTCGAAGTAGACCGCCGCAATCTGCTGGGTAAGTTTTGCCTCCAGGGCAGCCAGGTCGAGCAGGCCGCTTTTCGGATCGAAAGGGAGCAGTTCAATGGTGATGTCGGGCTTGATGTATCCGCGAACCATCGATAGTTTGTCCGCGCTCATATTTACCGGGAGCAGGACCGAGGTCCGGCCGGTGATGCGCACGGCCATGCGTAACGCGGTCGCCGTAGCTAGGAATCCGTCATAGTTGGGCACATTGACCACATCCATGTTGAGAAGCTCGGCCATCATGCTTTCATACTCAAACAGAGCCTGGAAACGGCCATGATCCTCGTAGGGATCCCCAGCGTAGGCGGTCAGAAATTCGCCGCGCGAGTTGATTTCATCGCATACGGCCGGCACCTGGTGCTGATAACAGCCCGCTCCCAGGAAACTGAGTGTCTCGCGTGTGGAGCGGTTTTTATTCAGCAGGCTGTCTATGTGACGGATGAGTTCAGCTTCGGAAAGCAATGGCTCGGGTAAATTGAGTTTACCCTTGAAGCGCAGGTTAGCGGGGATGTCAGCGTAGAACTCGTCAATGTCCCTAGCGCCCACTGCCCGCAGCATCTCCGCCTTGACTTCTGGTGCGGAGTTGGGAATGTAGGGATAGACTGTTTTTTTGGCAGGCATGCTCATTCCTTTCATTAATTGATGAAGGTATTCACCCTCGCAAAAATGGAAATGTTGATATCTTAAAAGTTATATCAACAGAATGCCAAGAGGAAACGAAACCGCCTTACTCACATTCTTGACATATTATTCAATATGCCTATAATATATCATAAATACGTTTATAAATCATCAGTACCTTTTAGCGACGCCCAACTACTTACTAATACAATAAGGAAGATACGATGAAAAATTTGTCAGGTAAGCGAGTGCTTATCACTGGTGGGACCCGCGGGATTGGTGCAGCTACAGCGAAGCGTTTTATAGAAGAGGGGTCGCGGGTAGCGATTTTAGGTCGCGATCGGGTGGCTATGGAAGCGATCAAGAAAGAGCTTCCACAATTGGAGGCAACTTTCTTAGCGGATGTGGCAATTATAGAAGATGTAAATCGAGTTTTCACGCAGTTGGACCAGATGTGGCATGGGTTGGATGTGCTGATCAACAACGCCGGAATCAGCATTCGTCATTCTTTCATGGATATCACACCTGAGGAATGGCAGAAAATCATGAACATTAACTTAACCGGTTTGTTTTATGTTGCCCAACAAGCCGCCCGGCGTATGCTGGCCGCTGAACAGGGAGGGGTGATTCTAAACATGAGCTCTACTAGCGGATTCGCAGCCTACCACTATTATGCCGATTACAACGCCTCCAAAGCGGGTGTGATCGAATTGTCGCGTTCAATGGCGTTAGAACTGGCCCCCCGCATACGGGTAGTCGCAGTCTGCCCAGGCTATGTCCTGACGCCCATGCAGGAGGCAGAATACACACCCGAAATGATGCGCGAATGCGCAAGCAAGATCCCCCTCGGAAGGATGGCCAGGCCTGAGGAAATGGCCGCAGTATTTGCCTTCCTGGCCTCGGACGATGCAAGTTACATCACGGGAAACGCATTCATTGCCGATGGCGGCGAGACCGCCGGTGCGCTGACTAGCCAGAAATAATTGTTTAATCCAGGCTTTGGTAACCGGGTTGATACTTGTATTAATTCTTTTTTTGACGCTGTCCTTCAATTCGCAATGTGTGGTGCCTGCCAGGACGGCGACTTGTGAACATGCACCACCTTCCACTCCCCGTTTAGTTTAACCATTACCCGACTCTCGTTATGGGCCACTACATGTTCACCATCGGGAAGGGATGTACTAACAAGCAGGGTGTAACTGGCAATAGCAGCATCGCCATAACGTTGGATGCGCAGGTTCGAAAGATCAAAGCGTGGGGGGATAATTTGTTTTTCCAGCTGGTTCTCTGCACCATTTAGCGTACTGCGCAGGGCATCAGAGGTAATCATAAACTCATGGAAAGGCAGTCCATCAATCCGATGCGGTGTGACCCACCATTCATAGACTGCCAGGTCTTCAGCCGAGGTAGCTCGATAAGCTTGTAAATCATTCGCTTGGATCGCTTGTAGATGTTTTAAAAGGAACTCGTGGACTTCAACATCGATCATCACTGTAATCCTTTTGGTGTGAGTTAGAAACGAGAGAAAGTGCATTGGTTATTATAACGTAGATAAAAACTTTTCATTGACAGATGGATAACATGATCCATAATTTATAGATAAAACTGCTGAGTGGTGTTGTCTCCGATCGTTAAATTGAAACCATACAACATTTAAATAAAAGGACTGGTTATGCCACCAAGCCAATTAAATATACAAGTTCTTTCCGAGCTGCAATTTGATCAAATTGAAGATACTGCCCTCCGATTGTTGGAGGAAGTGGGCATTCGAATACAGCATCAGCTCGCAACAGAAATGCTTCATGGTCAGGGGTGCCGCATACAGGGCAATCGTGTACTCATCCCTCGGGATATCGTGGCTTGGGGTTTGGCAAATATCGATCGAAATGCTGTCTTTCGCAGCGCGGATGGCTCCAAGGAGGCAGTCTTAGGACAAGCGCGTTTTCTCACTCACAATGGAGGAAGCGTGCCGAACTTTGAAGACCTTGAGACTGGCCAGCACCGGCCGGCGAAATTACAGGACCTGATCGACGGGACCCGCGTTCTCGATGCGCTGCCCAACATTGACGTAGTCATTCCTCTGGTTGGACCGCGGGATGTGCCTGAGGAACTGATAACAATTTCTTCATTCGAAGCCATGCTTCACCACACACGAAAGCCGATCGCAGGAGCGGCGGTGGAGAATCCTACGGAGGTGCGTTACATAATAGAATTGGCTATTGCATGCTGCGGGGGAGAAGAGACATTTCGCGCACATCCTACCGTCCCAATCATGGCCTCCCCAATCAGCCCTCTTACTTTTTCCGAAAAAGTGACGAGTGCCATCCTGGCAATTGTAGATTCAGGAGCCACATTTTTTCCCCTACCTGCTCCGACAATGGGAGCAAGCGGTCCTATTACCATGGCTGGGGTACTTGCGCAGCAACATGCTGAAATCCTTGCCAGCATTGTCATTGCAGCGGCTGCCTGCCCTGGGGCGTCAGTGATTTATTGTTCACGCATCAATCCGATCGATATGCGGACAGGAGTAGCATGGTGGGGTGGACCAGACATGGGCATGGCAGGTGCATGTGCAACCCAACTCGCACATCGAAGTGGGTTAAAGTCTAACGTCTATGGCCTGTGTACCAGCGCAGCCACACTTGATCCTAAGTTCGCTTATGAGAAGTTTGCGAATGCCCTGATGCCAGCTCTGGCAGGCGCTGATATCCTTTCAGGAGCAGGCACAATGGATAGCGGTATGACGGCAACCTTGGTAGGGGCTGTACTTGACAGTGAAATGATCAGCCTTATCCACCACATTCTTCGCGGTTATGATGTAAATGAGGAGACACTGGCGTTCGATGTGATGAAGAAAGTGATCCTTGCTGATGATATCTTTCTGAGTCAATCGCACACTGTGCAGCACCTGCGAGACGGCACCATTTGGTTCCCTGAGATCAATGACCGGGTCATGCAGACTGACTATGACACTAGGGTTGGCGTGGTGACTCTCGCACGTGACCAGGTCCTTGAACTTCTTAAAAAACCTGGGGAGGAGACTCTGTCGGAATCGGTATGCCGTAATCTGGCAGAAATTATGGTGCAGGCACGGCGCGAATTAGTTACATCGTAATCGCTACCAGCGGTTTGGTTGGAAACAGAACCGTAGAACGGAGGCAAAGATTGTAACGATAATTGAAAAAAGCATCACGATCAATCTTACCAAGTCAAATAAACCAACTAGAATTCAAGGAGAAAAGAAATGAACAAAAGGTTGAGTTGCAAAGACTTTTTACGACTTGTGATTGGATTGGTAATGGCTTTAGTGATGGTATTAACCGGTTGCGCTCCTGCTGCACCCAGCTTGCCTGAGGCAGAACCCGCGACCTCAGCTCCATCTACTTCAGCTCCTCCTACCCCAATTCCTCCTACTGTGGCTCCCGCCGGACCTAAGATCCTCACAATTCGGCTGTATGGTGACATACAGAACATCGACCCTGCCTTCTATAAGTCTGCCAACGATAAAGTGGTAGGCACAAATGTGTATAGTGGCCTGGTAACCTACGGACCCAACTCCTACGATATCAAAAATGATCTCGCTGAAACCATCGAAACCTCTGCCGACGGGACAGAGATCACCTTTAAGCTCAAGGAAGGTGTGCAATGGCATAACGGCTATGGCGAGGTGACCACGGAGGACGTCAAATTCTCATACGAGCGGTTCATCGACGAGGAACTTAAAGCCGCTTATGCTGACGATTGGGCTCAATTGGACCATGTGGAGATCATCGACAAGTATAATGGCAAAATCATCCTAAAAGGACCTTTCGCGCCGATCTGGCACTCCACCCTACCAGTCACTGCAGGCTGGGTCTTGAGCAAGAAGTATGTGGAGGAGGTTGGTCTTGAAAATTTAGCTACCAAACCTCTGGGCAGTGGGCCGTACATCTTCGCTGAGTGGCAGCCCAAACAGAAAGTTATCCTGAAGCGTAATCCTGATTACTTCGGAACCCAGCCATACTACGATGAAATCCACTTCATCCCAATCGAGGACGACAAAGCTGCAGAGATCGCCATGGAAGCCGGTGAATTGGATTTTTCCCAGATCAGCATCGATTCGTATGACAGATTCGCCAGCAACTCCAATTTCACTACCCTGAAGGTGCCGAACATCCGTTTCAGCTGGATTGGCTTGAACGTAGAAAATCGCAAATTAGCGGATATAAACGTCCGGCAGGCAATCCGCTACGGCATTGACGTGCAGAGCATCATCGATGCGGCCTACTTTGGAAAAGTAGATCGGGAATTAGGTCTGATCGCACCCGGCCTGGTTGGCAACTGGAAAGATGCTCCGCGTTATGAACGCGATGTGGCAAAGGCTAAAGAATATATGGCCAAGGCTGGTCTCACCTCCTTAGACCTTAGATTCGACATTTTGAACACAACCGAATATCAGACCTGGGCTCAAATCGCCCAACAGAATCTGAAAGAAGTTGGGATCAATGTCACCATTAACCCAATGGACTCTGCCAGTTTCTGGTCACTCGGTGATGGTGAAAAGGGGAAGGAAGCCGAAATGTTTGGGATCAATTACTCCATGGAGCCGGACCCCTCTTGGGCGACAGTGTGGTTCACTACCCCTCAAGTCGGTGTCTGGAACTGGATGCGTTGGTCAAACGCTGAGTACGATGAACTGCACCAAAAAGGCTTAACCACACTCGACGACGCAGAAAGGGAAAAGATATACATAAGAATGCAGCAACTTTTCGACGAGGCTGCCCACACCATCTGGATCACCCATGGAAACTTGGTCTTCGTTCACAAACCGAGCATTAATGTAGCCATGACACCACATGGAGTTATCCAGCCTTATTCCTTCTCTGTAACTCCTTAACCCTCCTCTACTGCAAGCTGCGCTCTCCGGGGCTCAGGGATACTCCTGAGCCCCGGATGGTATACTAAGAAATTAAGGTGAAAAGTTGAACCCAGAGAGACGATAATCTAATCCACTTTCTATGCGCATTTATTTCCTAAAGCACATTTTCATGACCGTTATGGTGCTCCTGGTGGTTATCATCATACTGGCGCTACTGGTGCACATTGTTCCCGGTGACCCAGCCAGGGTCTTTCTTGGTCAACGAGCTACGCCGGAATTGATAGCCAGATTTCGCAGCTCCATGGATCTCGATCAGCCCGCACATATTCAGATCGCACGCTTCTTATGGCGAACCTTGCACGGCGATCTGGGCGTTGATTTATGGACTGGGCGCCCTCTAACGGACACTATCGGAGACGTGCTGCCACACACAATTATCCTGGCTTTTACCAGTCTCTTTTTAGCTGTACTCGTTGGCATCCCACTGGGTGTCTTCTCAGCGAGCCATCCTGATTCGTGGGCTGATCGTTTGACGGCGATCATTTCAATTTCATTCATTACCATCCCAAGTTATGTGGGTGGTTTGATCATGCTGCTCGTGTTTGCTGTGCAGCTCAACATGTTGCCCGCCATGGGAGTGGGCGAGATAAGTAATCCCATCGATTACGCCCGCCACCTGGTGATGCCTTCGGTTGCTCTGGCGATCCCTTGGATGGGCTACCTAGCTCGCTTGGTCCGCACAAGCCTGCTTGAAGTGTTCAACGCTGATTACATCAGAGCGGCTCGGGCCGCTGGGCTTCAGGAGCACCTGATTTTATACAAGTACGCGCTCAAGAATGCCTTGATTCCTACAATGGCTGTGCTCGGAGTTGGTATCGGCAACCTGATGGGAGGGGCTGTCTTCGTTGAGGTAATTTTCAACCGGCCTGGCATGGGCACACTTATCTTTAACGCGATTCAACTGCGCAACTACCCGCTGGTGCGTGCTGGTGTGCTCATTATCGCTCTTCTCTTTATTCTGGCCAACTTATTGACCGATCTCATCTATACCTATCTCGATCCGCGCATCCAGATAGAAAGGAAATAGGGTTGTCGTAGATTTGGAAACCCATTTCACTCGACGGAGCCGCGTCCACAACATCCTGAATCGCATCCCGGTACTCGGAGACGTGCTCAAACGCCCACTGGGAGCTCTTGGTTTTGCGATTGTTTTGGGCTTTGGCCTGATCGTGGTCTTTGCCCCGAGCATCGCGCCCCATGACAGCGAAACATTGGATATCCCTCATATGTTGGAGGGACCATCGTCGACTTACATATTGGGAACCGATCACCTGGGACGAGATATTTTATCGCGGTTGATATATGGCTCACGGATTGCCCTGGGCACCTCGCTTTCCGCAGTGAGCATTGCCCTTTCTTTAGGATTGATTCTGGGCTTGATTTCTGGCTATCTAGGTGGCAACGCTGATAACATCATCCTTGTCATCCTGGATTCGATCCAGGCTTTTCCGGCAGTCATCCTCGCTTTGGCGGTGCTGGCTTTGTTAGGACCGTCTTTACTCAATGTAATTCTTGTCATCGGCTTGACATGGACACCTGGGTACGCGCGAGTCACCCGGGCGCAGGTGTTGTCGGTCAAGGAGAACGTATACATCGAAGCAGAGCGTTCGTTGGGCGCCAGTCGAAAACGCATCCTGCTGATTCACATCCTGCCCAACATCCTCGCGCCGTTGGTGATCTTATTGGCAATGGATCTCCCCGTTGTAATTACCTTTGAAGCTGGTTTATCGTTCCTGGGATTGGGTGTGCCCCCACCTACGCCCTCCTGGGGCTCCATCTTATCAGAGGGTTTTCGATTTATACGCAATTCCCCCTGGCCAATCACCTGGGCAGGTTTAACGTTGATGCTAACGACGCTAGGTTTCACACTCTTTGGAGAAACTTTGCGCGACGTGCTTGATCCCCGGTTCTCTGGATTATGGAGAGCTTGATGGAGACCATTCTCCGCGTTGAAGACCTCCAGATCAGCTATCGGACTCGTTTCGGCACGCTTCCAGCCATTCGAAACGTAAGCTTCGAGGTGAAGCAGAAAGAGATCGTCGGGATTGTTGGCGAATCGGGCTGCGGAAAGAGCACTGTCGCAGCGTCGGTTCTGCGCTTGCTTCCGCCCAATGGTCTAATTACTGGTGGCCAAATCTGGTTCAAAGGAAAAGACCTATCCAAGGCAACTGAAGATCAAATGCGCGAATTACGCGGATTGGATACTTCGATGATTTTCCAGGACCCGATGACCAGTTTGAACCCAGTCTTTACGATCGAATCTCAAATGGTAGATGCGTTAGAGGCTCATAACAAGCAATTAGACCGCAACGAAATTCGCCAAAGGGCGATACACATGCTTGACCGGGTTGGGATTCCCGATGCCTCAGAGCGTATTAAGTGTTATCCTCACGAATTTTCTGGCGGTATGCGCCAGCGTGTCATGATTGCTATCGCCCTGCTTGCCAATCCATCATTTCTGGTAGCGGACGAGCCTACTTCCGCGCTAGATGTTACCCTGGAGGCGCAGATTTTGGATTTGATTTGCGGCTTGCGTGAGGAGTTTGGCACAGGAATCTTATACATATCTCACGATCTAGGGGTCATGGCGCAATTGTGTGATCGGATCATTATTATGTACGCCGGAAACATAGTGGAAAGTGGCGATGTCTACGAAATTTTCGACAGTCCGAAACACCCGTATACTCAAGCTCTCTTGAACTCCCATCCTTCGCGCAAATCAAAAAACGCCCGTCTGACCACCATTCCGGGACAAGTGCCCAGTTTGAGAGACCTTCCTCGAGGCTGTAAATTTAGCCCGCGCTGTCATATGGTAAAACCGGTCTGCCACTCTACAGAACCACTCTTCATGCAAGCAGGCGCGCAGAAAGTGCTTTGCCATATCTACGACCCTCAGTACGCCCAACACTGGATTGGATCCCAGACCATCAAACCGGCTAATGGATTGGATTTGGGTAACAAACCTCTACCAGTGACAATTGCTCATCAGGTTGACGACACATTGACTGAGACGCGATTGACCCTGGCAACCCGGGGGCTAAAAGTTCACTTCCCAGATAGGATCGGATTGTTTGGTCAGCTCTTAGGCCAGAAAGGCGCCGTCGTGCGCGCTGTTGATGGTGTAGACATCGAAATCCGACGTGGCGAGACTTTGGGACTGGTTGGCGAGTCAGGGTCAGGCAAGACTACCTTAGGCCGCACAATCCTACGTTTAGAGGATCCAACTTCTGGTCAGACGATCTTACTCGATGAGGATATCAGCCACCTAGCCGAGGACAAGGTGCGCCGATTGCGGGCTAGAATGCAAATGATCTTCCAAGACCCGGCTAGCAGCCTGAGCCCACGATTAAAGGTTTCTTCGATTCTCTTGGAACCTTTCCACATTCATAATATACCTTTCAATCCCGACACCAAGGTGCTGGAACTACTAAAAATGGTGGGGCTTTCTGCCGAACAGGCCGATAAGTACCCGCACGAACTCTCAGGCGGGCAGGCTCGTCGAGTAGGTATAGCTCGCGCGCTCTCTCTGCACCCCGAGTTCCTGGTGGCAGATGAACCAACCGCTGGCTTGGATGTTTCGGTAGCAGCCAGCATCCTTAACCTGTTGAAGGATTTGCGCGAGCAACTCAACCTGTCCTATTTGATCATTACTCACAACCTGAACGTTATCAGTTTCATCGCCGATCGGGTTGGGGTGATGTATCTGGGGAAATTAGTGGAACTTGCCGCCACCAGCGATATCTTTGATCACCCAAAACATCCCTATACAGAGGCATTAATTTCAGCTATTTCCCTGCCTGATCCCAGATTACGCGAGTTTCAAAACCAACGTATCATCTTGAAGGGCGAGATTCCCAGCCCCAAGAACCCACCGTCCGGTTGTCATTTCCACCCTCGCTGTCGATATGCTGAAGAACGGTGTTCGCTTGTTACCCCACTTCTCGAGCCCATCGAGGGAGAAGATCATTGGGTAGCTTGTCATTTTCCAGAGAAAGTCAAGCAGCGCAAAGCAGATTTATTCTAAAAGTGGCGCAAGTCCTGATCTCGCCGTAGCAATGTCAGCCCTATTGACAACTACAGCAGACGGTTATACCGCGCATACACCTGAGGCTGCGGAACTGGCGAAGATATTAGCTGACTAATTTTGCGGAATTAACCTGCCGGTCTGTTTTCAGACCGGCAGATATCACGTAGATCAAATAATTTTGGCTCTACCGTTTATAGCGGGAAAAATACCGAAAATTGGGTTATGAGCGAGCGTACGCTCGCTCATAACCCAATTTTCGGGCCTCTATCCCGCCAAAGACGGAAGA
>Ga0105104_10003053_pt1 | contig 12074 bp, 6 predicted proteins | sample PPLLaktember2015_3_FD_87034 | JGI IMG/M metagenome (GOLD analysis project Ga0105104, IMG submission 87034) | Freshwater sediment microbial communities from Prairie Pothole Lake near Jamestown, North Dakota, USA - PPLs Lake P7 Core (6) Depth... | ecosystem: Environmental > Aquatic > Freshwater >...
ACGTGTTCGACAGCTGGATCAACATCTGGATGAAGGACTGGAAAAGCTACGGCATCGGCGTCGACGTTTCGATCGACCTCGCGGACGACCTGCACGAATACGGCGGTCCCGGCGGCTGGAACGATCTCGACATGCTGGTCGTCGGGCTGAAGGGCAAGGGGCAGATCGCGGGCAATGGCATGTCGTTCCTCGAATATCAGACGCACATGTCGCTGTGGTGCCTGGCCTGTTCCCCGCTGATGATCGGCTGCGACGTCCGCAAGCTTACGCCGGATACCGCCTCCCTGCTGATGAACCGGGAAGTGCTGGCCGTCAACCAGGATCCGCTCGGGATTCCCGGCCGGCGCGTCAAACAGATCGGCTGCTGTGAGATCTGGACCAGGCGTCTCGCGGACTCAGGGACGGCCGTCTCCGTGATCAACCGCGGTTCGCGCGGCGAGGACGTCACCGTACGGGCGCGCGACCTCGGCCTGCTCGAGGCACCCAAGCTGGCGCGCAATCTATGGACTCAGCAGGACGCTGCCGATTTCAAGACCGAACTATCCCTGCGGGTCGAACCGCATGAGACGATCCTGCTGAAGGTTTCCTCACAATGACCCAAACTGTGTTCACACCTGCACTGCGCGCAGGCGCAAGTGTCCGCGTTTATCCGTGGTTAAGAACTCTTGACTTAGAGCATACTCCAAGTTGTAGACTTATAATCACCATATGGAAAACAACAAACTTACCATCCAACAGGTTGCCGAGGCAACCGGCTTGAGCGCCCACACCCTGCGCTATTACGAGCGCGTCGGACTGATCCATCCCATCGACCGGGAGGCGAACACCCGCCGCCGCTACACCCCCGACGATATCGGCTGGATCGAGTTCCTGATCAAGCTGCGCGCGACCGGCATGTCCATCCGGGAGATGCAGAGGTATGCCGAGCTTCAGCGCCGGGGCGATGAGACCCTCCCCCAGCGGGTGGAGATGTTGAAGTCGCTGCGGGACAAGGTGGAGGCACACATGGAGGAACTGAACGAACATCTAAAGTTGATCCACTACAAGATCGAGATCTATCAGCAAATCGTGACCGAAAAAGAATTGGAAAAAGCTTGAAAGGGAAAACAAATGAATACGAAAGCATTTCAACGAACGTTAGGACGCTCCGATCTGCAGGTCAGTGCCATGGGAATGGGCTGCTGGGCCATCGGCGGCCCCTGGGACTGGCTGAACCACGACGGCAGCAGAGGGCCGGTCGGCTGGGGTGACATCGACGATGAAGAATCGATCCGCGCCATTCACTGCGCCCTCGATAATGGCATCAACTTCTTCGATACGGCCGCCAACTATGGCACCGGTCACAGCGAGAAGATCCTGGCCCGGGCCCTGGCCGGGAAGCGTGACCAGGTGGTCATCGCGACCAAGTTCGGCTTCGAGGTCAACGAGGCGGAAAAGTATGTAACCCCCTACCGGGACGATCACCTGCAGCACGTCCGCGCCGAGTGCGAAGCCAGCCTGCGCCGCCTGAACACCGATGTGATCGATCTTTACCAGCTGCATGTCTGGAACTATCCCATCGAGAAAGCCCCGGCCATGGTCGAGGTGTTGGAATCACTCGTACAGGCAGGTAAGATCCGTTATTACGGCTGGAGCACGGACTCAGTCGAGGGGGCGCGGCTCTTTGCACAGGGCAAGCATTGCGCCGCCATCCAGCATGACCTGAACGTGGTCATGGACGCGCCGGACATGCTGAAGCTGTGCGAAGAACAGAATCTGGCCAGCGTCAACCGCAGTCCGCTGGCGCGCGGGGCATTGAGCGGAAAGTACAACAAGCAGACGACGTTCCCGCAGAACGACGTCCGCACTGACAAGTGGTCGTGGGATCATTTCTTCGCGCCCACGCTCGATCAGCTCGAGGCGCTCCGCCAGATCCTGACCAGCAACGGGCGCACGCTGGTCCAGGGCGCACTAGCCTGGATCTGGGCCAGAAGCGAAAAGACCGTCCCGATCCCCGGGTTCAAGACCGTCGCCCAGGTGGAGGAGAACACCAAAGCCATGGAGCTGGGTCCGCTGACCCCCGATCAGATGAAAGAGATCGATACGCTTTTGGGAAGATAATCTTATGAAGGTTGAGGAGAGAGTCTTATGAAACTTCGTCCGTTTGGCGATACCGGCCTGCAGGTCTCCGAGATCGGTCTCGGCGCCTGGCAGCTGGCCAACCCCGACTGGGGACTCAATGACCGCGAGGAGGCCTTGCGCATCGTTCAGAAGTCGCGGGAGGCGGGCTGCAACTTCTTCGACACCGCGCCCGGTTACGGCGGCGGCCGCAGCGAGGAGCTGCTCGGCAGGGCGCTCAAGCCCGTGCGGAAGGAGGTCATCCTCTGCACAAAGTTCGGCCACACCGCGGAAGGCACGACCGACTTCAGGACACAGGCCATCCGTCCTTCCATTGAGTCGAGCCTGCGCCGCCTGCAGACGGACTATCTTGATATCGTCCTCATGCACAACCCGCCGCGCGAAATGATGGATGGCCGGGTCGCGACCCAGTACGAGGAGTTCGAAAAGCTCAAAGCCGAAGGCAAGATCCGGGCCTACGGCATTTCCCTCGACTGGCGCGAGGAAGTGGAACTGGCCGTCGACACGACGAAGAGCAAGGCCCTCGAAGTATTCTTCAATGCCTTGTATCAGGAACCGCTGCCGGCCTTCCAAAAGGCCTATGAACACGGCGTGGGACTCATCGTCAAGGTGCCCCTGGACTCGGGCTGGCTGTCCGGCCGCTACCGCAAGGGTCACAACTTCGACGACATCCGCAAACGCTGGCCGCCGGAAGTCGTCGCGCGGCGCAGCGAGCTGGTGGAGCAATTCGCGCAGCTTGTCCCGGCAGGGACCTCCATGGCGCATGCCGCGCTGCAGTTCATCCTGGCCCAGCCGCAGGTTTCGACGATCATCCCGGGTGCCAAGAGCGTGGAGCAGGCCCTGGATAACTTCGCCGCCGCAGACAAACAATTGAGTCCCGAGGTCGTGCAATCCATGGTCCAGTTGTGGGAACGCGAGATCATGAGCGATCCGCTGCCGTGGTAGCAAATTCTGCTTCCATCAAAATAAAAGCATAATTTTCATTGGTCTAAAAGAATCAGCCACGGATTACACAGATAAACACGGATTTTTTATGCGCTTGTTAGAGTCCAACCCTGGTGAGTTAATTCTGTGTAAACACCTGCACTTGAAGCTGACCGCTTCACGTTCAGGTGCAAGTGTCCGTGTAATCCGTGGCTAAAGCCTTGAACTCCATCAGCGCCTGGATTGACATGGGGGTTAACTTCTATCATACATCAGGCAGCCATACTTCTCATTTGCTATAATCGGACCAGGAGACTCAAGATTAGTTGATATGAATGGTTTTCCTTTTAGACCCTTTTACCTGCAGAATTCCATACAACATTATCCCTGGGGGCAGCGCGGTAAGGAAGCCTACATACCGCGTCTTCTTGGCTTGGACGTAGAGGTGGATACCACCCCCTTTGCAGAACTATGGATCGGCACGCATCCCTCGGCACCCTCCAGAGTGGTGACGGATTCAGGGGAAAGTATGCTGCTTTCCGAATTGATCCAGAAATATCCAACCGAGATCCTGGGGGCATCAGTCCAGAAAGCTTTTAACGGACAACTTCCTTTCCTGCTTAAAGTCCTATCCGCCCGGGAGATCCTCTCCATCCAGATGCACCCCAATAAAGAGCAGGCGCGGGAGCTCCACAACCAGGATCCAAAGAACTATCCGGATACAAATCACAAACCTGAAATAGCCATCGCCCTGGATTCATTAACTGCATTGGTCGGCCTGATCGACGATCGGGAACTGCGGACAGTCATGAAGTTATATCCGGAATTAAGAACGGTCACAGAGTACGATCAAAATCCGGGACAGACCGCGGAAGCAGCTTTCAAAATTCTGCTGCAAACCGCAGAGCAAAATCGGCCCGCGATCGCGGCTGTGATCGAGAGCATCCGCCAGCGACTGCTGCGCAAATCGGAGTTCTTCCGCTTGCGCAAGGAAAAACTCTTTTTGGAATACGCGGACCAGTATCCGGGCGATGTCGGGCTGCTGACGATCTTTCTTCTCAAGCTTTATACGTTTGCCAAGAACCAGGCGGTGTTCACTCCTCCCGATATTCCGCATGCCTATGTAAAGGGGAATATTATCGAATGCATGGCGTCTTCAGACAATGTCGTCAGGGTGGGCTTGACGAACAAGTATAAGGATATCCAGTCGCTGCTCAACATCCTGGACGCCGGACAAAAGCCGCAACTCTTCCGGCGCGGTTTGAACTTCTTCAAACAAACGTACTCGGTCCCAACCTCGGAATACCGCGTCACTCGCCAGCTCCTGCTGTCCGGTCAAAGGACTATCGAGCGCGGGAATGGCAGTCTGCGGATTTTGATCGTCACCGGGGGAACCCTGCAGCTGGAGTGGCAGATGAAAGAAGGAACCTCCAGCTTCGAGGTACGCAAGGGACAGTCGGTCCTGGTGCCTGCCATTCTCGACCAGCTGGTGATCCGTTCCCCCGGGCTGAGCGAGTATTTCAAGGTGGATGTGCCGACAGAAAAATAAATTCCCGTCACACCTGCACCGACCGCAGGTGCGGTGTTGCGAGGAGGGTTGAGGCGCTAAGCGCCGAAAGCCCGACGAAGCGTCGCCGTGGCGCCGTGGCGACACAATCTCATATACAGTTCGCCAACAATGAATTTTGTATGAGACACCTGCACCCACCGTGATTTGCCAAGCAAATCATGCGGTGTTGCTTCGCCGCTGGGCGGCTCGCAATGACGGAAAGTTATTATTGAAATGATTTCTATTTCGCTTCCGCCATCGCCTGCTTGAAATCCACCAGGGCCGGGATCGGCGTCGGGTCCACCCCATAACACATGGCAAGATAGTATGCCATGTAATCCCCGAAAAGGATCAGTGTCCACATGTGAGCCAGGGGCGTGTCGCCGCGCGCCTCGGCCAGGTCGGTGTTCATGCCTTCGAGCATGAAGGCGTTCTTCGTCAGCTCGATGCGCAGGCGGTTGCGCGGGTGATCGGACGGGGAGCGCAGGAAGATCGTCATGGTGTGGGCGTTGAGCACGTCTTCCGGATGCATCGTCCCGGCCAGTGTGTTGTGATTTGCCTCGGGGAGGAATTCGAAGTTCGCGCCCGCCTTGGCCAGCTCGTTGATCTGTCCCTTCCAGCGCCGGGCAACAGGAGCCAGCAGCCCCGACCCCATGACCGTGACCCAGCGTCCCATCAATTGGCCGGCGTAACGTTTGGCAGGATTGCTCGTCGTGAGTATATCCGCTTTGAGATGCTCCTGCGACTTCTTCATGGAAGCAATGGCATCCTGCACGGCCCTTTTTTGATCGGGTATGAGTCCCAGCCGCTGGAACATCGCCAGCAGAAGGCCAAACGAAAACCCGACCGCGGCCCGGGGCTGACCGGCATGCTGGAATGTCCACACCGGGATGTCATGCGCTTTGGCGCGTTCGGCCAGCTGACCGCCCGTGCTGACGGCGATGACCCGACACCCGGCCTGGCGGGCCGCTTCGAAGGCATCCAGCGTCTCTTCCGTGTCCCCGGAATGCGAGGAACAAATGAGGAGGGTTTCGACGCCGCGCGCGAAGAGGGGCAGGCCGTAGTCGCGTTGGACAGAGACAGGCAGCGGCGCGAGAGAGGCGCAGTACGCGGCCAGCAGGTCCGCACCGATGGCGGAACCGCCCAGGCCGGCGATCACGACCTGTTTGAAATCCTTCCATGGAGGCAGATCCTGCTGCATGCCAAGCTGGTAGGCTGAGTTAAGCTGGTCGGGAAGGTTGTCGATTTCGCCCAGCATGTTGAGTGTATCGAATGTCTTGAAGGAATTGAAATCATCCAAATTCATATACTGACTCCCGTTAATAGATGGCTTCCGGCTATTCTACAGCAGTTCAGCCGGATTTTGTACTGAAATTGTCAGGAATCGTCATCCGAGTTTTAATGTGAGATAATCTGCTTTGCGCGATGATTAACAAAGATTGACAGACAAATTCGCCGACATTGCTGAAGAGTAACCATTTTCGAGGGCAACTCAAGGAGGCTTCATGTTGAGGAACAAATTCCTTAGCCTGCTTTTGCTGATGGGAATGTTGACATCGCAATCCCTTCCCCCCGCGCTTGCACAAACAAATTGCGATCAGGCCCAGTTCGTGTCGGATGTGACCGTCCCCGACGGTTCGCCCTTCGCTCCGGGCACGGCCTTTACCAAGACCTGGCGGCTGATGAATGCCGGCACCTGCACATGGACGACGGCCTACAACGTGGTCTGGACCGGCGGCGAGGTCATGGGCGCGCTCTCGATACCACTGCCCGCCGAGGTCCCGCCGGGCGGGACGGTGGATGTATCGGTCAATCTCACAGCCCCGGCCAATACCACCGGTAACTTCAAGGGCTTCTATAAAATTGCCAACGCGGCCGGCGCACAGTTCGGCATCGGTAACGCCGGCAGCGACCCGTTCTGGGTGGATATCAACGTGGTCGACACCCGCGCCGCGATCTATGACTTCGTCGCGAACGCCGCCCGCGCCCAGTGGAGGAGCGGCGCAGGTATTCTCCCCTTCCCCGGCACCAGCGGAGACAGCCGCGGCTTTGCCTACCAGGTCGATCAGCCTCATCTCGAAGATGATACGCGGGATACGGCCCCGGGCTTGCTGGTCGTTCCCCAAAACAAGTTCAACGGGTACATCCAGGCCACTTATCCTGAATTCGAAGTCCAGCGCGGCGACCACCTGCAGACGCTGGTCAACTGCGAGTTCGGCGCACGCAATTGCTACGTCACCTTCCGCATCGACTACCTCCTGCCCAACGGGGTCCAGCGGACCTTTTGGACGTTCAAGGAGGCCTACGACGGCCGCTTCTATCGCGCCGACCTCGACCTGAGCTCCCTGGCGGGACAAAAAGTTCGCTTCGTCTTCATGCTGCTTTCCACCGGCACTGCCAGCAGCGACCGTGCGATCTGGGGCTCGCCGCGCATCGTGCGGGCCGGCACGACTCAGCCGCCCGCGCCTCCCCCCACTCTGACCCCGCTCCCGCAGCTGCCGCCGACTCCCACGCCGATCGGCCAGCCGCCGCCTACCGTCGCGCCCTCCGGCTGCGACAAGGCCGCCTTCGTCATCGATGCAACCGTTCCGGATGGCACCGTCTTTTCGCCGGGCGCGGCCTTTACCAAGGGCTGGCGCCTGCGAAACGTCGGCACCTGCACGTGGACAACCTCCTACAGGCTGCTGTACTTCAGCGGCGAGCAGATGAGCGCGCCGACGGCCGTCAACCTGCCGTGGAACACCACCTGGGGACAAACGGTCGACATCAGCGTCAACATGGTGGCTCCAACTACCCCGGGAAAGTATCGCGGCTACTGGATCCTGGCCAATGCCAGCGGACAATACTTCGGCATCGGCCCGACAGCCTCCAGCCCGATCTGGGTGGATATCGCTGTATCGGGCGAGGCGCCCATCGGCACCGGCTATGACTTCACCTCCAACGTCTGCTCGGCAGAGTGGCGCAGCAGCGTGGGGGTCCTGCCCTGCCCCGGCGCGGAGGGAGCTTCGAGCGGCTTTGTCATCAAACAGGACGCGCCGAAGATGGAGGACGGTTCGGCCGGCGCGCCTGGCCTGCTGGCGGTCCCCCAAAACCGCTACAACGGATACATCCAGGGTTTCTATCCAACCTTCACGGTCCAGCCCGGCGACAAATTCCAGGCCACCGTCGGCTGCGAACAGGGAGCCGCCTGCTATCTGACGTACCGCCTGGATTACGTAACAGCCGCCGGATACCTGGGCACCTTCTGGACCTGGCGCGAACAAAATGAGGGGAAGGTTTACAACGCGAACATCGACCTGACCCCGCTGGCCGGACGCAGCGTGCGCTTCGTGCTGACGATTCTGGCCGCGGGCTATGCCACGAACGACCGCGCCATCTGGGGCTCGCCGCGCATCACCCGCGCCGGAGGCGCGCCGCCGGTGACGGTCACTCCCCCGACGATCACGCCCGTCCCGCCCACTCTGACGCCCATCCCGCAGCCCGGCGACTGGCTGACCTACAACAACACGGCCTTCGGGTTCCACTTCAAGTATCCGCCGCAGGGCCAGATCAGCGACGAGGATTTCAACGCCCTGAGGATGGATCTGCCGTTTACACAGGGCACCAATCTCCGTGAGAAGTATCTGCAGATGCGCGCCGTCGAAGGGGCCGACCCATGTCAGAGTCCTCTGGCGACGAGCTCGATGCTAAGTACATCCGAGAACGTCGTCATCAATGGGATCACCTTCCTCAAACAGACCGGCGGCGATGCCGGAGCCGGGAACATCCATGAATGGATCGCCTACTCCACGCTGAAAGGCAGCCTCTGCATCAGCATGGACTTCATCCTGCATTCGCTCAACGCAGGCAACTTCCCCACCCCGCCGCCGGTCTTCGACAAGGCCGCTGAGTCGCAGCTCTTCACGCAGATGATGTCCACGTTCGGGTTCGCGCCCCAGCCGACGGACTGGTCGACCTACAGCAATACAACCTATGGATTCCAATTCCAGTACCCGCCGGGATCCGAACGCCATTTCGAAACGCCGAGCAGCATCCTGATCCAACTGCCCATTGCGCCCGGCACAAACCTGCGCGAGAAGTATGTGCAGGTGAGTGCCCGCGCTGCCGATCCCTGCCAGAGTCCTTTAATTTCGCGGCCTGGTTCCCCGACGGAGACCGTCGTGATCAATGGGATTTCCTTCTTCAAGCAAATTGGTGACGATGCCGGAGCAGGTCACCTCCATCAGTGGGTTTCTTATTCCACTCTCAAAAACAACGACTGCATCAGCATGGACTTCGTCCTGCATTCTTTGGATCCAGGTAATTTCGCAACTCCGATCCCCGTCTTCGACAAAGCTGCGGAGTCGGCTGTGTTTGCGGAGATGATGTCCACTTTTGCATGGACGGCCGCACCGGGGCCGACGGCCACGTTCACGCCCAGCCCGACGCTGCCCGACCTGACGATCGGCGGCATGTTCATCCAGCTGCAGAATCCCAGCTGCCTGATGCCGGGCGATCCGCTGGGCGTGCGGATTGGGATCACGAATAACGGCCAGGCCGCGGCCGGCAGCTTCGTGGTCAGAGTCGATGGCGTCGATCAGACGGTCAGCGGGTTGGGCGTCGGTGAAACGACAATCCTTTTCTTCTCTGGTTATCACTATCCTGTGACGGCCGCAGTCGACCCAGCCAACCTGATCCCGGAGAGCGATGAGAACAACAACGCGCGCTCCGAGATGGTGCCGGTGCCGACTCCGCCGCTGCCGTGTCCAACCTCCACGCCTGCGACGCCTCCTGCCTCTGCGGCGGAATTTGCGCAGACCATCGTCAATACGTTGAATGCGCGCAACTTCAACGCACTGCCGGCCATGATGGATCAAACCTTTACGTTCGCCTACTGGCAATCGCAGGGAACCTCCTACCCGGCCGACCAGGCCATCGAGTCCTTGCGGACAGGTCTGACCGTCACGCTCGCGCCGAACGCCGGCCAGGATCTGGCTTCATTGCTGGGCGGCTTGAACCCATATGGCATTATGGGACTTGACCCGGCCAGGTCCTACGGCTTGTTCGTCTCTGGCTGGGGCTCGGATAGCAAGGCAGAGGCGATCCTCTACGTCACACAACGCACGGATGGAAGCTTATACTGGCACAGCGTCCTCATTGCGCCGACAAAATTTATAAACAATCCGTCAGCGCTGAGCGGGCCGTACGCGGTCGTCGGCGTCCCGGTTGGGTATGAGTTGAACATTCACTCCGCCGCGGGCAACAACCAGCCCATCGTTGGTTCGTTCCAATCGGGCACGGTCAACGTGATGAGGACAGGACCCACTGCCAGCGCCGAGAACGCGACCTGGTGGGAAGTCCAGAACCCCGGCGGAGGGACCGGCTGGGTCAACTCCTTCCACCTGACCGAGTACGTCTCCCACGATGCCTTCTGCGCCGACGCGCGCCTCCCGGTCCTGATCGAACAGCTGAAGGGCAGCCTGAACCAGTCGAACGGAGACATGTTTGCCGGCCTGGTCAGCCCGAGTCACGGAACCGATGTCCGGCTGTGGGCCTACGGCCCCGCCTCGACGTATAGCCCGGCGACGGCGAGAAATATCTTCAGTGGCACTGAGGTCTTCGATTGGGGCTCGGGCCCGGTCGGCGGAACGGAGTATGGAAAGGGAACCTTCCCGCAGGTGATCCAGCCCAAATTGCTGGAGGTGGTGAACGCGCCGAATCTGGGAACCTATTGCGATACCCTGACGAACGTCTTCCCGCTTTCGACCCCGTGGCCCTATCCGAATATCCGTTATTACAACCTTTACAAGCCGGCCACACCGGGGAATGACTTCGACTTCCGCACCTGGCTGGTCGGCTTCGAGTACATCAACAACCAGCCTTATCTGTATGCGCTGGTCTCGATCGTCTGGGAACCGTAAAGACCCTTTTGCCATAAATCCAATTTTTCCACCGTGTAATTGGCGATTACACGCCTGTAATGAAGCCTTGCCGTCCCTCGATGGTTGCTTGCGGTCATTAAGTGCTTGCTTGCAGTCGTTAAATGTTTGCTTGCGGTCGTTAAGTGGTCGCTTGACGTCGTTAAGTGTTTGCTTGCGGTCGTTAAATGGTTGCTTGCAGTCGTTAAGTGGTCGCTTGACGTCGCTGGGTCGTTCCTACCCGAAGTTGTTTCCGGGGTGTTCTTTATTCGGGCTATTTTTTGCCGCGAATTCCACGAATTTTCGCAAAAGTTATAATTTTTTGCGTGAATTCGCGTTATGCGCGGCCGCGTTTTTGTATTGGAATTGTTAGGAAAGATAGCTGCAAACTGCGCGATGATAGATGTTGGTCGACACACCGATCCGCCGACATTGACCATCGACCGCAAATTCGGGGCGGATCCGGAGGAGGGTCTCTTGTTCAGGAAAAGTTTCCTCGGTATCATTCTACTGGCGGCGATGTTGATTTCGCAGTCCGTTCCAGCGGCCCGGGCCGCCGACTGCGATCGCGCCCAATTCGTGTCTGATTTGACTGTTCCGGACGGTTCAGCCTTCGCGCCCGGCGCAGGGTTTACCAAGACCTGGCGGCTGATGAACGCCGGCACCTGCACCTGGACAACCGGCTACAACCTGGTGTGGTCCGGCGGCGATTCACTTGGCGCCCCGGCTTCGGTCAGGCTGCCTGTGGACGTACCGCCGGGACAGATGGTGGATGTGTCTGTCAATTTAGCGGCTCCCAGAACCATCGGACATTACAAAGCCTTGTTCAAGATCAGCAATGCCGCAGGGACCCAGTTTGGCATTGGCGACTCCGCCGGCGATCCCTTCTGGGCGGATATCAACGTGGTCAACGTCGACGCGGTGATCTATGATTTCGTTGCCAACGCGCCCTATGCCCAGTGGAAGAGCGGCGCGGGCATACTGCCCTTCCCCGGCACGAGCGGAGACAGCCGCGGGTACTCCTATCAGGTCAACAACCCGCATCTCGAAGATGATTCCTTTGATTCAGCGCCGGGCTTGTTCGTCGTCCCACAAAGCAAGTTCAATGGCTACATCCAGGCCATGTATCCCGAATTCCAGATCCAGCAGGGCGACCGTTTGCAGACGCTGGTCAACTGCGAGTTCGGTGCGACCGGATGCTATGTCACGTTCCGCATCGATTACATTTTGCCGAGCGGCGTGCAAAAAACATTCTGGACCTTCAAAGAGGCCTACGACAAACGTTTTTACCGCGCCAACCTTGACCTGAGCCCCCTGGCCGGACAAAAAGTCCGATTCGTATTTATGCTGCTCTCGAGCGGATTTGCCAGCGGCGACCGCGCCCTGTGGGGCTCGCCGCGCATCGTCCGGGCCGGGACCGCACAGCCGCCTGCGCCTCCTCCGACCCTGACCCCGCTCCCGCCCCTGCCGCCCACGCCCACGCCTTTGGGCCAGCCGCCGCCGACCGTCGCGCCTTCCGGCTGTGACAAAGCTTCGTTCGTGGCGGACGTGACCGTCCAGGATGGGACCATCTTTTCCCCGGGCGC
>Ga0105104_10003054_pt1 | contig 12072 bp, 7 predicted proteins | sample PPLLaktember2015_3_FD_87034 | JGI IMG/M metagenome (GOLD analysis project Ga0105104, IMG submission 87034) | Freshwater sediment microbial communities from Prairie Pothole Lake near Jamestown, North Dakota, USA - PPLs Lake P7 Core (6) Depth... | ecosystem: Environmental > Aquatic > Freshwater >...
AATATCGTTTAGCGACAGGTTGTTACGCTCTACCAGGGCCGACAACATCGAATTGATGTCGGAGACAACTGCCTTCTGCAGGTCGTCAAGCCCTCCTGAATCGGAGTAGATGATGCGCCGTGTAACCTCCTCGCCCCATTTGCGCTGCGAGTTGTAGACTGCCTCGGCATCCACCCGCTCGGTGGTACCGAGATTCAGCAGATGAGTCACTACCGTCGACGTGCCGACGTCTATCGCCACGCCGTAATTTCGGCCCTCGGTGTTTCCCGGCTCCAGTTGGACAATCTCCTGCGTCCCGCCGCGCGATCCGAGGGTGGCGGTTACACTCCAATTCGAACTGCGCAGGAGCCGGGGCAGCTTCTGCGTGACTTTCAGCCCCATTTGCATAACGGCTGCCGGATGGCGCCGCTGTATCTCTCTGAAAAGGCGCGACTGGTCCGAAAGGCTGTCATCCAGGGTGGGAGGCGGCAGGTCCAGCCAGACCTTGCGCGCCAGCGGGACCAGCGGGAAACTGACTGCCTCAGCTGCAGGATGCAGGGCCCGAAACCGCTGCGCATCAGAATCAATCAGGAACTGCGCCGCTTCCGTGCGGGATTCCGGCGGTATTTGAACTTCCAGGTCGCCTTCAATTTTCGTCTGGCATGCCAGAACGTAGCCTTGGCGGATCTCCTCCCGGGTCAGGAGACTGGTGGGTACCGAGAGAACCTCACCTTTCTTGATGATCACCCGGCACTTTCCGCACAATCCATCGCCCCCGCAGGGACTGCTTAGGTCCAGTCCTGCACCCCGCGCGGCCTCCAGGACGGTCGTCCCCGCGGAGACGCAGCGACGCTCCGTCTCAGGAGTGAAGAGCACCTGGGCCGTCTTTGTCGTGGTTTCGCGAGAACTGCCGCCCTTCTTCATACCGCTGCTACCCGTTTCCACTCATTCTTCAGAAATCCGGGCAATCCGGCCGCTTCCTCGGGGCCGACGATCACGTCACATCCCGACTCGTCTTCGAGCTCGCCCTTGAGAACGGCGACCAGGCCGGGGATCACCAGCTTCTTGTGCTTTACCTGGTCCAGGGCGCCGCATTTTCTCACCGCTGCCGCAATCGTTTCGCCGCTAAGTTTGTCGTCAGCGTACGAGTTGAGAACTCCGAGGCCTCCCGTCTCGACCACCGCGACGTAGGCAGGAACCTTGCTGTTCTCGATTTCTCCCTCGACCATGAAGTAGGTGAGGGCAAAATTAGTGGTCACTATGACAGGGGCATCCGGTCCTGGATCGCCAACCTTGTAGAGCTTCGCTTCCACGGCATTTGGCACCTGCGGGTCGGTAAAGATGTTGAACCGGGCGGTGAGAACGGGAAGCACCTGCCAGGATTCGCGTCCAGTCATGACGACGATCGAGGCGTACTTGCACACCAGAGTTATCGCCTGGCTGGTTTCCTGGAAGGGGTCCCGCGGGTCCGTGAAGGCAATGACCGGAAAGCCAAGCGCTCGGAAGTTCTTCTCGAGCGCGAGCCGGCGCAGTTGCGTGAGCTTAGTAAGAGCGTCGCTCAGGTTTTGAGTCTTCGGGGCAAGGACCAGGTCGTTGACGCCGAGCTTCTTGATCTCGGCCGTCAAACCGGCCAACTCGTCCAGAGTCTCGCCCTGAACAGCCAGCGGCGCGTTGTTCGATTTGGCCAGGGCCGCCAATTCCGCGAAGTTCTGGCGGTTCGCGCCGCAGATCAAGGGGCGCTTGCCTGAAAGGTTCTGAAGTGCCAGGCCCAGGGCGGCCGAATCAGACGAGACGAGGACCAGGGGAAGGTCGCAAGCTTTGGCGATCTCCGCCGCTTTTGCCGCGAAAGCACCCGCATCCCGGGTCTGCTCAAGAGCTATGAGATCGACCCGAACTTCCTTGCCCGCGCGAATGAACTGCAACCCGGTTACCGCCTGTACGGCTTTTGCGACATCTTCTGCGTCCGTAACACGCACCGCGACTCCGGGAGGCCGGTGGAACTTCTCTTCGTGCCGGAACAGAACCGTCTCGCCGCCCATCTGCAACGCTTTCGGACCGGATCCCACGGTTACGGTTCGCATCGGCGGCTCGGCGGATTCCGCTAATGCCTGCTTGGCCTGGTCGGAGACATGAGGACACTTCTCCAGCGGCATTTTCTTCGCCGCCACCTGCATCGCAAACGCCATGCAGGTCGGCACCTGGCAGTCGCCGCAGTTCGTCTTCGGAAGAAGTTTGTAAATATCGATTCCAGTCAATTTAGCCATGACGGCTACTCCTTTATGTGGTCGTCGGTTCGGGGCCAACGAATCACACGGATAACACGAATCGATTCGTGTTATCCGTGTGATTCGTTGGCCCGGACCTGAACTCGCAACTACATCACCGCTTCCATCACCAAGGCGGGGTGCTCAACGCTCTGGAGAAATTCTAGGAGCCCGTTGATCTCGGTGGCGTCGTTTTCGGTCGCGATCCTATCCAGAAAGTCCGGCTGCCCCAACTGTGCCAGACGGGGTGCCAGCCGGTCCCGCATTTCATCCTTCAGTTCCTGCGGCATCCAGACGAGTCTCTGCAGACCGCCCTCGGCCGATATGAACTTCTCGCTGACGATATACATGCGCCCGACACCCAGAAAACCGGGGGTCTGAACTCCTCCGCCGACTTCTCCGGCCATGGTCGAAAAACTCATGCCGACCGGGGTCATGCCCTGATATTCTCGATTCACCACCATGACGCCGTTGGCTTCCGGCAGAACGGCCACCAGGCACTCAAAACATCCGCAGCTTGTCTGGGGATCCTGCATGATCGAGTACATGGTCACCTGCTGAAGATTGCCGTTTGACGCCTTGGCGACATACTCGTTGACCCCCTCCCAGATTCCGAGATTCGGGTCAAGGCAGGTTCCTTTGAGAATCGGCTGGTTGGGCCCGCGCGGATCCATCTCAAAGGCCGCACGGCAGTCGAGCCACGTGTAGGCGCCGCACAGGCCGAGCCGCTGCGGAGTCACGACGCACACATGATTCGGCGCATAACTCTGGCAGAGGATGCAGCTGTAGAAGCGGTCGACATCCAGGTCCTTCATTCCTTCCATACGCTCGTCGCGCTTGCGGTAGGACTCGCGCGCCGCCTGCAGAGTCTCTTGCATCTTCTTCTCGTCGGTAAAGATCGTGACCTGCACCTTGTCGACGATGCCTCCGAACTCGTCCTTGAACTTGTGAATCAACAGCTCTCCCAGGTGGTGCAGGCGGAAGCCCTTGGCAAACGCTTCTTTGCTGATGCGCACCCAGGGGATATCACGCTGGCCGATATGCATGATGCCTGCGGCGCAGCTCACGAACTTGTGGATGCGCCGCTCCAGGACGCTTTCGAAGTCTTCGCTGAAGTTGCGGCCCGCCACTTCGATAAAGATGCCGAGAGGCATGGCCGATCCTTCTGTTGCGGTATCGAGGTCTGGCCCCACCGTCCTTATCTTGCCGTCTTCAACCTGCTCCATCGGCCGGCCGCGTAGATACTCAAAAGCGGTGGAGTATTTGCCGCCGAACTCCACATGCAGGTTTTCTTTGCGGACCCGCTCGCCCTCGAAAGCCGCCCCGTATCCGATGGGGATTGGGATCTTCGAGGTTTTCAACTTCAGGCCCCGGACCTCCACGGCTTTAGCGACGATTCTGTCGAGCGGGACGTCCGACACAACGTGTTCGTATGTGCAAATCCCTCGCGGCAGGATCTGCGGAATCCCTGAATCGGCGATGACCGGGAAGCCGTAGTTGATCGCACCGGCGGCGGTCGCGTACTTCTGATCGGTGAGTAGCTGATCCGCGGGCGCTTCGGGATCGATGCCCAGCGCGAGCACGAAAGCAAACACCCGCTCCTTGTTGTAAAGCAGGATCTGACGGGCCGACTCGAGGTCGCCTGGCTTGACGCCGCCGAAGGTCATAGCGGCCCGGGCGGCAAAGTTTAACGCGTAAACCGCCGCGCTCATTTCCCTGCCGTAAGGGACCAGGTAAGTGTCCCAACCCATCTCCACGCCCTCTTCTGCGAGCTGTTCGGCCATCGTCCGGCCATTGCTGCTCCCCGCCATGAATACCAGGATGCTCTTCTCCTGCAGTTCACGGGCAAGCGCGACCGCTTCCTTGTTGGTTGGAAGCGCGCCGACACAGGCGGCAAAGCCGGGCATGCGGCCATCGACGAGCTTAATGCCCTGGTTTCGGAGGATGGAGTCATCGGTAAATCCGAGGAAGGGCGGTTCGGGCTTGTAGTCAGGATCCAGGTAGCGCAACACCTCAATCACTTCCTGGGAAATCAGCGTCGCGATGCCGGCATCCAGGGCTGCGCCCAGATAGGGAAGCCAGAGCCGGTCGGAGGGGACCGGGGGCAAGAGCAGCCGGGCTTCGCTAAGAGCCTGACTGCACTGCTTGAGCGTTTCGACTTTGAGACCCAGGAGGGCCAGGATCAGCGGCAGATAGTAAGCCGTGTTGGGGTAAGCCACCCGGGCATCCGGTCCGCGAGCCTCAATGGCCGCCTGCAAGTTCTCCTCGGCCTTCGAGACGTAGAAATGGGCACCCCGAATCGCAGCTGAAGCAATAATCTTTGACATGTTTTACACTCCCACGCTTTCCATCAACTCCTGAAACTCCCGCTCGTCAAAGCGGTCGCGATTGTCTTGGATCAGGGGCAGCAAAAAGCCCAAACTGAGCCGCGGCGAAAGCAATTCCGACTTGATGCTCGAAACGTCGAGTCGTCGCTCCATCAGGATCTTTAACAGCCCTGCTGTTCCGATTTCTCCGATCTGCACAAATCCGACGATCGTGTCATCTTTCAGAAACACTTTCCGGTAAACGAGCTCGGAAGGCCGATCCTCCATCGTCTCGTCATGTTCCCCCGCGCGGGCGCCCAATGGTCCGGGCGTGAGGACCGCCAAGCCTGCCGAGATGACGGGCAGGTCAAAGAATTGAACCGAATTCATGCGCATCGAGCCCCGGTAAACCGTCTCCTCCCCCAGCATGTTCAGAGCGGCTATCCGGCCCTGCTCCACCGCGCAGGGCCACAGGGCATTGATCCAGGTCTCGCCCCGGATGATGTCCGGTGCCTGAGCCACGTCGCCGGCGGCAAACACACCGGGTACGTTCGTCTGGCAGTAGTTGTCGACCACGATCCCGTAGTCGGTGTTAATCCGGGTGTCGCCGACCAGCTCCATGTTCGGGTCGACACCTTTGCCGACCACCACCAAATCGCAGGGGAAGACTTGGCCGTCGGCCGTCTCTACTGCGGATACTTCCCCATTTCCGAGAATGGCCAGGGGTTTGACCCCGGTGATAATCGACACTCCATTTTTCCGGAAGATATCCTCGTAGACGCGCGCCGAAGTCTCGTCGAGCATTTGCGAGAGGACGTGGCGGGAACCGACCAGGATGGTGACTTCGACGTCGTGTTGACGCAGAGCCGCGGCTGCCTTCAGGCCTACAAGTCCGGCGCCGAGCACCACCGCCCTTTTCACGTCAGGCAGGCGTTCGAACATCCCGTGGACATCTTCGATCCGACGCAGTCCGAAGACTCCCTTTTTCTCAATTCCGGTCGCTCTCGGGTATCGCGGCCTCGCCCCAGTGGCGATAAGTAGTTGGTCATACGGCTCAACGCCGCCGTTCTCCAGGTAGACTCGCTGGTTCTCGAGATCTATACGACTCACCCTGGTGAAGACCGTCGTCAGATGGTATCGCTCGGAGAAGTCCGAAGGACGATAAAGGAGGCGGGGCAATTCAAGCTTGGTCGCGAGGTAATAGGACAGCAAGGGGCGCGAGTAAATGAATGGTTCGTCAGAGATCGCCACAATGTCTGACTGGACATCTCCATTTCTGAGCGTTTCCACTGCACTCACGCCGGCCGCGGACAAACCAACGATCACGCGTCTCATGAAACCTCCCTGCGGGTTGCAGGTTGCAAGTTGCATGTTGCAGGTTGCGAGTTGCCGGTTACGAGTTACGGCTTAGAACTTGCCGCCCCCAACTCGTAACACGCAACCTGTAACCTGCAACCTGTAACCTGCAACCGCGACTCACAAATCAAACCTCGGAGCCTGTAATTCGGAGCTCGGCGCCGGTAACTCGCAATTCACCGCTCGCAGCGCCTCGGTCGGACAGGCCTCGACACAGGCGTAACGCGCCCGACCCGTCAGTTCGGAACGATTCGGGCAGAGATCGCACTTCCAGGCGGTCTTCTGGGGCGTAACGGCGTCAAAAGGACAGGCCATCACGCACATCCAGCAACCAACACACTTCTCGGTGTCGCAAACCGTCGCACCCTCTTCCTTGTGCATGGCGCCCGAAATACACGCATCGACACAGGCGGCAGGGGAACAGTGCTGGCACCCCAGTGATAAGGCGACCCCTCCCACCCGGGGACGGTAAGGAGACTGCCCGACGGCTTGAACCGACCGGCGGGGAAAAGCGAACTCACCTGTTGAAATCACCGACAGGATGCTTCGGGACGAGGCATGTTCCACCGCGCATGCCACCTCACAGGCATGACATGCGACACACAACCGGCCGTCACAGTACAGACGTTCCATATCGACTCCTGAACGGAGGATGATACCTTCCACGTAACCGTATGGAAATACGTTTCCTCCAGCGGTCGCAAAAAAAAACAACGGAAGACCCTGCCCACCTCGGCTCCGACAGAACCAAGAACAGAATCTCCCTTGCGAGCCTCACGGCTTGGACCCTGAAATACTCGAATTTTGCTGAAAATGTCAAGAAATAAAATTGAAGACAATTTAAACAAATGCCACTAATATACATGCGCATAGTCTTTTTATGCAGAAGAGATTTTGCGGACGACGGTATTGGATTTCGAAAGCTCACGGGCAAGGCGGCTCTGGACCGCTTTGTGGTGCCTGGCCGTTGGTTACGGGTTGCCAATCCGCACCCCACGGTCCACAATTTCGAATTTGAAAGGGACGGACACATGCCTTACGACACTTCAGTAATGCAAGATTGGCAGATCTCTGAGGCAGCCGAGCCCTGCATGCCGACCCCCTCGGACTGGCAAGACCGGCTCGGTCTTCAAAGAGACGAGATCATCCCTATGGGACGGCTGTGCAAGCTCGACTTCATGAAGATCATGAACCGGGTTGAGGGCCGACCAGACGGCAAATACATCGAGGTGACCGCGATTACCCCCACACCGCTGGGCGAAGGTAAAAGCACGACGTCGATCGGCCTGATCGAAGGTCTCGGCAAGCGCGGAAAGAGCGTCGGCGGATGCCTTCGCCAGCCTTCAGGCGGCCCGACGATGAACATCAAGGGGACGGCCGCCGGCGGCGGTAACGCGCTGCTGATCCCGATGACCGAATTCTCCATGGGGCTCACGGGCGACATCAACGACATCATGAACGCCCACAATCTCGCCATGGTCGCGCTCACCTCGCGCATGCAGCATGAGCGCAACTACGACGACGAACAGTTGGAACGCCTGACCAAGATGCGGCGCCTGGACATCGATCCGACCCGCGTTGAAATGGGCTGGGTCATCGATTTTTGTGCGCAATCGCTACGCAACATCGTTATTGGCCTGGGCGGCAAATCGGACGGGTTCGTGATGCAATCGAGATTCACGATTGCTGTGGCGTCGGAGCTCATGGCCATGCTGGCTATCGTCCGCAACCTGGCCGACTTGCGCGAACGACTCGAACACGTCACGGTAGCATTCGACAAACACGGACGGCCCGTGACCACCGGTGACCTTGGAGTCGCAGGCGCCATGTGCGCCTGGATGCGCAGTACCATCAACCCGACGCTTTGCAGCACGGCCGAATACCAGCCCTGCCTGGTTCATGCCGGACCGTTCGCCAATATCGCGGTCGGGCAGTCGTCAGTAATCGGTGACCGTCTCGCCCTGAAGCTCTTTGATTACCACATCACCGAGAGCGGTTTCGGCGCCGACATTGGCTTCGAGAAGTTCTGGAACGTCAAGTCCCGGCATAGCCGGCTCACCCCCCACGTCTCGGTCCTGACCACCACCGTACGGGCGCTGAAAATGCACGGCGGCGGGCCGAAGGTTGTCCCAGGGCTGCCGCTGGCCAGCGAGTACCAGAAGGAAGACCTGTGCCTTCTGGAAAAGGGACTGCCGAACATGCTTCATCACCTGGCCACGATTCGGAAATCGGGCATCAATCCGGTTGTCTGCATCAACCGATTCTCGAGTGACACCGAAGACGAGCTCAAGATGGTGCATCGAGCCGCCGAGCAGGCTGGCGCACGCTGTGCGGTTTCTGAACATTGGGCCAAGGGCGGGGACGGGGCGCTGGAGCTCGCCGATGCGGTTATCGATGCCTGTAACGACAAGAATGATTTCCACTTCCTCTACCCGCTGAAAATGAAACTGCGAGAGCGCGTCGACCTGATTGCGAAGGAAGTTTACGGGGCGGACGGGGTCGCCTGGAGTCCTGATGCGGAAGCAAAGGCCAAGAGCCTCGAAGCCGACGCGAAGTACGACGACTTCGCAACCATGATGGTCAAAACCCACTTGAGCCTAAGCCACGATCCGCTGCTCAAGGGCGTGCCCAAGGGCTGGACGCTGCCGGTAAGAGACGTGCTGATTTACTCCGGCGCACAGTTCTTGTGCCCCTGCACGGGGACGATCAGCCTGATGCCCGGAACCGCGTCGAACCCGGCCTTTCGGCGAGTCGACGTCGACGTCGATACGGGCAAGGTCAAGGGGTTGTTCTAAAAGTTGGCGCTCTCCAAAGGAAGTGGCAGCCGAAGCGGGCTGGGAGCGCAGGCGTCTCGCCTGCACTGGGGCCGCAGGCGTCCCGCCTGCTCGTGCCCCGCTAGTACAATCGTTGGTTGAAGAGGCACGAGCAGGCGAGACGCCTGCGCTCCCAGCGGCCGTCCCCTTCGGCTGCCATTTCCTTGGAGGGCTAAGCGTCCCTTTATCTGATTCACATGGCTACGCAAAGACACACTCTCAGAAACAGTGCACCGCTGAAGGGCTAAAACTGACGTAGACTTCACCTCCGGTCTCCGCATTTAATTGGCTGAAGCAGGCGTGATTGACCAGAACCGCCAGCCGCAGTCCATCGACCGAAACGGTTACCTTGAATAACACATTCCGGAGCTCCCAATCCTCTATCCTGCCGTTAAAGTGATTGCGAACCGCCCCTTCACAGGAAGTCCTGGACAGGACAATCTCCTCCGGGCGAATCCAGATGAACCGCGTCGCCTCTATACAGCCACCCGTGTGGAACCGGATATCGCCCACGCGGCAGACTTCGCCGGCGCAACTGTCCACGGCGAAGACATTTCCTAGTTCAAGGAAATCGGCAACTTCCCGATCGCTCGGTGTGTGAGACAGCTGATAGGGGGTCGCGATCTGCCGGATCCGGCCCTCCAGCATTACCGCAACCCGTTCACCCAAGACGAAAGCTTCCTCGATATCGTGCGTGACGTGGACAAACGTTGCACGGGAAGCTCGACGCAGCTGTTTCAGCTCCTGACGCAACTGACGTCTGATCCTCAGGTCGAGGGCAGACAGCGGTTCATCGAGCAGCAGGAGCGGCGGCGTCAAGACCAAGGCGCGAGCTAAGGCGGTCCTCTGCTGTTCGCCTCCCGAGAGCACCGCCGGATACTGATCGAGAAGCGGCGTAATTCCGAGCAGCTCTGCCGTAGTCTCGGCACGCTCATACGCCTCACTGCGGCTGTAATGGCGGGCTTGGAGGCCGTACAGGATGTTCTGCCGGACCGTCAGGTGAGGAAACAACTGGTAGTCTTGATAAACGATGGCGAATCCCCGGCGGTCGGGCGGCAATCTGGTTACGTTCGCGCCGTCCCAATAGACGTCTCCATCGTCAGGAGTCAAAAGCCCTGCGATCATCTCCAGGATGACCGTCTTCCCGACTCCGCTAGGACCGAGCAGCACGAAATACTCGGCTTCTTCCACTCGCAACGACAGGTCCGAGACGCTGAAGGAACCGATCTGTTTCGAAATCGAGCGAAGCTCAAGGGCCATACCTGTCCGCCTGGGTGGAACGAGATATAAAGCGCAAAGCCGCAAAGCCGGCGACGCATACCAGGATCAACAGCACAGCAACCGGGCGCGCAAAGGCCAGCCCGAAGTCAGTGAAACGCTGAAAAACCAGAATGGGGGCCGTCATCGGGTGGTAGGCGATGATAATCACCGCACCGAACTCACTGATACCGCGTCCCCACATCAATGTCATGCCGGAAAGGATCGCACGCCAGGACATTGAAAGAGAAATCGTGAGGAAGACCCGCCAGGGCGAGGCGCCAAGCGTCCTGGCCACTTTCTCCAGCCGCTCGGGGATGGCTTCAAAGCCCTCCCGGGCGGCGTTCACGAGGAAGGGGACCGATACGTAGGCCATAGCCATCGCGATCCCCAGTTCCTCCCCGACAAACCTCAAGGCGAAAGGAGAGGCAAGACGCTGGATGAGCGAGTCCCGCCCGATGATGGTCAACAAAGCAATCCCGGCAGCAGCGTGCGGGACCATGATGGGCAGGTCCACCAGTCCCTGCACCACCGCGCGCCCGGGAAAGCGGGTGCGGGCCAGCAGGTAGGCCAGCGGGACGCCTAGGAATACGCTGACGAAGGTAGCGAATGCGGCTGCCCGCAGCGTGAGCCAGAGAGACTGTCGAACTTCCCGGTCAGCAAGCGCGCTCGCCAGGCTGCCCGTACTCGTCGAGAGGGTCAGGCGGACCAACGGAGCGACGATGAAAAACAGCAACAGCGAAGCAAGGATCGAAAGGAAAAAAAGAAGAAACCTACTCGCGCCTGCTTCCTCACCTGGCTCCCTTTGATCCTTTGGTGTCGACAGCGATCTCATGAGGCCGGCACAATTCCCGGAGAACTTCAGGCAGGGCCGCGTATCCTGAGGCGGGTGCCGGGACGACCGGCCGCTGCCCGCAGTCACTCAAAATCGCCTGACCCTCGGGTGAAAGCAGCAGGGCGACCCACGCGGCCGCGAGTTCCCGTTTCGGAGCATTGCGGGGGATGGTGACCGAGTAAAAAATCGGTTCCCCTTTCATCTCCACCTGGCTTCCCGGACGACTGCCGACGATTTTTACCCGAGCATGTCTATATACAGATGCCTGGTCAGCCTGGCCCAGGTTGATTTCCCGGGGCAGGTCGAGGCATTGGAGCCGATGCTGCACGGCTACGGATTTGTAGATGAACAGGTAATCGATTTCGCCGGCCTCGAGCAGGGCCAGCAGATCCGTTTCCTTCGGCCGAATAAACTTCTGCCCGTGACGTTTCTCCAGCCGGGTGCACAAACCAGGAACCCGGTAATACCGTTCGGCAAGCTGAAAAAGCATCAGCGTTCGATAACCGCAGGGGTCGCTGTTCGGATCGGACCGGCCAAAGGTGACCGTTTCTTCTTCGAGTATCCTGGCCCAATTCTCGCTCGTGATTCGGTCGGCTTCGCGAGACCGCTCGGTAAATGCGATCGTCATTTCATTGGTCGCAAACAAGATGTTGAAGTCGGCGAAAGCGGGCTGAAGCAGTTCCTCTACCACCCGATAATCCGAAGAGCCCAGCACGTCGCACGGCTTCCTCAGCTCGGTGACTTTGCGAGCGCAATCGCGACTGCCCGCAGCCTCCGCAAGAACCTCGACGCCCGGATGACGTTGCTGAAAGGCAGCCGACAATCGGGCAAACGGCACCGACAGGCTGCCGGCATGGAAGATAATCAACTTGTCCTCCTTGTCCACTTTTCCTGCGCAGCCGAGGAAAGCCCCAAGAAATATGACTGCAAGAGCTATCCTCACCGCAGTTGCCTGCTTATGCAAATGGTCGGACATTTCAACCAGGTAATCCAGCATGTGCACGGGGGCCTGAAGCCCGTCGCTACAGAGCCGCGCACGCAGCGGGTGGCTTGCCACACGGGCTGCGAAGCGTTTTGTGCGGAGCGAGTCCCGGAGCGAAGTAAGCGGGACCACCCAACGCAGCGGCGGTTGAGTGACTCGCCGTTTTGTGGCGAGTTGGGCGGCGAGCCGCATCGAAACCCCGCGCCTCTGGAGCAGCAGTAGTTGCGTCCAATCGCGCGCGTGATCGCAACTGCCGCCCTCCAGAGGCGCGGGGTTTCGA
>Ga0105104_10003055_pt1 | contig 12070 bp, 10 predicted proteins | sample PPLLaktember2015_3_FD_87034 | JGI IMG/M metagenome (GOLD analysis project Ga0105104, IMG submission 87034) | Freshwater sediment microbial communities from Prairie Pothole Lake near Jamestown, North Dakota, USA - PPLs Lake P7 Core (6) Depth... | ecosystem: Environmental > Aquatic > Freshwater >...
CCGGCCTTGGAGAATGTCACCAACGTCCTCGTGCAGCGCATCAACGCCGAAACACAGCGCATCGACATGTCGGCTTGGTATCTCACGGAGGGCGCTATCGTCCAGGCCCTGATCAGCCGCCACAGGGCTGGGGTCCAGGTGCGCTTGATCGGCGACCGGGGCTCGATCTTCGAGATCGACCCCCACACCAGGAACGCGTTTTACCAGCTTGCAGCCGCGGGTGTGCCGATCCGGCTCCGCTACAACCCCAGCTGGTTCCCGGAGATCGTCCACTGGAAGGCGACGATCTTCGCGGGCCAGGGCATCGTGGCGTTCGGGTCTGCCAACTACACGCCGTTCGAGCTCGCGCCGGTGTCGTCCACCAACTACAAGGACGAAACGGTGCTGTTCACCAACGACGTGGAGTTGGTGCGGGCGTTCAAGACCAAGTTCGACCGGTTTTGGAACGATACGACGAGTGAGCCGGAGAGCCGGATTGGCGGCCCCCCTTACTTCAGGAACTGGGACGCGGCCTGCGCGGCCGAGAGCACCTGCTCCGACTACCGGACGCAGTATCCGAACCCGGCCCCGATGGTGATCGACACGCGGCGGCTGGAGCCGGACTGGCCGACTTCGGTTGGCGGCAACATGATCTGGGGGCAGGGACCGTCCTTCAACAACCGCCTCGCGCAGGAGATCAACGACGAGTTCACCCGGGTGGACTTCGTCATCTACCGCCTCACGGTGGACAACATCACCCAGGCGCTCCTCTCGAAGCACCAGTCGGGTGTGCCTGTCCGCCTCATCATCGAGCCGAGCGAATACCTGAACAAGAAGTGGCCGGAGTTCTGGCTGACGCACGCGAACCTCGACAGGCTCTGGGCCGCGGGCGTCCCGATGAAGATGCGCATTCACGACGGCCTGACCCACATGAAGATGCTGGTGACGTCCGACTACGCCACCAACGCCTCGTCGAACTACGCGGCCAACTGGCAGCGCGACCACGACTACTTCGTGCCCGCCGCGACCAAGCCGGCGATCTACGGCGCCATGCGGGACCGCTTCCAGGCGATGTGGACGAACACGGCCGGTTTCGCCAACTTCGTCCCGCAGCCGCCTGACGCGGCGGGACTCGTGACCCCCGCCAACGGCAGCACCGGCGTGGCCACCACCGCGACGCCCACGTGGAACCGGGCGGCGTTCGCCACGAGCTACGACGTCTACATCGGCACGTCCTCCTCGAACATGACGCTGGCGAGGAACGTGCCGGCGCAGTTGGTGGAAAACCCGCCAACCACCTACTCCTTCCAGGCGTCGCTGCAGGCCGGGACGACGTACTTCTGGCAGGTCGTGTCCCGCACCAACGCCACGCCGAGAAACCCGTCGCTCGTCGCCTCGTCGTCGATCCGCAGTTTCACCACCAGCGGCACCGCCACGCCGCCGCCTTCCTCGTCGCTGCCCAGCCCGTGGGTCAACCAGGACGTCGGCGCGGTGGGAACGGCCGGCAGCGCCGGTCTCTCGAACGGCGTCTTCACCGTCAGAGGTGCGGGCTCGGACATCTGGGGGAGCGCGGACTCCTTCCACTTCGCCCACCGGCCCCTCAGCGGCGACGGACAGATCGTGGCGCGGGTGACAGGGGTGCAGAATACCCACACCTATGCGAAGGCGGGCATCATGATGCGCGGCGGGACGGCGGCAGGCGCGGCCCACGTCATCCTCGACCTCCGGCCGAACGGCGCCGTCGAGTTCATGGCGCGCTCGAGCGCGGGCGGAAGCACGTCGTGGCTGGGCGGGGCCACGCAGCCTGCGCCGGCGTGGCTCCGCCTGCAGCGCTCCGGAAGCACCGTAACGGCAGCCGTCTCGTCGAACGGGTCGACGTGGACGACCGTCGGGACGACCACGATTGGGCTCCCGTCCACGGTCAACGCCGGCCTCGCCGTGACCAGCCACCTGATTGGCACGCTGAACACATCGACCTTCGACAACGTCTCGGTGTCGGCGGGCGGGACCGCGCCGCCGCCCCCGCCCCCGCCCTCGGCGACCGACATCGTCGTCTACGCCGCCGACATTCCTGCGAGCGCGCTGCACGGGAGCTGGAGCTCCGGCGCGGACTCGTCCTCGCCCAACGGGGTGAAGCTGCTGACGACGGACGCGGGGTTCACGGCGGCCAACCAGCCGCTTACCAGCCCGGCCGATTACGTGGACGTGACGGTCAACGCCGAGGCCAACGTGCCGTACCGGATCTGGCTCCGCCTGCGCGCGCTGGCCAACTCGAAGTACAACGACGCCGTGTGGGTGCAGTTCTCGAACGCGCGGGCAAACGGGTCCCAGGTATACGCCCTCGGCACCACCTCTGGGCTGCTGGTGAACCTGGCGACCGATGGGACGGGTAGCAGCTTGAACAACTGGGGCTGGCAGAACGGGGCCTACTGGCTGTCGCAGGCTACGGCCGTTACCTTCCCAGTTTCCGGCTCACAGACGATCCGGATCCAGGTTCGCGAGGACGGGGTGCAGCTCGATCAGATCGTCCTCAGCCCGAGCCGGTTCTTCAACTCGCCGCCGGGAGGGGTGTCGGGCGACAACACGATCGTGTCGAAGTAGGGAAACGACCGAAGCACCAAGCCTCGGTGTCGCCGCACGGACACCGAGCTTCGATAGCGAGGGGTCTTCAGGCCTGTTCGACCCTGCTATGATCGGGCTCCATGCGCGTTGCCATCACCCGCGGCGTGAGCCCGGCCATCGAACTGTGTGAACTGACCCACCTCGCGCGGTCTCCGATCGACCTGACCAGGGCAAGCGAGCAGCACTCCGCCTACGAGGAGTGCCTGGAGCTGCTGGGGTGCCGCGTCGAGCGGTTGCCGGCCGAAGAGGACCTTCCGGACTCGGTATTCGTCGAGGACTGCGCCATCGTCCTCGACGAGATTGCTGTGATCACCCGCCCAGGAGCGCCGTCACGTCGTCCTGAGACCGCGGGCATCGAGCTCGCGCTTTCGGCTTACCGGCCGGTCGCCCGCATCGTCGCGCCCGCGACCATCGACGGCGGCGACGTGCTGCGCGTGGGACGCATCCTCTTCGTGGGGCTGTCCGCGCGCACCACGCCCTCGGGTGTCGAGCAGTTGACCGCGCTGCTCGAGCCGTTCGGCTACGCCGTGGTCGCCGTTGAAGTTCAGGGGTGCCTGCACCTGAAGTCCGCGGTCACCGAGGCAGCACCGGGGGTCCTCCTCGTCAACCCAGCCTGGACGGGGGAGTGGGTGCAGCGCTTCGACCGGGTGGAGGTGGCTCCCGGTGAAGCCTTCGCGGCGAACGGCCTGCGCCTTGGCGACACGCTCCTGTACCCGTCGGCATTCCCCCTCACACGCTCCCGCCTGGAATCCCGCGGGATCCACACCTGCGAGGTGGATGTCTCCGAGCTTGCCAAGGCCGAGGGGGCCGTGACCTGCTGCAGCCTGGTGTTCGAGGTGGGATGACGGGCTCGGGTCCTCGGGCGAGGCCATTCACGTTCTGCGATGGCGGGGTGAGTTGTGCTGGCGTTGATGCTCGTGGAGCGACGACGTGAGCATTCAGGAATCAGGATCCAGGAATCGCGTCACGCGTGACACGCTGAATCCTGAATCCCGAATCCTGATTCCTGTTTCAGTACTCGTCGCGGTGCTTCCAGCCGCGATAGAGGCCCAGCGCGCGTCCGACGGCGGCCGCGCCGCCCACGGCGGCCCAGGGACGCTCCGCGACCCGCCGCCGGACCGACACGGCGTCGCGGGCGCGCTGCTCGATCACGCCGAGCTTGTCGTCGAGCCGTGCCCGCGTCTCCTCGATCTGCTGCTCGATCCGCTCGGGCTGGTTCAGTTCGTTTGTCGCTTCACCCATTCGACGTTCTCCTTCAGAGTTCGGACGGTCCGCTCCGGCACGGGCCCGATGGCCCGAAGGTTCGGCCACGCCACCGCCAGCAACACGCCGCCGACGATCGCAAGCAGGCCGCCGACGATCGCGAAGCCCGCCCAGATGGGCATGTCGAAGAGGACGGCCAGGCCGCGTGAGAGGGCGGTGAGCAGGAGCAGCGCGCCCAGCAGCAGGGCGACCGCCGCGGCGCTCAGCTTGATCACCGCCGACTTCAGGTTCGCCATCTCGTCCCGGATTTCGACACGGGCGAGCGAGATCTCCTGCCGGAAGAGTTCGCGTATGTCGTTGATCGCGCCGCTCAGCAGCGACGCGAACGATTCCCGTTCGCGTTCATCCGCCATTGCTCGTCTACCTCCATATGATCCGGCCGGCCGCGTAGCCGGCTACCAGGGCCACCGCCAGCGTCATGACCGGGCGCCTGACGATGAGCCGTTCGGCATCGTTGCGGATGTCGGCCATCTGCCGGTGCTCGAGGTACTCGCCGGCACGCTCGAGCGCGCGCCCCACGCCGTCCGCCGCCGCAACCCGCTGGGTCAGGGCGTCGCCGCGGAGACGCCGGCCGAGGTGTTCGATCCAATCGCCGACCTTGTAGATGGCCGACGTCCTGGGCTCCATCCGGTTCACGACGTCGAGATCGACGTCTGGGCGCCGGCCCCGGTCCAGCGCCGACCAGGTCTCGCGGCGAGTCTCCCCAAGTGACTGGTCCATTCGCGTTACCCTCCCGCGTGCCGGTTGCAGCCTCGGTGCCACTTCCAGCCGCCGGCTGAAAGCCGGCCAAAAACGAAAAGAACGAAGGCTGTTCTCTACCGCCAACTGGAAGGTCGGAGACGTAGAAGAGGCTCGCGAGGGCGAGGACGGCCGCCTCGGCGGCAATCTCCTGCCACGTCGCGTGAGAGAGCAGCCACAGGATGGCCACGCAGGCAAGGAGTGGAACGGTTGGACCGCCCGGAGCCTGGGAGGGCAGTCCGCCGGATCGCACGTCGCGCCGCGTGAGCTCCCAGGCGCCTGCAAAGCACAGCAGGTCGACTTAGCGGCGGCGGGCGGGGGCGCCGGGCACAACCCTCGAGAAGACCTGCGCCAGGACGATCCCGGCCAGCGTGAGGAGCGCCACGGACGCGAAGTGCGTCGTCAGCACGTGGGCGGGATCGGTCACCTCGCAGTAGGTCCGCCAGCTTCCATCGGCGAGCAGGCCGGCGCCGAAGCCAGCCAGCGCCCCGGTGAGCCCGGGCCGCGTCGGGTAGGCCCTGAAGACGAGGAACAGCGTGAGCGTCAGCAGCGGCAGGCCGACGAGGACGGGCGTGCGGAGACAGATTCGGAAGTACGCCGCCGCCGCCCCCGACGTCGCCGGTACATGACTCGGGTGTGTCAACCACGTAAGGTAAGTAATCGCCAGTACGATCAGGAGCCCGATCGCCAGCAGGGCCCCGCCGGTCCGTGCGGCGAAGGCCCGGCCCGGAATGGCGGTCCGGAGCGCGGCGACGATCAAGACGAGGCCGTAAGCCGCCTGGACCACCGACAACCCCCACAGCATCGCGGGGCCGAGCGCAACGGCATCCGGGCGCACGCCGAACCGGGCCGTGACCGTCAGCGCGGCGAGGAGGCCGAGCGCCGTCACGGCGAGTGACCGCTTCCACGGCCGCGCCAGCGGGCGCACCGGCCGGAGATCGTCGAGGATCCGCGGGTCCAGGCCGGCGAAATCAGGGGTTGTCATCTCGATGGCTCTCATTGTCCTCGAGGGCTTCACGCAGCCGTGCCATGCCGCGACTCGCCCGGGCGCGCAGGGCGGGCCCGCGAATGTGCAGGCGGCGCGAGATCTCCCGGAACGTCAGACCGTGCAGGTGGTGCATCAGCACGCTCTGGCGGGTGCTCTCCGACAGCCGGGACAGCGCGTGCTGCACCTGCGACTTCGCGATGAGCGCCTCCTCGTGGGACGCCGTCGCCGCCACCGGCAGCGTGGCATCGTCCAGCGGCTCCTGGTGCGCGAGGTCCGCGCGCCGGTGCCTGTAACGGCAGTCCATGAGGAACACGTGGCGCGCGATGGCGCAGGCCCAAGGCGGCACCGGGAAGGCGGGGTCGTAGGTGTGACGCGCGCGGTGGATCTGCAGGAACGTCTCCTGCAGCAGGTCGTCCACCCGGCTGGGGTCGCGCGCGAGGCGAAGGAGGTGCCGGTGCAGGATGGGCGCCAGTTCCTCGTGCAACCGCTCGAAAGCGTCGCGCTCGCCGGCCTGGTATCCCACCATCCGGGCGCGAAGCGCCTCGTCTGCCTGGTCCCGGTACGTCACCCTCGCGCCCTCCACGCGGCCGGCAGCATTATGTGCCAAGACGCGTGGCCACGGGGCGGGGCAGGCTACGTGTTCCATTCTGGGTTCATATGTGCCGGACAGCCTCGGCATGTGACGTCACGACGGCCGCTTGCCGGGCAAAACAACGAAACAGTCACGGAGGGGTTCAGCCGGGGAGGGAGCGCTATGCGGTGGACTGAGTTCGTGCTCGGCGCGGCGCTGTGCGGAACGGTCGCGGTTGCGGTTTCCGGGCAGGGCGACGCGCTGTCGGGGATGGCCGACGCGGAGCGGGCGTTTGCGCGGATGAGCGTCACGGTCGGCCAGCGCGAAGCCTTCATTGCGTTCTTCGCCGAGGAAGGGGTGGTCTTCAACCCGGGGCCGGTCAACGCGCGGGAGTTCTACGGCAAGCGGCCGCGGACGCCGAAGCCCCCGGTGCGCGTGCTCGACTGGGAACCGGCGGCCGCGGACGTGGCGCTCTCGGGCGACCTCGGATTCTCGACCGGGCTGTTCGTCATGCAGGAAGCAGCCAGCGGCAAGCGCCTGGCTGGCGGATGGTTCTTCTCCATCTGGAAACGGCAGGCCAGCGGCGACTGGCGCGTGCTCGTGGATCTCGGCGTTCCGTCGGAGGATGTGGTGCCGCTCCGCCCGCGGCCGGTGGAGCGGGTCACGCCACCCGGGGTCCAGGAAGGGCCGGTCGCAGCCTTCGAGACTTCCCTGGAGGCCGTGCGCCGGCTCGATGCCGCGCTGGCCGAACGTGCGCGGCAGGGCGACGTGGCGGCCTACCTGGAGCATGTAACCGAGCGCACGAGGGTTTACAGACCTGCCAGAGCGCCGGCCGTGGGGCGTGAGGCCATTCGTGCCCTGCTGGAAAAGGACGCGCGGTCTTCGTGCCGGCCGGTCGACGCGGGAATCTCGGCCGCAGGGGACTTCGCGTATGTCTACGGGACTTTCGAAGCCACGCCGGCGGGCGCGAGCGCCCCGCAGCCGGGTGGCTTCACGCGCGTCTGGCGGCGGGTGAAGGGCGCCTGGGTTCTCGCGGCGGAAGTGCTTTCGTAGCTACAGCCGCACCAGCGACGCGTCGTAGTCTGCCGGCTTCTGATAACCCAGCAGCGCGAGGAGCGTTGCGGCCACGTTGCTGAGGCCCGGGTTCGGGACGCCGGACAGCGACCAGGGGTTGGCGCCCGAAAAGTCCTTCACGACGAACGGCACGGGGTTCAGCGTATGGGCGACCATCGGCTCGCGCCGCCCCTTCTTCTCGGTGAACATGCAGTCTGCGTTGCCGTGGTCCGCCGTGACGACGAGGATGCCGCGCGCGGCCCTGACGGCCGGCACCAGGCGGCGGAGGGCCAGATCGACGGCTTCCACGGCAATCCGGATGGCCGGCACGATCCCGGTGTGACCCACCATGTCGCCGTTGGGGTAGTTGATGCGGATGAACTTGTGCCGGCCGGAGGCAATGGCGTCGAGCGTCGCGTCCGTGATCTCGCCTGCCTTCATCCACGGCCGCTGATCGAACATCACCCGGTCCGATGGAATCTCCACGTAGGTCTCGAGCCGTTCGTCAATGTAACCCGAGTTGTTCCCGTTCCAGAAGTAGGTGACGTGGCCGTACTTCTGCGTCTCCGAAATGGCGAAGGACGTCACGCCTGCCGCGCAGAGGTACTGGGACACGGTGCGGTCGATCGCCGGCGGCTCCACCAGGAAGTGCCGCGGGATGAGGGCGTCGCCGTCGTACTGCATCAGGCCGGCGTAGAACACGTCCGGGACGCGAACGCGATCGAACTCCGAGAACCCCCGCTCCTCGAAGGTCCGTGACAGCTCTATGGCGCGGTCGCCGCGGAAATTGAAGAAAATGACGGCGTCGCCGTCCTGGATGGTGCCCACCGGCACGCCCGCCTCGGCCACGACGAAACTGTCGAGGTACTGGTCCGTGCTGGTCGGGTCCTCGCGATAGTAGGTTTCCACGGCCTCGCTCGCGCTCGCGAACTGCCGGCCGATACCGAGCACGTGGGCCTTCCAGCCGCGTTCCACCACGGGCCAGTTCGCGTTGTAGCGGTCCATGGTGGTGACCATGCGGCCGCCGCCCGACGCGATGCGGTAGTCCAGCCCGGCCGTCTTGTACAGGGCGAGCTGCGCCTCGAGGGCCGACAAGTAGGTCAGCGCGCTGCGCTCGCCGACATCTCGGCCGTCGAGCAGCGGGTGAATGCGCACCCGCTCGACTCCCTCCTTCGCGCATTGCTCGAGCAGGGCGAAGAGGTGCTTGATATGACTGTGAACGTTGCCGTCGGAGAGCAGCCCGATGAAGTGCACCGTGCCGCCGGCGCGCCCGCGCTCGATCACCGTTCGCCACGCGGCGCCCTGGAACAACGCTCCCGTCCGAATGGCATCGTTGACGAGCCGCGCCCCCTGGGCGAACACCCGGCCTGCCCCGAGCGCGTTGTGGCCCACCTCGGAGTTGCCCATGTCCTCCTCCGACGGCAGGCCCACCGCCGTCCCGTGCGCCTTCAGGGACGTGCAGATCGGTTCCGCCAGCAGCTCGTCGAGGACCGGAGTGTAGGCGAGGAAGACGCCGTCGGATTCGTCACGCCGGCCGAGGCCAACGCCGTCCATGATGACCAGCACGACGGGGCCGGGGAACGGGCGGTAGGCGGGAAGAGGCTCGAGCTGGAAGGGACTCACGCGCAGATGCTCCTGCTGGAGGGGCCGGGAGAATCCCGGCCCCTCCCGCTACACTAGCACAAGGGCGGGTCACCGCCATTCGACAGCTGGCAGCGACACGGTCACGCTGCTCGCTGTCAGCCGCAAGGAGGTTGCAGTCCGCAGCCGCGGTCACGCGGCGACCGACACCGTCCCGGGCCTCCGCCTTCTCGACAGGGCGACGAGGCCCGCCCCGAGCGCCAGTACCGGCAGCACCCGCGCGACATCCGACAGCGCCGCGCGTGTGTAGGCGCTGGACTGCATCACCCGTCCGCTGTACGGGCCGTACCGCCGACGCCCGGACATCGGACGATACAGGCTGTCCCGCTCGTCCGAGGGTTCGTTTCGCTTCATCTGTGCGGGCATCGCCCGCTGGATGAACGCCTCGGCGAGGCTCGGCGCGAGCGTGTGAAGCAGGATCTGGAAACGTCCCGCGCCCCCCACCGTAATCTCCCGCACGGGCTTCTCGGCGCAGCGCAGGATGGCGCGGGCCACCACCTCGGGCGCGTACGCGGGCGCCGGGAGGCCGGGCTCCTCCGCCATATGGCTGCGCGCGTGCTCGGTGTACGGCGTGTCGATGGCGGAGGGCTTGACGAGTGTGACCGACACCGGCACGGCCTCGTTCGCCAGTTCCATCCGCAGCGACGACGTGTAGGCCTTCAGGGCGTGCTTCGACGCGGCGTAGATCCCCTGCACCGGGACGGGGATGTCCGACAGGACGCTGCCGATGTTGATGAGGGCGCCGCCGTTCCGCTTGAGGTGGGGGAGGGCCGCCTTCGATCCGTTCACCACCCCCCAGAAGTTGACGTCGAAGAGCCGGCGCTTGTCCTCCATCGGCGAGTCCTCGAGGCGGCCGTACATCGAGACTCCTGCGTTGTTCACCCAGGTGTCGATACCGCCGTACTCCCTGGTCGTCCGTTCCGCCAGCTGCTCCATGGCGCGCTCGTCTGCGACGTCGGCCACGTGGTAGGCCGCCTCCCCGCCGCGAGCGCGGATGTCCTCGACGGCTGACCGCAGGTCCTGCTCGTTGCGCGACGACAGCATGACGCGCGCGCCGGCCTGCGCGGCCATCTCGGCCGTCGTCAGGCCGATGCCGCTCGAGGCTCCTGTGATGACGATGACCTGATCCCGGAGCTTCTTCAGCTTCACGCTCATCCAGCCCTCCCTGGCCGGGCCGCGGCCCGGCGTCCTCGATCGAACCGCGGTCGGGCGTGCACGGCGCGTGCCGCAGGGCCGCCGTTGCGTGCCGCAGCGGCCGGCCTACCTGTCCTGAGCGAGGCGACGGTTCTGGAGCCGAGTCGAAGGATGTGCCGGCCCAAGTCGAGAAAGGCGTCGGCAGGAGAGTAGAAGGGCTGTCGCTGTAAACTGTCCCGCATGCACCACGACTTCGACCGGGTCCTCGAACGCCGCGGCACGCACTCGCTGAAGTGGGACTACTGCGAGCGGACCTTCGGTCTCCAGGATGTGATCCCGATGTGGGTGGCCGACATGGACTTCGAGGCGCCGCCCGCCGTGGTCGAGGCAATCCGGTCGCGCGCCGCGCACGGCGCATACGGTTACCCGTCCACGCCCGACTCGTTCTGGCGGTCGGCAATCGATTGGCTCGCCGCGCGGCACGCCTGGGAGGTCAAGCGGGAGTGGTTGGCGCGGTCCCCCGGCGTTGTGCCGGCCTTGAGCCTCTGTGTGAACGCGTTCACGTCCCCCGGCGACGGGATCGTGGTGCAGCCGCCCGTCTACTACCCGTTCTTCTGGGCGGTGCAGAACAACGGCCGGCAGCTCGTTCGAAACCCGCTGCGGGACGAGGGCGGACGTTACGTGATGGACCTCGCCGACCTGGAGTCGAAGATCGACGCGCGCACGCGGATGGTGATCCTCTGCAGCCCGCACAACCCGGTGGGGCGGGTGTGGACGCGAGCCGAGCTCGAGGCGCTGGGCGAGGTGTGCGAGCGGCACGACCTGATCGTGCTGGCCGACGAGATTCACATGGACCTGGTGCTGCGCGGCCACCGGCACGTGCCGTTTGCGTCCGTGTCCGAGCGCCTTGCGGCGCGGACGATCACGTGCGTGGCCCCCAGCAAGACGTTCAACATCGCCGGACTCTCCACGTCGCTCGTGATCGCAAGCAACCGGGAGCTGCTCGCCCGCTACAACTCGCAGCTGTTCGCCTCGGGCCTGGGGCTGGGGAGCCTGTTCGGCACCATCGGCCTGGAGGCGGCGTACAGGCACGGCGGCGCGTGGCTGGACGACCTGCTGGAGTACCTCGAGGGGAACGTGGACGCGATGGAGCGCTTCATCGGCGAGCGGCTGCCGATGCTCCGCTTCGTCAGGCCCGAGGGTACGTACCTGGCGCTCCTCGACTGCCGCGCGCTGAGCATGGACCAGGCGGCCCTCGACCAGTTCTTCCTGCGCTTGGCGCGGGTCTACTTCGACAGCGGCCCGATGTTCGGTGCCGAGGCCGCCGGCTTCGAGCGCATCAACTTTGGGTGCCCCCGTGCGACGCTGCTCGAGGCGCTCGAGCGGATCGCGGGCGCGGTGCTGGCGCGAGGCTGAGTGTTCGCGGGTCGATCAGCGGGAGCCCGCGGCCGCGATCACGCGGGCGACGGCTTCCGGAGGCGTCACCTCGAGGCCGTACTCCGGCGGCCGGAGCGTCCCGCCCATGAAGACGCGCTGGTTGCGGTACTGCATCCGGCCTTCGCGCAGCTCGAGCGACGCGAAATGCAGTTCCCGGGCGCCGCTGGCCGCCGCAATCTTCGCGACGTTGCGCGCGGTGATGCCGCCCCCGGGCATGATGATGATCCGGCCAGCCGCGCGCTTCACCAGTTCCACGATCAGGTCCAGCCCCTCGAGCACCGACGGCTCCTGGCCCGACGTCAGCAGTCGATCGACCCCGAGCGCGATCAGGGTGTCGAGCGCCTCGAAGGGATCGCGCGTCATGTCGAAGGCGCGGTGGAAGGTGACCGGCAGCGGGCGGGCCAGCTCGATCAGCTCGCGCGTCCGGTCGGCGTCGACGGTGCCGTCAGGCCGCAGGAGCCCCAGGACGATTCCGTCCGCTCCGAGGGCCTTCGCAGCGAGGAGGTCCCGCCGCATCACCTCGAACTCGATGTCGGAGTAGCAGAAATCGCCCCCGCGCGGTCGGACCATGGACATGATCGGGATGCGCAGGCGCCCGCGGGCCGTCTCGAGCGTCCCGTGGCTGGGCGTCAGGCCGCCCTCGA
>Ga0105104_10003056_pt1 | contig 12066 bp, 7 predicted proteins | sample PPLLaktember2015_3_FD_87034 | JGI IMG/M metagenome (GOLD analysis project Ga0105104, IMG submission 87034) | Freshwater sediment microbial communities from Prairie Pothole Lake near Jamestown, North Dakota, USA - PPLs Lake P7 Core (6) Depth... | ecosystem: Environmental > Aquatic > Freshwater >...
CGCTTTGTGCGGAGCGAGTCCCGGAGCGAAGTAAGCGGGACCACCCAGCGTGCCGTTACGGTTCGTTGGGTGGTCCCGCTTACTCCGCTCCAGGCTGCTCCGCTGGAAAACGCTCCGCAGCCCTCCACTCCGTGCGCGGCTCCGTAAGACAGTGACAACCACCCCCACTACCGTCGCCAAATGGCGACGGTAGTGGGTGAAGAGTCGCTAAACGAAGACGCTTTGACCGAGGGCAGGCGAGCAGCGACATACGATAATCACCAGACCAGCCGGGCTTTACCGGCGCATGCCACCTGCTTTCCTGCCTTGGCATGACACTTGCTGACTGTGATACCGGCATCGCAACCAGGCTCACTGTTGGTGTGTCCAGTCCCGGGGACCACTTTCCTGAGCGGCTGGGCAGATAGGGAGCTGGAAGCACGCATGAAGTGTGATTTCTCGACGAGTCCTGCTTTCGACCTCGCTTTCTCCCAGTCTCATCGCGCGGTTCACACGTTAATGAGGAGTTACTAAATGTCTCAAATTGTCGAACGTCCGCGAGCCATATCTAATGCCAAAAGTCATCTGATCGACGTGAGTAACCTGTCATCCGGGGAAGAAGAGGAGCTGTTGGCTCTGGGGCTGCTATCAGTCGACCGGAAAATCCAGGATCCGCCGACCGCCTTCTTATCTCCGGAGCTGAAGCCGGTTGAAAAACGAGCTATCTGTGCCCCGGACGTCCTTAATGAAGCTTACACTTACACGACTCCGTCCTCTTTTTCCCGCGGCTTGAGAATTGAACTGCCGGATTACGTGATGCTGTTGATCTCCGGCACGGCCAGCGTCGACGAATACGGCGCCTCCGTGCATATCGGCGACTTCCGTGCACAGTGCTGGCGGACCTACCGCAATATCACTCGCCTGCTCGCCGCCGAGGGCGCGCGCTGGCAGGACATCGTGAAATGTACCTGTTATCTGCGCGACATCGAACGCGATTACAAGGATTTCAACCACGTCCGTACCGCGTTCTTTAGATGGCTCAAGCTTGACCCATTGCCTGCCAGCGTGGGGATTCAGGCCCGGCTGTGTCGCGAAGACCTGCTGGTGGAAATAGAGGCCATGGCGATCATGTTGCGGGCCAAAGCCTAGGCATGATGACCGGCTACGAGTTGGCGGGTGATGCGTGGTGAATCGTTTTCATAGATTTATCCTCGACCGGAAATTTGCCTGTTGCCTCGGCGGCTTGCTTCTAGTTGCGGCCGTCGGCACGGGTTTTAAGTCAGAGGCGGGCACCCCGGACGATACCGGCAAAATCTGGTCTGGCACTCTGGTTTTCACTCAGCTGCCGAAGCGGACGGCTGCCGAAAAGCAAGGGCCACTGGCCGACGGGATGCTCAGACAGGCCTACGGGGAAGGCGCAAGGATCGTGCTCTGGCACCCAGGCACGAAACCCCAACCGCTGGTGACCGGATTCCATAGCGCCGCTGATCCATCGGTTTCTTTCGACGGTCACAAGATCCTCTTCGCCGGCAAGCGAAAAGCTCAGGACAGCTGGGACATCTTCGAGATAGAAGTCGATGGCGCCGGATTGCGGCAGATTACGAAAGACATGGGTAATTGCCGCAACCCGATCTACCAGGCGACTCTCTTCACGCTCGATTCGAAGGAGCCCTGGTATCAGATCAGTTTCGTCTCCGATCTCGGCCACGAGTTGAACGAATACGGCCCTTTCCCAGCCTCGGATCTCTACTCCTGCAAACTGGATGGCACCGAATTACGACGTCTGACCTTCAATCCCTCCAGCGACATGGATCCCTGGATGCTTCCCGATGGCCGGATGATGTACGCCACCTGGCAGCTTTCCACGCTTGCCCACGGGTTGCAGGGACGAGTGGCTCTCCACGCTGTCAATACTGATGGAACGGGCGAAACCATTTTCGCGGGCGAGGAAGGGCTGCGCGTGAAGCACATGCCGTGCGTCACACGCTCAGGGCTGGTCGCGTTCATCGAGGCGGATCGCCTTCCTTGGGATGGAGCGGGTCGTCTCTCATCGGTCAGTCTGAGACGGAACCTTCACTCCCATCGATCGATGACAACAGACCGGGACGGCCTCTTTCTCTCTCCCTCCCCGCTACCGGACGGGCAGATCCTGGTCTCCCGCCGAGATTTTCCGGATCAGAGCAACCATGGTATTTACCGAGTGGATCCCGGCTCCGGCCGTACGGAACGCGTGTTCGACGATCCGAAGTATCACGATATTCAAGCCAAAGCAGTCGCTGCGCAACCGCTTCCGGACGGCCGTTCCACCGTCGTGGTTGACACTGAGCCAACCGGAAAAGTCTATTGCCTGGACATTCGGATTTCAGATCTCGCCAGCGACGATTGGGCCCCAAATCCCTCTGACTTGAGGCTCCGGGTGCTGGAAGGCATACCCCCCAAGTGGGCTCCGGGTCGGGATGGAATCAAATCTGCTCGGATGCCGCGCACGGGCAGCGGGGGGGAGTTCGGCCTTTCGCCTTCGATACAGAAACGTTTCCTGGGAGAGATTGGGGTAGAAGCCGATGGGTCGTTCCAAATCGAAGTTCCAGCCAACACTCCGATTCAACTACAGCTCGTTGATTCGCACGGAATGGCTCTTCGGACGAGCCACTGGATGTGGGCTAAGAACAAGGAACACCGGGGCTGTATCGGCTGCCACGAGGACAACGAGTTGACCCCGCCTAATCGGTTTGTCTCCGCACTCGCGCGGCCTGCCGTCCCGCTGACTCTGCCTCCGAATCGAAGGCGGACTCTCGATTTTCGCCGGGACGTAATGCCAATTGTCGAGAAGAAGTGCGCCACTGCCGCCTGCCACGCCAGCCCGACCGCCGTCGTAAAGCTGGACCCGACGCCGGTTCAGACGGGACGTAAAGGCGCAGAGCAGCATTACAGCCGGTCCTACATGACTCTACTCGGGAGCAAGGACGTCAACCGATATGTCACCCCGGGCAGGGCACGGACAAGTCCTCTGATTTGGCATCTGTTCGGCCGCAACACTTCCCAGCGGTGGGACGCAAGCTACAAATCGGACTACCCGGTCAAACCCATGCCGCCACGGAGTACGGCGGCACTAACCGAGTCGGAAAAACGAACATTTGTGGAATGGATCGACCTCGGGGCTCTTTGGTCTGGTATACCGGCTGAAAACCCGATTCCCGAGGTGACAACGAAAGCACCCAAGGACGCCAACACCAAGCCTGTTGATACTGCTGGAGGAATGTAATGAAGTTCGCCTACGCCGGGGGAGTCTTTGCGGCCGCCCTCATTGTCACTGCCGCGCAAATTCAGCCCACCCTTCCGGTCTTTACGGACGTTACCGCCCAGGCAGGAATTCGCTTTAAACACAGCTTCGGCGACTATGAGCTAACGAACATCGTCGAGGGAACGGGGGCAGGTCCGACATTCTTCGATTACGACAACGACGGTTTCCTCGATATTTACTTCGTTAACGGCCGGTGGCAGAAGAACGTGAGCGACAACCGTGGCCGCGACCTCCAGGGCAAACTCTCGAACGCGCTTTACCGTAACAACGGCGACGGCACTTTCATTGATGTGACGGAAAAAGCCGGCGTGGCAGGCACCGGATACGGTTTCAGCAGTTCGACGGCCGACTTTGATTCGGATGGCGACCTCGATCTCTACGTCCTCAACTATGGTCCCAACACCTTCTACAGAAACAACGGCGACGGCACTTTTACGGACATAACCCAGCAGACCGGCCTGGGCGATCCCCTATGGAGTCTGTCCGCACCCTGGCTCGACTACGACAACGACGGTGACATGGATGTCTACGTCGCCAACTATCTCGAGTACGACGACGGAAAGTTCAGGGCTTACTATCCGGCGGCCGGCTACCCGGGACCGCTCAGCTACAGCGGGCAGCAGGACCACATGTACCGCAATAACGGGGACGGCACGTTCACCGACGTAACCAAGGAAGTCGGCATGATCAATCCGGACGGTCGGGCTATGAGCGCCATGGCCACCGATTTGAACAACGACGGCTACACGGATGTTTACGTGGCGAACGACGCGATGGAGAACTACTATTACGAGAGCCGTGGAAACGGTGCCTTCGAGGAGAAGGCCTTGTTCATGGGTCTCGCCTTCGGCCAGCACGGTCAGGGGGTCTCCTCGATGGGCCCGACCCCGGGCGACATCGATCGCGACGGAACCCTCGACATCTTCATCCCGGATATGGATTACGGCTCGCTCCTCGTGAACAAGGGGAAACTGTACGAGGATCTAATCGACTCCTCAAATCTCGCTGTGATTTGCGGGCAGTTCACTGGGTGGGGTGCCATCTTCTTCGACTTCGACAACGATTCCTGGCTGGATTTGTTCGTGTCAAACGGCGATGCCCATCACGAGTACCCGGAAGACCCGGTGTTGGCGAGAAACAACGGGAAAGCCGAATTCGTAGACATCGCCCGCCAGGCAGGCGATTACTTCCAGCATAAATACGTGGCGCGTGGGACGGCGGCCGCTGACTTTGACAATGATGGAGACCTTGACCTGCTGGTTCTGCACCTCAATTCCACTCCGGCGCTGCTGCGTAACGATGGCGGCAACAAGAACCACTGGCTGAAGATCGACGCTCGCGCGGCTGGCGGTAAGGTCCCGTGTCTGGGGGCAAGGGTCACGGTCACAGTAGGCAACGTGAAGATGGTCGACGACGTGATTGGTATCAAGGGTTACCTGGCGCACTCGGACCCACGCGTCAACGTCGGGCTCGGAAAGGCGACCAAGGCCGACCTGATCGAGATTCGATGGCCGGATCGTACCGTGCAGCGTTTCCGTAACGTCAAAGCCAACCAGGTCTTGAAGGTCGTGAAAGGCGCGAATCCAGGCAAGGTGAGTTAGCATGAAAAGGAAACTGCTTGAAAGAACCCTGAGGCCCGAAGGGCCGGCACTAAGCCTTCCCCAGGCAATGGTCGCTGAAGGGGGCGCCGCTGGGAGCGCAGGCGCTGGGAGCGCAGGCGCTGGGAGCGCAGGCGTCCCTGGCCGACGGTTCTTCGCGCTTGTTGGTCTCGTGCTCCTGATCAGCCTTTCGGCGCTCGCACAGCAGGCGAAGCATCCCGTCTACGTCGGCGCTAGGGTCTGCGGCTCCTGCCACGACGGCCAGGGCATGGGAAACCAGTACAGCCGCTGGCTGTTAACCAAGCACGCTCGTGCCTACACCTCACTTTCCAAGCCCGAGGCCTTGCAGATCGCCCGTCTGAGCGGAATTCCGGAGCCACCCGATAAGGCAATGCTCTGCCTGGGTTGTCACGCGACCGCCGCCGAAGCGGAACCGTGGGAAAGAGACCCGACGTTCGCGATCGAAGACGGCATGCAGTGCGAGAAGTGTCACGGGCCGGGCAGCGAGTATGCGACTGCCGAAGTCATGAGCGATCGCGAGGCGGCGATGAAGGCAGGGCTGAGGATGCCGACCAAGGAATGGTGCGCCAAGTGCCATTTCGTCAAAGGCTCTCATGTCGCCGTCCACAAGCTGCCGCAACTGAACATCGAAGAGGCGCTGAAAACCATCGCGCATCCACTACCCGAGAAGCCCGTTTTCTCACCCCAGAAGACGGCTGCAGTTGCTCAGCCCAACGCAGGGCCGAAGTACGTCGGCTCACTCGCGTGCGGTTCCTGTCATAAAGAGAAGGCCCTCGGCTTCCAGTACAGCACATGGAGACTGAGCAGCCATGCTCGCGCCTACGCCGTTCTGTCGACCCCGGAAGCCTTCGAGCAAGCGAAACAGAAAGGCGTGCAAGGGGAGCCGCGACACGCGGGCGAGTGTCTCAAGTGCCATACGACCGGCCATGGCGTCGACCCCTCAGCCTTCACTGCTTCCTTTAATCCGGCCGAAGGTGTCGGGTGCGAGGCCTGCCACGGTCCGGGGAGCGAGTACCAGGCCGAGGCTACCATGCGAGACCGGCGCAGTGCCGAGAGCCTGGGGCTTACTCCCGTCTCTCGAGACACCTGTCTGCGCTGCCACCAGGATTCGGCTGAGAAGCCTTTTAACTTCGAGGAAGCCAAAAAGAAGATTGCTCATCCGAGGCGCCCGCCTGCAGTGGCTGAAGAGCCCCGCTACAAAACTCCCGTCAATGCTGCCGTCAGCCCCAACGGCAAGGAAGTGTACGTGGCCTGCGAAGCGGGCAATTCGGTCATTGTCGTGGACACCTCGACGCAGGAGAAAGTAGCGGAAATAGCGGTGGGAGGCCAACCGGCAGACGTCACCTTTTCCCCGGACGGCCGGCTCGCCTACGTCAGCAATCGGCTGGATGACAATGTCTCCGTCGTCGAAGTCGCGACCCGAAAAGTGCTGCGTACGCTTCCCGTCGGGGACGAACCGCACGGCGTGCTAACGGACAAGAGCGGCCGCTATCTTTACGTGCTCAATACCTCGACTGACGATATTTCCGTTTATGACACCGAAACCTTCTCAGAAACGAGGAGACTGAGCGCCAGCCGCGGTCCCTGGTCGCTCGCCCTCTCGCCTGATGGTCGTACCATCCTGGTCACGAATACGCTGTCTCGGTTTGTTGAACTTCGGGCCCCATCCGTGTCGGAAGTCACCGTAATCGACGCCGAGCGGGCCGCGGTCGAAAACCGTCTGGCGGTAGCGGAGGCCAACCTCGTCCAAGGAGTGGCCTGGCACCCGAGTGGAGAATTCGGGTTCGTCACCTTGAACCGCACCAAGAACCTTGTGCCGATGAGCCAACTGATCCAGGGTTGGACGATCACGAACGGCCTGGGTATTGTCTGGAAAGAAGCCGGTCAGATCGACCAGGTCCTGCTCGACCAGGCGAATCTGGGTTTTTCTGATGCAGCGGATGTGGTCTTCACTCCTGACGGGAAGTACGGACTCGTCACGAGCGCCACATCTCACCGGGTCGCGGTGGTGGACGTTCAGAAACTGCTTGGCATCGTCCGCAAAGCCTCGGAAAAAGAGAAAAAAGAGATACTGCCCAATCATCGAGGGAAATCGGCCGAATTCATCGTCGAGCACATCGCGACTGAAAGGTCACCGCGGGGGCTCGTCGTCAGCCCGGACGGGAAATACGCCTATACGTGCAATTCGCTGGACGATTCGTTGACGGCTATCGATCTGACTACCCTGAGAGCGATGAAACGGATCGACTTGGGAGGTTCGCACGTCATCACCAAGATCCGGTTTGGCGAGCAGACGTTCCACGACTCAAAGATCTCTTTCCAGCGCCAGTTCGCCTGTCACTCGTGTCACCCGGACGGACACGTCGACGGCCTGAATTACGACATCGAGGCTGACGGTATCGGCATGAGCCCCGTCGACAACCGGACGCTACGCGGTATCAATGACACCGATCCGTTCAAGTGGGAAGGGACAAACCCGAGCTTGTCAAGGCAGTGCGGCGCCCGGCTGGCGGTCTTCTTCACGCGGGTCGCGCCGTTCTCACCCGAGGAGCTGGCGGCTGTCGACAATTATATCTGCACGATTCCCCGTCCTCCGAACCGGTATCGCCCCTTGGGCGCTCAACTGACTCCGGCCCAGCGCCGGGGCAAGATCATCTTCGAGAGGACCATGACGAACGACGGGCAGGAGATTCCACCAACTGGCCGCTGTGTCACCTGTCACTTCCCGCCCCTTTACACTGATCGGGCGCGCCACGACGTCGGAACCCAGGAGAAGCTCGATCGAACGGGCAACTTCGATGTTCCGCATTTGAACAACATTTACGATTCGGCGCCGTACCTCCACAACGGCATTGCCTCCACCTTGGAGGAGATCTGGACGGTTTACAACCCCTACGATAAGCACGGGGTCACCAACGACATGACCAAGGATCAGCTTAACGATTTGATCGAGTACATAAAGACATTGTGATACCGCGGATAAACGCGGATACCACGCGGATCGCGCGGAACCTTCGGCGCGATCCGCGTGGTATCCGCGTTTTATCCGCGGTAAAGGAGCGAGCGTGAAAAGTTCCAGAAGCACCGTACCCGCGATGATGCTGTCGGCGATTATGGCGACACTGCCGATCCAAGCTCAGTCTTCCGCGGCGAAGGGCCCGGCAAAATTGCCCTACGTCTATACCAAATGGAAGCAGTTCACCACCGCCGACGGGTTGCCGAATGACCACATCTTTGCAGTCAAAGCAGACGGACCCAAGGTCTGGGTGGGAACGGAAGACGGCCTCGCTCGCATCGACAAGCGCACCGGAAAGATCCAGAGCTGGAGAGAAAAAGACGGGCTGCCGTTCAAAGTCGTCACTGCTCTTGAAGTCGACAAGCGAACCGGAGATCTCTGGCTCGGCATGTTTGGCGGCGGTCTCGCTCGTTTCAGCGGCGGCCGGTTTGATCATTGGAATCAGCTCAACAGCGGCCTCGTCAATGACGTCGTCTACGGCGTTTCGCTTCAAGGGGACAACGTTTGGGTGGCCACCACTGCCGGGTGCAGCCGGTTCAACACGAAGACCGGTGAGTGGACCATCTTCAACGAGAAGAATGCCCCAATGGAGGAGATCTGGAACTACGGCGTTCACGCCACCGATGAGAAGGTCTATCTGGCTGTCTGGGGAAGCGGGGTTCTCGAATACGATGTAAAGACCGCGCACTGGAAAGAGTACCTGGATCCCGACGGCGAGATGGAGATCGACCTGTACCGTGACGACGGTATTGTCCATGTCATCACAACAGGAGTCAATTACGTGGACAAGTGTCTTTGGATCTCGACATATTTCGGAGTCTGCCGTTACGACGGCCGGCACTGGCGGGGTTTTTTCGCTCACGAGTCCGGTCTTCCGAGTGACTTCAATAACAACATCAGCGCGCGCAGCGGCACTGAAGCGTGGTTCTGTACGGACAAAGGCCTGGGCGCCTGCATGGACTTCGATTCCGATACCTGGGTGGCCTACACCCGCAACCAGGACGGAACCGGAAAGGCGGTCGTAACCAAGGGCAAGGAAGTCCTTGAAGTGGTCGAAGGCCCGGTCAGTGTTCCCCAAAGCTTCATCATCTGCGCCGACATGGACGGCAACGACGTGTGGATCGGAACCGGCAAAGGACTCGGCTGGGGTATCGGCGAAGGCTACTATGCCGGGTTGAGGGATCGGGAGCCCGCAAAATCAGGAAACGCCCAAGTGTCTTCCGCAGCAGCCAGTCCGGCTTCAGGCAAGCAGGGAGGTGAACAATGAGGCGCCCTGCTCTTTGGTCGATCGCAATCGCCGGTTTCTTTGCAGCCACTCTCATTGGCGCCGCAGCCTCTGAGCTCGACGGCATCAAGTGGCCCGGATTTCTTCCTTTCGACAGTCCCGAGATTCGCGCGCTGCTCACCAAGATTAACGACCTGAAGTATTACCAGGCACCCGCTCTCCCGGTTAAGAAGGATGAAAACTACGCCTCGACGTCCATGGACGTGGAGCCGTTCGGCGGGCTGAAGCCGTTTAAGGAACACTTCCTGCTGCAGATGGAGTACATCGGCCCCGGAAGAAGCATTCCCGAACCCGAACACGTCGACACGGTGAAAATCGGCTTTATCGGCCCCATCATGGCCACGGTGTCAGCCGCGACCGGCGGGAAGAGCCATGAAGAGGCCCTCGGGATCCAGATGCTGAGCGGCAGTCGGCTGGCCATCGAAGAGGCCAACGCGCGAGGCGGGTACCTCAAGCGCAAGATCCCGTTTGAGCTGGTTGTCAGCAACGATAACGGGCTATGGGGATCGTCGGGCAATGAGATCGTCAAAATGGCCTACAAGGACAATGTCTGGGCCATCCTCGGAACCATCGACGGCGCCAACAGCCACATCGCGATCCGGGTGGCTCTGAAGGCGGAAGTCACGGTGATGAACACCGGCGACTCAGACCCCACCTTCATCGAAACGAATATCCCCTGGGTAATGCGGAATATGGGTGACGACCGCCAGCAGGCGTATTTGCTGGTGGATTACCTGTACCGGAAGCTGAACATCAAGAAAGTCGGCGTCGTCCGGGCCAGCAACCGTTACGGTCGCTTCGGCATCAGGGAATTCAACGACGGGAGCCGGAGAATGGGCCGGCCCGTACCCATCGAAATGGCCTACAAGGTCGGAGAAACCGACTTCTCCCTTCAGCTGGAACGGATCAAGAAGGCCGACGTCGAGGCGGTCGTGCATTGGGGCGATGCTGCCGAAGGTGCGTTGATTCTGAACCAGATGCGAAAAATGGGGATGAATCAGCCATTTTTAGCCTGCGATCGCTGTCTCTCCGATGAATTCGTGAAGCTGGCCGGGGAAAACGCCGAAGGCGTTATCTGCGGTTTCCCGTGGAATCCCGAGCGGACCGATTCGAATCTCGCTGGCTTCAGGGAAAGATTCAAGAAACGGTTCGGTACCGAACCCGACACCTATTCCGCCCACGCCTTCGATGGTATGAATATGCTGATCTGGGCCGTCGAGGTAGCCGGACTGAACCGGGCCAAGATCCGCGATGTTCTCGCCTATCTGCCGGCTCCCTGGCCGGGTGTGACCGGCGACATCGTCATGAGCGCCTGCCTGGATGACGTCGGCGACGTGTATCTCGGAAAGCGGGAAAAAGGCCGCTGGAATTACTACTCCCGCGCCGAGCTCGACATCCCGCGTGGCTATATCGCGCCGAGGGACCGGGTAAACCGGGAGAGTAACGGGGCGCAGTAAGGGACATCGCGCAAAAGCCGAATTACGATTACGAGCACGAGCACGAAAAACGACCTCATAGACTACGATGGAACAAACAAACGCCTCTGCTCTTCGTGCTCGTGCTCGTAATCGTAATCGGCTTTTTCGGGCCTTTTTCGGCTTACGATCCGTAGCCCTCATCCTTTTCCTCTTCCCTTCCCTCCTCGCCCAGGAACCGCATTTTGACGGGCGGAAGAAGGAACTGGAGTACCCGGGGCCAGGGCGAGAGGAGCCGGAGCCAAAGGGGTTGACCGAGGTCAGAATCGGGTACTTCGGCCCCAGCGACGCCAGTCATCCGCTGGGCGGGGATCTCTGGCTGGCCGCTCAAATCGCCATCGAAGAGGCAAATTCGGCGGGCGGTTATCGGGGACTGCCTTTCCGCCTCCTTCCCGCCTGGTCTGAGAACCCTTGGGGTTCCGGCATCACCAACGTCACACGCCTTGTCTACAACGAGCGAGTCTGGGCACTGATCGGAGGCATCGACGCCACTTCAACTCACCTTGCCGAGCAGGTGACTGCCAAGGCCCGCTTGCCCCTGATCGGTCCGGCGAGCACAGATGAGAGTGTCGGTTACGCTTATGTCCCTTGGATGTTCTCGATGTTGCCCACAGATCGGCAACAGGCGTTTCTTCTGTGCGCCCATCTTCGGGATGCTTTGAAAGGCACGAACAAGCGGCTAGCAGTGATATCGACAAACGATCATGACTCGCATCTGGCGGCCGTGGAATTCAAAGCAGAGCTCGCCAAAAGCGGTATTGTCCCATTCAGGGACCTGGAAGTGACAAGCGGGAGTCAGGCACATATCGCCCAGGCGGCGAATGACGTGTCCTCCGCAAAACCTGACGTCGTACTCCTCGTTGCCAATGCGATCGATAGCGCCCGGCTGGTCCGCACCCTTAGGGATTCGAATAGCAAGGCGGAAATCTTCGGAAGCTGCGCCTTCGGTCGCCGGCTCTTTGTCGAGGCTGCGGGACGGGAAGCCGAGGGCGCGATTTTTCCGCTCCTTGAATCGGTCCAGGGCCGTGATTTTAAGCAGAAGTTTGTTGCGCGTTCCGGCCATTCTCCGGACTTTGCTGCCACTCAAACCTACGACGCGGTCCGCCTCCTCACTGAGGCGATTCAGAAGGCAGGGCTCAACCGGGCTCTGATTCGGGATGCCGTACGAAACCTCTCCGGTTGGGAAGGCGCCAACGGTCTCGTGCGTTGGGATGCCGTCGGCCAGAACACTCGGACCGTGCGCCTGGGAACATTTAAGGAAGGGCAGATTCAGGTAATAGAATGACTATGTTTATACGAGTCCTGCTCTTTGCCCGGAGTCCCGGCAGGACGACGCGAGGGCACGCTGGAGGCGCGTTACAGAGCCGCGCACGCAGTGGAGGGCTGCGGAG
>Ga0105104_10003058_pt1 | contig 12059 bp, 16 predicted proteins | sample PPLLaktember2015_3_FD_87034 | JGI IMG/M metagenome (GOLD analysis project Ga0105104, IMG submission 87034) | Freshwater sediment microbial communities from Prairie Pothole Lake near Jamestown, North Dakota, USA - PPLs Lake P7 Core (6) Depth... | ecosystem: Environmental > Aquatic > Freshwater >...
GCTATCGCTTGATGGCGTGCTTGCGCGCTCGGAGGCGGTGGTCATCGGCATCGACGGCGGCGGGCTTGACGACCTGCTCGGCATTGCCGTGGTCGGACGCGAGAAGGATACGAAAACCCATCTTGCTTGGACGCATGCGCTGATCTCGCCGGAAGGGCTCGATCGGCGGAAAGCTAATACCGGGTTTTATGAAAGGTTTCAGGCTGACGGCGATCTAACCATTGTCGAGGAATTGCCAGATGACATTTCGTTTGTCACGGACATCGTGGAAAAAGTTAAAGGCACGAAAAAGCTTGCCGGTGTCGGCGTGGACGCGATCGGCATCGGCGGCATTGTCGATGCCCTCGCCAAGATTGGCGTCACGCAAGAGAATAGTCTGCTCGCCGGCGTGCGCCAGGGCATCTCGCTGATGGGCGCGATCAAGACGGTAGAGCGCAAGCTGGTGGATGGTTCGTTCAAGCATGGCGGCCAGGCGCTGATGACGTGGTGCGCCGGCAATGCGCGCATCGTGCCGACGCCGACGGGCATGCGGATTGCCAGAGATGATTCCGGCTATGGGAAGATCGATCCGCTGATGGCGTTGTTCAATGCATCGGCGCTGATGGCGACCAACCCGATGGCGCAGAAGCGGCCAGAGGTCAGATTGTTTTTCGCCTGATCAGAAATGCAGTGAGCGGCCATCTGGGGGGACAAAGGCCGCTCACGATCATGCCGTCGCTGTCGCCGGTTGGTTATCGCTGTGGTTGCGGCGGCTGATTGGGATTCGGTTTTCCCGGATTAGGGTTTTGCGGGTCCGGTTTGTTCGGATTGTTCGGGTCGTTTCCCATTGCTGTTCGCCTCTGTGTTGCCCCGCCTGTGGCAGGACAACACAGAGCGCATCACGAAAGTTCCAGCCATGTTGAACCGAGCTTACAGTCTGCTTGAAATCAAGCAGGTCGACGACGACGCGCGCATCATCACCGGCATGGCGTCGACGCCGACGCCGGACAGGCTCGAGGACATCGTCGAGCCGATGGGCGCACAGTTCAAGTTGCCGCTGCCGCTGCTGTGGCAGCACGACTCGAAGCAGCCGATCGGCCATGTCACGAAGGCCAAGGTCGGTAAGGATGGCATCGAGATCGTTGCCCAGATCGCCAAGGGTGTGACCGATGAGATCGATCGCGCATGGAGATTGATCAAGGCTGGCTTGGTGCAAGGCCTCTCGATCGGGTTCAAGGCGACCGAGACGGCGCGCATCGAGAAAACCGACGGCATCCGTTTCATCAAATGGGATTGGTTCGAGCTATCTGCCGTGACCATTCCGGCGAATAGCGAAGCCTCCATCGCCACCGTGAAATCGATCGACACTGCGCAGCGGGCCGCGTCCGGCCAGACAAAGCCGCGTCGTGTCGTTCATTTAAACCCACCCGGCGCCTCGGGATCATCACAACCGAAGTCTGCTGCCCTGGAGGGCGATATGAAAACCATTGCTGAACAGATTACAGCTTTAGAAGCCAAGCGCGCGGCGAGCGCGTCCCGCATGGAAGCGGTGATGCAAAAGAGTTTGGACGAGGATCGCACCTCGGACGCGGGCGAGCAGGACGAATTCGACAATCTTAGCTCAGAGGTCGAAGCCCTCGACAAGGATCTGGTGCGGCTGCGCAAGATCGAGCAGGCCAAGGCGTTCGCGGCCAAGGCGGTCACCAGGGTCGAGAAGTCCGAGGATGGCGCCTCGGCGCGCGGCGGATCGATCATCGTCAAGCCGCAGCCGAAGATGGAGCCCGGCCAGTTGTTTGCCCAGAAGGTCAAATGCCTGGCGCTGTCGCAGAAGGTGTTTCGCCCGGCGGAAGCCATTGCTGCCGAAATGTATGGCTCGGACAGCGCGGTCGTCGGCGAGTTCAAGGCCAACGTTCCGGCCGGCACCAACATCAGCGGCAACTGGGCGGCCAACCTGTACAGCACGGAAAGCGGCGCGGTTGCTGCGTTCCTCGAGTACCTGCGGCCGCAGACGATCATCGGTCGCTTCGGCGCCGGTGGCGTGCCGGCGTTGCGCTCGGTGATGTTCAACACGCCGATTGTCACCCAGACCGGCGGCGGCGCCGGCTACTGGGTCGGTGAGGGGAAAGCGAAGCCGTTAACCTCGTTCAACTTCGCGCGCACGACCCTGCCGCCGACGAAAGTGGCCAACATCTGCGCGCTCACGGATGAGAGCATTAGGTTCAGCAATCCAAAGTCGGACCTGATCGTGCGCGACAGTCTGGCGGCGGCGTTGCGGGAGCGGCTTGATATCGATTTCGTCGATCCGGCCAAGACGGCGGTGGCGGGTGTCTCGCCGGCCTCGATCACCAACGGCGCCGCCACGGTGGTGTCGTCGGGCGACGATGCCGATGACATCAGGCTCGATATTCGCTCGCTCTATGCCAAGTTCGCCGCGGCCAATAACCCGGTTTCGAGCGGCGTCTGGATTATGTCATCGAACAACGCGGTCGCGCTGGCGATGATGACCAATCCGCTGGGGCAAAGTGAATTTCCCAGCATGTCGATGACCGGTGGCACCCTCAGCGGCATGCCGGTGATCGCCAGCGATTACGTCACCAAGGCGATGAACATCGTCGTACTGGTGAACGCTTCCGATATCTTCGTGGCGGACGACGGCGAGATCGGCATCGATGCCAGCCGCGAGGCCTCACTGGAAATGTCGGATGCGCCGTCGCACAACTCGGGCACGCCGACCGGCAGCACGTCGCTGGTCAGCATGTTCCAGACCAACACCGTTGCGATTCGCGCCGAACGAATCATCAACTGGATGAGGGGCCGGACGCAGTCGGTCGCGTATCTCACTAGCGCTGACTGGGGCGGCCCAGTCCACACCGCCTGATCGGCTCGCGCCTGAGAGCGGGTGGGCCTCCTCCGCTCGCTCTCCTTTTTTTCGGAGATGATGCCGATGAGAATGCGCAGACTGATCACGACCAAGCCGCACAAGTACGGCACCCGGCACCTGGTCGCTGGCGAGGAATACGAGGTGCCGCCGCGGCATGCCATCGCCCTGGTCGCAGGCAAGAAGGCAAAGTTTGCCGACAACAAGAAGACGGTTCGCACCGCAAGGGTTGAGGAAAGACTCGTGCCTGATTCCGACGACAGCATCGCCGGCGCAGTCACGACCGAGGAGCCCATCGATCGCCTGCGCATGGAGGCCACGCGGCTCGGCGTCGATGTCGATCGCCGCTGGGGCGTGGCGCGGCTGCAGCATGAGATCTCGCAGGCCAAACGCTGATGCGAATTTTCGGGTTGCCGATTCCGTTTACCGGTGAGAAGCAAAAGGCGCTCAACTCGCTGCCGATGGATCGCGGCGGTTGGTATCCGCTGATCCGCGAGCCGTTCACCGGCGCCTGGCAGCGCAACCTCGAGATCAATGTCGACACCGCGGCCTCGTTTCATGCCGACTTCGCCTGCAAGACGCTGATCGCGCGCGACATCGCCAAGCTGCGCGTCAAGCTGGTCGAGAAGGACAAGAATGAGATCTGGTCGGAAACGACGAGCTCGGCCTTCAGCCCGGTGCTGCGGCGGCCGAACGATTACCAGACCAGAAATCAGTTCTGGGAATGCTGGCTTCTGTCCAAGCTGTCGCGCGGCAATACCTACGTCCTGAAGGTGCGCGACGATCGCAACGTCGTCACCGGCCTGCATGTGCTCGATCCCACCAGCGTGCAGCCGCTAGTGTCCGACGACGGCGCGGTGTTCTATCGCCTGAACAGCGACAACCTCGCCGGCATCGAGGACATCGTCGTGCCCGCGCGCGAGATCATCCACGATAGGTTTAACTGTTTGTTTCACCCGCTGGTCGGGACGCCGCCGGTGTTCGCCAGCGGCCTCGCCTCGATGGTTGCGATCAACGGGCAGAAGGCCTCCGCGCTGCTGTTTGAAAACGCTTCAGTGCCCGGTGGAATTCTTACCTTGCCCGGCGAGGTTAACCAGGAAGAGGAACAGCGGTTCAAGGAACAGTGGGAGCTGCGCTTTTCGAAATCAAACCTCGGTCGCGTCGCGGTCATGACCGGTGGCGTCAAATACGAAAAAATGACGATGACGAACACCGAAGTTCAGATGATCGAAAGCCTGAAATGGTCGGCCGAGGTGGTCTGCTCGGTTTACCATGTACCGCCGTACAAGGTCGGCGTCGGCGTGCTGCCGACCTACAACAATGTACAAGCTTTAAACGTCGAGTATTATTCGCAGGCGCTGCAGTCCCACATCGAGGAAATCGAGGAGGCGCTCGACCACTCGCTCGGCATCGGCTGGGGCGTCGGCCTGGGCACCGAGTTCGACACCGAGAACCTGCTGCGCATGGACAGCATCACGCTGGTCACCACCATTCGCGATGCGGTCGGCGCCGGCGTCATGAGCCCGAACGAGGGCCGCGCCAAGTTCGATCTCAAGCCGGTCGAGGGCGGCAAGTCGCCGTACCTGCAGCAGCAAAACTACTCACTCGAGGCGCTCGCCAAGCGCGACGCGCAGGACGATCCGTTCAAGCCGGCAACACCGCCGGCACCGCCGCAGCCAGCAACACCGGCTGCAGAGGATAAGCCAGCCGAGCCCGCACCGAAGCCGCCCGCTGCAAAGGCCGACATCGCAGCACTGTTCACGCGGGCATTGCAGGCCGTACATCGCGAGGCCGCATGATGGATGCCAGCGATATCACCGAACTTGCCAAAGGTATGGTGCCATTCGTGCGCGAATGCGTCGCCGAGGCTTACGGCAAGACCATGGTGCCGCCCGACCTCGCCGAGCAGGTGGCCATTGCCGTGCGGTTGCTGCACGAGTTGCCGCCACTCAAGCCACAAGAGCCCAGCAATTCGTAAATGTCGCAGCAGATTATCAACATCGATGAGCTGCCGCACGACGATGAGATTCGTATCTCGTTCACCAAGTGCAATAACAATTTCACCGAGCTTTACGAGGATGTCGACGAGCTAAACGAACGCATCGATCGCATTCGGATCGCGCCCGGCGGCGGCGGCGGAAGCAGCGGAAGCGGCGAAGGTAACGGCGAGCAAGGCCCGCCTGGCCCGCCCGGCCCAGAGGGGCCGCCGGGGCCGCAAGGCGATCCCGGCCCAGCCGGCGCGGACGGATCACCGGGACCAAAGGGCGACACCGGCGACACTGGACCGCAAGGGCCGCAAGGTGACACCGGCGCACAAGGCGCGCCCGGCGCGCCCGGTGCGCAGGGACCACCCGGCACAGCCGGAATCCAGGGACCGCAGGGGCCGCAAGGTGATCCCGGCCCCACCGGCCCGCCCGGTGTTGTGACTGCCGACGCGCCGCTCTCGTTGGTCTCGGGCACGCTGTCGATTGACCTGTCGGCCTACTCGACGACCGCAGCCATTGCAGGGGCCTATCAACCGCTCGACGCCGATCTGACCGCGCTCGCCGCGCTCACAGGCACCAACGTCATTTACTATCGCTCGGCTGCCGACGCATGGGCGGCGGTTACGATCGGTGCCAATCTCACATTCACCGGCGGCACCTTGTCGGCGACGGGCGGCGGCGGCGGCAACGTCAGCAACTCGGGCACGCCCACCGCCAATCAATGGGCGCAATGGGTCACGGCCACCACGATCAAGGGCGTCACCAATCTCAGCGGCCCGTTTACTGGCGTTGCGACCAACAGCAGCGCGGCGGCGGGCGAGGTTGGCGAATGCATGGAGCAGACGCGGGCATATGGTTCGCCGCTCAGCCTGGTTAGCGGAGTGCCTGCCAATCTGACGGTAAGCCCGCTGGCGCTCACGGCCGGTGACTGGGAGATTAGTGGCAGTGCGAGCGCACTTTTTACCAATACCACAACCACTAACGGTTTTCAGGCCAGCATTTCGACTACATCAGCAACATTCAACAACACCGCCGGATTTAGATTGGATACCAGCACGGCGAATTTTCACGGGGCAACGGCATCAATAAGCATCACGCCGGTTAGAGTGTCGTTAGCGGGCAGCCAAAATTATTATCTTGTGCTCAATGCCAGCTTTACCGGCGGTGGCCCGCAGAATTGTAGTGTTTACGGCATCATTCACGCGCGGCGGGTGAGGTGACACATGGCACTGACCTATGAGCAATCGGCGGAGTTGATGGAGAACGCGGTATTTCGTGGCCGCGTCAAGGTCGGATGTATTACCTATGCCCGCTATATCACCGACGAGGCCCCTACCACGCCGGCACATTCGACTCGCACCAGATGGGCGCAGCAAACCCTGGTAGCCCCAGAGGCAACGGTCAATCAGGTTACGCCCACCGTGGTCATGGATGGCGCCGTACAAGCCGATGGTGCGGAAATCACGGACGCCAATCTGCAGGTAGCGGTGGAAACTAGCGTTAATAAACTGCTTTGAGGTAGGGGCCAGGGCATGAGCGATACACCGATGATCCCGGCGCCGTCCTACACCCTCAACGAAACGCTCGGCGTCTGCCTGCGCATGTGCCAGCTGGCGTTGACCGAGGTGCGGGCGCTGGCGCGCATGCCGGGACCGCCGGGCATAACCGGGCTGCAAGGAGAGCGCGGCGAGAAGGGCGAGCGCGGTGAACCGGGCAACCCCGGCGCAATCGGTTCGCCTGGGATCGACGGCAAGCCCGGCGAGCGCGGCGAGAAGGGCGAGCCCGGTCGCAATGCCAGCGATCTAACCTTCCTGCAGGACTACGCCGCCGAGCAGGTCAGGCGGGCATTCAAGACCGCCACGGTGACCACGTCGGACGGCGGCCGCACCTTGCGCTGGGCCATCGGCGACACCGTGCATGAGATCAAGACCGCGGTCGTGCTCGATGCCGGCGTCTGGAAGGAAGGCGCGAACTATGCCGCCGGCGACGGCGTCACCCTGGGCGGCTCGTTCTTCATCGCCCAGGCCGAGACATCAGCCAAGCCCGGCAAGTCCGATGACTGGCGCCTGGCCGTCAAGCGCGGCAGCGATGGCCGCGACGCGCGCACGGATGAAAAACGCGCGCTCGAGCCGCTCAGGTTGAAATAATGCATTCCATTCTCGAAATTCTCAGCGAGGCGACCGACAGCGCGGGGCCTGACCTGATCAGCCTCGAAGACGTCAAGCTCGCGCTCGGCATCGAGGGCACCGACGAGGATGCCGCGTTGCAGGCCGCGATCACGATGCAGTCACGGCTCATTGCAGAGTATTGCAACCGCCGTTTTGGGCTCGCGGAGGCGATCGAGACCTTCACCCTCGACCACAATGAATATCTGCTGGAACGGCAGGCGCTGACCCTGTCGCTGTATCCGGTGGCCGAGGTGGCCGAGGTCTCGACCGCAGGCGCCACGGCGGCCGACTACGACTTTGATCCCGCCAGCGGGCGGCTGTGGACCGGCGGCCAGTGGGGTGGGGACACGATCGCCGTGCTCTATTCCGGCGGCTACGACCTGCCGGAAGAAGCACCGGCGCGGCTGCAGCAGGCGGTGATCCAGGCGGTCAACGACGGCCGCACCACCGGCGCGCGCGATCCCGGCATCCGCGAGGTGCAGCACGGCGATACCCGCGTCTCTTATTTCACGCCGTCGCTGTCGACGGCCTCATCGGGATATCTGTCGGCGGTCGTTGTCGATCTGATCAAGCCGTATCGGCGCCTGCATGTCGCGTAGTCCAGCGTTCTGGTCGGTCCCGCGCGAATGGCCGGGCGAGACCGTGTTTATCGTCGGCGGCGGGCCGTCGGTGCTCGGCGTCGACCTCGAGGCGCTGCGCGGCCGGCGCGTGATCGCGATCAATTCCAGCGTCTACAAACTGCCATGGGCCGACATCCTCTATTTCGGCGATTGGCGCTGGTGGGCCGAGCCGGTCAATCAGGCAGTGGTGGCGAGCGTCCGCGGCCCTTTCGTCAGCGGCTCGCGCCTGGTCGCGGACGATAAAAAGGTGCGGATGTGCCGCGCCGCCAAGCCGCCGGGATTGGCGCTCGCGCACGACAGTCTGATGCAGAAGTTCACCTCGTTGACGGCGGCCACCAACCTGGCGGCGCATCTCATCGGGCCGGGGGGCACCATCGTTTGGCTCGGCGCCGACGGCAAACTGGCCGCCGATGGCCGCAGCCATCATCACCCGCCGCATCGCTGGCCGCATAAGCCCGGCTGCTACGACAAGCAACACGCGGATCTGGTGACCATCGTGCCGTCGCTGCGGATGCTCAAGATCGCGGCGTTCAATGCCTCGCCGGGAACGGCCTGGACCGATCTGCTCCCGGTCATCAACCTGCAGGATGTGCTCGGTGAACGCAGTTCCCAAGCCGCCTAAGCCGGTTTTGATCCGCGGCATGTGGGGCCTCGGCGACAACATCTTCGCGCGCCCGTTCGTGCGCGCGGCGGCAGAGCAATACGAGATCCACCTCGAGACGCCATGGCCCGAGCTCTACGCCGATCTCGATATCAAGTTCGTCTGCGGTAGGCGCAAGCTGCGGACGCAGCAGAAGAACATGGCGCGGCAACCGCCCGAGCGGTGGATGCGATCGGCGCCGACGCCGATGCGCGAGATCAAGGTCGGCTACTTCGATCTGGGCTCGCGCTCGATCATCCGCTCGCTGGAATGCCGATGGGCGGCGCTGCGGGTCATCTTTGATCCGGCGCTGTTCGATCTGCCGGATATGGGGCCATCGCCGGTCAAATCGGAGTGGCCGATCGCGGTCATCCGTCCGGTCACGGTGCGCAGTGAATGGCGCAACGAGGCGCGCAACCCGCGGCCGGAATATGTGGCGGCCATCGCGGCCGAGCTGATGGCGACCCACACCGTGGTCGCGGTCGCCGATCTCGCGCCGGGCGAGGAATGGGCGGTCGGCGAGCCGCCGCCGGCGCACCGCTATTTCGTCCACGGTGAGCTGGCGGTGCGCGAGCTGCTCGCCCTGGTGCGCGACGCCGACATCGTCATCGGCGGTGTCGGCTGGATCGTGCCGGCGGCGCTGGCGCTCAAGACCAAGGCCTTCGTGGTGCTGGGCGGCCACGGCGGCCACAACGCACCCGAGAAGATCACCGATCCGCGGCTCGATCTGCGCCGCATCGGCTTTGCCAAACCGGAGAAATTCTGCCGATGCACGAATATGCTGCACACCTGCGACAAGACGATCGCCGATCCGCTCGGGCAGTTCTTCCGCTGGTGGGGCAGTTCTCGCGCCGCTGCCTGACCTGGTGGCTGCAGCACGGCATCGGCTACTACCCGGTCGAGGCAGGTCACAAACCCTACGATCAGGACTACTTCGACGCCTTCGATCGCAATGCCCAGACCGAGCTTGGCCGCGCGCTGATGGAGGCGCGGGTCAACTTCGTCGAGCGGCATTATCGCGGAACGCTGATCGATGTCGGCATCGGCTCGGGCGCCTTTGTCGAGCTGCGCAATCGGCGCGGGCGCACGACCTACGGATACGATGTCAATCCCGCCGGTCTCGCCTGGCTCGACGAGCGCAAGCTGCTGGTCGACCCGCATCTGGTCTCGTTCGATGCGGTCACGCTGTGGGACGTGCTCGAGCATATCCCCGACTTCCAGTCCCTGCTCGCCAACGTCCGCGACTGGGTGTTCGTGTCGCTACCGATCTTCCGCGACGCCGAGCATGCGCTGCGCTCCAAGCATTTCAAGCCGGAAGAGCATTGCTGGTACTTCACCCGCAACGGGCTGGTGTTCGCGATGCAAATTTGCGGCTTCGCGCTGGTGACGGAGAGTGCGATCGAGACCGAGCTCGGCCGCGAGGACATCGCTACCTTTGCGTTCAGACGAGACCGCGATGATCGACTATAGCGCAGACCTCTATGATCCGGTCTATGCCGAGCTGGGCGTGCCGGCGACGCTGTCCGCTGGCACGGCGGGCGAGATCACCTTGACCGTGATCGACGACATCAAGCCGAAGACCATATCCAATGGCTCTGCAGAGGTGCGCACGGTCGCGCCCGGTGCCTTTGCTCGCATTCCCGAACTGACCGAGAACGGCGTCGAAGTCAAAAATTGTACTGGAGCAACGCTGGCATTCAACGGCCGGACCTGGGCGGTATATTCCTATGAAAAACGCGGCAGCCCGAATGGTGAGGACGCCGGCGAGGTGCGCTTCCTGCTGAAGGAGGTGGCCGTTGGTTGATGTTCGCGAGGACATCCTGGCGCGCCTGCTCGTGGTCGTCGCTGCCATTCCAAACATTCGTCTGGCGCAGCGCAATAGCGGCGTCGACATCCCGGAAGAGCAATTGCCGGCGGTGACCGTGTTCGACGGCGACGAGGAAACCGACGACGCCGCCGACGGCTCAATGCGTCCGGCCAACAGGCCGACCGTCGTGCAGATGACGCCCGAGATCGTCATTCAGCAGCAGGCTAACGAGGTCGGCTCCGATCTGACGACGCTGCGGCGCGAGCTGATCAGGCGCGTGCTCAACGATACCGAACTCAATCAGATCGTGAAGACCGGACGGCTCGGCAATGGGGCGATCCGGTATCTCGGATGCCAGACCGACTTCGGATATGGGCGCAGCCTGCAAGGCGGTCTGCTCGCTCACTTCATGATCCAGTACGCGCTGAAACCCGACGATCTCTAGCAAGGAGAGGACTGAAACATGCCCGCATCACCCAGCATCCAAAACTACCACATCGGAAAAGGCATCGTCTCTTTCAAGCAAGACGGTGCGGCGGATTTTGTCGATCTCGGCAATGCGCCGGCATTTGTGTGGACTCCCTCCATTGAGAAAAAAGAGCATTTTTCAAGCCGAGAGGGAGTGAAGACAAAGGATTTTACTGCGGTCACGCAGACCGGCGCCACCATCAAGATCACGCTCGACGAGATCAACGGGCCAAACCTCGCCATCTTTTCTCTCGGTGAGCTGGGAACCGACACGGACGGCAATGCGACCGTAAGTGCATTCCAAAATACTGAGATTGCCGGGATTATTAAAGTCGAGGGCACCAACGACATAGGGCAGCGGGTCGATTACGTTGGGCGCATTTCGGTCGTTCCGTCTGGTGATTTCAGTTTCATCACTGCGGAAGACGACTTCTCGACTCTTGAGATAGAGGCCGAAGTGCAGAAGAGCGACACTGGGGATTTTGGCATCTTCACCGTCCGTGACGAAACATCAACGGGGTAAAATATGGCAGACCTTCTGGACATTGCGCCCTCGACGGCGGTCGAGGTCGTCAAGATCGACGGCAGGCGGATTATCGTGCGCGGCATTTCCGTCGATGCCATCGCGTCCATTGTAGCCCGGTTTCAAAACTTGAAAACGCTGGCGAGTGGCGGGTTTGGCGATGACATCATCCTGCGCCTGATCCAAGGATTCGGTGAGGCCACGGGTGCCATCATCGCGGCCGGATGCGGGCATCTCGATGAGGCGGAATATGAAGAGCGTGCCGCAAGGCTGCTGCCTGAGCAACAGATCAAGTTCCTGCGGGCTATTATCGGACTTACATTCCCAAACGGGATCAGCTCCTTCGTGGACGAGGTGACCAGCCTGATCGGCGGGGCCAGCGAAGGGGCAAAACCCGTGAAAGTACGCTTGAAGCGCTCGCCATCAACGTCACAGCCGTCATCCGACACGGATTCTCACCCGACTATGCAATGACGCTGACGCCGCGCCAGATTGATGCCTATCTGGAGTTCGGCGACAAGATCGACCGTGTTGCACGCACCTATGATTTGATGATTGCCGCCGTTGGCGCACAGGGCGACGACAAGCAGATCGATAAGATGCGCAAGGAATTAAGCACGTAATGCGATTGATCTTTTCGCGGGAGCAGGACGAGGTCGGCGCTGCGCTCAAGGAGCTGGAGGTCAAGTTCGAGAAAGCGCAAGCCGGTGCCGTGCAAGACGCGGCGGCTGTCGCGGTCAAGGAGGGCCAGGCTAACGTCGCCTCGGCTGCGTTCCTGTCGCCGCGGCAAGTCAAGTTCAAGTTTTATCCGAACGAGGGCGCTGATCCAGCCGCCCTGGTTTACTTCGCAATGCCGTTTGCTCATGTGTTTGAGAAGGGCGCGCAAATCAGCGGCTCGCCGTTGCTGTGGTTGCCGATCAGACAGAACCTGCCGGGTCGCATCAAGTCACCAAGCCAGTACGGTAAGAAGTTGGTGTCGGTCAATGTCGCA
>Ga0105104_10003060_pt1 | contig 12054 bp, 24 predicted proteins | sample PPLLaktember2015_3_FD_87034 | JGI IMG/M metagenome (GOLD analysis project Ga0105104, IMG submission 87034) | Freshwater sediment microbial communities from Prairie Pothole Lake near Jamestown, North Dakota, USA - PPLs Lake P7 Core (6) Depth... | ecosystem: Environmental > Aquatic > Freshwater >...
CGTAAGGTCGAGCAGATGTTGGCGGAAAAAGACAGAGCTACCAAGAAGTTGGCTGACACTATTGGCGTCCTTAACACTATCCGCCGTGAACGTATGTTGTTCACGAGGCATCCGAAGTTCAGAGAAGTTGCAAACACCATCAGTCGTTTGTGTAACTAAGATTCATACACACTAAAGGAAGGGAGATTTATCATGACGAAACGCTATGTGCTGCATGTGTTGGGAGATGTTGACCCGAGGTTGGTTGGCCCGTATTACACCGCAAAAGGTCGTGACAACAAAGCAAAGGCACTTCGCAACGACGGCGGGGATGACGGCGTGTTCTGGCTTAACGTCTCCGAGCAGGGGGCTGTGACCGTTGGTTCGTTCAGCGGCGGCTTCATGGAAGGCATCAGAGGGTTCAACGGATCGGAGGGATGACCATGTCTAACAAAGAGTATCATGTGATGTGGGAGATTGATGTGACTGCAACTTCCCCGGTAGAAGCTGCCAGACAGGCACGGGGGATGCAGACAGCAGAAGGCTCTATGGCAAATGTGTTTGATGTCACCTCGGAAGATGGTGATACCACACGTGTAGACCTTGAAGAAGAAGGAGCGTAGTCTCATGAAAGACTCTATCATCCAGGAAGCAGTCCGCGCCCTTGTGATTGAGGGTGTCATCAAGAACGTAAAGGATGCAAGCAAGGCAGTCGAGGTACTTGAGGCCAAGTTTGATGACCGCATCTTTGATGTATGGGCTGTTGAAGATGTGGTGTCCCAGGCCAAAAGTGAGGGCAAGCGTATATCAAAATCAAAAGCCAGGGACATACTCAGTACCATCGAAGACCGGTTTGATGCAAGCATCGGCATCAACTGGGATGTCATCTCCGCCAGTCTGTAAAAGGAGGTTCTACCATGTCTAAGATTCATCTGGTCGTACAAGAGGGCGGTTCCACGGGTGAGGTGTATGTTCATCCGTATGATACTCTCCGGCAGGCACGCAGCAACATCAAGGGCTGTGAGAAGGCGTCCTACAGGACAGTAGGCCCCATCACACTCCCCAAGGCTCTTACCAAAGCTCTTGTGGCTGATGGCACCGTAGAGGCTGAGTTCTACCGGGTGCTTGAAGAGACTCTTCAGGCTGTTTCACAGTTGGGATAAGGAGTAACGCATGTCATACGAAGAGACCCTCGAAAGTGTGGTGATACACCCGGTCAAGAGGTTCGGGGTGATGGAAGTTTACGCCCGGAGGGATTACCGGGCGTGGCAACTGCCCAAGTACGTGGTGCTCAGGGGAGACAGGGCACTCGAAGACTTCCGCACCAAGCAGGCGGCCTTCAAGTGGGCCAAGGCAAACCAGAACGGATAGGGGGTTCTACCATGTCTGTAAAAAAGACCAAGGCCAACAAACGCCGTGAGGCCATCGAGAAGCGCCGGGGTGACTGGGACTTCAATGACGAGAACTTCCACCGGTGTGATTGGTATGCTGAGGTTGGGAACAATGACACCCAGCTTGGGTATTTTGATTGGGTGATTCACAAGTACGAGGCCGCCGATGAGAGCGGCATCAAACTCTGAACGGGAGGTTCTAATGTCTGAAATCGTACTGAGACTTGGCAATGAACGGTACATCTCCTTCCCCAAGGAGGGCAGTGTGTACTCCTAGGGCATCAAGGAAGACTGTCCGTACTGCGCCGACCCGGACTGCTACGCCAACTGTGATGGTTCAGCAGGAGACGTGGATGGGTTGGAGTCAGAGGAGCAGATGTACAACCGTAAGGTGATGAACACAGCCATCGACACGGTAGAGTCTCTGCTGCTGGCTCTATCCGAAGCGGGGGCCATCAACTTGGTCAAGGACAACGAAAAGATCGTAGAGGCTGTCCAGACTACTTTGGATGCCCTCGTCAACCATGTGGAAGTGGAGTGAACAATGGCACAATCCAAACGCAAGTTCTATCAGACCAAGATTGTTACCACGGTGCTGAGCGAGGAACCTTTCGAGTGGGACAACCTCAACGATGTGGCTTATGCCATCTCACGAGGGGATTGCTCCGGTCACACCAAGGAGTGTGACCACAAGGTTCTTACAGCCAAGCAGGTAGTCAAGGCTCTACAGGCCCAGGGTTCTGAACCGGGGTTCTTCCAACTCGATGATGATGGAAAGGACGTGGAATAACCAATGAACAAACGTGAACTGGCAACAGTGCTGCATAGCCTGCGTGAGACCCAGCGTCAGATACAGGATGGGGAAGACCTCTCCGGCAGCCTTCACTTCTCGGAAGACACTCCTCTCACAGCGGTCGAGATCGATGCACTGTGCGAGGAGCTGAACTGCGAGGGCCTGGTGGATGAATGGCCCAAACACCGTGACCCCGTGAACAACGGGTAAAGGAGGTTCTATCATGGCAACCATTAAGACAGCAGCAGACTTAAGAACGGCCTTACACCAAGCGCCAACAGAGGTCATACAGAACTGTCTGTTAGCTATCATCCTTGAAGCCACAGAGTCATTTAACGGGTCAGACCTCGTTGATGACAAGGAGCTTGGTGCGGACTTTATCAGTGAGGTATGTAACCATATCCAGAACCATGGCTTCTGGCCCTCAACAGGAAGACATCCCCGGTGAGTGACTTCCCTGAGTTCTCCAAGGTGGTATATGGAGCCATCACCCTTGTGATGCTTGCCATCGCAGGGGTGGTGCTCCTCACCGCCTTGTTGTGCCCGGCTGCCCAATAAAGGAGGCTCTATCATGGAACCCTACGTCAGTGCTTCCAAAGAAGGCCCTAAGGATTGGGCGCTCCGGCTGTGTGCCAAATACGCTTTGTATAAGATTCTTGGCGAGAAGGATTGTACTATCCGTGTAGATCATATCTGTCATCACAAGGCCCGTTACAACACTGCGTACAAAGCTATGAAGGATATGGGATTGGTGGCATCTGCACAACAGACATCACTCTCAAACGAAGCGGAAGTCTCCCGTGACTACCGTATCAAATTGAGGGAGCGCGATTCTTATATCATCACGGTGAACGGTGCGAAGTTCCGGGAGTATGCTTCAACGTTAGCCGAGGCCCCCGAGTTCCCGGGGATGAGCGGATTGATGGATACGAGCAGGAGCTATGACACTAAAAAGCCAATGGACAACCCTTTAAAAGCCTATCGGTGCATTGATGGGATGTCCTCATCCAATATCCTGTGGGTATACTTTCATCAAGATGAGTATGACATAAAGCCTCTTCCGTACGTGGGCAATCAATTGGGATGTTTCCCAAAGGATAAACTTGAAGCACTCGCCAATGCCATATACACTGCAAAGGTGTTGTGCTATTGTGTGAAGCACAGGGATTTCCAGATCAAGACCACCCTTGGTGTTCAGATCACAAGATCCTGCCAAAATATCACTTGGGATGAGCACCCTCTTTACGAGTGGCGGATACCTGAAGGAAGGATCTCCAGTGAAGAAGTCGATCCCATCACCGAGGAGATGGCAGCAAAAAACATCCTTGGGGCTCTACGGACGATACGACAAGTGCGCAAGGCTCTTAAGGAACAACTTGCTGTCCGTAAGGCTATCAAAAACCTGGGAGGGTCTGCGGTGTACCAAAGCAAGTATGTCTCCATGGTGAAGAAGCATCTTGCCGAGGAAGGGTTCCTGTATGTGAATACCGAAGATGGAGCTCTTAAGGAACTCGTGACCATAGCACTCGAAGGTACCTATCTGGGATACCAGATCATGTAAGGAGGCTCTGTCATGCCCCGAGAAATATTGTATAAAACCGTTGTAGATGTCAACATATATTCAGACTACGAAGACGCTTTTGATCAGGCTCGCATCGTAATCACTGAGTCCTTCGCCAAACGTATCATGGCACTCAGCGCAGCGGTAGCGTCCTTGAAGGCTGGATATATCACTGATTATGATAGCACCCCGGAGCTGTTAGAGAGGGGGAGTCAAAAAGAAGTTTATGCACTTGTGGAGGGAGTGCAACTGCGAGTGGACGATTGTAATTTCTGGTGGAAAGGATATCTGAAACACTCAGACCCCGAAGTATCATGGTCTACAGATAGTATCTCTGTAGAAATCCTGGAGGCTCTACTGATCCCGGCGGACAAACTCCTTGAGTATGTTGGGCGGGAGTGGAGGGATGAGAAGGCCAAGGATATCTACAAGAACAGACTCGCCAAAGAAGTGCGGGCCTAAGACTACTACGCCACACGGGAAGGAGACTCCCATGCTGACTGATACCATCCCTCGCCTTGTGCGTGGGAGAATATATCGGTATGAAAGGTATCAAAGTACAGACAACACCAAGTCTGATCTTTGGGACACTTTGATAGGGGTGTTCGTGGGTATGAAAAATAAGTACCCAAAAATATACAATTTCAAGATGCTCGCATATGAGTTGTGCGCATGGAAGGTTATGCCAAAAAATCTTTGGTATTCTTCCTATGTCACTCGATTGTTCGTAGCAAGTAATCACACCATCACTGAAGTCTCCCCTGATGACATGCTGCTCTACGTCAACTATAGGAGACAATCCGACCTCTACAAGGAGTTACTGGCAGACCCAGACGCTCTTTCCAAACTTAATCTCAAGAAAAAAGTATCCCGTATTCTACTTAAAACTTAAGTTCATTTGTAAGTACTTGATAGGTACTGTATTACGTGTTTGGCGCTATGAGTGGAAGAAATCGGTAACGGATTCGTCTATCGGTAACATCTACCCGAGCAGGAAGTATATTCTCAAGAGGCTGAAAAACTTTTTATACCTCTTGACAAGCTCAGTATAAAAAGGTATATTAAGACCTAACAACTCCAAACCCCAATAAGGAGCGACGTACCAATGAACATCACGCAGATTATTGACAGTGTTCTGTGGTTCCCGATGGAACAGGCTACACTATTCGTGGGCAACCAGGGTATCGGCAAATCCCAAGCTATCAAACAGGCAGCGAAGATACTCAATCTCCCGTTGCTTGACTTCCGGTGCAGTCAGATCGATGTGGGCGACCTCAAAGGTATGCCGTTCTATGTGGAAGGTCACACGTTCTTTGCACCTCCCGACAACTGGCCAATCACCGAGGAAGATTCCCTCAAGCTGCTCAAGGCTCTTGGCCTCAAGAATTTCCAAAGAGGCTGCGGAGACTGGGGCATCCTTCTGCTGGATGAAGTCAACCGTGCCACCCGTGAAGTGCAACAGGCCATTTTTGAACTTATCCTTGACAGGCGTTTGAACTTCCGCGGTCTGCCGAAGTACTGGCGAGTGGTAGCCTGTATCAATGGTAATGATGATGCGTACTCGGTCAACTCCCTTGACCCTGCCTTCCTGAGCAGGTTCTTCATGACCCGTGCTGAACCGTCCTTTGAAGAGTGGATCAGCTACGCCAAGGGAGACCATCGCAAGGTCGTGTATGATGTGGAAGCCATCAAGGCCAGCCACACCGAATGGGCGGCGAAGGTGGATAGCCTCAACGTTCATCCGGCAGTGATCGAATTCATGATCAAGCAGCCTTCCTTGTTGGACCCCACTGACGAGATGATCAAGGAGTCAGCTACCAAACTCACCAAGATCCATGACCGCAGAGCATGGGATATGTTCAGCCGGTGGATACACAAAGCGGAGATGGATTTTGAAGCTGGACGTACCAAGTTCAATCCGCTTGCCAAGGATCCGAAGTCCCTCAACCTTATGTTCCTCACGGCCCTTGGATTCGTGGGTATGATGGCTGCCGGTAAGTTCCGGTCGTTCATAGAGACTGATTACCAGGCCCTCGATGCCAAACGCATCCTTGAGAAATGGGACGATGCGGTCTCTGCTCAGATCAAGAAGGTCGTTGAGCTTGGTCGTGCCACAGAACTCTCTGCCTACAACGAACTTCTGATCGATTATATGAAGCAGAACGCGAAGGACAACAAACTCTCCAAGACCCAGGGTGAGAACTTCGTGAAGTATGTCGAGCTTATCCCGAAGGAACTGCGCACCGATGTCTGGCAGCGGTTCAACAAGGAGATCCGTGAGATTTCAACGGATTGGCTCAGCCGCTTCTCAAGGGGCAAGGAGTTGTTCGCGGATGCGTTCCGTAACCCGAACAGAAAAACTGTCGGTACTCCTGAGACAAAGTGACCAGTGTACAGGGAGGCTCTTACAACAAGAGCCTCCCTACTTCCCAACCAGGAGGTACTTATATGGCAGATCTCATCGTCCCAAAGTCCTATCGGAACTTTGATGACAGGTGGGAATGGCTAGTGGCCTTCATGGTCATCGAGGATCCGTTTGTGCATGAGATCCTTATGATGATGGAGAAGCATGAGACTACTGCCATCACCACCATGGCAGTTGCTCCCAAGGATGGCAAGATCCTCCTTCTTTATAACAGGAAGTTCATCGAGGGACTGACTGACCCGGAAGTAAGGTTTGTGATGAAGCACGAGATATACCATGTGGTGTTGCACCATATCTCGCGCCGCAAACCCATCGATGAAGATGCACAGATGCTTCATAACCTCGCTGCAGACCTCGCCATCAACTCTCTGATACCTGATACAGCCCAGTGCTGCATGCCTACACGCCCCGAGTGCAAGGGTGTGCGTCCCAAGGATCCTCAGTACAACTTTGAGGAAAAACTTTCCATGGAACAGTACTACCAACTCTTGGAAGAAAAATTCAAGGGTAAGGGTGGTGGGGGCAAGGGCAAAGGTAAGGGTGGTGACGGAGACCCCAAGGGTAAAGGTGAGGATGGTGACGGAGACCCCGGCAAGAATGGTTTTGATGACCATGGTGAATGGTCTGAAAAAGACGCCGAGATCATCAAGGAAGTCATCCGTCAGAAGATTGAACAACTTGCCAAACGTGACCATGTGTGGGGTAACACTGCTGGAGATGTCAAGGAGATGATCCTCGCTGCACAACGGTCATATGTACCGTGGCACAGGTATCTCCGGCACTACTTCGGCAACCTCATATCCTCACGCAAAGAGTCCACATTCAAGAAGCCCAACCGTCGCTTCGGGTATCCGTACAGCGGATCGAAGTACCGGCATACCGATCGCAAGTGTGTGTACTGGGATGCGTCAGGCTCTATCTCTGATAAAGACTTGGCCCAGTTCACGGCAGAGACCAACAAGCTGGCTGAAATCATGCCGGTGGATATGCAGATCTTTGATGTCGGTCTCCAAGGCCCTACTACCAAGTGGGACAAAAAGAGACTGCAGATAGCTGTCCCAGGTCGTGGGGGTACTGACTTCTCAGCCATCATGAAGCATGCCGAGGAACAACGGTATCAGTCCATCATCATCCTCACGGATGGTTGTGCCGGTGCTCCCGAAAGACCGCAGCATGTGAAAGACATCCTGTGGGTCATCGTGGGTGGTGGTAATCCTCCAGTGGATTGGGGGACAGTCATACACATCACCGAGGAAGGTGTCAAGGAAGTGGCAGTCACTCAGATAGACAAAGCAGCATAAGGGCCACCAGTACATGGGGGTACTGGTGGGTAGGGGAGAGGGGTGGGCGCAGTCATGTGTCCCACCCCTCTTGTTATATACACACCAGTCTAAAGTGGAGGGATACTATGTCCAAGGCAACAGATGCTACTCGTACACACAAAGAAACGCAACACCTGTACGGGGTCGTTGCAAAGAGTCTCCTCAGCTCGGACAGCTCTAGAATAAAAGATGCATATGAAGTATCGGCGTGTGACATTGATAGAGATGGACGTACAAGACCTGCAGCTTTGAGGCTCTTACAGGAAGCATCTATCATAACAAGAACGAAGCAGGATCAATACGGGTCTCCTGTATACTGTGTTCATGGGTTCCAGGAACACGCCCAGGAGTATGCAGAGAAACCTGTGTTTGATACAACGTATGACAAACTCTATGACACGCTTACTTCTTCCTATCGAAACACCGACAGGAAGCTCGCCGGGTATGAGGAGATAGAACACTTGGGAGAGGCGGAAGCCATCTGGGTGTACTTCAATCAGAAAGACTATTACATCGTCAAAGATACAAACGATGACATCAGGTGCTATCCGAAGGAACATGAGGTGGAGCGCATCAAGGCTGTACTGCAAATCATTGTGGAGTTTGAGATCCAAACCAACTACAACAGGTATGTTGAGCGCTACCTTGGTCTGCCTCCAAAGGCTATCTATGAGGATAAGACACAAGACTACAGCCTCCGCAACTTTGCACACTTCCCGGCATCCCTCAGTGATGACATGCTCAAGGGATATGAAACAGAGTACAAGTTCTACTTGGACTACATGCAGAAGCTCCATGACAATCTGCTGCAGTACCAGGTCCTTGTAGCTTCTAAGGGTGGGTGTAAGAACCTCATTGCTCAGATGCGGCGCGATGTCATCAAGAAGTATGATGACGAACTCCTGCTGCATGTGAATGTGGACTCTGAAGAAGAAAAGAGCTATTACAACGATGGCTTGGATCTGTCCAAGAACACGAAAGATGTCGTTGGTCTGTATAAGTTCATCATGGAGCACAGTGATTGCTTCAACTATGAGTACTTGTATGGCTCGGAAGATGTCCCGTTCCTGAATCTGGCAGAGTCAGACAACACTACATATGACCCCCCCACAAGCTGCCGGTTGACAGTGGATCCAAACTACGTGGCCCCGCCGGAGGAAGTAGTGGAAGAGGAGGAGGAGAAAGATGCTGACTGAAGAAGACCTCAAGGATCTGTACAAGTACCTCGGGGACGCCCTCACCGCGGGATTCAACGAGGCCACCAAAGGGGGCACCGTAGAGCTTCAGGAAGGAAGTGATGCGGAGAAGAACATGAAGGCTCTACGGGACCTGCAGAAGAGGCTGTCCGGGGTATGCTACTATGACCCGGGGACATTCCAGTTGCTGCTGGATGCTGACGGGTATGACTCCGAGAGACTCCTCCTCGACCCCGACGTGGACAACATGCTCCTCCATGTGAATGATGAGGACATCGTAGCCAAGACCATTGTGAAGTGGCGATTTGAGCGTAATAAATAACAAAGGAGACTCTACCATGTTCCCATTGACCAGGGCGTTGTTGGCTGATTGTATGCGCAATGATGTGGACTATTATGCACGCAAAAAGGTGTATGACAAAATCATCGATGAACTATATGCCGCAGAGAATACTCGTGAGAGACAAACCCTCGAAGCTATCAAGGCCCGCATCAATGGTGTATGGGATAACCCCTCCCTTGTGGCAGTAGGACCACTCACCCCTGATGTTGAGCTGGACATCAAACACATCATCGAGTACTATGAAGTCTGAGTCGACAACTCCATTTTCTTTTAGTATATTATTAAAAAAGGAGAAAGTACTTATACATGAGAACCAAAAACTTTAATAAGGAGTGGAAGACTGCCATGGACTGGTGGAGGAGTCAGGGCACCATGGTACAGGCCGCCATACGCCGGTTGGCTAACTTGAGGATAGTACATCAGTATGCCAGTGTCGGACAGGGTATCAGCTCGAGTGATACCAACTATGAAGTGTTCCACCTTTGGAAAGAATACAAGTCTGAAGGTTCCCCCGATACCATCCTTTGGGTACGGGACAAACTCAATGTAACAGATTTAAACATGACCTTTTAAAGGAGGATACTTATTATGAAATCAATCGTGCGTGTTGCGTCCAACAACAACTTCAATTGCACCGATACAGAGTATGCGCAGCTTGACAAGTTCGCCGCCGAGAACCCGGACAAGATGTTCTTCGTGAACTCCAATGCTCGTACCCCTGGCCTCAAAAACATCACAGCACATCCCTACAAGGCTGTCATCACCGTCAACCCTGACCTCAAAGTATCCGCCACGCTCACCAAACGGGCGGAATCTGTGGCCAGCAAGGTTGCGTTCTACCGGGTCAAGTGGCTGCCTGAAGAGCCTACCATCGTCCACCTGGTAGAGACTATGCTTGCCAAGGCCCCCGTGGTCATCACCATGCAGCGGTTCAATAGCAATGCTACCATGGAACGCTTCCATGTGAACAAAGACCACTACGCCCACGACTGCTCGCGCTTCCGACTGCAGGGGGAGGCTCTACAGTCCTTAGAGGCTTATGTGGATACCCTGGCTTCCTACGGGAAGAAGCTCTACATCTGTGACAGGAAGGGGCTTGGATGCTTGGGGTGTGGGCTGTGTGCTACCCTGAACGGTGCTCCTGAAGGTACCAAGATTGAGTCCCTCAACCTCTCCACTTCTGGGGTGTGCCCGTACTCGTGCCCCGATTGCTACGCCAAGGCTATGCAGAAGTTCTTGGTGGGGACGGGCAAGGCTCCTATGGCTTATGACAAAATCAAGCCCAACAAGAAGCAGTCCGGACAGACCGAACACATCAAACATGCACGGCAGAAAGCTGCCGCGTAAAGGAGACTACACCATGACCAAGAAGATCAATCGTAAGATCATCCTGCCAGTGAACGGTAATCCGGTAACCTTGGAGTACCAGGAGAAGGGGTACTATCTTGGGGAAATACGGATAGGTGTGCAGGAAGTATTATTCCACATCGAGGCCATCCCGGTGACGGTCAATGAGCAGAAGATCATCCGCAACGGTCAGTACTCGGGGACCAATACGATCGTGTCCGCCAAGAACCCTGACTACCAAAACCGCATTGACAACTGGCTGGAGAAAAACGAATGCTTTACTCCCCAGTTGGTTGAAGACGGAGGCACCCAGAAGGGTGGTCCGTACTTCATCAACATCGAACCCTACGCCGCATAAAGGAGAGTAACACCATGCCTACTACTTCAAGAGGGGTGAAGTTTACAATGCCCGAAAACAGTCAGTTGTTTGAAACACTTACCTCCACCCAGAACATCATGGCCGGTCTTCAATCCGCGGCAACGTATTGTATGGAACTGTTGCACGGATTCAAGAACGAGAACTTCACCCTGGAAGAAGCACGGTACACCCATGATGGTATGCTGGTAAAGTACCTGTGCAAGATCGATGGGCGCACATACCGCGTCAATATCACCTCTGAAAAATAAAGTAGGCTTTAGTCATGAAGAAGTACCGTGCGAATTTCTTTGATAAAAACTCATAAGAGTGCGAATTTCTTTGACAAAAATTCTGATGAGTGCGAATTTCTTTGACAAAAACTCAGAAGAGTGCGAATTTCTTTGACAAAAATTCTGATGAGTTCCGCTCATTCACAGTATCACCCTGAAGAATAAAGAGGATCTAATCATGAAAAAGTATCGTGCGAATTTCTATGACAGTACCTCCGACGAGATGCGTAACATCACCGTAGAGGCCGAAAACGAACAACAGGCTGAGGATATAGCCTGCGCAAGAGCTGACGAGCAGGAATGGCCTAATCACTTCAGGTTGGGGGATGTAGAGGAGATAGACTGAACTACCGGAGTCCTGTACCATGCACAATCATGGTACAGGACTCCTTCCTTCCCAAAAGTTAAAGAGTGTCTTGGAGGAGTTTACCATGACCGTTAGTATCTATCCAAAGATCAACTAGATCCTCGTACATCTCCTCAACTGTTGGATTGTTGGACTCTTTATGGGAATTGGTCTTAACCGTCTCTGGTCCGCAGATCTCAACTGCGACAGACATACGATACACTCCTATACTGTTAAGTAAAAATACGTGGAGATTGTTATATATGCAATAATGATGCCATGCCTAATGGACACTGATAAGGGCACATTACCATATATAGTTCTAATATACGTGAATAATTTTTCACAATATTCCCGGATGTAATACACCAAATTGTCATATATGTCAAACTCTCACAGGTGACAAGGAGTAACACCATGCCTAAGACAATCGAATCAGTGTCATTATTTTTTAAGTCGGGGTCATCAGATAAAGAGTATCACCTCCAGCTCGTCGAAGATAATGGCGGATACCTGGTCAACTTCCAGTACGGTCGCAGAGGCTCTACCCTAAACCCTGGCTGCAAAACCAAGGCGCCGGTCACCGAAGAGGCTGCCCGCAAAGTATTCAACAAGATAGTCGCCGAGAAGACCAGCGAGGGATACACACAGGGAGCCTCTACCGGTGGAGACTATACAGCCTCTGCTGCGGCAAAGCCTACTA
>Ga0105104_10003061_pt1 | contig 12052 bp, 7 predicted proteins | sample PPLLaktember2015_3_FD_87034 | JGI IMG/M metagenome (GOLD analysis project Ga0105104, IMG submission 87034) | Freshwater sediment microbial communities from Prairie Pothole Lake near Jamestown, North Dakota, USA - PPLs Lake P7 Core (6) Depth... | ecosystem: Environmental > Aquatic > Freshwater >...
GACCCGGGTCAGATATCCGCACGAAGCGCCCGAGTCGCGTGACGACACCCACCTCTTCCGGTTGAACCTGGTAGACGGTCATGAGCGCCAGGACAAGGACCGCCAGCAGGATGAGGGCGGGGCGCACATACTTCCGGAGATACGCGTACTGCGAGAGACGGTCCAGGTCGATCTGGACGTTGTCAAAGACATTTCTATTCATTGACCCTCCGAGCTCGCAAGGGTAGCACAGTCATCACGATGGCGGGGAAATACCGGGTGAGTCACGCGCGAGGACGTTGGTCCGACTTCCAAGTCGGACAACAGCGAACTCGCAGTGTCCGACTTGGAAGTCGGACCTACGTCCTCAGAGCCTCGATGACCGCAAGCACGTTTTCGTCCGGAGTACCGTGGTCCATGTTGATACAGCAGACACCGGTCCTCTCGTTGTTTCCGCTGGCCGCGATCATTCTTGACACCTCGCGCCGCAGGTTTCCAGGCGTCTCATTCATGAGGTCGGTGGGCTTCAGCCGGAGGTTCAGATAAGCATTCGGCAGCCGGTTCCTTACCTCCGCGATATCCGAGCCGGCACCGACATCGACGAAAACGACACCGAGCTGCGAATAGTAGTCGGCAAACAGGTGGCAGTTATCCCCGCAGTGGTGCACGCCGTATGGGCGAACCTCCTCCGCAAGAGACCGCTCGGCCGGAAAGAGGTGTGACGCATACTGCTCGGGCGAGATCATCTGAAGCGAGCAGTTCGCGCTGAGAAAGATCCGCGAGTCCACGTGCACGATCGAGCGGTTCACCGAAATCGAGGCAGATCCCGTTATCTCCCTGATCCTGCGTGCGACTGAGCCGATTGTCCGGGCCGCCAGAAGAGCGAGGTGAGACACGAGCTCCGGGTCATCGTAGAAGTCCAGAAAGAGCTGCTGGCCGCGCAGGCAAAGCGCGGTGTTCAGAATGCCGTCCGTGTTCACGTCGCCCAGTACGCAACCGAACTCGCCCACCAGATGCTCGGCTTGGGATAGCAGCTCTTTGGTCGGCCACCTGTTCTCGAGATCTGGGACTTCCAGCGCCATGATCCGATCGCGCGCCAGATCGAGCGGAATCGCGACCGGCGCCTCGTTTTCACGGAAGCGAACTTCTGCGCCGAACAACGCGGGGATCACGAAGCCGCCTGCGACATGCATCGATCCGAGGATCGGGCGCGCCGCCGGCAGCGGTTCTCCCAGCCCGAATCGCTCGAATAACGCCTTCCTCATGACCACATCGGCCTCGATCCGGCGCCTTGGATCCAGGTAGAAGGACTCGTCGAAGCTGATGCCGTACTCGTGAAACCACCAGTTCGGGTTGAACACGAAGTCAACCGGGATTCTATTCATGTGTGACCTCAAAGACCCCAAGGACATCAAGGACAACAAGGACAAGGACGTCAACGACTGCAACGAGTCAGGGATGGACCAGGCTGCTGGCTTTGTCCTTAATGTTGTTGTCCTTGAGATCGTTCTCTGAAATTCCGCGCCGATACCGATGAAACACGTCCTGCAAGAGGTAAAAAGCCATCTTGGGCGCGCGGTAAGAGTCAACGACGCCTTTGGCATTCCAGCCGCGCAGCCGGCCGCCGAGGAATCTGGAGGGCACGCTGCGCGTATCGCAGAACTGCCAGACGCAGCCGCCCGAGATCCAGTTCTGCTCGAGCCCGTAACGGCCGGAGTCGGCAACGTTTCGACCCTGGTACTCCTCACTCCACTTCACGTTGCCCCAGTTATGCCACCCGGCCTGGGATTCTGCCCCCCCAAACTCGGTCAATATAACCGGCTTGTCGGGGAAAGCGGCGTGGATCTTGTTCAGGTCGTCGAGGCTTTTCCGGCCCTCTGCGGTGTCGAGCGTTGTGAAGGGGTCGTACCACTGATACTGCGCCCAGTTGGTTGAGATGATGTCGAGCAGGCCGGACACCCGGCCGAATTTGGCGCCACCGGTGACGTACGTGATGAAATGGGTGCTGTCGATGGTCCTGGCGTACTCCACCAGGGATTTCATCACGTCGTACGATTTTTCGAATTCGGGCCACTCGTTACCCAGGCTCCAACTGATCACGCTGGGGTGGTTCATGTCCCGGTAGACCATGTCTGCAAACTGGGTCTTTATTTTGTTCTGGACGGAAGGCTGGGCCAGTTGCGCCGTGGAATACTGCCAGGCGGGCACCTCATTCATGAAGACCAGGCCGTTCTCGTCGCAGTAGTCCATGAACATTTCGTCCGTCGGATAGTGGCTTCGCACGGCGTTTGCACCCATCCGTTTTATGATCTCGATATCCTGGCGGATGATGTGAGGAGGCAGCGCCGAGCCCCAGTCGGGGTGGTCATCGTGATGGTTGGCGCCCGCGAGCTTGAAGCGGTTGCCGTTCAGCAGGATCCTGAACCCGTCCCGGCCGAAATGGCGGACACCAAAGCGGGTGAACTGATCGTCGCCGCTCTCCTGAAGAGACAATCGTGCGCTGTAAAGGAAGGGTGACGCGGGCGACCAGAGTCTCGGGTTGTCGAGGCTTGCGCTGAATGCCACCTCCTGCTGCGTGCCGGTCACCGTGTGGGCCCCCGAGTAGAGGACCTTCCCGTTCACTTCGAACGAAATCTGTTCGCGACGCTCGCGCCCGGAAGGGTTCTTCAGAAAAGCCTTCACCTGAATCGTCGCCTTTCCGCTGGAATCTACGGTCGTGATGTGAAAATTGTCGATGAACAGATCCGGCACGACCTCGGCATAGACCGAACGATAAATGCCTCCGTAGGGGAACCAGTCAACTCCCTTTTTCGGCAGACTGTCGTCGCGCAGCCGGTTGTCGACCAGCACAACGATCTCGTGTTCGCCTTTCTCCACCCGGTCGACGACGAAAGAAAACGGGGTATAGCCGCCTTCGTGATCCCCGAGTGGTTTGCCGTCGAGCCAGACCTTGGCGAAGTAAAACACCCCGGCAAAACGAAGGCGGAGGTGTCCTTGTTCGGGTATCTCGAACTTGCGTCGCAGCCAGGCCGGCCCCTCGTAATGCCAGTAGCGGGCGTACGAGTTCCACGTGCCCGGAATCCACATTCGAGTTTCCGGCGCCGGAAAGGAGGCGAAGTACCGCTCGGTTTCCCCTTTTCCCTGCGGGTCGGTCACGAAGTCCCAGAAGCCTCCGAGCTGAGTCTGCTTGCGCGTTGAGGTCGTCCGGAACAGCCGGCTTGCCATTGGGTCTCCAGCATCATGCGATTGCTCGAGGGCCGGTGGGAGCACCGAAGGCGGGATCTGGGGAATGGCCTCCTCGGGCATCTGCCCGAGAGCCAGGGTCAAGAGGCTCAAAAGCACAACCGATGCGGAGTGCAGCGGCAGGAGCGTATCCATGATAGTCCTTCAGAAATCGGGTTATCTGCGTGGTACCCGGAGGAGCGATCCCCCGGGTACCAGCCGTGGGCAGGGTCTTCGCGCTTAGAAGGAGTACTTCAAGCCAACCTGGAAAATCCGTGATCCTCGGGTCGAGCTGATCGTTCCGAAGGTAGCCCGGTTGAACCGATTTTCGGGGTTCGAAAGGTTGACCATGTTGAACGCGTTGGCGGACTCCAGGCGGAACTGCAAGGCGTGGCCTTCCCGCACTCGGAAATCCTTGGAAAGAGTCAGGTCCACGTTCTTCATGCCTGGTCCCTCGACCACGTTGCGTCCCAGATTGCCGATCGTCCCGGCTGCGGGCGCCGCAAACGCAGCCTTGTTGAACCAGGCCTTGATCGCTTCGCCGCGGGGCCGACTCGGGTCGAGCTCCCATTCGCCGACCAGGTTGGGCCTGTCACCCGTATGGCCGTCGTAGTCCGCATCCGTTCCTCTTTGGACCCAGACCGGGGAACCGCTCTGCAGGGAGCCGATCCCGTTGACCGACCAGCCGCCTGCGATGACGCCCAGAACGCCTTGGGGATTGTAGGGCACCTGCCATAACCAGGACACTCGAAGGATGTGACGAATGTCGGCATCACCGCGGGCCTTGTTCAGGCTTAGGTTCATTTGGTCCACCCATTCGTTGCCGGAATTGTACCAGGTGCTCATATCGAGCGCCTTTCCGAAGGCATACGAGCTCAGCAGGCTGAGCCCGCCGCCAAAACGCTTCTCCACCCGCGCCTGTAGCGCGTTATAGGAGGAGGTGCCAAAGCCGGCAACCCAGGCCACTTCGGCGAAAGTCGGGCCGAGCGGCCTCCGCGCGAGGATATTCTTGCTGCTTGCGTTCGCCGCACGGACGGGGGCGTTGATGTCATACGCGTTGACCAGTTTGCGGCCGCCGCTTCCAACGTAGGCCAGCTCGACCATCCAGTCCTGTCCCAGCTGCCTCTGGACCGACAAGTTGTACTGTTGGATGTAAGGCGTCCGCATGTTGTAGTCCTGGAAAGCATACGTCGCGCTGGCAGGGAAAATCAGATCGTCCATTGCCTGCACGAACGGGAAGGGGTTGCCTCCGATTGGCGCATACGGGTCCTCAAGGGTCGTATCGCGTATGGTCGCCTGCATCCCGAAGGGAGTTCCGGCCTGGGCGTTCTGCAGCGCGTTGAACAGAGCGAACGAGTAGGAAATGCCAAAGCCGGCCCGAATCGACGTACGGCCATCACCGAACGGATCCCATGCCAGACCCAGGCGGGGCGCGAAGTTGTTATTGTCCGCTCTCATACCCGAACGCGGAATGCCTTTGTCACCGGCGACCAGAAAGCCCTCGGGTGCTTGCGGCACCACCGTAGACTGCTGACCAGGCATGAAGACCTTAATCGCATCGTACGGATGGGTGGGCCAGGTGGTGTTCTCGTAGCGGAGGCCGAGATTGAGCGCCAGGCGCGGTGTCACCTGGAACTTGTCCTGAACGTACCAGTTGAAAGACCAGCTGTTGAGGCTCTTGTAGCTCTCGTTCTGGACTTCTACCTCGTTGACGAGGCCCAGCATCAGGTCTGCAACCGGGTGGTTGGTATAGTCACCATTAAAAACCCAGGACCCGCCCATACGGCCGTGGGTCGAAACATCCATGAGCTTGCGCAGCCAGGTTTCGGCGCCAAACTTCAGGTCATGGTGCCCCTTCATCCACGAGAAATTATCCGCCAGAGTGTAGTGGTCGGCCGTCTTGGGCCCGCCATAGGCACTTCCCGCTTCAAACCAACCTTCTACCTCGACGTCCGGGGGCATCTGGGGGCCGTCGGGCAGCGGCAAGAAGTTGCTCCCGAAATCGGCCATGCTTACATCGTCCGGCATGACCTTGCGGTCCCCGGCGCTGCGGGCCACGGTCACATGGACGTGGTTCAGCTTGGTTGCGTCCAGCGTCCAGTACTCGTGCAGGTTGATGTTCTGTTGCCTCGACATGATGTCCCTGGAGGCAAAGTCGATCTCGGTCAAGAAACGTCCCAAGTCGGACGCGTCAGTCATGAAGTAGCCGCCCGTAAGCTTGTGGGCGGCCGAAAGCTGGTGATCGATTTTCAGCAGGAATTGATCGTTGTCGTTCGGTTCGCTAGCCGTCTGGATGAGCGCGTTAGGCCCTTCAAGCGGGTTGTTCGGCAATGCGATCGCACGACCGAGATACCCCTGGGCGACCTTGCTCAGCCTGTTGGCCGGGATCTTGTTGCCGGGAAAGGGCAAACCGGTCAGCGGGTCATTGATGACCATGAGGTTGCCGTCCTCGTCGAACGAGTGGGAGAAGTCCCCTTGGCGTTCCATGGCGGATGGAACCGACGCGGTGTTTCGGAAATTGGTGACCCTGCGTCGGAAGCCCTGGTAACTCGTAAAGAAGAAAGTCTTGTCTTTGATGACCGGGCCACCCAGGGTGAACCCGAACTGATTCTGGACCAGGGGAGTCTTGTCGGACCGGAAAAACTCGCGCGCGTTCAGGGCGCGATTGCGGTGAAACTCGAAAAGAGAGCCGTGGAAAGCGTTGCTTCCCGAGCGGGTGACGACATTGACGACCGCCCCTGCGGTCCTGCCGTACTCAGCGTCGTAGTTATTCGTGATGACGCGGAATTCCTGGATCGCGTCCGGGTTCGGGACCACGTTTCCGTAGTTGCGCAGAGTTGAAGTGTTGTCCCCACCGTCCAGCAGCCAGTTGCTGTCTTCAGGGCGTGCTCCATTGATATTAACCTTGTTCTCCAGAAAGCCTTGCGCATTGCCTTCCTGCAAGCCCTGTGCGCCCGGCACCAGGCTGACCAAAGACAAAGTGTTGCGTCCCAGGATGGGCAACTGTGTGATTTTCTTTTCGTCCACGACTGCCCCCAATTCGCTGGTCGTTGTCTCGACCAGGGGAGCGTCCGATTCGACGACCACGCTCTGCTGGATTTCGCCTACTTCCAGCTGAACGTCGATCCTGGCGTTGCGGTTCAACGATAGGACGACGCCTTTCTGGAACCACGTTTTGAAACCCGGCATCCCTGCCTGGATTTCGTATTCGCCGGGGGGAAGCGCCGGGAAGGAATAGTAGCCGACGTCATTACTGGTCGTCGTGCGCTTCTCGTTGGTTTGTAAATTGGTCACCATGACCTCTGCTCCCGGGACGACTCCGCCTGTCCGCTCGGTGATCGTACCCCGAATGGAGGAGGTTATCTGTCCCTGGAGCAGCGTGGTGCCTACCGCGAGAAGACAAGCAAGGATGACGGCTGGCATACCAAGAGACACAACGGCCTGCGGTAGCCGGAATTTCGCTGCTTTCATCGTGTGGTTACTCCGAAATGACTTAAAAACAAAAACGAGTTCGAACCTGGGATGTGTCAGAATGTCCTTTTCTGACAACTGCTGAAGTCTTATCCACAACTAAGTGGAAGTCAAGGCAAAAAGGGGTAAGTAACGGTGTCGTAACCGTAAGAAAACGAAGCCAAGCAAAGGGAAAAACCGCGGTTGGACGGTTCACGGTTCACGTTTCACGGTTCGCCCGGTTCAAGCTTCCAGGTAGGCTACCGTGAACCGCTACTGCTCAAGGATCTTTTTCGCCGCCGCAGCGAGATCTGAGTACGCCCGACTGTCGACGAACGCGACCGAAAACGTCTGAGGGGTTGTTTCCAGATACTTCGTCAAACCCTTTCGCCCGAAACCGAACACGGTCATTTGGGAATCCATGCCGTAGTGCCAATCCGGGTGCGAGTCGTCTTCGTGGTGGACGAGCAGGAGAGCCCGCTTGAGCTTTCCATCGCCGAAAGCGATCCACTCGGGGGCCGGCAGATCAGCTTCGTGCCGAGTGTCAAGAGTGCGTGGCTGATCATCGCCTGATGCCATCCACCAGTCATCGGCGTCGTAGCTCCCTCCGGGTGTTCCCTCGTAGAGCACCCAGTATTTCTTGTCAGGGGGCATTCCGGTCATGGTGAAGGAACAGTGGGTCGGATGATAATCGAAGCGGCAAGTCCAAAGACCGTTGTCCGAAACGGCGGAAATGCTCACGCGATCGGGCCCGGACAGCTCGACCTTCGTCGAGGACGCCCCCGTCCCCTGGTTCCTTGGGTGGAAATAACTGCCCGCCTGTTGATGAACAGCGTTCGGGAAGCCGCGAAACTCACCTCTGGCGCGGCTCCCGACCGCAGGGTGAAAGCCGATCCAGTCGTTGCCGTCGCGATCGACCAGGCTCGATAGCCCGGCTCCGCTCTTTTCCAGAAAATAAGTGGCCGAAGCGGTCTGGATCCGGTAACAGGCCAGGCCGCCGGCCGTTTCGTCGTTGGCGTCGGCGAGCGTCACAGAACCAGGCATCGTCGACCAACTCGTCCAACCGTCGGTCCCGAGGGAAGCGGCAACCGAAGCCATGATCAGAAACCCGAGGAGCATGAGGAACAAACGAAGTCGCTTGAATCGCGCCATGGCGTGGAATTAAACCACGACTTGGGCGCTTTCTTACGGGGAGTTTCGGGGACATAATGCTTAATTCCCATGCGGTCACCGGGTCCATCCCGTTGGCAAAGGAATTAAGTTTTGTGTCCCCGAAACTCCCCGACACTCCCCGAAATTCCAGCTCCCCTCCAGGCCCGGACTCCCGTAAGTCAGGCATCCTTGAAGTACCTACGGAAGGCTGGTCTGCTCAACTCGGTATCGGTGCCGGTCTTGATATCCTGCACGCCCCTCCGAGGTTTCGGCAATTTTCTTTCACCGACCGTCTAAGAAAATGCCGGTTTGTCCGATATCTAGGGTAAGACGCGAAAACGCCATGCGGAAACACGGGTGCGATTCGGAGTGGATACGGGAGGCGCTGGAGACATACGGCTCGAGCCTCACGCGTTACGCTCACTCCCTGGTTGGCGACCTGGACCAGGCGCGCGACATCGTCCAGGAGACCTTCCTCGCCCTGTGCAACCAGGATCCGCAATCCGTGAGAGGTCACCTGGCCGAATGGCTGTTCAGAGTCTGCCGAAACCGGGCGATGGATGCCCGGAGGAGGAAAGGACGAATGTACGACCTGACCGAGATACCGAACGAAACAGAGGGCTTCGAGAGCCTGCCTTCTAAAATCCTCGAAAAGAAGGAGGCGATCGAGCAGGTCGAAAAGGCGCTCGAGGAGCTGCCGGCCCACCAACAGGAAGTGCTCCTGCTCAAGTTCCAGCACGATCTCAGCTACAAGGAAATCGCAAAGGTGACCGGGCTGTCGGTTACAAACGTGGGTTTCCTGATCCACCGGGGAGTGGCCGGCCTCCGCCGTCGTCTCCAATCGGACGCCTTGCCCCTGGGCAGCCAGGTAAGGAGGGTCAAATGAGCTACTCGGACGACCCCAGATTGACCGCATACGTTTTGGGTGAATTGACCGCCGAGGAGCGGGAGGACCTTGAGATCGAGCTGGCCGCCGACGAGTCGGCCAGAAGAGCATTAGCGGAGGTCCGCCAGACGATCGGCTGGCTTCGAGCCGGAATCCAGGCTCGCACACCGATCCAGCTTCGCCCCGACCAGGAGCGATTGATTCTCAGCAGGGCTGAGGGCGGGACGTCCTGGCTTTCGGCAAGAACACGGTGGGCGGCCGGTCTTGCCGCGGCGGCTGCGCTCGTCGTTGTGACTTTGCTTGGCTTTTGGGCCTTGATGGGCCCTGAGCCGGGAAGGGAAACGGCCTCCCAGACTGCTGTGACCAAGCCCGTCGGCGGTAGCGCTCCGCCAAGCGACAGCTCAGGCACCCCGGGTGCCGCGGAGAAGGCGCAGTCGGAAGCGGAACCCCGGGACGTGAAGAAGGAGACTTCAGCTTCCGAGCGGGGGCCTGAACGAGCATCCGGGCGCCGCAACAAGAGTCGCCGAGCCGCCGCCGGACACGAGGACCCCGTTCAGGATTACGGCAAGTGGCTCAACGAGGACGTGGCGTACATCGCGAGTCCGGAGGAAAAAGCAGTCTTCCTGAAACTCAAGTCAGACACGGAACGCGAGGAATTCGTCGAGCAGTTCTGGTACCGACGCGACCCGAACCCGGCAACTGTCATAAACGAGTTCAAGGCGGAGCACTACCGGCGAATAGCACATGCTAACCAGCGTTTCGGGTCAGTGAAAACAATGCCGGGCTGGATGACCGACCGCGGTAGGATCTACATCATTTACGGTCCTCCCCTGCAGGTCGAGTCCCACCCCTACGGAGCCTATTCGGCGGGGCTACATACGAGACGGAGCCGCCAAACGGGCCTGCCGCCCGAGCGGGCGAACGGCAAGGCTGGAACTGCCGCGCCGCGCATGCCGCCTCTGCTCGCCAACGGAGGGACGGCATCCAGCTTTCCATTCGAGATCTGGCGATACCCTGAACTCCCTGGTCTTGGTCGCAATGCCGAGCTGGAATTCGTCGACCCGTCCATGAACGGGGAGTATCGACTTTCGCTGGATCCGGAGAAGAAGGCCGCGATCTTCACCGTCCCGCGTGCGGGGCTGACCCTCGCGGAGCTGAGGATGGCTCCAAAGGACAAGCTCTTCTTCTTCACGCCGGGAAACCGTGAGAGCCAGCCAATCAGCAAGCCGAAGTACGCGGGAACACCTGGCAAGCCGGAACCCTTTCGCGAGCAATCCGCGGAGTCAAACACCGAGGCGTATGACCGCATTGACGACAACCCGTTTGTAAGCGTGAAGGACCATCCGCTCTCCACTTTCTCGATCGATGTCGATACCGCCTCATACTCCAACATTCGAAGCTTCCTCGACGGTGGCGCGCTCCCGCCCAAGGACGCGGTCCGAATCGAGGAGATGGTGAATTACTTCCGGTACGACTACCGGCCGCCGACAGGCGAGGCGCCCTTCTCTGTGAACATGGAGGCGGCCTCCGCCCCCTGGCAGCCCGACCACCGTCTTGTCAGGATCGGAATCAAGGCGAGGGAGATCGACCTGGGCAGCCGGCCTCCGGCAAATCTGGTGTTTCTGATCGACGTGTCCGGTTCAATGCAGGACGAGTTGAAGCTCCCGCTTCTCCAGAGCGCACTCAGGTTGCTTGTGGATCAGCTGGGGCGCAGTGACCGGGTTTCGATCGTCGTCTACGCGGGCGCCTCAGGCCTGGTCTTGCCTTCCACGCCGTGCAACGAGAAGCAGCGGATCGCATATGCTGTCGACCGGCTGCAGGCCGGTGGGTCAACCAACGGGGCAGCGGGAATAGACCTGGCTTACCGGGTCGCAAGGGAACATTTCGACCCCGATGCCATCAACCGGGTGATCCTTGCGACTGACGGCGATTTCAACGTCGGCGTCACGAACCAGGGCGACCTGATCCGCATGATCGAAGAACGCGCAAGGCAGGGGGTATTCCTGACTGTCCTCGGTTTCGGCATGGGCAACTACAAGGATTCGACCCTCGAGAAGCTGGCCGATCGAGGGAATGGCAACTACGCGTACATCGATACCTTCGAGGAAGCCAAAAAGGTGCTCGTTGAGGAACTCGGCGGGACTCTCGTCACGGTCGCCAAGGATGTCAAAATCCAGGTAGAGTTCAATCCCGCCTATGTCACCGCCTACCGGTTAATTGGCTATGAGAACCGGTTGCTCGCCGACCAGGACTTCAATGACGACAAGAAAGACGCGGGCGAGATTGGGGCGGGGCTGACGGTGACGGCGCTTTTCGAGCTTGTGCCGCGCGGGGTGCCCATACAGATCCCGGAAGTAGACCCGCTCAAATATCAGGCACTGCGACAGCCCACGGCTTCGATGAACCCCGAGCTCCTGACGGCAAAGCTGCGATACAAGCAACCGGATGGCGACACCAGCCGCCTCCTGCAATCTGCCGTGGTCGATCGCAACACGCCATTCCGGTCGGCTTCCGACGATTTTCGGTTCGCGGCAGCGGTCGCGTCTTTTGGAATGCTTTTGCGCGACTCTCCGCATAAAGGGAATGCCTCATTCGCTGACGTGATCTCAACGGCAGAGAGGAGTATCGGCCCGGATCCCGGCGGATACCGGTGGGACTTCGTTCGCCTCGTCCGGCGGGCTGAGGTCCTTCACACGGGGAGGTGAAATCGCCCCGTTTCTCACTCGGAACGTAATCGGCGTTTGCGAAGTTGTCCGACTCGCGATCATTCTGCGAGCGATACAGCTTGCATTTCCTCCGCCTGAAACCCACGCCGGCCCGCTGCCTTGACCCTGTACAGCAACTGGTCGGCGTGCGCCAGAATCGCCTCGACGCTGGGCTTCAGTTCCGCCGGGACGGTGACGCCTCCGGATGACGCGGTGACCGAGATGGCACTCTCTCCTTCTCCAACGGTGCAGACGAGCGCGGCCATCCGGCCGCAAATGACTTTGAGGGTGTCCGAGTCGGCTTCCGGAAGAAGAACCAGGAACTCGTCGCCTCCCAACCGTCCCAGCGAATCCTGTCCGCGCAAGCTGCTCTTGATCCGTCGTGCCATCTCAATCAGCACAGCGTCGCCAGCCGGGTGGCCCAGCGTATCGTTGACCTGCTTGAATCGGTTCAGGTCAAGAAGGATGCACCCGAATTGCCGGTGCCGCTCGCTGCTACGATGCAGTTCAGACTCGATCAGCTCGAGTATCGCCCGGCGGTTCAGCAACCCGGTCAGAGCGTCGTACCTCGCCTGGTACTCCAGCTTCTGATTCGCATCCTGCAGTTGCTGGGTTCGCTCGATGACCCTGCGGTCGAGCTCGCGGTTGCGCCGGCGCA
>Ga0105104_10003062_pt1 | contig 12049 bp, 9 predicted proteins | sample PPLLaktember2015_3_FD_87034 | JGI IMG/M metagenome (GOLD analysis project Ga0105104, IMG submission 87034) | Freshwater sediment microbial communities from Prairie Pothole Lake near Jamestown, North Dakota, USA - PPLs Lake P7 Core (6) Depth... | ecosystem: Environmental > Aquatic > Freshwater >...
ACAAGTGAGCATCGGTATAGGCGAGGCCGCTAGGCGACGCCGCGGCGGAGGTGCGCCCGGAGGAAGCGACCGGTGTGCGACGCCGTGCACGCGGCCACCTGCTCGGGCGTCCCGGTGGCCACCACCTCGCCGCCGGCGTGCCCGCCCTCGGGCCCCAGGTCGATCACGTGGTCGGCGGTCTTGACCACGTCCATGTGGTGCTCGATCAGGATGACGGTGTGGCCCGCGTCCACCAGCTTGTTCAGCGCGTCGAGCAGCCGCTGGATGTCCGCGAAGTGCAGCCCCGTCGTGGGCTCGTCGAGTATGTAGACCGTGTGCCGTGACCGCTGCAGCGTGCTCAGCTCCGTGGCGATCTTGATCCGCTGCGCCTCGCCGCCGGACAGCGTCGTCGCCGATTGGCCCAGGGTCAGGTAACCCAACCCGAGATCCGAGAGCACCTGGACCTTCTTGCGCACGGCCGGCTCCTCCTCGAAGAACCCCAGGCCTTCCTCGACCGACATGTTCAGCACGTCGTCGATGGTCTTGCCCCGCAGCGTCACCTCGAGGGTCTCGCCGTTGAACCGCGCACCCTTGCACGCGCCGCACGTCACCTCCACGTCGGGCATGAAGTACAGCTGCGTGGTGATCGCGCCCTCTCCCTGGCACTCCTCGCAGCGGCCGCCCTTGACGTTGAAGCTGAAACGCCCGGCCTTGTAGGCCCGCTCAACCGACAACGGCGTCCGGGCGAACAGCTCGCGGATCGTGTCGTAGAAGCCGACATACGTCGCCGGGTTCGACCGGCTGTTCCGGCCGATCGCCGACTGGTCGATGCTGACGACCTTGGACACGTGCTCGAGGCCGTCCACCCCGTCGTGCGCGCCGGGCAGCGCGCGGGTGTCCACGAGGCGCTTCCAGAGCGCCTTGTAGAGGATCTCGTTCACCAGGGTGCTCTTGCCCGACCCCGACGCGCCGGTGATCGCGATCAGCGTTCCCAACGGGAACGCGACGTCAACCGACTTCAAGTTGTTCTCCCGCCCCCCTCGCACCACGAGCGCCTTGCCGTTCCCGGCCCGCCGGCGCTTCGGGATGGCGATCGCTCGCTTGCCGGAGAGGAACTGCCCCGTCAGCGACGCCTTGCATCCGAGCACGTCATCGATCGTCCCCTGCACCACGACCTTCCCGCCGTGAACTCCAGGACCGGGGCCCATCTCGACGATGTGGTCGGCCGCGCGGATGGTGTCCTCGTCGTGCTCCACCACGAGGACCGTGTTGCCGATGTCGCGCAGGCGCTCGAGCGTCGCGATCATCTTCACGTTGTCCTTCGGGTGCAGGCCGATGCTCGGCTCGTCGAGCACGTACAACATCCCCATCAGGCCCGAGCCGATCTGAGTGGAGAGGCGGATGCGCTGCGATTCGCCGCCCGAGAGGGTGGACGACCGGCGGTCGAAGTTGAGGTAGTCCAGCCCGATGCCGAGGAGCAGTTCGAGGCGGCCCCGGATCTCCTTGAGCACCTGTCGTCCCGCGTCGGCGCCGCGGCCCGCGGGCGTCACCGATCCGAGGAATGCGTGCAGCTCGTCGAAGTGGAGCCTCCCCACCTCGTGGATGGACTTTCCGTTGACGGTGAACAGCAGGCGGGTCGGCCGGAGCCTGGCGCCGCCGCAGTCGGGGCAGGTGCGCTCGACCATCACCTTGTCGAGCCATGCCTCCATCCGGGAGCTGCCTTCGCCGCGCTGTCGGTACCGGCGGTAGTGTCTTTCGATGCGCCGCGCGATCCCGTGGAAGCCGACTTCCTTGCCTTCCCAGTCTTCGCGCCTGACCTTGGCATCGGTCGGGAAGACCACCTGGACCTTCTTCGGCTCGATGCCGTAGAGCACCGCCGTGCGAGCCCGGTCGGTGAGTTCGCTCCACGGCGAGTCGAGGGAGAAGCCCATGGCCGTCGCCAGGCTGTACATCAGGCGACCATCCCAGGTGTCGGGGTTGTACCGGAATGCCTCGCGAAGGAAACAGCCGCTCCGGATACTTCGTTGCGGGTCCGGGACCAACAGCTCCGGGTGCGTCAGCTTGTCCACGCCCAGGCCGCCGCACGTCCGGCAGGCGCTCTCCGGGTTGTTGAAGACGAAGTAATCGGGCCCGATGCCGCCGTAAACGAGATGGTGGGTCGTGCTGCACAGGCTGCGGTAGAACCGCGCGGACTCCGCCTGGCTGGCCCCGCCGCCGACGTGCACCTGCAGCAGGCCGTCGCCGACGAGCAGCGTGCTGGAGATCCCCGCCTTGATCGCCTTCTCGTGCTTTGGGCCGACCACGAAGCGGTCCACCACCGCGTCCATCTCGCGTCCTTCCGCGGCGTCTGCGTTCACCTCCGCGGCCAGGTCCACCGGGGTCCCGTCCACGATGAGCCACCGGCACCCCTTCTTGCGGACCTCGGTGAAGACGAAGTCCAGCTCCTCGCCGTAGACCTTGAACACCGGCGCCCGCAGCTCGACCTCGGCGCCTTCGGGCAGCGACAGGATCGCCTCGAGGATCTGGCTTGGCGTCCGGCTGGGCGTCGGCTCGCCGGTTCGCGGGCAGTGTGCCTGGCCGATCGTGGCGTAGAGAAGGTTCAGGTAGCCGGAGATGTCGGTCATGGTGCCGACGGTGGAGCGCGGGTTGCTCGAGAGGGTCTTCTGCTCGATCGAGATCACCGGGGAGAGGCCGAACACGAAATCCACGTCCGGCTTCGCCACCTGGGTGACGAACCGTTTCGCGTATGTGGAGAGCGACTCCATGTACCGCCGCTGCCCTTCGGCATAGATCGTGTCGAAGGCCAGGCTCGACTTGCCCGAACCGGAGAGTCCCGTCAGCACGACGAGGCTGTCCCGCGGCAGTTCGAGCGAGATGTTCTTGAGGTTGTGGACGCGCGCACCCTGCACGGCGATCGTCGTGCGGGGGGCGGCCCTCCGCTTCACGCGTTCCCGCTCCATGCCGGCGCCGCGGGCCATCGTTCGTCCTCGCTCGTCGTTTCGACGCTATTCCGGCCGGCGAGCGCGCCCCTGCGACGGCTCGCTGTAGAAGAACGCCAGTTCCTGCACGTCCAGGTTGCTCTTCTTCGTCAGGCGCACGGGGGTCGAGGCCTTCCCGATCAGCCCCTGGTCCGCCAGGTACTCGCAGGCCGTGGTCACGCCGCTCACGTCGTACGTCCGCTGGAAATGGGTTTCGATCTCGGTGCACGACCGCGCCTCGCCAACCTCGCGAAGGTGGTCGATGACCGGCGCGAACACCGCCGCCGCCCGCTCGGCGAGGTAAGCGTCAACCGCGTCCAGCGCGGCCAGCACCGCCTCGCGCGTCTTTGGGGCGTTGAGCAGCCCGGTGTAGATCGTCCCGAAGAACGGCGGGTTCAGCGCCAACGCCTGCGGGATGACTTCGCGGTCGGCCAGCAGTCGCCGGCCAATCACCTCGATCCGCGCGAGCGGCGTGGCCGCGTAGAGGATCCACAGTGCGGTGTAGTCGAGGTCGCCGCGTGTCCGGAACCACTTGTGGGCCTTGTAGACGAACGGGAGCGCGCTCGTGGCCGCCTGCACCAGTTGCAGCTGCCGGTCCCGATCGCCGAGGTCGCGCAGCGAGGCGCACAGATCGGCGATGGTGGGGTCGTGTGTGTAGAGGAGCCGTCCCTTGGCCAGGAACGAGTGCAGGAACGAGTTGCGGAGCGACCCCTCGACCGCCTTGCGGAACTCCCCGCGAGGCACGAGCAGCGCGTGGATGTTCACCCCGTCGGCGAAGAGAGCCACGTCGCCGGCCGGCACCAGCCTGTCGTCCACGGTGACGAGCACGAGGTCGATGTCGGACTTTTCCCACACCTTGTCGTGCGAGAGGCTGCCGCACAGGACCGCGGCGAGGACCGAGCGGTCCTGTGTCACCTCGGCGATCAGAGCCCGAAGCGCGTCGTTGAACGTTTCCTCGACCGCCCGCTGGTTCATCGGTGCACAGCCCACTTCCTAAGATAACCCGACCTACCGGGAGCACCGGGCACCCCAGGCCCAAGATACCCGGCGGACCAGCCCGACGGACAAAACACTCCGGAACCTCCGTGTGCTGAAGGACAATGGGGACCGGAGGTGATCATGGGAGACAAGGGCGGCAAGAAGGACAAGGAAAAGGGACAGAAACAGCAGGCCATCAAGGGCAAGCAGGAGGAGAAGGCGAAGCTCGACAAGCAGCCGAAGCGCACCACGTAAGCGGGCCGCCGGGGCGGGGTGGCGCTCGGTCGCGCACAGGCTATCTCGCCTTCGGGGCATGGCTGCTATCGCGTCCCCGGCGCCTTGCCTCGTCGTGGTTCGCCAGGCCTCGTCGGACCGGGCGCCGCCCAATAGGTGAACTCCTCCTGGTAGCACACCGCTTCCAGGTCCACAAGGCGCCCTTCCAGGTACGACCGGGCATCGGCGATGGCCTGGTTGTAGATGCTCGGGCCGATCTCCTTCAGGCAGTAGTCGACCAGCATCGCCGCCTTCAGGTCGCCGATGTCCTGGTCCAGGTGTTCGCCGAAGTAACGCTTGATCGAGGCCTCGAGCCGCTTGGTGGTGTCGGGCGAGAGCGTGAGCGCCATGGCCCTAGTGTAGACGGGAAGGCGACGCGATTCCGGACACTGGTCGCCCGCGACGGCGCGGCGGCGACTCCCCGCGCATCGAATGGCTACGGCCGGCAGAGCCCGGTAACGTGCGAAGACTACTGTGCCCTTGCCCCCACCGTGTAGATTTGGGCATACGGCCGGGTCCGGTTTCGAAACGGTCGGCCGCCGGCGGTTTCAGCCCCCTCCTGCTTCTCGGTCAAGCGACTGACAATAGGGGATTTCCAGTTTCTGGCCGGATCCTTGCGTTGCGCGCCGGGGCCGGTCGTTTCCGCCATCCGACACCAAATTGCACAAAGGAGCGGCCCTGTTCGGACGCGGCGTGCGTGCGGCGCATCGCTTTTGCCCCGCGCGCACCCCCGCGGACGGAGGTTTCATGATTAGACCGACCGTGTGGAGAGAGACCTCGACCACCCTGACGCTCGCATTCCTGTCAGCCCTGCTCGTCTTCCCCTCCGTCACCTCCGCGGCGCCAACCCCCTACGGCGGCACGGCCGTATCACTGCCCGGCACCGTCAGGGCCGTCAACTACGACGTGGGCGGCGAGGGCGTGGCCTACCACGACACCACGTTCGGCAACAGCGGCGGCGCCTACCGCCAGGACGGCGTGGACCTCGAGGCCTGCTCCGAGGGTGGGTACGACATCGGCTGGACGGCCCCCGGCGAGTGGCTGAACTACTCCGTCTCGGTGACCGCGGCGGGCAACTACACCGCGCAGATCCGCGTCGCCTCGCCCGACGGCGGTCTGCTTCACATCGGCTTCAACACGAGCAGCCACGTCTGGAAGAGCGTGACCGTACCAGCCACTGGCGGGTGGCAGTCGTGGACGACGATCAGCGTGCCGGTGACGCTGGGGGGCGGCGGTCAGTTGATGACAATGCTGTTCGACACCGGCCGCACGAACCTCGCCTACGTGCAGGTGGTGAGCGCGGGCGGATCCAGCACGCCCTCCTCTTCGACCGGCGCGTACTCCGGGACGCCGGTGGCGGTGCCCGGGAGGATCGCGGCCGCGAATTTCGACAACGGCGGCGAGGGAGTGGCCTACCACGACACCACCGGCGGGAACAGCGGCGCGACGTACCGGACGACCGACGTGGACATCCAGTCCAGCAGCGAGGGCGGCTACAACGTCGCCTGGACGGACGCAGGGGAGTGGCTGAACTACACGGTGAACGTCGCGAGCGCGGGAAGCTACACCGCGCAACTGAGAGTGGCGTCGCCCGACGGCGGCTCCCTGCACATCGGGTTCAACAAGGCCAGCAGCGTGTGGAAGACCGTGACCGTCCCGGCAACGGGCGGCTGGCAGTCCTGGTCCACGGTGAGCGTCCCGGTGTCGCTCGGCGCCGGCACACAGCAGATGACGATACTTTTCGACACCGGGCGCACGAACCTCGCGTTCGTCAACGTGGGCGCCGGCACCACCACGGCCCCGGCGACATCGGGCGGGGGCAGGATCACGGTCCCCGAAGGCGGGGACCTCCAGGCGGCCATCGACCGGGCGCAGCCGGGCGACACCATCCTGCTGGCGCCGGGCGCGACGTACTCCGGGACCTTCGAACTGCCGGTGAAGAGCGGCAGCAGCTACATCACGATCCGCTCCGATGCGGCGGACTCGTCGCTGCCGGGCCCCGGCGTCCGCATCACGCCGCAGTACGCCTCCGCGCTCCCCAAGATCCAGGGTGGCCTGGCCGGGATGCCCGCGTTCACGACGAGACCCGGCGCCCATCACTTCCGCCTGCAGTTCCTGGAGATCGTGAACAGCTACGCCGCGAACGACATCGTCCAGTTCGGGGACGGCTCCCGCCTTCAGGACACGACTGGCGAGATCCCGCACCACCTGGAGATCGACCGCTGCTACATCCACGGGGACCCGACGAACGGGCAGAAGAGAGGCGTCTCGTTGAACTCCGCCTCGACCACGATCGTCAACTCGTACATCTCGAACATCAAGTCGAAGCAGGAGGACTCGCAGGCGATCGCGGGCTGGAACGGGCCGGGGCCCTACACGATCGAGAACAACTACCTGGAGGCGGCCGGCGAGGTCTTCCTCCTCGGCGGCGCCGACCCCAAGATCCCGAACCTGGTGCCGTCCGACGTGTCGTTCCGCTACAACCACGTCAAGAAGCAGCCGTCGTGGCGGGGCCAGGGCTGGGTGATCAAGAACCTGATCGAGTTCAAGAACGCGCAGCGCGTCGTCATCGACCGCAACACGATCGAGTACAGCTGGGCGGCGGCGCAGCCCGGGTTCGCCATCGTGCTGACCCCGCGCAACCAGGAGGGCACCGCGCCCTGGTCGGTGGTGCAGAACATCGACATCACCAACAACACCATCCAGCACGTGGCGGCGGGCTTGAACATCCTCGCGCTCGACTCGTCCACCAACACGGTGACCAACGACATCGTGGTGCGAAACAACCTGTTCCTCGACGTCAGCAAAGCGAACTGGGGCGGCAACGGGCGGGTGCTGCTCACGCAGGGCGGCCGTGACGTCACCTTCGACCACAACACCGTGTTCACCGACGGCAGCTCGGTCGTCTACGCGGACGTCACGCAAGTCCAGGGATTCGTGTTCACCAACAACATCATCCCGGACAACGCCTGGGCGATCATGGGGTCGGGAACGGCGGAGGGAACCGGCACGCTGGCGCAGTACTTCCCGAACGCCGTCTTCCGTCGGAACGCGCTCATTGCGGGCAATGGGGGGATGTACCCTGCCGACAACTACTTCCCGGCGTCGCTGTCCGCGGTCGGCTTCGTCGATCCCTCGTCGGGCAACTACCGGCTGTCGTCGGCCAGCCCGTACAACAACGCGGCGACGGATGGCACCGACATCGGGTGCAACCTGGACGCGCTCAGGCGGTGACGGAGGCGGTAGGACGGTAGACAGTAGGCGGTAGGCGGTGGGCGAGGGGGATCGCGCTGTTCATGCTGCGTCCATCGCCCTCCGCCCTCCGCGGCGGCGGACGACCCATCCCTCTCCGGCATCTACGTGTCGAAGATCGACATCGCCACGCGGCGGGTGATCTATCGGACGTATGTCGGACACGGCGAGGGCCTTGCCCTCGCGGTCGATTCCAGCGGGAATGCCTACGTCGCCGGGAAGGCGGCCAAGAACGACTTCCCCGCCACGCGGACCTATGTCACCCCCGGCACGGGGCTCGCGGCGTTCGTGGTGAAGCTCGACACGGGCGGGCTGCGGGCCTACGCAACGCTCGTCGGCGGCGGCGAGTCGCTCGGCTCCGGCATCGCGGTCGACGGCGAGGGCAATGCTTACGTCGCCGGCAGTTCCCATACCGATGACTTCCCGACCACCGCGAACGCCTTCGACCGCACGTTCAACGGTGGCGGCACGAACGACCCGCCCAGCGACGCGGTCGTCTTCAAGGTCGCCCCCGACGGCTCGCTGCTCTATTCCACCTACCTCGGGGGCGGGGGCTACGAAGAGGCCGGCGGCATCGCGGTGGACTCCTCGGGCAATGCCTACGTGGCCGGATGGACCTTCTCCAGCAACTTCCCCACAACGGCAGCTGCGTTCCAACCGACGAGCGGGTCCGACGGCGACGCCTTCGTCACGAAGTTGAACGCGTCGGGCTCGGCGCTCGTCTACTCCACCTACCTCGGAGGGTTCGCAGGGGATTTCGGGAGGGCGATCGCAGTGGACTCGTCGGGCCACGCGCTCGTCGCCGGCGACACCCTGTCCACCAACTTCCCGACGACTCCCGATGCGCACCGGACCTCCTACCAGGGCAACGCGTTCGACCTGTTCGTGACGAAGCTCGAGCCGGGGACCGGCTGGTCTACAGCACCTACCTCGGTGGCGCCGACAACGACACGATCAAGGGCATGGCGGTGGACCGGAGCGGGTCCGCCTTCGTCACCGGAGACACCATCTCGAATGCCTTCCCCGTGACGCCTGGCGCCATCCAGGCCCTGCCCCAGGGGGCCGACGATGTATTCGTCACGAAGCTGGACGCACGGGGGACGCTCGCCTACAGCACCCGGCTGGCCGGGGGCGGCCCCGACGTTGCCGAGGGGATCGCGGTGGACTTCATCGGCGACGTCTACGTCACGGGGCATGGATCGACGACATTCCCGATCTCGCCCCAGGCACCGGTCACGGTCCCGCTGTCGTCGGTGAGCCCCTTCGTCGCGAAGCTGGTGCCACGCGTGGCGTTCGCCGTGTCGGCCTCCGCCTCCTCCCAAGAGAGCGCGGTCCTCGCCCCGGCTGCCGCGATAGACGGAAACCCTGCGACGCGATGGTCGAGCGCATTCGGCGACATGCAGTGGCTGGTGATCGACCTCGGCGTCATGACGAGGATCGACCGTTTCATCCTGGACTGGGAAACCGCGTACGCCCGCGACTACCAGGTGCAGGTCTCCGAGGACGGCGTCAGGTGGGACAGCACCATCGTCCGGCGCGAGTTCGAGGACGGCGGCCTGGACGACTACGTGAACTTCCACGGCTATGGGCGTTACCTCCGCGTGTTGGCCGTGCGCCGTGGAACCCAGTGGGGGTCCTCGCTCTGGGAGGTCCAGGTCTTCGGCGTTCCCGCGGAAACGAACAACACGCCTCCGACCTTGGCGATTCTCTCCCCCCCGGACGGAGCGCAGTGGGTTGCCCCCGCGACCTTCGACATCCAGGCCGACGCCAGCGACCCAGACGGCTGGGTGGCCAGGGTGGACTTCTACGTCAACAACGAGTACCTCGCGAGCGACAACGAGGCACCCTTCCTGGCCCGTTACACCGCACAGCCCGGCACCTACCACCTCCGCGCCGAGGCGATCGACAACGCAGGGGGTTCACCGCCCTGGTCGTCAGCATCACCGTCGTCCAGCCGCCCGAACCCGCGCAGAACCTGGCGCACGGGAGGCCGGCCTTTGCGTCCTCGGTCGAAGGGCCGGCCCACGGCCCCGGGTCTGCGGTCGATGGAAGCAATACCACGCGCTGGTCGAGTGGCTTCAGCGACGCGCAGTGGATCTCCGTGGACCTCGGGCAGCGGGTGGCGGTCTCAACCGTCGTCCTGAGGTGGGAGGCGGCATATGCCGCAAGCTTCGAGCTCCAGGTGTCGGACGACGGGACGCTGTGGACGACGATCTTCAGCACGACGTCGGGAGGCGGGGGCACCCAAATCGTGCAGAACCTCACGGGGACAGGTTCCTTCGTACGCATGCTGGGCCGAAAGCGGGCGACACGCTGGGGCTATTCCCTCTGGGAGCTGGAGGTGTATGGGAGCCCGGCGGGGCCGGCGCTCATCAACGTGGCCACCGGGAAGCGGACGGTCGCGTCCTCGGCGCAGAGCACCAGCCTTGCCGCCCCGTTCGCGACCGACGTCTCGATGGGCACCCGGTGGTCGAGTGCCTTCGCCGACGGGCAATGGCTCTACGTGGACCTCGGGACGCCGCACGAGATCAACCGGGTCGTGCTGCGGTGGGAGGCCGCCTACGCGTCGCGCTTCCTGCTCCAACTGTCCAACGACGGCGCCATTTGGAGGACACTGCGGGAAGTCTTCTCGGGCGGCGGCGTGGACGACCTCACGGAGCTGCGGGGCGTGGCGCGGTAGGTCCGCATGCTGGCGTTGACGCGCGGGACCGCTTCAGGCCTGTCCTTGTCCCTGGCGCCATCCAGAAGATCATCTTCAAGTCTCGAGAGCGGGGGTGAGGCAGTGCGAGCTGACAGGGGCCAGCTAGCGCTATTCCTGTCTCTCGACATACCCATAGATAATCTACCCGTGTATGATCGCGCCATGCCCAAGCGCGACACGCCGCCGCTCCAGGCCGACCTCCTCCAGGGCACGCTCGACGTGCTCATCCTCAAGACGCTCGTGATCGGCCCCTCCCACGGCCACACGATCGCCTACGCGATCGAACGCGGGTCGGACGAGGTGCTGCAGGTCGAGCACGGGTCGCTCTACCCGGCGCTGCACCGCCTCGAGGACCGCGGCTGGATCGCTTCCTTCTGGGGCACCTCCGAGAACAACCGCCGCGCGCGCTACTACCGGCTCACGCCCGCCGGCCGCCGTCAGCTCGTGGAGCAGACCAACCGGTGGGAGCAGCTGGTTGGCGCGGTGAACCGCATTCTCAAGCCCGCGGTGGAGTAGGCCATGGGGTGGAGCAGGTTTCTTCGACGCAGCCGCTGGGACGATGAACGTGCGCGCGAGTTGCAGTCCTACGTCGAAATCGAGACCGACGCGAACGTCGCCCGCGGAATGCCGCGAGAAGAAGCGCGGTACGCCGCGCTTCGCAAGCTGGGCAACCCGACGCGCGTCCGGGAGGAGATCTACGAGATGAACACCCTTCGTTTTCTCGAGAGTGTCTGGAAGGACCTGCGCTACGGCCTGCGCCTGCTGCGGCGCAGCCCGACGTTCTCGGTGGTGGCCATCCTCACGCTCGCGTTGGGAACAGGGGCGAACGCCGCGATCTTCCAGCTGGTGAACGCGCTTCGGCTTCGGCCGCTCCCGGTGGAGAAGCCGCACGAGCTGGCCTCGATTGGCCTCGACACCCACGACAAGGGGAGAGTCGGTTGGGGGATGAACAGGCGGGCGATCTTGAGCGAGCCGCTGTGGCGCACGTTCGCCGCGCAGCAACAGGCGTTCTCCTCGGTGTTTGCCTACGGCCTGACGACCTGGAACCTCGGGACCGATGGCACCTTCCGTCGCGCGGACGGCATGTACGTGACCGGCGGGTTCTTCCCGGGCCTCGGCGTGCGCCCCGCGGCCGGCCGCCTGTTCACGGCCGCCGACGACGAGAAGGGATGCGGCAACCCCGGCGCGGTACTGAGCTACGGGTTCTGGCAATCGCGGTACGCCGGGAGTTCGGGCGCCATCGGCCAGAAGATCAGCCTCGACGGCCGCTCCTTCGAGATCGTCGGCGTGACGGCGCCAGGCTTCTTCGGCACCGAGGTGGGCCGCACGTTCGACGTCGCGGTGCCGCTTTGTGCCGAGCCGGTGATGCGGGGTGAGGACAGCGGTTTTGGCCGCGGCGACCGCTGGTTCCTGGACCCGATGGGACGCCTGGCGCCGGGCTGGACGGTCGAGCGCGCGGACGCGCACCTGAAAGCCATCTCGCCGCCGATCTTCGCGACCACCGTCCCGCCCTCCTACAACCCGGCAATGGCCAAGGACTACGCGGCCTTTCTCCTCACGGCCGCACCCGGCGGGACGGGCGTGTCGGGCCTCCGGCGCGAGTACGGCACTCCGCTCTGGGTGCTGCTCGGCGCGACGGGCCTGGTCCTTCTCGTCGCCTGCGCCAACCTCGCCAACCTGATGCTGGCCCGTGCGACCGCGCGCGAACGCGAAATCGCCGTCCGCCTGGCCATTGGGGCCTCACGCTGGCGGCTGGTCCGCCAGATGATGGCGGAGAGCCTGTTGATCGCCGTTTTCGGCGCGCTCGGCGGCGTTGCCCTGGCCCGGTGGCTTGGCCAGGGGCTCGTGGCCTTCCTGGGCACCGAACGCAACCGCGTCTTCCTCGACC
>Ga0105104_10003064_pt1 | contig 12046 bp, 12 predicted proteins | sample PPLLaktember2015_3_FD_87034 | JGI IMG/M metagenome (GOLD analysis project Ga0105104, IMG submission 87034) | Freshwater sediment microbial communities from Prairie Pothole Lake near Jamestown, North Dakota, USA - PPLs Lake P7 Core (6) Depth... | ecosystem: Environmental > Aquatic > Freshwater >...
AGCGGGCACTCATCAACTTCATGCTCGACCTCCATACCCGGGAGCACAGCTACACCGAGGTCCTCACCCCCTTCATGGTGAACCGGGGAAGCATGACGGGCACGGGGCAGCTCCCCAAGTTCGAGGAGGACCTCTTCCGGATCGACGCGGTGGACTATTTCCTCATCCCGACGGCGGAGGTCCCCGTGACGAACATCCACCGGGACGAGATCCTGAGCGAAAAGGATCTCCCGATTCGTTACGTGGCTTACTCCCCCTGCTTCCGCGCGGAGGCCGGCTCCTACGGAAAGGATACGCGGGGACTCATCCGCCAGCACCAGTTCAACAAGGTGGAGCTCGTGAAGTTCTCGGCCCCCGAGACCTCCTACGACGAGCTCGAGAAGCTCACCCTCGATGCCGAGGACATCCTCAAGACCCTGGGCCTGCACTTCCGGACGGTGAGCCTCTGCACGGCCGACCTGGGCTTCTCCTCAGCGAAGACTTACGACCTGGAGGTTTGGCTGCCGGGCCAGAACGTCTACCGCGAGATCTCCTCGTGCAGCAACTTCGGCGACTTCCAGGCCCGCCGGGCCTCGATCCGCTTCCGCCGCGAGGGCACCGGGAAGGTCGAGTTCGTCCACACCCTCAACGGCTCGGGCCTTGCCGTGGGACGCACCGTGGTGGCCATCCTGGAAAATTACCAGCAGAAGGACGGCAGCGTCGTCATCCCCGAGCCCCTTCGACCCTACATGAAAGGGATTGACAGAATACCCGCCGGCGGGTAAGATGCTTTTTTTCAAAAATCGGGTACCCTGCCGGCCCGTTCCCGGCCGGATCGCAGTAAATGGGCAACGCCGGAGGGATGGCCGAGTGGTCTAAGGCGGCGGTCTTGAAAACCGTTAACCGAAAGGTTCGCGGGTTCGAATCCTGCTCCCTCCGCCAGATAAAGACATAACCGCCTTCTCCCTCTATTGAAAAAGGGGCAACCACTAGTTCCCCCCTTTCGTAAAGGGGGGTTAGGGGGGATTTAACAAGCCCTTTCCACTTGATGGAGAGGCCACCATGCAGACTCCTCTCCCTTGACGGGAGAGGTTGGGTGAGGGTGAAAATAGCTCTCTCATTCCCCCCTTTCGTAAAGGGGTGGGGGATTTTACGGAGGCCTGTCGACTCGCGGAGAGATGCCAGAGAGGCCGAATGGGTTCGCCTGCTAAGCGAATGTACGCCCTTTAAAGGTGTACCGGGGGTTCGAATCCCCCTCTCTCCGCCATTTTTACAACCGAATAAAGCGCGCCCTTAGCTCAGTTGGATAGAGCGTTGGACTACGAATCCAAAGGTCCTAGGTTCGAGCCCTAGAGGGCGCGCCAATAAAATCAAGGGGTTACGGTTTATTCCGTAACCCCTTTTTCGTTCCCAGAACGTGTTTTTTACCCTGTCTCTAAAATTTCGTCGGCCAGTTGGCAAGCAGGTGATTACCCATTCCCTTCGTCTCGGAATTTCGAATCAGGTTGATCACACGTATCAGATAATTCCGGGTTTCCCTTGGATCGATGATATCCTGTATATAATATTGCTCGGCCAGGGGATAGGGATCGCCCTCTTTGACCATTTGTTCTATAAGTGACTTCCGTTTCTCCTCGGCCAGTGCGCCATAGGCAACATCCGCGGCAATCTCCGGCTCGAGAAAACCGATTTCCGCTGTCGGCCACGCAACGATAAAATCGGGCCCTGCCGTAGGACCGCACATGTTGAACATGGCCTGTCCATAGGTTTTTCGGATTATGATCGATATCTTCTGCACGGTGACCTGGGCCAGGGCCTCTAGCGCGACGGTGACCTTCGCACCGACTTTTCTGAGTTCCGCATCTTTGCCCGTAATGAATCCGGGCGTGTCGTGCAGGAACAGGAGAGGGATATTAAACGAGTCGCAGAGGCACAGGAAGCTCGTCATTTTCTCGAGGGCATCAATCCCCATCGCCCCGCCATTGACGATCGGCTGGTTTGCGATGATTCCGACCACGCTTCCGTCGATCCGCGCAAGACAGGTAATGATCGTTTTTCCGAAAAAGGGTTTTAGATCAAAAAGGGTTCCTCCATCGACGATGGTCCTGATGATCCTGTACATGTCGTAGGAGCGGGTTCGCTTTTCCGGCAGAATCGTCAGGATACTGTCCATCTGTTTTCCCGATTCCTTGGGAACATCCCGACGTGGCGGCAGGTCTCGATTATTTGAAGGCATATAATCGAGAAATTCCCTGATGATCCTGAAACAATCCTCTTCGTCTTCCGCAATCCGATCGGCCATGCCGGTTATCTCGGCGTGGACCCTCCAGCCCCCCATGTCCTCGTCGGTGTAAGTGGCCGCAATCGCCTTCTGAAGCGCCCGGACGCCGGAAACGGACAGTGTGCTGCCCTTCACCTGTACGACGAAATCGGAGAGGCATGCCTGCCACATGGGAACCCCGTTGCACTGACCCATCACCGCCATGACCCATGGAGTCGTCCGGATATTGCTGTATTGGGGGAAAATTGAATTTTTACTCCCTCCCTCACCGCTCAGCGACGCGATGCCGACCGCCCCCTGAATGTCGGGAAGACGCCCACCCCCCGACTCGCCCAGCCAGACAAGGGGGATCCCCATCTCGACAACCTGTTCCCGGACTTTTTTTGCCTTTTTCGAATAGATGCGGGCATTGCTCGACGCCAGTACGGTAAAATCACTGGCAATCACCCCGACGAGGCGGCCCTGGATGCTGCCGTAACCGGTAATCAACCCGTCGGCCGGCGTCTTGGCCTGCATGCCGGGCATGTCCGAGCACACAAGCATGCCGAACTCGAAGAACGAATCCCGATCCAGAAGACAATCAATGCGCTCCCGTGCGGTCAACCTGCCCTTGCCGTGCTGCAGCAGGACTTTCTCCGCTCCTCCCTGCTTGAGTGCATCTTTTTTTCTTTGGCTGAGAAGATCGAGGAATCGGTCAAATGGCATGTTCTCCCCCTCTTCATGCAATGCGTATGGCCGTCTTAACGATGCAGAATCTGAATGGGCCGAAGGCCGGATAACCGAGCCAACGTCAAACGGGTACGGCAGTTTCTTTATATTGGGGAACAGTCCTGTTCGGTTAAGGATTGAATCAATTCATTTGGTTGCTGATTTCGAGTTCCGTATGTTGCTCCTTGGCGTCTGGAACCCGTCGCTGGGGGAAATATGGGGGATATTGATGTTAGGCTACTCGTCCAGAATCGCATCATTACATGGCTCCCCCTTTTTTACTTCCCTCATGCATTTACGACTTCGTCTATGCCCTTCTTTTCCACCTCTTCAATTAATTCAGCAGCCCACCGAGCCGCATTTCCGACTACTGACGTACACGCCGTAGAATGTCCGCCTGCCGCCAAAAATTCGTCCCATTCTTCGTACAGATTAAATGAACGTCCCATGAGCTTTTTTTGTATCTCTTGGCATGTAACCGTTCCGTATTCATCGAGGAATCTGTTGACTAATTTTCTGCCCAGCTTGTATGCAACAAATCTTTTTCTTTCCGGATCTGCAATGTTTTTTAATTCCCGTCCATGGATCTGGCTTAAAATCATGACGGCTGCAGTTAAAGCCCCGCAGTTACCCAGAGTGGTCAACCCGACCCCGGCTCCAAGGCCGGTCGCAGATCTGAACACCTCTTCGTTGCTTAACCTTGGATATACTCTGTACAACGCTGCGATGGCACACTGAGCGCAGCCGCCAAAATCTTTTTCATGTTCGAACCCTATTTCGTAAGCCTTGTCTCCTCGATTCTCAGACATCGTTTTGACTCCTTTCCTATCTTATTCTCTATTTGCATTTATTTATTTCCGTTGACACGAATTCCCTTATAAACCAGGCATGATGTTAATATCAATTTATTACTGAAGAGGACGGCGATTCCGATTACAGGTTATTTCTCGACATCCTGGGCTTTGTGGTAAAAGGCACTCCTGGTGGATAAGGACGAACACCTTCTGGAGTTTTCGCGGCACCTGATGTTGAACCCGGTGCTGGCGGGCATGGTCGCATCCCCGGATGAATATGCCTGGAGCAGCTACCGGGCAACCATGGGGAAGGAAAAAAGCCCGGACTTTCTGACGGTGGACTGACTGTTGGCAAGGTTTGACCAGAGGAAACGCACGGCACAGAGAAGGTTCGCTGACTTTGTGAGAGAAGGAATGAAGATCGGGACATCTCCCCGGTCGGAACTCAAGGGGCAGACCTATCTTGACGACGAGTCTTTTGTGGAGAGTCTGCAGCGGGAGACACCTGGGAACAGAAACAAACTACAGGATATCTTGAAAGGACAGAAATACGAAAACAGACCGAGACTCCACGAGCCGTTCGAGGGCAACGCGCGGTCAAACAAGAGAGAGCGGAACCTGGCCATTGATAAAGCCCACGTCGAGAGGGGATACAGATTACAGAAGAGCGCGGATCATCTGAGCATGCATTACGTATCCATCAACTCTATCGTGGTTCAGGTGGAAAGATAACTGCTGAAATCCAAAACCTCACCATGACTTCCTTCGATCTGTCCGGAATCTCTCGATGGTCATCCTGTATCCGGGGGCTAGGCGCGTCAAAGGCAAACGAGGTACGGATAACCCCTTTTTGCTATTTTGGCTAAGAGGCGGCAAACTCTAATCAATTGTCAGGGCCAACGCTCGCTCGTTGATCAAAAGAAGTCGTGTTTGGTGCAGGCGGGAGGCCAGTAGCCGAGATAAGCCCTTCATGATCTCTACTCCCATCTCGCAGTCCTCGTCCATCAATGCCTTCAGCTTGTCCCCTTCGAAATTGATCAGCGTGGTTGGATCCGCGATTAGAGCATTCATGGTATGCAGATTCGGCTCGTCGAATGCAGACCATCCAAAGGCGTGTCCGTGTGTGACGACATCGGCGGTAAATAACATGGGCGGTCTTGCAGGTCCCATGTCGGCTATCATCTCCAGAAAGACCTTCCCCTCCTTGACAAGATTGAGATGAGTGGACGGGTCTCCTATCTTGTATAAAAGAGTCCCCGGGGTGTAGGTCTTTTCCTTCGAAATAGAGACAAGCTTCTTCAGCTGAGCATCATTGAAGCCGCTGAAAATATCGCATTCTTTTAGAAAAGCTTCGGACACCATAGGATCTCACCTCTTTTTGATTTTTGGGCTCTAAGCAGAATGGGGAATATAGTCCTTCTTCAGAGCATAAGATATTCTCACGCTTGCTTTATGCATTCAAGTGTAAACATCCGCACCCGCAGGGTGCGGCTTTAATCAATCCCCCCATAGGGGGGACAGGGCCCTGCCCCCAATGGAGGCAGGGCGCCGCGTTGTGCCACAACCTGTGAGCCTCAACAAAGTTGAAGCTGTTCCAACGGCTTCTCTTTTTCCTCCTGATAGCGGACATACTTCCGTATCATGTCCGCATCCGAACCCACCGTGTCCACGCAATACCCTTTGGCGCAAAAATGATTGCCCCAATAAGGCTTCTTCCTGAGTTGCTGAAACGGATGGTACATCTTCATCGACGGCTGACCCTTGACCCGACCCATCAACTCCGAAACCGATACCTTCGGCGGAATCATCAAGACCAGATGCACGGGGTCTCGCTGAACATTCAGCTCCACCACCTCGCAGCCGGCATATCCGCATATCGCTTGTATCGCTCCCTCTGCAGCCTCTCTCCTCGCTCCCACCAGAATCCGATACCGGTACTTCGGAACCCATACAATGTGATACTGGCAATGCCATATGCTGTGTGATAACTTACGAAATCTGCTCACTGCTTCCTCCTTCCTGTCTATGTTGCGGCAACAACGTGACAGAAGGATAGCAGTGAGCGGCCCTTCGTGCAGGGAATTAGGGGACGCTCCACAGATTTGCAGTTTTACACCAATCATGCGGACTCGGGTCTTGTGTCTTGCAGAGACACAGAGATATGATCCGAGCCCTAGATGGAGCGCCAGCAAAATCAAGGGGTTATCCGAAAATGGATAGCCCCTTTTTGTTATTTTGGCTAAGAGGTGGCAAACAGGAAGCAGAATTGTCCTATATGATTTTATCTCGCATGAATGAGAAACAAGGCAAACACAATCCAGAATAGCAGAGCGCAGGCAATGATCCATATAAACGAATCACTACGCTTATCATCGATTTGCTTTTCTTCTTTGATAGCCATATCCGCTTTCCCCTTCTAAGGGTCTGTAAGAGAACCCTTCAAGGAGGCCCCCGAGAGGGGCTGAGGAATTACTGCAGCCCCTCCAGACGACGATGAGGGAGAAACTTCCGAAATTTCCATTTCATGACACTCCCCTATAAACACCTAACGATTTATTCTTTGTGGGAAATCGAATAATAATCAGAAATTTGAAAGCGAGAAGGAAATGATTTTCGAAGGGAATTGAATTCTCAAGACCTTTCTCCCGCACCCCCCATGCAAGAGAAAGTATGATTGAATAGTACACGGCAATACTTATTTGTCAATCATAGAACAATAAAGAGGCCAGCCTTCATCGGGCTGACCCCTTTATTGTTTAGCTAAGAGGTGGCTAACGTTCAAATCTTTATTTCATTTCCTTTTTTCTAAATATCGAGTCCCTGTATTCTGGGGGCATTGTTCCAAACCCTTCTCGCACGACTTTTATCTGTCTTGGATCATTCGTTTGAATCAATTTATTGGTTCCGTTTTTGAGTGTGCAAATAATTCGATAGTTTCCATCGTCACCCTGCTCAATCGGGCATTTTAGTCTGACAAAGCCGGGTGCATAGGATGTCCCTGCCTGTGTTCGGGCCCTTATTCCGGCCCAGGCATAAATCACAGCCGCTTCGTTGCCTTTGATCTGCTCTACGATAAAGATCACGGGCGAAAGCCAATTGCCTTCCCAGATGCCAGAAAAAAACGCCAGTTTCGGCGGCACCACGTTGCTGTCCGGCTCGATGATTTTCAAGTTATCAGGAACCGGGCAACCGTTTATTTCCTGCCCCGCCTCGGCGAGAGGAGTGAACATCAAAACGAAAACCAACAAAAAACAAGATAAAATAATTTTTTTCATCCTGACTGCCTCCTTGTAGATTTAAGAAGGTTGTAAAGTAGTTGTTCTTTAGGGTAGTAATCTTTAATATCAAAAGCTAGTAGGAAACTCAATACTTAATAGAGGGCGCGCCAAGAAAAAGGGGTTATCCGAAAATGGATAAGCCCTTTTTCTTGTTTTGGCTAAGAGGTGGCTAACGCTGGGTGACCTTTGAGTTGGTGATTACCAGTTCAAATGTTGAATATCAACCAAACAGTGTGAGATACAATTAAATTCTATTGGGCTTCTTCGAGTGGTCACTGTGCTCCGGGCGACGTTATCTGTCCTGCGGGGGGCATTGCCTTTCTTTTCTCCAACGGATCTGGTGGCCTTGCTTTGCTCTTTCCGAAATCATCGGGCGGCATTGCCTTGCTCTTTCCGAGTGGCGCGGTATACTCCGGCGCCTCCATTTTCATCCAAGCTCCCCCATTTTTTATACAGTTATCCTTTGTCTTCACGGTCGGCAGAAGCTTACCGCTTTTCACGCACTGTTCTACAGGTTTGTTCAGAACATCTGCCGCTTGTGCCGCAAAAGCTGTCATATCCGAAAATAGGAACGAGACAAGCACGAATAAAGAAACAACGACATAACGCATTGTGTCCCCTTTTCTATATAGCACTTTTATGGCATTAGCTTTACCATTTCAAGTATTGTGTATCAAGGGGAAGTAAGTAAACAAATTCAGGAGGGAATATGGATTTTTGAAACTTCTTTTTTAAAAATATAATACATCCATTATCAGCGCTGTTTCGCCAAGAAAAGAGATTCCCAATCCGGCCATTTTCTCCATACTCCCTCTGACAACTCTGGCTATCATCATATCCTGCCCCATCCCCGAAAACCGAGACGATGACTACCCTAGCTTCCCGCCCCGCCTTTCCTTCCCCCGGATAAGCCCGTTTATTCAGCTTTCAATCGGCCTTTTTTATTGGATAGGGGAATTTTCCCGATTCCCTTCCTTCTTCTTCAAATACTCTTCCATGGCATGATCCAAAAGCTTCCCCGCCGCCTTCCTTTACTTTTAAAATCGGGGGGCAAGATGCTTCTTATAGCGGCTCGCATCATCGATGCCCTTATTGGCCCTCTTCTCCTTGACCCATTCGAGGTACTGCTCGGCGATTTCCGAGAGCAGGGGAGCCTTGTTTCTTCTTAGTGGCAAGGCCCCAAGGCCATGGCGAATGGCCTGGATCCTCTCGGCCCTGATCTCCTGGGCCCCTTTAAAGGAAAGGGTAGTGTTGAAAACCACCCTAGTACTTAGCAAGGAGTCAATAGATGGGAGGAAATTTAGGAATGGGGCAGGCAGGATAAGCCTAATGAGTTTCTATCTGGTCTGTGTGATTAAGCCAAAGAATCACGATCCAGGCCATAAAAGCGCAAGGGCAGATATGAACAAGGCTTGGCCAAAGAAAGTGGGTGTCTCCTCAAAGTCTTCCTTCAGAATAGGGCTTGTATGAAGAGATTCTTTCTGATATTTCACATAGCAGACAGCCTTGGGATTTTTCTCTCTAGTCCCGAGCCTTTGGAATCACCTCCTTCGGCTCGGGATTTTTTTAAGAAAATGCTAAACATATTCATTTGTTTCGAGCCATATAGAGCGCGCAAGTAAAAATCAAGGGGACGCAGATTTTCCCTCTGAAATGTCAGTCGCACATTTGACTTTGACAAATAATATAATCTAGACTAAAAGATACAAAAATAAAGGAGGTGAAACACTAGATGAAGAAAACCTTTGCATTGGTTCTAGCACTGCTTCTCGCCGTGTCATTTTCCTTTGTTGGCTGCGCGAAGCAAGAGGAAAAGAAACCGGCTCCGGCTGCTGCTCCTGCACCAGCTCCAGAAAAGGCGCCTGAGAAGGCCCCTGCCCCGGCTCCTGCACCAGCGCCGGAGAAGAAGTAGTCATCTTACGAATCCGAATCAAAACAAAAAGGGGTTATCCTAAAATGGGTAACCCCTTTTTGTTGTTTTGGCTAAGAGGCGGCGAACGAGGGGAAGGGAATTTTATCATGAGGGTGAATCAGGAAGGTCTGGGCAAAGACACAATCAGCAAATCACCATTGGTATATGATGAGCAGGGGAGAACGACTTCGCCTTGTACAGGGTGATGATATGACTACTGCAGCAAGTGCATATTATTTTCTGCGGCCCTGAGATGTCCACGGGACTAATGTCTATGGGGTACCTGCCATGTGCAGGCGGGGGTCGAGACGACTTGTACCACCCTCACCGTGCCTTTTATGCCTCTGACGTAGAAGGAGTACAAATGGCATATGATGGCATTTGGATAGTGGAAGATAGATAGGGACAATGGATTACTAATCCTCCGTTCCCTCAGTGGATAATAATTTATCTTATTTTCGCGACGTGTAACTTATCTGTAACTATTGTCTGAAACGAGGATTTCTTCCTGCTATACGTAACAAAAACACTGATTGACAGTTGATCAGCGAGCGGCCCATCATCTGCCTGTTTTTCTTGTGGATTCACAGAAAAAGGAGGCAGAGATGCACGTTCAGGAGTTTAGCATAGATCAGGCGTCCCTTCTGTCCGACAGGGTCTTTTCTGTCGATCCATGTGAGAACACCCCACTGCCGATCCTTCCTTGTTATCCGACCCACCGCACCGAATCGAGCAGTGTCCTTACGACGCTCCAGCGGATTCTGAACCGACTCGGCAAGATGGAGCTGCCCGGTGCCGATCAGCTTGAGGCGTTTTTGCGCCATGTCGCCCGCCGAAACCGCAGGCCCAGGACGCTCTGCAGTCTCTGGCAGTCCAACATGCTCTTCCTTTGCATGCTGCGGGATGCGGGGCGGCGTGTCATTCTTACATCTTATGTGTTTGCATCTGAATATAGAGGTCTAAATATCTTGGAAGCTCCCTCGGCAGGCAGGGTTAATGAAAATAGAATGAACAAGTTGTGCTCCTAGTCTAAGGGTTTAAGAAGTGCTGATTCTGCCTTTTCCTGATGGATTCTTTTTTGAGGATTGATAGCATGAAATACAAGTCGAGTTTAAATATGCCCCTCCACTGATCACCTCATTTGCTATCTCCCTCCCCTGCGGATGAGGTGATTTCTTTTGTTTTATCAATTTCCAGAAGTGAAATTCTTGGCTCTTCGGCTAGCCTATCCATGTGCTCGGCTGAATAATTCGTGTTGCGGGGGTATGCAAGAAAAGTCTCAATTCCGAGGAGCAAGCCGGGACGGGGATGTCGGCTTTATGGGGAAGGCGGAGGAAATTTCATATTGAGTTATTGATAGGAATGTATCGTGAAAAGAAGGGGAGAGCAGGAGATACGTTGACCTTTCACTTCGAAATTCCTGATGGGGTGGCCCGCATAAGAAAAGGCCTGAATTTGTCTCGACCCCACCACCCACAAGCTTCCTGGATTTCCTATCTAATGATTTATGAATGACTAAATCAGGGAATCCCCTATTCCGATTCTCTGTCCGACCTTGTATTTTAATAAGTAGAGGTGAAGGATGCGAAGTGCGCGATCAATAAAATGAGGGTAGGTGTGCGGTTAGCCAGACACTACATCTTCTTCTATAGTTTCCCCCCACGGCGGCGACTCATGCAATTCAGCCCGTTTGAGGACGTCAACTGTCCCGGAATCCTCCACGATCATCCTCCCCTGTGATGCTTTGGACCGGTTAGTGACTCTCTTTAATCTGATCGTGAAATGGGCGACCGTTATCCTTTCCCGGACGGACCGTATCACCCGCAGGTAGCGATTCCGAGTTGCCTGCATAACCATCCATGCAAAGAATGCATCATGAAGGGAATAAAAATCAAGGAGAAATAAAGTATGAAAAAAGTGTTGATGATCGTCATGGCGTTATTGATCAGCGTAGCCTTTGTGACAACAGTTATGGCAAAGGACAAACCAAAAGGTAAGAGTTGGACCGGTGAAGTAGTCAGCGTCGACACATCCGCAAAGACAGTCGTCGCAAAGAACGAACAGGGCGAAATGACCTTCGATGTTGCAGCAACTAAGTTTGCAAAGGACGCAAAGCTTAAAGACCTGAAAGCCGGCGACAAGATTTCTATTAAATACCAGACAAAAGACGGCAAGAATACGGCAACAGGTTTAGCATACGCGACAGTTGTAAAGGCTGATAAGTCCAAAAAAGAAGGTGCGGGAGATTACGTTGACGATTCATGGATCACGACCAAGGTAAAGTCTCTGCTTGCCGAGGATGATTTTCTCAAGTCATTCAAGATCAGTGTCGAAACGGTAAAAGGCAACGTTCAACTTACCGGCACCGTCGATTCTCAAAAGGCCGTTGATAAGGCGGGGCAAATCGCCAAAAGCGTCAAGGGGGTCAAATCCGTAAAGAATAATCTGGTCATAAAGTAGGCGAACGTGACCCTTTCCCGGATGGGTCTGTTGGCCATGGGTGGAATGGCGTGGGCTGCCTGCATATGATTAAGATCAAATTGAAAGGAGAAAGATATGAACTGGGATCAGGTAAAGGGTAACTGGAAGCAATTCAGTGGTACGGTGAAGGTGAAGTGGGGCAAATTGACCGATGATGAAATCGACCAAATCGCCGGTAGACGCGACATTCTCCTTGGCAAGATCCAGGAGAGATACGGGATCGCAAAAGAGGAAGCCGAAAAGCAGGTCAAGGACTGGGAGAAGACCCAGGGTTGATCGTTGGTTTTTATGAATCCAACTTAGAAGTGCGTGGGCCGAACCGCTCGACCAGCGGGCGGCAGCTTCATTACATTATGGCGGCAGGATATTCTTACAGGTTCGCCGGATGCAAGGTATCCCGTTCGCCCCTTGAAGAGCGAACTGCCCAGTTGAATCGAGTCATGGAGAAAGCAAAACAGTCACCAGAATCAAGGAGGTAAGAGCCATGAAGTATTCTTTTAAATGCCCTGCACCCTGCAACCAAGAAATCAAGGTGGATGCCCAGAATGACGATGAGGCGATGACGAAATTGATGGCAGCAGGCAAGGTCCACCTCAAAGAAGCCCATGCCGAC
>Ga0105104_10003066_pt1 | contig 12042 bp, 13 predicted proteins | sample PPLLaktember2015_3_FD_87034 | JGI IMG/M metagenome (GOLD analysis project Ga0105104, IMG submission 87034) | Freshwater sediment microbial communities from Prairie Pothole Lake near Jamestown, North Dakota, USA - PPLs Lake P7 Core (6) Depth... | ecosystem: Environmental > Aquatic > Freshwater >...
ACCCGTCTCGCCAATTTTCGGTCCTCGAAAATTTGGCTCAACAGGGCGTTCCAGGGGAGCACCGACACGCCCCTATAGCACAAAAATAACCTTAACTTAGTGACATTCGGGACAGTCAAGAAATATCCATAATAAAAACCCGCGTAGTGGGGAAAAAGACAAATTCAATCGGGGCCCTTTATTCCTTCGTATCGATATAAAACGATGTATTCGGGCTTTTGGAATATTTGGCAATATTATCGATGAGAGTCCTCGAATCGGATATTTTTTCTGTATGGGCCATCTTCCACGCTTCGATTTCAGAAATAATTCGAGCCGTTTTAGTGAGTATGATTTGTTTTAAAGGTTCATATTCTTCTTTAAATGAGGGATTTTGGAGGAGTAACGTATCGATGGGGGGGGTATTTTTTTTGATCTGTTCCTGGATGCGGTCCACGTCTGAAAGAATTTGTCCCACGGAACCCCATTCATTGTTTTTAATGAGGGGGGATACGGTGTCCAGGTTCTGAGAAATATTTTTTAAATTTGATATAATCGTTTTTTCATCCATAAATTTCAAGGCCTTGGGGTCTGTTTAAGGATTGTTCCGGGAATGAAGAGAGATTACCCATTTTTGCGCCCGGCATCATATTCTTTTTATCGCTTTCGATTTTTTGAGCCCAACCGGAGTAGAGTTCTTTAAAGATACGGATGACTTCGGTGATCGATTGGGGGTCTTTGTCGAAATTGGCATTGGTCAGTTTTTTTATCGAGTATAGATAAAGTGCGCGCAGTCGCACGGCAATATCTCCGCCTTTATCAAAGTTGAGGATTGAGATGAGGGTATTCATGATCTCAATCAGTTTATTGATGGTGTTCACTCGTTGTTCGATATCGTTTTTTTCAAAGTAATAGAGCGTTTGATTAAGAAGCTTTAACGTTTCTTGATAAATGAATAAAATGAGCTCATCATTGGTCATTCCTTCGAGGTTGTTTTTGAGATAAACTTCTCCTTCGATCATTGGCTTTGCTCCTCAAACTATATCCTTCTCCGTAAAATTATTCTTACGAAATATTATTTACTTCAACCAACCGTATGTCGTTATGAAAAATTATTACTAATGGTAGACTGCAAGTAGCTCATTTGTGCCAGTGCTTCATTAGCCCGGGAAAATTGGGTGATTAAGAGATCTTCTTCTATAGCCAGGTTGCGGTTAATGTCGCTGATTTTAGTGGAAATGCCGTCCAATTTGTCGTCCAGGGATTGGATGTTGGAAGCCAGTAATCCCGTATAAGGGAAGCTGGTTTCGTACATTCGTTTTCTCAGGGTTTCCCCGACGCCGCGGGTAAAGTAGACGGTCCCTTTATCATCGCCATTGATGGGATCTGCAAGCGATGTGGTGGAGATAGAAGTCGATAAACCCTTGGTTAAACCTGTCGACCCGGTAAGAATTCTACCGGAGCCGGCAGCCGTGTAGGTCGTTCCGCTGGAATTTTTGAAATAGCCTCCCACATCCTGGCCAGAGTCGCTGATGGTAGTCATGCCGATACCGGTTCCGCCTCCCGCTGCGGCTATATCCGACACAACGGAGACGCTGGCGGCTGAGCCGTAATCATCGCTAATCAATTGGAGCTTTCCACCGCTGACCTGGGCGTATACTGCAGCACTTTGCTTGTCCATTTCCGTGTTGATAGCAGAAACCACTTCGGATTGAGTCATATCCTCGGTCAGCGATACGTTATAACTCTTGCCCGCGAAGGTAATCGTTAAGGTTTCATCCTGGCCAAGGTTTGCCGCTATATTCTCGGTGCCTTGGGTTTTTGCTTGTTCGGCTATTGTGCTCACATGAACCGTATACTCTCCGGCGGTGGTATCTTTCGTACTCCCGATATAACCTACATCCGAATGCGTTGTAGAGCCTACGTTTTTTAAGAGACGTTTCACTGCATCCATATGGCTTTCCAGTGCATCATCCAGTTTATCGTCGTCGATTTCCAGTTTGCCTTCTTTATTTAGTTCTATTCCCATCATGGCCAGGGTTTTGTAGCTTTCCGACGAATTGACGCCTTCTACCCGGCTCGATGCGATGGAGAGCAGGTCCATTTTAACTTTAACGGCAGCGGATTCGCCGGATAGAACCCCGGATCGTTGTTTTTGTTCGTCGAAAGTGAATTGTTCGTTTAGGTATTCGATGGCGTTATTGAACGCATCGACGAAGTCCTGGATGTTTTCTTTCAAACCCTCGTTATCTGAGGATACAGTGATTTGGGTGGCTTCGGATAAAGTGACGGATGCGGCGGCTTTTTTGAGGTTTAGGGTGACGCCGTTGATAACGTCTTTTATGGTATTGGATGAGCGAGTGATATAGTCGGTAGGGTGGGCTGCGGGATCTGTATTGACGAAGATCTGGGCATCTTTTGCTGCGGTTTTGGTGGTCATGCCGGCCAGGGTTCCGCCCCCGCCGTTGGTTTCTACGATAGTAAAACCGTTTTCTGTCCCGGTTGAGTCCGAGGTAACCTGGAGGTGGTAATCCGGGATAGCAGAGGTGCCGAAGTTGATGACTGTAGCACTAATATCGAGATTCAACGAATTGATACGACTTTTCAAATCGTTGAGGCTCAATGTACTTCCTGTATAATCAATTTCTCCCAGCACCTCTGTCCCGTCTGCGTTTTTGATCGTAAATACCCCATTGGACAGCACCTGGTTATCTGCGCTGGAGAACCCGGTTGATGAATCGGATTGTGCAGCGGCCAGTTGCTTGATTACTATGTTATAGTCTCCATTAGAGGCACTGGCGGAAGCGGAAGCACTCATGTATTCATCGCGGCTCAGGGCAGCCGATTTTGTTTCAAAGCTGTTGAAATTCATCTTGTAAAGCGCGCTTTCAAGGGCTGATACGCGGGTATTCAATTCCTGGAAGGCTTTTTTCTTTTCTTCGTAATAAATCTCGTAAGTTTCCAGGTCGCGGATCGGCTGTTGTTTTGCGTAGATGATTTGTTCGACGATCCATTGTACATCCAATTGGCCGGTTATCGATCCTGATGAGCCGCCAGTTAACGATCCTATCGCACTCATTTTACACCTCTAAGTTAATGATCAGGCTTTTGACATCAGTGGTTGAATTTAATTTTTCGTTAATTTCATTGAAGCGAGCAATAAAGTTTCGTATTTCTTCAGGTGGGAATTCGCGGATTACGTTTTTCGATTTTTTATCGATCACGCTGATGTAGTTTTTATTGATCCGTTCGTCAATTCTGAATTCTACTTCGCGGTCCAGTCGGGCGATTTTTTCATTCAGTGATTGGATGGTTTCTTTGAGTTGTTTTTTCAGGTCTTCATCGGTGGTGGTGTCGTTTTTTTGTGTTTTTGTGTTGGAATTTGTTACGGCCTGGTTTTTTTGAGTTTCTGTTTCGGATTGGCTGAGTTTGATCAAATCGGGTTGGACGTCAACCTTTACTGCGTCATCACGGTTAGACTCGCTGCTCTTCTTTACGGGTATAGAAGGAGGTGGGGAAGGGATGTTCCCTTCCCCTTTATTTAATACGAGGCTGTCGTTATTTACTGTTACACCTTCAACCATTGTTTACCTCCTTACTAGAAAAGTATAATGGTTTATCTCAAGAGCTGTAGTACCAGTTGGGAAGAAGCGTTGGCTTGAGCTAATGAAGACATACCGGATTGCAGCAATATCTGCCATTTGGTCATGTTGACGATTTCTTCAGCCATGTTCGCGTCTGTGATGGATGATTCGGCAGCCTTGATGTTTAATTCCTGTACCTGTATGATTCCTACAGCGTTGACCAACCTATTTTGTTGAGCGCCCAAAGAACCTCTCCATCGGGAGATGGATGCGATAGCGGTTTGGAGTAATTGGAGAGTTTGGATAGCGCTGGACTGGGAAGAAATTGCCGAAAAGCTGGTACGAGCGGAGTTGGCTAAGCCGAGAGCTGCTGTACCTGCGCCTTGTGTACCGCCGATAGAGATGGTGATGAACGATGTAAACTGGGTATCTCCAACGTAAACGCCTTTAGTAAAGGGGTTGGCTATGCTGAACAGCCGTTCGCCTTTAAAGTTCGCTACGGATACGACACGATCCAACTCGTTCATGATCTCCCTGTATTCGACGTTCAAGGTCGCTTTTTCGTCGGAACCGACCGTATCGGATGCAGCTTGTTCCGCCAATGTTACCGCTCTGAGCAGTAAGTCGCCTAATTTGTTTAAAGCGCCGTCTGCGATCTGGATAATGGCGATTCCATCGTTGGCGTTGCGTACAGCTTGTTCTAATGCCATTGAATCCGCTTTTAAGCTGGACCCGATGGCCAAACCCGCTGCGTCGTCCGATGCATCGACGATTCGTTTACCCGATGACAATTTTCCCAGGGTCTTATTTAACCCGATGTTAGTGAAATAAAGGTCCTTCTGGGCCTTCAATGACGAAAAATTGTTTAGTACCGAAAATGATTGTCCTGACATGTTAAATCCTCCATGATTTATTGTCGGGCATCCTTGCCCTTTTTTTATTCGATTAAAAACTAATTACTTCCCTCGATCCTCTTTTTTGAATCACCGTTCCGTAATTACATCTTATATTTCGGAAATTGAAAAAAAACCTTTAATGTTTTAGCTTTTTTTAATTACATTCCTTCGAATCGTTTATGCAGGAATAGGCAGGAATCTGGACAGTATGGACTTGATGGACTTTATGGACAGAGAACGAATTCATTGGATCGGAACTTAACCGGGACAAAAAATCAACTGCAATAATAAAACCCCTCGCGAGGGGCCGTCCGTGTCGGGCCCACCGTGTGGGGGAAAAAATGTTCGTTTCAAGGAAAATATTTCCTTCCAGTTTTTCATTTCCGGTAAATAAATACCTCTCAAAAGGGGGAAATCGAGGCGAGTTAAAATTTTTTTTTATCCCCTAAAACACTTCCTGTAAAACCATTTCAAGAAATGAACCCTATACCGTTTTCCCACTTGGCACGGTTTCTGCTTCCTAAACGTGGAGGTAAAAAATGGTCGATATGGTCAGTTATTTAAATGCCGGTTTAACGACGTCATCGGGCAAAAACGATACGAAGGCATCAAAAGAAATGAGTAAAGATGCTTTTATGCAGCTTTTGGTAACCCAGATGACACACCAGAACCCCCTTGAACCCATGGACAACAACGAATTTATCGGTCAATTGGCCCAGTTCTCCGCTTTGGAACTTCAGCAGAATATCGCATCGGCAATCGAATTAATGGCCTTGACCCAGCAAGCCTCTACCAATAGTCAGATGGTCGATTTAATCGGGAAACGGGTCATTGTTCCCGGCAGTGGTTTTTCACTGGATGGGAAAGGTGAGAAACCCGTTACGTTGCGTTTTGAAATGACGGATAAAGAGACTCCCACCGCCTTAGTGGTGAAAAACAGCAAGGGCGAAACGGTTCGAAATATCGATTTGGCTAACTTAAAGGCCGGGGTGAATGAAGTTCAATTCGACGGCAAAGACAGTAACGGTAACCTGTTGGAAGCGGGTCAATATTCGTACCAGCTCGTAGATGCCCAGGGTAAAGCGCTCACCAAAACAACCACGTATTCCAATTACCTGGTGGAATCAGTCGCTTTCGAAGGCACTGAAATTCTTTTGAAGTCCGGCGGAGTCACCGTCAACCTGGACGAAATTCGAGAAGTACTTAAAGGTTAGGAGGAACAAGATGAATTCCGCATTTTACTCCGGATTATCAGGCTTAGCAGCCTATTCAAGTGCATTAAATATCGTCGGTAATAACCTCTCCAATATAAATACCACCGGTTTCAAAACCTCCGTAGTCAGTTTTGAAGACCTCGTAACACGTACTTTCGGCGGTGTGGCCGCCAATGGCGCCGGCAACCCGATGCAAGTCGGTCTCGGTACTCTTCCCAATTCCATTTCCAGTGTATTCAGCCAGGGTTCGATCCAGACTACCGCGGATTCCACCAATGCCGCCATCGAAGGAAACGGTTTCTTCGTGGTCGGCGATACGGCGGAAGACCGGTATTATACCCGTGCCGGGAATTTTTTCTTCAATGAAGCCGGGTACCTCGTTAACCCCGGTGGAAAGTATGTCCTGGGATACACGGAAAAGGACGCCAATAATAATATTGTCGCATCCGGTCCCCTTTCCCAGATTTTCTTGCCTTCCAATACCGTCTCCGATCCCGAAGCCACCACATATATGGAGATATTTGCCAATTTGAATGTGCGGGATGCAGCAGGGACTACTTACAGTGCATCTACTACCATTTACGATTCCAAAGGAGCCCCCCATACTGCGACGATTACTTTTACTCATACTGGAGGAGTTCCAGATACTTGGGCTTATCAAGTATCCTTTCCTGCGGCTGATATTACCGGTCTTACAGGTGGTGGAAATGGTACTGGAGGTGGCACAATCACCTTTGATGGTACTGGTACATTGGCAACTATAGATGGTAATGCTACACCACCTCCGCCTGGCACAGCAACCGCTGTTTCTCTAAATATTACGGGATTCACAAATGGTGCGAATGCTCAACCAATTAGTTGGCGATTGGTGGATGATAATGACACTCCCATCATTACGGGTTACCCCATTCCCTCCAGCACCAGCGCCACCAATGTGGACGGGTTTCCCCCGGGGAATTTGACCTCCGTCATCATCGACGATGAAGGGATCCTGCAAGGCGTTTTTTCCAACGGCCAGGTGGAAGAGTTGGCGCAATTGGCCATCTCCCAATTCAACAACCCGAAAGGGCTGCTGCGTATGGGACGGAATCTCTTCGCTGAAACCAATGCATCCGGCACTCCGTCCATCGGGGCGGCAGGCACCGGCGGCAGGGGTTCGATCGTGGGCAGCTCATTGGAAGCATCCAATGTAGACATGGCCCAGGAATTTACGACGATGCTGGTCTTCGAAAGAGGATACCAGGCCAATTCCAAGATCATCACCGCAGCCGATACGATTTCTCAAACGGCTATCTCCCTGGTGAGATAATGGGCGTGGTTAAGTGAACCACATAAATCGAAGCAAAAAAAAGAATAAAAACTCGATAATCCGGAAGGTTGTCGGGTTGAAAATAAAATTGCCGGCCAATAGACCGGATAGATCATTCAAGGAGGAATAACATGGCAGGACAAAGCTTTTCTGTTCTCAACAATTTATCATCCATCGATGCACAGCGTAACCTTTACTTTTCCAATATCGGGTTAAACAAAACCCTGGGACGCTTGTCATCGGGTAAACGAATCGTAGACGCCGGCGACGATGCGGCAGGTTTAGCAATAGCCAGCGGGCTTCGCGCGGATTATACGGCATTGAGCCAGGCTGTAAGAAATGCCAACGACGGCGTGGCCATCGTGCAGATTGCCGACGGCGCTTTGAGCAAATTGAGCGATATGTTGACCCGCGCCGTAACACTGGCGGAACAATCCGCCTCCGATACCGTAGGCGTCAATGAAAAAGCCACCCTGAACATTGAATACAGGGCAATCATGGATGAAATCAACCGTGTGGTTTCCGTAGCCAATTTCAAGGGCGAAACCCTCTTCAGTATCGCCAACCCCTACCAAAAGAGTATTTATGTCGGGGATACCCAGGTAGCTTCTTACATCACCATCTCTATCGGGGGCCCCAATGGCGCAGGTACGACCGCTTTAGGTCTCTCTTCGGGATATGGCGCTGCTGCGAGCTTTTCCAGTATTTCCACTCGCCTCGGTGGAGTAACTGTTTTAACTTTACTCCGAGATGCCATCGCTTCTGTCTCCAGGTGGAGAGGCGTCCTGGGTGCCCAACAAAACAGGCTGGTAAACTCCGTGGCTATTATCCAGGTTCAATCCCAGAACCTGCAGGCCGCAGAGTCCGTGATCATGGATGCCAATATGGCGGAAGAAGTGGTTAATATGACCAAGTTCCAGATCTTGCTCCAATCCGGTATGTCTTCGTTGGCTCAATCCAATGCCAGTGCCCAGCTCGTTCTCCAATTGTTCAGGTAATGATTATTAACGTGTATAGTAAAACCCATAGATTTTTAATCGATAAATAAATGACCGCTATGAGTGACAGTTACGATCATGATTATAAAGCAGCATCGTGCATCGATGGCGACAGGATAAACTTAGTCCCGCCATCCGATATAAATACGCTCACAGTATACAGCTCACCGCACCACGCGTTGGGGAATGCAGCGGCTGACCAATAAGGAAGCCGCAGGATGGCACAGCGTGCCATAATAAACCCCCACCGTGTGGGGCTGTGGGCGTGTCACTCGAAAGGGAGAGAAAGAAAACGCAGCGGCTGACCATTAAGGAAGCCGCAGGATGGCACAGCGTGCCATAATAAACCCCCACCGTGCGGGGCTAGTTGATGGTAAACGACGCGTCGCTCATGTCCGATGTGGAAGTCAAATTTTCTTCCACTTTGATTTTAAATCCCGTACCCGGTGGAACACTGCCCCCGATATATGTTCCTACAGTCCAGGTGTAATACTTCTTCGAGGGGTCGATATTATCCCCAATCACCCCGATCAAAACACCATTTTGCCATAACGTGAGTTTCTGCGTATGGATCACATTGGCGGAAGACCAGGAAATGTTTTTCGTGCCGTTTAAACCCAGTTGCTCATCCCCGTTGGGAGATTGAACCGTGATGGTGGAAGGCCGGTAAATGGTAAAGGGCGAATCGCTGAAGTCATAGATAACTCCCCCGTCTTCCTCTTCGATTTTGACCCGGTAATCCAACCCCGCTGGGGCTGAGCCTCCGACATAATTCCCTACGGTCCACAGGTAAGAGCCGCTGGAGGGAGTAAGACCTGAAGCGATGACCCCCATTTGACTATCCCCCCGCCACAAGGTCAACTTTAAATCCCCGGGTATACCCGAAGCGGTCCACGTAATGGCGCGGTTTTCACCGCCGTTCCACACGTCATCCCCGTTGGGAGAGGTAATGGCGATCGAGGGATCCACGATGGTAAAAGGGTCATCGCTGAAATCGAAATAAGGCGTTTTTTCCACCCGGATTTTAATTTTATACCCTGTACCCGGTGGAACTGTTCGCCCGTTAAAGGTTTCTCCCACTTTCCACGCATAAGAGCCATCACCGGGATTAAGCCGGGTAGCCAGCGTATCGATGTTGACCCCGTCTTTCCACAGGCTGATGAACAGCGGTGTCGTCACACCCTGGGCCGACCATATAATATTGTATGTTTTTCCCAAAAGCCACTCTTGCCCGCCATTGGGAGTTACCACTGTAACCGATGGGTTGGTGATGGAGAACGTATCGTTGCTCGTATCCACATACTCCCCGTCCATCGTTTCCACTTTGATCTCGTAATCGTTCCCCGGACCAGCCGTCAAGCTCCCGTATTTTCCAACCGCCCAGGAATAAGAAGGCAGGAGAAGGCAGGAATAAGAGCTTGACTTTCTAAAAAAATTAGCTATAATTATGTTATGTTAATGTTAAAAATTTTCAGTCATAGAAGTTTGAGTTTTCAGTTGAAAAAAAATTTTCAAAGGAGATAAACATGGTTAAGACCCTCTTAAAAATTACCATGCTATCAATAATGGTTCTTGGGATCGTTATTTCATTTGCAAACTTCTTTTCCAGTTCAATCAATGCAGTAGACGGACAAATTGTAAAAGAAGAAAAAAGCGTTGACATCGGTGATCCGAGCGATCCTAATTACATTATTTATTGCGATGGCCCTGGTCAGGGGTGCTATACTGTAGTACCTGTGAAGTAGTGCAAGAAAAGAAAATCCACGGACCTTTAAAAGTACGTGGATTTTCTACTCTTAAAAAAGGAGCAAAATGATGCGATGGGGAATATTATTATCGATTATGATCCTGTTTTGCTGCCAAACCCCGGTAACAGCAGGTCTAAAAATTGAAAATAAGGGGAAGGTAATGCTTTCCGACGATGTTCTTTTAGCAAACACGTCAAGTTACTGTATTACTGAAGATAATAAAATTATTGTCACCGATTCGAAAATAAATGATGTTAAAATTTACAACATCGATGGGCATTGGTTGAAATCATTTGGTAGGAGAGGTTTTGGTCCAAACGAATTCGGGTTAATCGTTTCGTGCGATTATTCGGCCCGGCGGCTGGTTATTTCCGATGCAGTTCAAAAAAAAATATTTGTTTACGATCGAAAAGGCGAAATGGATTTTGAGCGTACAAAAGATATCCGTTTACCTTCTATCGGAACATGCATCCAATTATATGACAATACAGTTTATCTAGCCAATGAATCGGTTTCGCCGGAGGGAAAGTTCTTTGGATTTAGTGCTGTTCAATTGAATAATGATAAGCAAATTATCTACATTCTCCCGGCTTTCGTTAAATATGGATTAAAATCGGATGATGAATATAAGAAAGAATTTTTAGAAAAAAGAGAATTTGCCTTAATAGGTGCAGTAGCGCGCTTCGATATTGCCGACAACTTTGCATATTATTTTTGGGAAGGCGACCTGAGGATTTTAAAAATCGACCTAAAAACAAAAACCTATATTTCATTCGGAGAAAAAACAGCCAACTATTCCAAACCGAAGGTTACTCAGAAAATGATCGATATTTTTTCATCGGGTGACATGAAGCGCTATTCAATGGAAAAAAGTAAAATGTCTTATGTTCGCGGTATATTCGTTGCTTCGAAATATGCCATTGTAATATATTCGGCAGAAAAAAAGAATGATGATGAAGATACACCGTATATCGCGCAATTTTATACCCTGAAAGGTCAATTCGTGGAAGAACATCGCCTTCCTGGGAAATGTTCATCCCAATTCTGTTTCGATAAAAAATCCAATATGCTCTATACAACTATCTATACGGAAGACGAAAACCTTGACTCCCGTATTGCAGTTCAGAAATTTAAAATTTACGAATAATGAGTTAATAAGTAGAAAATGAATAAATACATTATCGGGACCCTTTTAGTAATCATTTTGGCGCTGTCAAGCTATATTTATAAAGATCGAAATTTGAAAAAAAATCAGTCTCTTTCACCCTCTTTGAGAATCGAATTTTCTTCGGAGGACAAAAATCCACGGATGTACCTTTTTGTCTTTTTTTCAAAAAAAAATTGCAGGGATTGCCTTGAAATCATTGATGTATTGAATGAATTGCCTTCTTCTTATTTTGTTGTTAGAGGGATAGTTCCCGATTCCGAACTAAAAAAAATAAACGAAATCCGCTGGGTAACCGGGGCTGCTTTCCCAATAGATGGGCAAAGCAAATTTAAAAATTTTAAACCGGTGTATACTCCTTCAATTGTAGGGGCTTCGAGGAAGGGCGAAGTATTTTTTGTTTTAGCAGGTGTTCCAGGAGAAAAAGAATACCTTTCGAAATTTTTGGATTCAATTTACAACAAATTATACAATTACCTTTTGAGCAATTAAATATCCTTTTAACTTCCATTTGAGTAAAAAATCAGAAATCATCCCATTTGAAATATGTCAGTATCGATAGTATTTGGGAGATGGCAATTAAAGTCAGCCTGGGAAAATTGAAGATTAATTTTCCTTTTAGTGAAATCTTTCATCAAATCGAAGAGAATGGTTTTGAACTGTTAATGGTTCAATTTTCCCACACCGAAATATTGAGTTGTTTGGAATTTCATCACAGGGACCCGTTTGATCGCATGCTTATTGCCCAGGCGATATCGGAAGGAATGGTAATAATAAGCAATGATGAAATGTTTCGGAAGTACGGAGTAAAGATTTCCAGGCAATTTGCCCATGCTTGCCAATAGGTCATTATGCAAAGAAGCATGGACTGTATGGACAATATGGACTTTATGGACAAAATATTCGCTCGAAATATGGGTGCGAAACCACATCGTATCGTGCTCTCTGTGCCCTCAGTGGGCCCCGTGAGAGATTTCTTTCCCGCGAGGGTTTTGGTTTTACGGCTGCTTTGCAGCCGACTGTTTTCCGTTGACTGTTTTCCAGTTATATGGCTCAATTTACCAGGGATTGTATTTCTTCCTTAGAGATGCCGGTGTATTTGATTACTCTCTCGATAGGGTTATTATCCAGCAACATTTGCCTGGCCAT
>Ga0105104_10003067_pt1 | contig 12039 bp, 14 predicted proteins | sample PPLLaktember2015_3_FD_87034 | JGI IMG/M metagenome (GOLD analysis project Ga0105104, IMG submission 87034) | Freshwater sediment microbial communities from Prairie Pothole Lake near Jamestown, North Dakota, USA - PPLs Lake P7 Core (6) Depth... | ecosystem: Environmental > Aquatic > Freshwater >...
CCAACGCCGAGGGGATGACGGTCAAGGATGCATTCACTCCAGTTGCTCTCGAAAGACAATTCAGGCAAGGTTGGCGTACCTTTGCCAGGGACTGCCGCGGCCTGGCGCGACTGCGCGAGCGCGCGGCGCAAGAGGAAATTCACGGCAAAGGAGGCGAGCCTCTGCACTGTCCCAGCAGGATGGCAACCCGGGTTAATGTAAGCTGACCATGATTGAACAGGGCAGGCTGGCCAGCCTGTCCTGTTTTCATTTGAGTTAATGTTAATACATATCATAACAACTTATTAAGTGTTATGGAAAGTTATTTTAGCGTCCATCATTTTGATCCAGGGTGTTCAGATTCCCGGAGATTCAAATGCTATCTTTTTGTAAGAAATCTGTTTCACTTGTCTTCATAAATTTCATTGAACTGCCTGGCGCGCTACTTCTTTAATACAAAATCATACATGTAACCTTTTAATGAGGAGTGGTTATGACAAACAACACATGACGCGTGCATAAGCAGTTTGTAAAATTTGATAATCAATTGAATCGGTTTGATGTTTGAACCAAGCCATCATCACGCCTGGTTCAAAGATAGTGTACGAGAGAGATCATGAGTCCAAGTCAGGGAAGGGAGTTCCAATGAGCCGCGATGCATACATCGCTTGTATTTGCCTGGGCATGATTATGCTCAGTCTGGCGTTGACCGCTTGTGGCGGACCGGAGGTCACTATGACTCCGGAAATGCTTCCCCCTCTCGAGGGTCCGGCTGCAGAGATCGATCGGCTCCTGAATTCTCTTACCAGCGATGGATCATTTACAGGCGCGGTGCTCGTCGCTCAAAATGGTGAAGTCCTGCTCAGCCGGGGATATGGCCTGGCGGATCGGGAGAGAAATTTCCCGAACACCTCACAAACAAAGTATCGGATCGGCTCGATCACCAAGCAGTTTACAGCCATGGCGATCCTCATATTACAGGATCAGGGCAAACTCAAAGTCCAGGATCGCGTCTGCCTCTATGTTCCGGAATGTCCGGTGTCATGGCAAGAGATCACGATCCACCATCTCCTGATCCATACTTCCGGGATTCCCGATTGGACAGATTTTCCCGAGTATACGACGATCCGAGCCACACCCACCGTCCCCTTGCAGACGATCGGGCTCTTCAAGGACAAGCCGCTGGTCTTTTCGACCGGCGAGACGTGGAGCTACAGCAATTCAGGCTATGACGTACTGGGGTACATTATCGAACAGACTTCCGGCCAATCCTATGAGACATTTTTACGGCAGAACATCTTCGAGCCATTGCAGATGACAAACACGGGTTACGAGCACAATCAGAGCGGTTTGGCAAAGGGATACACTGGACGGCATGGTGAATGGGTTCAGGCTGACTATATTGATATGTCCGGTCCCTATGCTGCCAGCGGGCTGTATTCGACGGTCGAGGATCTCTATCTCTGGGACCAGGCTCTTTACACGGAGCGATTGGTGTCGCAGGAGTTGCTGAACCTAATGTTCACTCCGCATGTGCGAATGCCGAACAGTCAGTATGATTATGGGTACGGTTGGGCTCTTGGAGATCGGAACGGTCATTTCACTGCGGGCCATGCAGGCTGGATAGAAGGCTTTACAACCAAAATCAGGCGATATCTCGAACTCGAGGACAGGGCAACCATCATTGTTCTCAGCAACCGGGATACCACGGACGTGGAAACGATCGTTGATCAAGTTGCCCAGGTACTATTCCCGGAATAGTACAGGCAGCTCAATACGGTGCGTACCAGAGGCGGCAACTCTGTAGGATAATTGATTGTGCCTGCCGCCGCTCACAGAGGCCACTCGAAGAACGCTGAGAATACTCATTGAATCAATTCGAAAGGTGTCTATGACAATCACTGTACGCATGCTTATTATCAATCTTGCTTTGGTGTTCTATTCGATCGGTGTGTGGAGCGAACGATTCTCAGGCAGACTCAAAACCTGGCATCTGATCTTCTTCTGGCTCGGCATTATTTGCGACACCTGGGGCACCGGGTTGATGTTCGAAATGGCTGGTGGGCTGACTTATGATGTTCATGGCTTGACCGGCCTGCTGGCAATCATTCTGATGTTCATTCACGCCGTGTGGGCGACGGTGGTATTGCTTAAGAAGGATGAGAAGCTGATCGTGAGTTTCCACAGGTTCAGTGTAGCGGTCTGGCTGATCTGGCTCATTCCCTATTTCAGTCCAATGCTTCTCAGGTTGTTTTAGGCTTTTGCCATAAAACATTACCGTCAATTTTAAAATGTTTGTCTTATCCTCAGCCTTAACCGATCAGATTCTGACATATCTCGGTTGTGTGAGAAGGCCGCCTTCTGTTCGCTATCTCAATCAACTTATTCAATCATATATTCGTCATGTCCCCTGGGAAAGTGTGTCACGTATTATCAAACGACATACCACCGCTGAGACAACCAAATGTCCACGCTGGCCGGAAGAATTCTGGGCGGAAGCATTATCTTCGGGAATGGGTGGGACTTGTTTTGAAAACAACCTGGCGTTTTTTACTCTGCTTACCACCCTGGGTTTTCCTGGATACCTGACCATCAATGATATGCGCCCCCAGCGGGCTTGTCATACAGCCATGCTCATTTCCTGGCAGAAGCAAAAGTATCTGGTTGATGCAGCTATACCGTTGTATTGTGCGCTGCCTGTCCACAGGGGCAAAATAACAAAACGCGCAACCCTGTTTCACCATTACACGATCCGGCCATCTCTGGAAGGCGTTTTTGAAATAGAACGTTCCCATCACCCCAAGCGGAATATCTATACATTACTCGACGATCCGATCGCACTTGATGAATACAAGGCTGCGGTAGAAAGAGATTACGAAGCCACAGGGTATTTCCTGGATCGCCTGATCATTGTAAAGGTGATCGGAGATCGATTGTGGCGTTTTAGCAGCCTGGAAAAACCATACAAACTCGAAGGGTTTGACAAAACGGGCAAACAGGAAAAGCCGCTCGAGCCGGAAGACCTGCCCTACTTACTCGCAGAACATTTTGGCATGTCTCAAGCTAAAATCGCGGCGGCACTGTCCTATTTGAAATAAATTCATTAAGTTCCATAAATGAGCAGCGCCGTATCTGCTTGAAATCATCTGAAAAAAGGTGTATGATGAAAAAGTCCATATAGTATAGACAGGTTTAATAGTAGTTAACAAAGCCAGAAAGTATCCTGTCTTTAAGTTGTTGAAGCACGAAATTGGGGAATTCGCCATACCAACGTTGAAAAGCCGAAGAATAGTCTTCTATCTTCGGCTTTATCCTTTTACAGAAAGGAGAGGTTGTGTAGGCAAAAAATTCAGATAAGCAGCTAAATCGTCAATAAAACTAACTAGCTTTCTATATTTGAGGAGAATAAAGAAAGGAGCAAACATGTACTACTTACATGCAGTTCGGAGTTTGGGGTTGATGCTTGTAATAATGTTAGTGTTGGCGACCGTGATACCAGCTTCAGCTTTCAACCCTGATACTGAGGTAACCGTCGGCAGCAACGACCTGGTGTTCTCACAAAATAAGCAGAATGAGCCTGGCCTCGCCGTTGATCCGAACAATCCAATGATTCTGGCGGCCGGAGCGAATGATAATATCGATCTGGAAGCCTGCAATGCTGGCGATCCGACAACATGCCCCTTCACAGCTGGTGTTGGATTGTCCGGCATTCAGTTCTCACTGGATGGCGGGACTACCTGGATTCAACCAACGTACACAGGCTGGACTGCACGCCACTGTCTCGGACCCGCCCCATGCGTACCGGCCGTCGGTCCGATCGGCACATTGCCATGGTACTACGAGGAGGGCTTATCTTCTAATGGCGACCCAGTGCTGGCCTTCGGCCCGCAGCCTGGTACCGACGGGACGTTCTCGTGGGCCAACGGCTCGCGGCTGTACTACTCAAATATTGCATTCAACTTCAGTGCCAATCGCGACGAGCAGAACTTCAAGGGTGCCGCGGCAATCGCCGTTTCGCGGACCGATGATGTCGCAGCAGCGGCGGCAAACGACAAGGACGCCTGGATGCCGCCGGTGATCGTCACAAAGCAGAACTCGGCGCTCTTCTCGGATAAGGAGATGATCTGGGCCGATAATGCCGAGTCCAGCCCGTTCTTCGGCAATGTTTACGTCTGCAACGTGGCGTTCCGTGGCAGTGGTGGTGCCGAGCCGGTTGTATTCGCTCGCTCGACCGATGGCGGCGACACATGGAAGACCCGGCAACTCAGTCAAGCCGCTAATACTGGCGGTGGCGCAGGCCGGTCTGGTGGCCGCCAGGGCTGCACCGTTCGCACCGACAGTGAGGGCGTGGTCTACGTCTTCTGGAATGGCAGTTTGAAAAACCAGGATGTACAGTATCTAACCCGCTCGTTTGATGGCGGGCAGAAATTTGAAAAACCGCAACCAGTGGCAACAATCACTGAGTGTGGGGCGTTTGATCCGGTGCAGGGTCGCTTTACTTTTGATGGTGTGGCTGGTGCAAGAACGAATAGCTTCCCGAGTGTCGATATCGCCAACGGCGCACCGACAGGTGCGGATGCAACAGATCGGATTGTGATGACTTGGTGTGATGCTGGCAGTGGATTGAATAGCGAGCAAGCCCTGGTGCAGTACTCCGATGATAAAGGTGAAAGCTGGTCCACACCAGTCAATGGCGCGGAAGCGGCTGACCGACCTGACTTCCCAGCGATCGCGATCTCACCCGATGGCGGAGATGTCTACCTGGTATACGATGCCTTCCTTGACCCGTGGCGCACCAACACGAGCGACCCACGGCGCTTCCAGGGTGTTGTTCGTCATGCGAATGCTGATCTAACCGGTTGGACTACACTGCATCGCGGAGTTATTGGCGACGCGCGCGGCTCCAGTGCAAACAGCCTGGCTACTGAATTTCTTGGCGATTACAACTATGCTATTGCCACCCGTGACTATGGTGCAGCGGTCTGGAACGATGCACGCAATGCAGCGGTCTGTCCAGCGATTAATGCCTACCGGCAATCACTGGTGGACGGCAGCCCAATCGCGCGGCCGGCCCCACAGCAGGATTGCCCCGCGACCTTCGGCAATACGGACATCTTCGGTGGCTCATATGCTGATCCAACTCCATAAGTGAGCTCACCAATCCTGTCCATATAAATATAAGCATAGGCTTGTCTTCAGGCTGGCAATTTTGCCAGCCTGTTTTTTATGCTTAGCGTCTTTGAGGCTATTGTAAAGAATAAGATGAATACAGCTACCTTGTAACTTTCTTATATCCTTGTCACCATGAGTTTATCTGATTGACCAATCCCGTTTCAATTCAATAGCGAATCCACCGTTTATGTGGCCGACTCGTGATTCATCAAGTATGAGGCAATGCAGGTACCATCTTGTGGTTGCGATGGATCAGATTCGATGAGATCCTCGTTCGTGGCTGCGAATTTGTAGCATAGAGCAGGCTCGATGGCTTGTCTCACTTTTATGACAAATAACCGTTTTCAAGAATGGAAGACCACGTGATGCCCGCGCATTTCGTCCCCTTCATAGTCAAATTTTGCGGAAAAGCATTTTCCTTCCCGTATCCACGGCATAAAGATATGGTCACTTTCCCAAAGGTTGAGACTGAGAATCTTTTCATCTAGAATCCATTCCAGCCTACCCTCAGGAGAATCAATCAATTCGCCAGTAAAGTTATTTGTGGTAAACACGAAGACATACCAATCATTGCCTTTGAATTTCGGGAACATGAGCAAGCCGTGCAATTTCGGGTTGCGAATGGATAACCCCGATTCCTCAAATACTTCCCGAACTACGCATTCCTCCGGTGTTTCCCCCGCTTCGAACTTTCCACCCAAACCATTCCACTTCCCTTCGTGAATATCATTAAGTTTCTTGTTGCGATATACCATGAGGGTATAACCATCGCGTTTGATGTAGCAGAGTGTGGCAAGGATCATCATATTCTCAAATCTCTGCGCACTGAGCTCAGGGCGAGGCTGGCGGGAATATCTCCTCCAGGCCGTGCCAGATATCATTGCGCCAGGCGGTGTAATTGTGCGAAGCGGAAAATTCCCTATAGCTCACATCGTACTGTTTCTCCCTCAATAGAGCAACCATGCGGCGGTTATCTTCCAGCAACTCATCCTCCAGCGTACCCACATCCATCCAGATCTTGATCTCGCGCGCATGTCCGTAGCGAACGAGGTCCACAACTGCGAGATCACGATCATCAAGCGCGAATACAGCGGATTGACACAATACCTTTCCGAAGATGTCAGGCATTCGCAAACCTGTATACATGGCCATCAACCCGCCGGCTGAGGCACCCAGCACCCCATACGCGCCCGGGTGTTCCGCGACGTCGAGAAGCCTGATATGTTCATGCGCCAGCGGCAGGATCTCGCGCTCCAGCCAGGTGATCGTCGCGTCGGAGCACAGGTATTCCACGTTGCGCCGGCTTTTGCCATTTTGCAGGAAGGCGATCGCGATCGGGCGGATTCGTCCATCGGCGATCAGATTATCCAGGATGGTGGTCAGCTTGGCGCGGTTGAGGTACTCATATCCGTCATAGACGACCAGCAACGGGACAGCTTCGCTGACGGACGACTTGTATAAATAGACATCGCGCTCACTGTCGTCCTGTAAAAAGTCGGCGCTTACATGGTGACGCGTCAGCGTGCTGGCGCGCACGTCCGCACGGCGCATCGAGAATGGAGAGGGCATGGTCTCCGGCATGTAGAAGAAGTTGTTGCGACTCCCCAGACCATTGTTGACCGTACGTTCGTTCAATGGGTCGAGAAGTTTTTCCCGCGAGGCAGGATCATAAAAAGCGTATTCAACGTAGGCATCGCGCGGAACGGTCAGGGAACAGTACCAGAGCGTCTTATCGGAAGCAGGCTGGAGCGTAGGTGAGACGCGTTTGAACGGCTTGGGCTTCTCCTCCCATCCGGTCAGATCACAGATCAAATGCGGCGCGGAATCGCCCTCCCAGAGGAAGATCACGCGGTTCCCCTGAACCACGGGGTTCCCGGATTCCAGCGCGCGGCGAATGGTCGAATCGGGGAGTGTCATTTGCTGAAGGTGCCCATTAATTCAGCCTGTGCGAGGATATGTCCCTCCATTTGCTTGAGGACTTGGTCCCTGGTGGCGCCCGGCAAAAGATCAATGGTCCTGTCAAGCGCATAGAGCTTGAAGTAATAGCGATGTGTGCCGCTGGGCGGGCAGGGACCGCCATAGCCCGCATTGCCCCACGAGTTATTGCCGACATAGATCGCGTTGGGATCCACATTTTTCCCGGTGATCGGCAGATCTTCCGGCAGGTCTCGCGTGTCCGCCGGGATGTTGAACAGGACCCAATGCACCCAGGTGCCCATCGGGGCATCGGGATCGTCCATGATGAGCGCAAAGGACTGGGTGCCCGCGGGCGGCTCGTTCCACGCCAGAGCGGGCGAAATATCTTTTCCGGTGCAGGCATATTTGGCCGGGATGGATTGTCCGTTTGTGAACGCGTCGCTGGTCAGTTCAAGGGACATGGTCGCCTCCGTTTCAGAGATTTCGGATATCGCAGTGGGTTCGGGAATTATAGTGGGTGCGGATGTTGCGGGAGATGTGCACGACGCCATCAGGATGGATATCAGGAGTAGATAGTAAAGGACGATACGCTTCATACCAGGTCCTCTCTCTGCACTCCGTCGAATTGCATAATAAAGTCTTTGCCGTAAGCAAGGGATGGGGTCTGGAAACCTGTTTTGGTTGTGCCGTGTAGAATGCGCTGCAGGATCTCAACCGTGGTCAGCGCAGTACAAGTATATCCCTCCGGTGTGATTAATTTCGAGACCGCCCGGCCCCCATTTTGGTCAGTGGCTTCGCCGATGAAAATGGCAAAGGCACTCTTTCTGCTTGCCTCTTTGGGTCCCGGTGGAGAAAACAAGTTGATCAACAATTTCAGGATGTTTTTCACAGGCCGGTTATACATCAACGGTCCGAGCACTCGCATGGATTTCAAAAAGCGAATGGTCGTTTTGGGAAAAGCAAAATATGTTTCGATATTCGGAATGTCTGTACTGTAGTAGGCTGTACTGACGTCGCCCCAGCCGACGCTGACAGCCGGGACCGGACCCCGCCCGAAATCCTGCTCGCGGACGTTCCAGGCGGGCGGGACCTGGACCAGCTTTCCATCCCGCCGGATCATGCCCTGCCTGTGCATGTTCTCGATCGCCGATTTTGCCGTGCCTCGCGAGACGCCCGCGCCGACCCCGCGCAGGAAGAGGCGAAAGTGGGTGGCGGAGGGCAACCTCTGCTTGAGATGCGCCGCGAGACAATCGGAGGGGACGACGTCGTAGCCGGCGCCGGGCAGGAGCATAATGCCCGCTTCCTTTGCCCGGCTGTCCATCGCCGCCAGCGCTTCGAACCCCGGGATCTCGCCGCTGATATCCACGTAATGACGTTTCGTGCGCAGGCAGGCTTCTGCCATCTGACGGAACGTATGCACGAAGGGACCCGCGCAATGCAGAACGGCATCCACTTCATGTAAAGCAGCGTCTACTTTTTCGGTCTCGGCCAGGGAAAAGAGGCGGTATTCGAGGTTGTGTTTTTGGGCTTGGACGCGCAGCTTCTTCTCATTTCGCCCAGCCAGAATGGGGCGCAATCCATCCTGCAACGCCCCGTCAACGATGAGTTGACCGGTATAGCCGTAGGAACCGTAAAGCAGGAAATTGCTCATGAAAAACCTTTGAACCACGGAGACACTGAGAAAACGAAAATAAACGACTCCGCGACTCCGTGTCTCAGTGGTTAGTTATAGTCTCTTTACAAAATGTACCAGGCGCTCTGCTTCTTCATATCCCAGTTTTAGATGTGCCGCGATGCTGGTTTCGTTTTCCAGCCAGGTATCGGAAGCCATTTCGACGCAGCCTCTTTCACGTGCCCATTGCTCTGCAGCGTGCACGAGTTCTCTACCAAGTTTTTGTCCGCGCAGATGTTCATCCACGTACCATGATTCGATGTAACCGACCGGGGATGTCTCGCAGCCCTCGCCATAGTCGCGGAGTCCCGTCTCGATATAGCCGACCCTCTTTCCATCCGTATCTGAAGTGATGAAGACGGCGTAGTCCGGGTCTGCCAGCCGGTCATCCAGGTCGTAGTCCAGATATTCAATGGGCGCCTCGGGCCACAGTCCCTGGCGCATTCGCAGCCAATCTGGTTTATCTTCGTGCGTTGCGCGTCGAATCGTGAAGCTCATAATCCTCCATCAATCAAAGACCCTAAAGATTTTGGTGATCCTTAGGGTCTTATTGTAAACTACTCTTCTGCCTCTTCGCCGCCTCGTTTGGACAGGCGGTGATCGAGCATGAGCACGGCGGTGCCGCGCTCTTCAATTAACCTGAGTTTGGCAACCAGCTCGGCGGCGTTCTTTTCCTCCTCCACCTGCTCGGTGATGAACCACTGCAGCATTACCTGTGAGGGATAATCCTTTTCCTTCAGCGCCAGCTCATATAGCGCATGGATGGAGGCTGTCACCTTCGCCTCATGTTCTGCCACTTGTTCGGCAACCTCAAGATTTGATTTCCACTCCGTGGCGGGTGCGTCGATGGCTTTGAGCTGGACACGTCCGCCGGCATCCAGGATGAACTCATAGAACTTCATGGCGTGTTCGCGTTCCTCGTCGGCCTGGAGATGCATCCAGTGGGCAAAGCCCATCAGGTTCTTATCCTCGAAGTACGCAGCCATCGAGAGATAAAGGTACGAAGAGAAGAATTCCTTGTTGATCTGTTCGTTCATGGCATCTTGCATTGCTTTTCCGATCATGCGAGCCTCCTAAAATTGATTATATTCTTTTGGTTAAGCGCAGGAAAAGATAAACAGCGCCTATTGCAAAAACGATCCATACGAAAACGATGAGCACCGCTCCGACGTTGCCTACGCTTCGATCCACGTCGCGAGCTGCCGCCGTTGCCCGGGCCTCCGCCAGCACCCCGGCGGGGATCAAGCGCACTGCCAGCCAGATCCCTCCCGGCGTGATGATCAGGTCATCCAAATAGCCAAGGACAGGAATGAAGTCAGGGATGAGATCGATGGGGCTGAACGTATGCGCCACGACGAAAAAGATCAATGCCTTTGCATACCAGGGCGTGCGCGGATCGCGTGCCGCGATGTAGATTGCGCAGGCTTCTCTTTTGAGGGCGCGTGCACGGGCTTTGAGTTGGTCAAGCATATCAGTTTACTTCATTCGCCGAACACAAAAAGTCCCTTCAGCGACTCGTGCTGGAGGTTGTGGCGAATGGCATCCGCAAAGACGGGAGCGACCGAAAGTATTTTTAACTTCGGGTGTCTTTTCTCAGGCGGTATGTAGACGGTGTCCGTCGTGACGATCTCACTGATCTGGGGGATGTCGGCCAGCCGTTCCAGACCACCGCGGGTGAAGACGCCATGCGTGCAGACGATCAGCATCTCCTCGATGCCTTCTTCGACCAGCATACGGCTTAACTCGTGAATGGACCCACCGGTGGAAATTTCGTCATCATAGATCAAAGCGCGTTTATGACCGCGCACCTGACTCCCGACCAGTCCACGGATCACCACTTCCGTGTCTGAAATGCGCTCCTTATTCCCGGCCGCGATCGGGAGCCCCAGACCCTGTGCAAAACGGGAGGCGGACTTTGCCTGGCCCATATCCGGTGTGACCAGGATGGCGCCGGTTAAGTCGCGGGTCTCGAGATATTCCTTGAAAACGAGCCAGCTGCTCAAGGGATCGGTGGGCAGACTGAAAAAACCATGGACTTGCGGGGAATGGAAGACCATGCTCATCACATGCGTCGCTCCGGCCGTCTTCAGCAAGTCTGCCACCAGGCGGGCGGTAATCGAGATGCGCGGCGCATCCTTTTTATCGGAGCGGGCAAACGAGTAATAGGGGATGATCGCATGGATTTCAGAAGCTGCTGCGCCGCGGGCAATATCCAGCATCATCAACAATTCCATCAAATGATCGTTGACAGGTTGTGAAAGCGATTGCACGATATAGACACGCCGGTAACGCACGGTGGCACCCAGTTGAATGTAAAGGTTGTCATTACTAAAGCGGCTGACGTGTGTCCCATCCAATGGCACGCCCAGTTCGTTGGCAATATTTGCCGCGAGGGCCGGGTTCGAACTTCCACTAAAAAAACGGACCTCATCTGCTGGAATTGGAGCTCTGGCCATATCACCTCACTCGAAATTCTTTTGATAGCACTATCCCATCTTACACTGAGTTGATGGGAATGGAAAGAAGCCTAAATTTGTGCTTTTCGTACTTCCCACGAGGTGGAATGATCCGAAGAACTGACGAGACGCGCTCCCAGCCTCTCGAGCAGACGTTTTGACGCCGGGTTTTCCACCTCAGTGGCGGTGATGACCTTGCAGAAGGGATGCGTGAACGCCCAATCGATCAATGCCTGAACGGCTTCGCGCATGTACCCTTTGCCCTGATAGGCGGGGTCGATGCCGTAGCCGATCTCGGTCGAACCGTTTTCATCCGGGAAGCCTTTGAAGCCGAGCATCCCGGCGCCGACGTTCTCCTCGTTGATAACAATCAACCAGTACGTCAACCAGGGATGTCGGGAAACATCTGCCTGCTGCATCTTCGTGATCTTCATCCCAACTGCACGCCTGACAGGGTCGGTGATCAGTGGTCTCATCATGGTAATGTTCAGCGATCTTTCGAGAGCCTCAATATCCTGCAATACCCATTCCAACTGGTGCAGTTCCAGAGGCATGAGTTGTAACCGCGACGTCAAGATGGAATTGCTCATTTGAAATCCTCCAATCAGGCAAGGAAGAGAACTGCCACACCCGCGATGACAAGCACCGTCCCGAGGATCGCCTGCCAGCCGATCTTTTCCTTGAATACGAAATAGCTGATCGGCAAAATGATCACGGGCGGCAGCGCCATGAGTATGGCTGTCTCACCTGTTTTTGAACTCTAAAAATTGTGCCAATAAAATGTGTGACGACGGCGATATTTTCAGCCACTATTTTCCCTAGTATTGGATAAACGCGAGATTC
>Ga0105104_10003068_pt1 | contig 12037 bp, 14 predicted proteins | sample PPLLaktember2015_3_FD_87034 | JGI IMG/M metagenome (GOLD analysis project Ga0105104, IMG submission 87034) | Freshwater sediment microbial communities from Prairie Pothole Lake near Jamestown, North Dakota, USA - PPLs Lake P7 Core (6) Depth... | ecosystem: Environmental > Aquatic > Freshwater >...
ATAGAAGCTGGTGCAGATGTAAATGCTAAAAATAAAAATAAAGAAACAGCTTTAATGTGGGCTTCTGTAAATGGTTATAAAGAAGTAGTTAAATTATTGATAGAAGCTGGAGCAGATGTAAATACTAAAGATAATTGGAAAAGTACAGCATTAACGTACGCTTCTAAAAAACGTTATAAAGATATAGTTTATTTATTAAAAAGATATGGATCTAAGGAATAAAAGATGAGAGCTAAGTTAATTAAAGAATTTATTAATGAAGAAAAACAACAAAATATTTTAACAGATGGTCAAAATTATGCTGTTAAATATATGTTTTCTTTAGGTTTAAATTTAATTAGTAATAGTAATCAAATAGTTAAAGGTAATTTAATATTTGAAGATAAATATAAAATAAAATGGGGAATATTTTCTACAGGTTATTTACGAAAATTATTACCTAATAATTTTAAAGCACAAACAAATTCTTGGCATGCAATTCCTAAGTGGCAAGTTATTTATAGAGAATTAGATCCTCAATATATTAATAAAGTTAATATAGAAGATGAAGAATATAAAGAATTAGCTGAGATATTAGGAAGAAAAATTTTAGAATATCATAAAAAATTAGAAAAGAAAATAAACTAATTTTTTATTTTAAGAAAGAGGAGATGTTAAAAATATATTTCCTGACCAATTTACTTGAGTTGGATTACTAACAAATGTTGGATATTGAACTTTCATTGCTATAATATCGCCTTGATTTACGGATATATCTAAATCAAAATTTTGAAAAAACCTAACTGTGCTTGAATCACTTACAGTTGCTACATGATAATCTGTAGTACGTTTATATCTTATATAAGTTGATATATCTTCTGCTGATCCAGGAGAACCTGCTGATGTATTCATTATAATAGAACATCCATTAATATGACCTGTTTTAGGAATTATAACTGCTCTTAATAATTCATTTGTTACAGGATCTTGCGGAGTTGAACAAAAATAAATAGTTTGATTATCTGGTGGGCTTGCTTGGCTAGCCTGTATAAATATAGTATAACCATATGACATTAAAGATACTATAGATGCATCCAAATTATCAATCTGTAATGATAATGAAGATATATCTGTATTTAATTCATCAATAGTAGGACCTAAATTTGAAACATCATATATTAAAGAAGATAAATCAACATTTAAATTTAATAAATTATATTGTAATGAAGGTATATCTTTTGTTAATGTAGATACATCTATTTCAGAAAAATTATCATTTACTTGATTTATTAAATTGTTTATAGATTCTATTCCAACTGGAGGATTAGGATGAATATAACTTAAAATTATATCTTTCATTTTACATATTTATATTATTATATATTTATATAAATATATTTTATAAAATTTATAACTAAACAATAAAAACTTTTTTATTGTTGTTTCATATTACATTAAATCAATAAAAAAATAATAATATGTCAGTCAAAACGATTGAATTTAATGTAAAAGAAAATAAACAACTAATAAATTTTTTAAAAAAATTTCCAGCTGTTGATAATTCTGTTCTTTTAGAAATAAATGGAAAAAAACAATTATTTGTTGCAAATACTTATGATAGTGAACGAACATTTGTTAAAAGAGTTATAAATAATTTTTCTGATACAAATATTACAATTAAAAATAAATTTGAAGATACAATTAAAGTTGGTATTTATAATATACCCAGGTTAATTAAAATATTAGAACAGTTTAATAAAGAATTTGAATTTATTATTAAATATGATGAAATTATAAATAAGAATAATGAAAAAGAATATGCTGCATTATCTATTCTTATAAAAAATAAAGAACTTAAATTTAATAATGAATGTAGTTCCTTAAATGTTTTTAATTATATACCGGAAGAAACATGGAATAATGTTATATGCAACATAGATTCAAATATGGAATTTGAATTGTCAAAAGAAAATATGGATAAAGTAAGTTCTCTTTGTAATCTTGACAAAGATTACAAATTTTTAGAATTTAAATGTAAAAATTCTAATATTTATGTAAAGGGAAAATTATTTGAATATTTATTATCTACATGTAAATCATCTGATCATTTATTAGAATTTTATAAAGATCAATTTAATAAAATAGATATTGAAAATTATACAGTTAAAATGGGATCTGATAGATTATTATTAATTTCTAGAGATAGCGATACTACAGTTGTTATGTCAAAAGTAGAAAAAAATGAAGATTACGAAGAAACAAATGAAGATCCATTTAACTAATTAATAATTAATATTTTAACTTTTTAAAAGCTCTGTAATAAGAGCTTTTAATATTTAACATAATTTATATGAATAAAAAATATCTACCTGCATTAGGAAATATTAAAAGTGTTATTATTGAGGAATTAACTGACATGGTTGTTAATATAAATGGGATTCCTATGAATAAAATAATAGAACTAAGTGATATTACAGGATCAAGTGTTTATAATAGAAATTGTAGATCTTTCGTTGAAATAATATTATTTAATGATAATGGAGATGATTTAGATGATTATACAGATGAAGATATAAAATTATATTTAGAACATAAAAGGCTTAAGCATATTGATATGTGGTATAATGAAGAATTTAGAGTAATAAAATTATTAGAGTATGATAAAGATGATATAACTGAATTAAATGAATATTATACTGATGAAGAAATAAAATTATATTTAAAACTTAAGTATTTTGAAGAAACAAAGGAAGAAACAAATTTAAATAATACAAGTAAAAATGATATAAAAATTAGAAAAAATATAATAGAACAAAATAAACATTCTTTTTTAAATAGATTTTATGAAAAAATTCCAACAAGTTATTTAGAATCTGTAATAAAAGTATTAAATTCATATGATATTAATGTAATTAAAGAATATTATAATTGTATAAGTACTACATTTAATGATAAATTATTAGATAAAGAAACAATTATAAAATATTTATATATACAATTAAATAAATATCATCCATTAATTTTTTCTAAACAAAAGAATTTATTAAAAGATTTGCATCTTATTGATAATAAGGGCATAGGTAGATTAGAAATTTTAATGTCTTTTTTAATAGATACTTTAATAATTAATGGCGGCACATTATCATATGACGCTAGTATTTCTTTTTCATATGAAGATCAAAATAATTATTTTAATATTGAAATAAAGGCTCCTGATTCACCCCGTGATCCTTTTAGATTGGGGCTTAAGGGAAAATTACCCGCATATTCTTTTTATCGGCAGATAAACGATATTGTATCAGATTCAATTAAAATATTAAATCAATTCGGATTAGATGAAATAAAAATAATATTTAAAAATAATTCTCAGCTATATGAATGTTTTAAAAAGATAACTAGTGATGAATTTAATATAGCTTTAAAAGATGGTGAATTATCAAGTAAGTTTGATAAAATATTTAAACCATATTGTGGATTTTTAGCAGAATTTATAAATAATTTTGAACATCTTGAAATTTATGAAAACAGATTAAAAAATACATTACATACAAAGCAATTAAAAAATAAAGAAAATATAAGAGAAATATTATCGATATTTAAAAATTATTCTTTTATACAAACACCTAATAATATACATAAAATAATAAATGATGAATTGCAAAATAAAGTTTATAAAAATATAGATTTTATGATAATATCAAGGGACGATAAAATTAGAATATTAGATAAAACAGATTTATCTTTTTCTATTATTACACAGGGTGGCTGTAAAGGTATTGAAACAGAAATATTAAATGAAATGGAAAAATCATCTAGTAATAAAAAGAGAGAAACATTTGGATATAAGTTTTTAGTTGAAAATTCATGGAATGATTTTTTAAAAAAAAGTTATTTATTTCCTGAAAAACATAATACATTCACAAGCAATTACATTGAAAATTTAAGTTTATTAAAGGTTTGTTAATGATGACAATGTACTGGTGTAAAATATAATTTAAAAAATTTAAATATATAATAAAAAATACGTTAAAAACTAAAATAAGTATTGGATTTTGGCAAGAAAAAAAAACTTATCAAAAGATGACCTTGAAGATGTCAGCATTTATGAGGAAATCAATCAAAGAAAATTTAGTACATATGATCCAAACAAAATAAGAATTAATGATATTTCAATAGAGCTAAAATGTTTACAAAAAAAGCAAAAAGATTTAAGAAGAGCTATTGAAGAAAAAGATGTAGTTATTGCAAACGGGGCTCCAGGAACCGGTAAAACTTACATGAGTTTAGCAACTGCATTACACATTCTAAAAACAGAGCCAAAATATAAAAAAATTATATTAATAAAATCTTTACAAATAATAAAAGGAGAAGAAATAGGATATTTACCAGGAACTTTATGGGAAAAACTTGAGCCTTATATGTATTCTTTTATTGGAAATTTAGATAAAATTGTTGGCTCATCTAAAATTACAAAAGCTTTATTAAATCAAGGAATTATTGAAATATATCCTATAGCATATATTCGTGGAGTAACACTTGATAATTGTATGTTACCTGGAACTACTATATTAATATCTGATAATGAAGAAATAAAAATAGAAAAATTATATGATTTATTTTTTAAAAATATAGATAATGATAAAAAAATATTTGTTAAATCTTATAATTTTAAAGAAAATGTTATAGAAGATAAAGAATTAAATGCAATATCTAAAAATCCTATATTAGATAATGAAGATGTTTATGAAATAAAATTAACTGACGGTAGATTAATAAAATTAACTGGTTATCATAAATTATATGTTAAAAATAAAGGATATATTGAAGTAGGAGATTTAATAGAAAATGATATTTTATTAAATTATAATAATTTTATAAATGAAATTAAAATTCAATCTATAAGAAAAATGGATCCGTCTGAATATGATGGATTATATAAATATTCTATTAACGTAAAAGATAATCATAATTATTTTTTAAATAATGGTGTATTAAGTAAAAATTGTATAGTTATAGTTGATGAATCCCAGAATATAGATATGCATACGTTTAAGACAATTATTACTCGTATAGGCAATAATTGTAAAATGATATTTTTAGGAGATTCTGAACAAATTGATAGAAAATTTAAAAATGAATCATGTCTTTCTAAAGTATCAGAATTATTTAAAAATTTTGAATATGCAGCATCTGTTACTTTTACTAAAGAAGAAAGTGTTAGAAATCCTATAATTCCAAAATTATTAGAATTATTACAAACAGTGAACTAAAATTTTTAGTTCCCTGTTAAAATTTTAAAAAATTTAACAAATACTTCTTTATTTCGTGTAAATGTATTACATTAGCATCATTATTAATATATAAAAACAACACGCAAAATGAATGATTTATTTAAAACAGCAAAAGATAATTTGTTAAAGAAGAAAAATGAAAAAAATGAAGTATTAGAAATTCCTTCTTTAAAAAAGAAAATTGAACGAATTAATAAAATTAATTCTGATTTAATTAATTTAGAAGCTGATAAAGCAATGCTTTATTCAGAAGTTAAAAATGAAGTTATCAAACAAATGATAACTCTTTATAATAAAAATAAAAAATTCCCAGGAACTTTAAAGATCATAGCTGATAATATGAGTTTTCAATTTATAACAGCTGATAATTATAAAAAGATTGATAAAGATACCTTTAAAAAACTTTCTAAAAAATACAGCAAAAAATTAGTTGTTGAAGAAACTAAATATTTTTTTAATAATGATATTCTTATGAAATATATGAATATCATTAATAAATTAATAATGGAAAATAATAAAATTGATGAAGAAGATAAAAAGAAACTAGTTGAAAAAGAAATATTATATTCTGTTAAAAAAGGATCAATTAACGAATTATTTAATTTTGTTAAAAATGATGTTACAGATATAATTAATGATATTCAACCAAGTTTTCAAATAAAATCAATTAAAAAAGAATAATAAAATTTTCTAAGGGCTTAAAAGCCCTATTATTTATTTTTTAGATTCAAAATAAAGGCTTTAAAAGCCTTTATTTTTTAAATTATCATTTTTTTAAATTATATTAGCAAATAAAAATATGAAGGAAAATAAAAAATCTTATTTTAATAAACTTAATAAGATACATGTAAATAATATTTTTAATGAAATGAATGAACCCATTAAAATAAAAAACATAATAATAAATTTTGAAACCTTTCAAAATGAAATAAATAATAGTGAAATTTCTAATTTTATACAAAATCTTTATAAATAAAATATGGCAAAATATAATCGTTATAAATATATTTACCCTCCTAAACCGGAAATTATTATGCCTTATACTGGGCTTAATCAATTTGAAAAATATCAAGATTTTATGGTCCAGCCAAAATTAAATGGAACTGGTATGCTTTTATTTACAAATGGCAAGATTCTTATAACGATGAATAAACATAAAGAATCATTATCTCATTCAATGAATATTGATGAATTAATTAAATTACATAAAAAAAGAGGTTGGATGATATTATATGGAGTATATATGAACAAAAATAATGAAAATAATCAATTATTTAATAAATTTGTTATATTCGATATTTTAGTTTATAGAGGAATCCATTTATTAAAAACTTCTTTTAGTGAAAGATATAATCTATTAAAAACTATTTACCCTTTAAATAAAATTAATGAATATTTATATTACATATCTGAAAATTGTTTATTAGTAAACTCATTTACATCTAATTTTTTAAATGTTTATAATGATATACCTAAAAATAAAATATACGACGGCTTAATATTAAAAAATATAAATGGTAATTTAGAAGATGGAATATCAGAAAAAAATAATACAAACACCCAATTAAAATGTATATTTTCTAAAAATATTTAATAAACTTCTATACTAATATTTTTATTTATCAATATTTTTTATTATATTAGCATTATAAAATTCAACACATATGAGTAACATAGTTAAAAAAAATAAAGAAGAATTAGAAAAAATAAATCAGTTATTAAGTAAATATGAAATTAAAATAGCTGAAGGTGATATATTTTTTAATACTGATGGAACTCATACATATGCACCCTTAATTAAAATAAGGGAAATAAGTATATCTAAATATGATGAACAACAAATTGTAGTTCATTTTAATTGTTCAGAAAATTGGGAAGGCACTGAATGGAGATCATATGGAAGTGATAATATTGATATATTTATTAATAGATATGGCTCAAAAAAATTAGTTAAGCCATTAAATGAATATTTAAATGAAGCAGATAAAATTTTATCTGGAGAAAAATCTATTGATGAATATAAAGATAATACAAATATAAGCGCTGAAAATGCATTAGTTCATGCAAGTAGTAAAGAATATTTACAAATATTACAATCCGGCTTAAAAGAAAAAGAAAATTATATTAATTTGATTCATGAAAGTATAAAGTTTCAAATAGAAAAGAAAAGACAACAACTTGAAGCAGTTCGTGAACAGTTAAGTGGTGTTTTATCTGAATTTAGAAAAAAAGTATCTAAATTAGAAGAAGTTATTTGGATGATTGAATTATATTTAGGAATAAATGAAAAAATAATACAAATAAAAGAAGGCCCTAAAGCTAATGCAGATACAGTTATTTATTTTAGACAAGAAACTTTATTTATGGATGAAGAAGTTGGAGATCCTGAAGATTCTGGAATAGATTTTCAACGAATTGAACAATTTGATGAATGGATTTCAAAAAATATTAATAGAATTTTACCAGAAGAAAAATCTGTTGTTGTTTTTAGAGTAAGAAGAGATGATAAAAAATATTCAGATAATCCATTTATTAATCGTATGTTAAATAGAGAAAATAAAGAAACATATGTACTTATTAAAAATGGAGAATGCTTATACAGAATATGGGGTGATATAAAAATGGGAGAAAGATTATTTCCTCAAAAAGCAGAATTTTTATTAATACAAGAAAAAATAATTAAAAATGTTGAAGAAGGCAATGAACGATATGTTAAACAATTAAAAGAAGATTTAGATAATAAATCCATAATATATCAAAGACAACTTATAATGCTTCAAGGCTTATTTGATAGAACTGAAGTATTTTCTCCATATGGTGAAAGAATTAAATTAATTTCTGCTGATATTCATGATTCAGGTAGAGTTAAATTTATTTATGATGGAGAAATCAAATTACCAGATAATAAAATACCTTATTGGGATTGGCATAAGAATATTAATGAAAATTTACAAGAAGGTGATAGAATAATTATAGGAGGATCTTATGAAAATGTCGATATAAAAGATAGATTAGATGATCGTTATTCAAGTGAATATAGAGAAATAAAAGCTCCTAATAATGGATTATATACAGTTGAACTTTATAAAAGACAAAGAAAAGATGCTATTTATATTGACAACCCCGATTATAATAAAAATATAAATGAAAATTATAATAATAGAAAACAAATTCTTAAAAAAGATTCATTAGGCCAAATTGAATATAGAGAATGGGTAGAAGAATTTTTATGTATACGTTATAACCCTAAAGATACTGTTTATAATTTATGGGATCGTTGGTCTGATGCGCATGATAGAAAAAATAGATTAAGTTTTAAAATCTATCCTAATGATAAATTTTTAATTAATTTTGATAAAGTAAATAATGACGATATAGAATTTTATCTAAATAGCAGAGTAAATAGACGTCATTATCTTAAAATGATGCCATTACTTTACAAAATAAAGCAATTAAAAATTGAAGAAAAAGAAGCAGAAAAAGATTTCATTATAATGATTAAAGGTGAATTAATTAAATCATATAAAGGTGATCATGAATCTATAATTATAAAAGGTATAAACTGGTGGAAATTAAAAAATAAATGGAAAAGATCACTTAAATCTGATGATGCAAAAGCATATAGAATGATTATAAACTGGATAAAAAAGAATATATGATACTATCATTTGAAACCCCAGAAAAAATAAGAACTACTGAAGAACATAATAAATTATATACTTCTGATAGTGGTATTAATGGAACATATGTATCTAATATGTCTGATGAAGATTCAAAAAAATTTAAAGCAAAACATATTAAAGGAGATCATGAAAGAATTGAAATTCGCGTTCAAATAGGAGGAGTTAATTGTAATATTTTTGTCTATAAAGATATTTATACACCAGCTTATCAAAAATATTCAACATATGAAAAATATTTAATACGGCTAAATGAATTAAAAAATTCACATAAACATATAAAATTTTCTATGAATGGTAAAATGGATATTACATTTGATGATTGGAATAAAATTAATCAAGCTATTGAAGAAGCACAAAAAATATTAAATAATGAATGATATTAATGATAATATTAATGATGATATAATTGTTATTTGTAATTTAAAAAAAATAAAATCTGAAGAATTTATTATATTAGAACAAATTTGTTTATATCATCTTTCTAAAAATAAATTTAAAATATTTAAAAATTACCATAATACTTTAATTGGAAAAAACTAATTTAAAATTAAATAATATGTTAAAAGGATTATCACTTAAACAATATTTTAAAATTGTTGAATTTGTTCAAAATTGTCATGCTTTTGGAATGTATTTAACTGAAGAAGAATTAAAAAAATTAAATAAAAAATATCCTAATAAAATATCTAATTTTAAATTATCTATAAAATATATAGATAATTGTTATGATACAAGAGATAAAACAATATGGTCAATTACATTTAGAATAGGTAGCCGAGGTATTAAGTTTTCAACAAATCATTTTGCCGGAACTAATATTCCAACCGATTGGAAATATGATAATTTATTTGATTTATGCATGGATTATCTAAATGGTAAATTTGAACCATCTGATGATTTTGCTTATATAATGAAATAATATTTAAATATATTTATTTTATTTAAACTTTTATTTATTTATGCTATATAATAAATAAAAACATGGGATTTGAATTAACTAAAATAGATCCAATTAATTGTTCTATTGAAGAATTAGAAAAAGAAATAGAACGATTAAAAAAAATAAAAGATGAATACTACGGAATTGAACAATCAATAAAAGTATTTATTAATTCAATTTACGGTGCATGCGCTTCACCTTTTTTTGTTGGATATAATATAAATGTTGCCGAAGCTGTAACGTTACAAGGCCAAGACTTAATAAAACATGCCAACTCTATAATTGATGACTACTTTTTAAATAAATGGCACTTAGATAAAGAATTACACAAACAATTAGGATTATCTTACGTAAATAAAATCAATGAAAGTACCGTTATAGTATATAATGATACTGATTCAACTTATATAACGTTTGAGCCTCTTATTAAGTCATGTGATGCTCCTAAAGAGCGTAAAGATATTATAGATTTTATTCTTAAAATAAAAAAATTAAGATTAGGTGATTATTTAAAAGAAAAATTTAATTTATATGCTATAGAAAGAAATACGGAAAATATGCAGGATCTTGAACTTGAAAAGATATCTTCTTCTGCATTAATGATAGCTAAAAAGAAATATATTTTAGATTTAGCTTGGAAAGATCCAGGTATTTATTTTGATCCTCAGCAAAAAATAACTCCAACAGGAGTTGAAATAGTACAGGGATCAACACCTAAATTTGCTCGTAAAGTATTAAAAGAAATGCTTAATGTTATATTTAAAAATGGCAAAAATTTAGGTTATAGTGAAATAATAAAAATGTTAAGAAATTATAAAAAGGAATTTTTATTACAAGATCCTGATAATTTATCTAAAACTGTATCAATAGGAGATTATGAAAAATATGTCATTGAAGATAAAAATAATGTTGTATTAGCAGATAAGTGCCCTATTAATGTAAGAGCTGCTGCAATTTATAATAATTTAGTATTAAATAATAAATGGAAAAGTAAATATAATCTTATAAAAACTGGAGATAAAATAAAACATTATTATTGTAAAGGTGAAACAGAAGTTTTTGGATTTTTGCCTGGAGATTATCCATATGAGTTTGCCCCTGCAGTAGATTATGATGTTCAGTTTGATAAAATAATTATTGAACCATTTAATAGGTTTATTGAACCATTAGGTTTTAATCAGATTTCAAGTAATTTAGTATATAGTAAATCGTTATTTTAATTATAAATTAATGGATTTATTTAAACCAAAACCAGATAATGATATAATAAATGATATTTGTAAAAAATATAATATTATTAATAAAAATGATTCTGAATATATTTTAAATATTTATAAATTAGTTTATATAGTTAACTGTGATGAAAATCATATTAAAAGATATTATTTATCAAATAAATATCTTAATCAAAATAATTTAATTAGTGATAATATAACTAGAATGAGTCTTGAAATGTGTAGTGACGATATTTTTATTGATAAAGAAATTAAAAAATGGGGTTTAATTTATAAAGAAATTAAAAAGTATATATTTAAAAATATAAATAATGAAAAAATACATAAAGCATGTAAATTTTTTTATGATGATAATTTTGATTTAAATGAAATTATTTTATTTAATAAAAACAATATAGATGTTATAATTGAAAAATATTTACATATTATATCTTATGTTATAAGAGAATATTGCGAAATATTTATAATAATGAACGAGGAATTAAATATTTTTAAATTATCTAAAATAACACCTAATATAATTATAGATAATTCATTAAAAAATTCTATTATTTTAGGGATAAAACCTATTAATCTTATGAATAATTTTGGATTATTTTTATATAAAAATGAAAATAATTATAAAATTGTAAACACCGAAAAACAATATTGTTTAAATTTACAATATAAATTAGTATAAAAAAAATTAAAAAATATGAAATTTTCTTTAAGACGAATCATAATAAATATTTTACCATTATTTATTATAAAATTTTTAGCACCTTACATAAGTACACTTGATAATATTGGTGACAATATTTAATATCGTTTATATGATGCAAAAAAACCGCAAAAAGGAGCTGGATTATTAATACGTAAAAATGATTAATTTAAATAATATATCAGCTGAATTAAAAAAAGATCTTCAAT
>Ga0105104_10003069_pt1 | contig 12037 bp, 10 predicted proteins | sample PPLLaktember2015_3_FD_87034 | JGI IMG/M metagenome (GOLD analysis project Ga0105104, IMG submission 87034) | Freshwater sediment microbial communities from Prairie Pothole Lake near Jamestown, North Dakota, USA - PPLs Lake P7 Core (6) Depth... | ecosystem: Environmental > Aquatic > Freshwater >...
CCAGCGCTATCTGAGCCTCGCATTCCAGCAAAACGGCAGCACCCTCAGCCTCGAAGCGCCGGCGAACGCAACTCTCGCACCGCCTGGCTATTACATGCTCTTCGTGCTCAACGCGGCCGGCGTGCCGTCGGTCGCACACGGGGTCCGTCTGCCATCACCGGCGGAGGACACAACGCCGCCCACGCCGCCCGGCGCCCTTGCTGCCGCCGGAGGCGTCCAGCATGTTGTCCTGAGCTGGAGCCCGTCGAGCGGCGACTTGGGCGTTCTTCACTACAACGTGCACCGTGCGACCGTAGCTGGCTTCACGCCGTCGAGCGCCAATCGGATTGCCCAGCCGACCGCCACTCAGTATACGGATACCGGGCTCGCCCCCGGGACGTACTACTACCTGGTGACCGCCGAAGACGCAGCCGGCAACGTGAGCGCGCCTTCGAATGAGGCGGTGGGCACCGCGGCTCCCGACAGTTTGCACCCCACTATTGCCATTACTGTGCCCGCCAATGGCGAGGCAGTGTCCGGCACGATTACTATCACTGCTACGGCCACGGACGACCAAGGTGTGGCGGCGTCCAGTTCCGGGCCGACGGCGCGGACCTCAGGGTTGAGGATACGACACCCCCCTATACCGTTTCGTGGGACACGCGAAGCCTCCCGAACGGCACCCACATCCTGACTGCGGTGGCCCGTGACGTTGCGGGGAACCAGACCACCTCAAGCCCCATTACGGTCACCGTGTCCAATACAACCCCGCCGCCAGCAACAGGGCTGGTGGCGGCATATGCGTTCAGCGAGGGGAACGGCACCACCACCAGCGACCACTCGGGCAAGGGCAATACAGGGACATTGGCTGGTGCGACGTGGACCATCGCCGGCCAGGCCGGCACGGCCTTATCCTTCGACGGCGTCAATGACCGTATCAACGTCAATGATGCAGCCTCACTCGATCTAACCAGCGGAATGACGCTGGAGGCCTGGGTATACCCAACAGCCCTCAGCGGCTGGCGCACCGTCGTCCTGAAGGAAATAGTGGGCGGACTCGTCTACGCCCTTTATGCGCACGACAACGCGCCATGGCCTGCCGCCTACGTGCGTGTCGGCGGCGAGGACGTAGGGGTGACAGGCGTCTCGCCCCTCCCCCTGAACGCCTGGACTCACCTCGCGACGACCTACGACGGCGCCACCCTGCGGCTCTATGTCAACGGCATGGAGGTCGGAAGCCAGGCAGGCGGCGGTAGCATCCAGGTCTCGACTGGCCGCCTTCGGATTGGCGGCAATGCAGTATGGGGAGAATGGTTTGCGGGCCGGATCGACGAGGTCCGGATCTACAACCGGGCGCTGAGTCCAGCGGAGATTCAGGCCACCATGGCCGCCCCGGTGCCGTAGCTCCCTAGAGTGATGTGCCCTTGATCATACGGGTCTCTTCCGCTAGCCTCTCTGGCCTGGCTAGCGATGCGATTGATTGACGGGAGAACATCCTCCACGCCTACGCGCGCCGGCTTGGCTCGCCGCGTGTGATCGCCGACATGTTTGGCGTCCGCCTGTCCTGCGTTGAAACGCTGCTGCCCTGCCACCGCCCCACTGGCGAGATGGCAGCCAAGCCGCACGCCGGAGGCCAACGACCACGCGTGGGAACGGGCGCCCAAGCCCAGGTCCGTCGGCGGGTACACGACCAACCCGTTGCCAGCTTGGAGGAGTCGTGCCTTCGGGCGGCTGAAATGACCGGTATCCGCGGCAGCGTGCCGACCATGTGCCAAGTGGGGCGGCGCTTGGGATAGCCACGGAAAACACGTCTCTCCATGCGACCGAGCGCGACACTGCGCGGGGCCAGCCGGCACGCCCAAACTGACCCCAGCTCATGACATAGCCTCTGCCACCGACGCCGGTATCAGATGCACCGGAAGCTCGCCTCAGCCATACGGGTCATACGCCGACAATGCTCCACCACAACAGCCAGGTTGGATGGGACGATATCTGGGACCCTGATGTACCGTTCCCAGAAAGCTTCCCTCGCGAAATATCTCACCGGAACCGTGACTATCTGCAATTAGACCGGCAAAACGGGCTCGGTACGCTGGTCTGGCAACTGTACTTCAAAGGCATTGAGGATGAACGCCGTCTGGGCGTAGGAGCCCATCAGGGTCGTCAGTTCTGTCAGGTGTTGGGCCCCAAACTGATCCAGTGCGGCCTGGAAGGTCTTCTGGCTGACCTTGTGGGTCTGGAAAAACTCCATGGCGTAGTTGACCACCGCAGCTTCATCGGCGCTCATAGATGGCAGGGGTCGGCGCTCCCGCAGCGCGTCAATCAACGCATCACTCACCCCAGCTCGGCGGGCGGCCGGCGCATGCGCGTTCCAGACATAGGGGCAATCCATCGCTCGGGCGGTGGTGATTATAGCCAGTTCCTGGATTCTCTTGGGAAAGGTGGTCTCGTACCTCAGGTAACTGGTCAAATGGTTGCGTCGGCGGGCCATCTCCGGGCTGTTGATGGTAATCGACCCTGGGCCGGAGGCGATGACTCCGCCGCTTTCGGCGGTGATCGCGTCGAAAGCCTCGCGAAATTGCTCCGGGACTTCCTCGCGCTTGACTATGGGTACACGTGCCATAACAACCCTCCTTCCAGTGTGGAAACGAGTACTCTTCCCTTCCTGTTGCTAGCAGTTTTAGTCGAATAGCCCATGCGCTCCGGCAGTGGCAGTGGTCCCACCAGCACCATACTACGCATATCCCTAGCCTGTGGCAAGCTTTATCGGTGTCGATCTCAGACTGATGGAGATTGAAGAGTGATAAATCCTGGTGGCCGTGCTACAACCTCTCATGAGAGCGTCAATTGTTGTCGCGATGCGGCCCGGCAGCAATGAAAAAAGGGTTGACGTTCTGGGAGATGTCGCCTAGCATAACGCGGCATAACTTTTCTGACTTCTAGCTGTGCTTCACGCCTCGGACCTCCTGAACGGATGGTCGCCTATTATGTTGTCTTGCTCTCCACACACGCTTACGGCGTGATGCATGTCGATGAGAGCGGCACAGGAGGCTATCAGGTGAGGAGGCTAGGCAATTGTGTCGGGAACAGATGCGCCGGTGGTCAAAGGAGATGAGTCGGTGGCAAAGACGGTCGGGTTGATCGGCTTGGGCTGTGCGAAAAATCGGGTCGATGGTGAGGTCATGCTTGGCCTGCTACAGCAGGCGGGCTATGAGGTGGCAGCCAACCCAGAACAGGCAGACACGATCATCATCCATACCTGCGGCTTCATCGGCGCCGCCAAAGAAGAGTCGATCGACACCATTCTCGAGGCCGCCGAGTGGCGCAAACAGGGCAAACGTCTGGTGGTCACCGGTTGCCTGGTACAACGCTATGCCCAGGATTTGCGCAAAGAAATGCCCGAGATCGATGCCTTCATGGGGACCGCCGACCTGCACCGCATCGTCGAGGTGTGCGACACCGTGACTGCCGCCCCACCCGCGCCCACTCGCGGCCGGACGTCACGCCGTCAGCCGGTGGAGCCGAAGGTCTGGCTGGGTGACCCGCCATACCTCTACGACGCCGATACCCCGCGCGTGCTGTCGACGCCGAGCCATTATGCCTACGTGAAAGTGGCTGAGGGCTGTAGCTACCGTTGTGCCTTCTGCAGTATTCCCTCGATGCGCGGGGATCAGCGCAGCCGACCCATCGAATCGATCGTGCAAGAGGCCCATCACCTGGCGGCGCGCGGCGTCAAGGAACTCATCCTGATCTCCCAAAACACCACGGCCTATGGGCGCGACCTTTACGGCAAGCCGTGCCTACCAGCATTGTTGCGTGCCCTGGCGCAGGTCGAGGGCATTGCGTGGATTCGTTTTCTCTACGCCTATCCGGCGGACGTCCGGGATGATGTCATCGCCGCCATGGCCGAGGAACCCAAGGTCTGCAACTACCTCGAAATGCCCTTGCAGCATTGTGACGCGCGGGTGCTGAAAGCGATGAACCGCGGTGGCAGTCGCGCTGAACTGGAGCAGCTTATCACCAAGCTCCGCCATCGCATCCCAGGGTTGACCTTGCGCACCACGTTCATCGTCGGCTTCCCTGGCGAGACGGCGGCAGAGTTTCGCGAACTCGAGGCGTTTATCGAATGGGCCCACTTTGAGCGTATGGGGGCATTTACCTATTCGCAGGAGGAAGGCACGCCAGCAGGCGTGATGCCAGGCCAGATTGCCACGAGGGTCAAGGAGCAGCGTCGGCACCGTTTGATGGAACGCCAGCGCGACATCTCCTCGGCGTACAACCAAACGCTCATTGGCCAACGCCTGCGGGTGCTGGTCGACGGATTCTCCGACGAGGAACAGATGTGGGAGGGGCGCTACGAAGGGCAGGCCCCGGAGATCGATGGCGTGGTCTACGTGCAGAGTGAACACCTCACGCCGGGAATGTTCGTGCAGGTCGAGGTGACCGAGGCCACGGAGTACGACTTGATCGGCCGTCCAGTCGAAGCGCTAGATGGGCACGCCACATGACGGCTCAGCGACCTCTGGCGCGCGGCATCCTCGTGGCCCTGGAGGGCATTGATGGCACGGGCAAGAGCACCCAGGCGAGGCATCTTGCCGCCATCTTTCGTGAGCAGGGTTATGTGGTGGCCCTTTTGCGCGAGCCGACGGTGAGCCCCTGGGGTCGGCGCATACGCGAAGCGATGACTGCGGGCCATCGAGTATTGACGCCGTCGCAAGAGTTGGATCTGTTCCTGCAGGATCGGCGCTACGACGTGGCAGCGCACATCAGACCGGCGTTAGCCGCTCGCCAGCTGGTGCTGATGGATCGCTATTATTTCTCCACCATCGCCTATCAGGGGGCCTTGGGGATCGATCCCGAACACATTCGCCGTCTGAACGAAGCCTTTGCCCCAGTGCCTGATCTGGTGTTATTGCTCATGGTTCCACCAGCACAGGCGCTCGAACGTATTCGCCAGGCGCGGGGTCAAGCGGACGATGTTTTCGAACGGGCAGATCATCTGAACAAGGTCAATTGCGTCTATCGTACCTTGACGGGGTCTCATGTCCACCCCATCGATGCCGGCCAGCCGATCGAGATCGTGACGGCAGCCATGCGGCAGAAGATTCAGGAAACCCTCAGCACGTGCTCCCTCAGTTCTCCCGCGCAGGGGAGAGAGTAACCTTGCCTCTGCTCATCAAGGGGAGAGGATTAAGGTGAGGCGGTGGTCCTCGCTGAAACGCCGTTCCACAGCTCGGCGTAGGGTACGGAAACAGCCATGCACCAAGAGCTGGACGGATGGGTCATCGCGAATCTCTTTTTGATCCTGTTCGTTGGGGTGGCTGATCATCAAATCATCGCCCCACTGCTGCCGGCCATTGCGGCCTTTCTGGGGGTCAGCGTCAGGGCCACAGGACTGCTGGTCGTGGTCTACTCATTGGCCGCGGCAGGTGCGGCTCTGGTGGTTGGTGTTTGGTCGGACCGCTTGGGCCGCAACGTCTTCCTGACGGGGGCGCTACTGGTGTTCTCCCTGAGCTCGTTGGCCACGGCCTACGCGGTGGACTTGGCGTGGTTGCTGCTATGCCGGATCCTGACGGGCATGGCAGCCGGGGCCCTATCGGCCTGCTCGATCGCATACGCCGGGGATTATTTCGCCTACCGGATTCGCGGACAGGCGCTGGGCTATATCTCCATGGCCAATTGGGCTGCTACGGTCGTGGCGGTCCCCGTGGCGGCCTTCGTGGCTGACCGCCTGGGCTGGCAGAAAAACTTCCTCGGACTGGCCATTGCCGGGTTGGGTGTCAGCGGGTTGAACTTCGTCTGCATGTCGCGGCTCCGCCTCCACCGCGCGGCGGCGGAGCATCCCTCCGCCAGGGAGCTTGACATTGCCCATCCCGCATGGCGGCCCGCTGGCACGGCGCGCAGCTTTCTCTCGCGCTCTGACCTGATCGGCTGTCTGGTCATCGCCTTTTGTGTGTCTGGGGGAATCGTTGGAGCGATTACGTATGCCGGAGCCTGGATGAATGTGCAGTTTCAAGTGACCACGAGGGGCATCGGGCTGGTCTTTCTGGCTGGAGGCCTGTTGGCGCTGGTGGGATCTGCCCTGGGGGGTGCAGCGTCAGACCGGTACGGCAAGAAGTCGGTGGGCATTGCCAGCAGCGTCTTGCTGGCCCTCTCCTTAGGCCTGCTGCCGTTGCTGCCGTGGAGCGGTCTCCTCGTGGGAGTATTCGCCCTCGCCAACTTCGCGGCGGCGTGTCGGCAAGGGCCGGTGACCGCGCTGATGACCGAACTGGCGCCGTTGCGAGGGCGAGGAGCTTTCCTCGCGATGCGCAATGTGGCCTCGCAGATTGGCATTGCCACCACAGCGCTGCTTGGGGGCATCCTGTTCGAACGGTTTGGCTACGGCGGCGTGGGAGTTCTCTGTACGGCGCTGACGCTGGTCGTGGTCCTCCTGCTCAGCACACAGATTGAAGAGCCCCTCGGTGGATCGGGATTCGATCCGAAATAAGGAGATCCTATAGCCGTTCCTCCGGGCGGCGGGCCTTCTGACCTGCGAAGCCTTTTCCGCCGCCGGTGATCCCAACGATTGAAGATTCCGGCCGGGTCGCAGATCGTCCCCATTTAGGGAATATTTATCTGAGACGAGGGGCCGAGATTCTCTGGAAGCGCGGTACGGGACAGGTGGCCTATGACGGGACCGTGGATGTGCAACGGAGGAGTGTATGGCATTTGAGGAACACGTCCTGCGCACATGGGTGCATCGAGTAGTCTCGGGGGAGGCGAACCGTCGTGAGTTCATTCGTGCCATGCTGGGGCTTGGCGTCTCAGGACCCCTCATCGCGGCGATGCTCGCCACGCATACGCCCGCGATGGCTCAGGACACCAGAGTCGTGCACCCAACCTTCACCTCAACCCGTCGGGGGGGTGGGGGGAAGCTGCGACTGCTGTATTGGCAGGCACCCACGATCCTCAACGCCCACTTCGCCACCGCCGCGAAGGACGTCGCGGCTGCGCGCGTCGTCTCTGAACCATTATACTCCATCGATCCCGATGGCAATTTCATCCCGATTCTGGCGGAGGAAATCCCCAGCATCGAGAATGGCAGCCGCTCGCCAGATGGCACCTGGACCATCTGGCGCCTCAAACAGGGGGTGGTCTGGCACGACGGCAAACCCTTCACCGCCGACGATGTGATCTTTACCTGGGAGTATGTCACCGACCAGGCCACAGGCGCCACCAGCCGCGGCCTGTATGAAAATATCCACCGCATCGATAAGCTGAACGATCATACGATCAAGATGGTGTTTACCGACCCCAACCCTCGCTGGTATCTGTCCGGAGGACAGATTCTGCCCAAGCACCTCTTCGCCGCGTACCAAGGACAGAACGCCCGCAATGCGCCGTATAACCTCAAACCAGTCGGCACCGGGCCATACAAGATCGTCGAATTCAAGCCGGGGGACGTGGCGCTCTATGAGATCAATCCGCACTATCACATGCCCAACCGCCCCTTTTTCGATACTGTCGAGCTGAAGGGGGGCGGGGATGCCACCTCGGCCGCCCGGGCTGTGATCCAAACCGGGGAGTTCGATTTCGCCTGGAACACCCAGGTCGATAGGGATGTCCGGGAGCGGCTGGAACAACAGGGGCGTAAGGGCGCGTTTCGTATGTTCTCTGGCACCAGTGTCGAGCACATTGCTCTCAATCGCACGGACCCCTGGACCGAGGTAGAGGGCGAGCGCAGCAGCGTGAAAGTGCCGCATCCCTTTTTCGCCGACCACCAGGTGCGGCAGGCCTATGCGGCAGCTGTCGATCAGCGCACCATCGCCGAGCAACTCTATGGTGCCGCCGGGGCACCCACCAGCAACTTCCTCAATGCGCCCCAACGATTTCAGTCGCCCAATACCCGCTGGGAGTTCGATCTGGCCAAGGCTGCCCGGTTGCTCGAACAGGCCGGCTGGAAGCGTGGGAGCGACGGCATTCGCCTCAAAGACGGCCGCCGCATGAAGGTGCTGTTCCAGACCGCAGCAAACCCTGTCCGCCAGAAGACGCAGGCCATTGTCAAGAGGGCCTTGGAGCAGATCGGCATCGAGGTCGAGCTGAAGGCGGTTCTCTCGAATGTCTACTTCGCCAGCGACCCGGGCAATCCCGATACGTATTCCCATTTTTACGCGGATATGCAGATGGCTGCCAATAGCCTTGGGTTCGATCCCCAGGGGCCTATGCGCTTATTCGTGAGTTGGGAGATCGCGCAAAAGGCCAACAACTGGGCGGGGCGGAACTACGTGCGTTGGGCCAACACTGAGTACGATCGCCTCTGGAAGCAGGCGGAAACCGAACTGGACCCGGTCACGCGCGCCGCGCTCTTCATCCGTATGAACGATCTGTTGATCGAGGATGTGGTGGTCATCCCGGTGGTCTGGCGTCAGGAGGTGTCCGCGGTGAGCCATACATTACGGGGCATGGCGTTAAGCCCCTGGGACTCGATCCTCTGGGATCTGGCGTTTTGGTACCGGGAGGCATAGCCGAACGCCCCCACCATTTAGTCCCCTCTGGGAGAGGGTTAGGGCGAGGCCAGGGGGAATGGGGAGCGGCTCAGGAAAGGAGTGATGCAGATCAGCATGGATGGCCGCGGCCGGGCCTTGGACAACGTGTTTGTCGAGCGGTTGTGACGCACCGTGAAGTATGAGAAGGTGTATGTGCAAGACTAGGGGGTACACCTCAGGGGGATGAATCTGCCGGGAGGTGAACATGAAAAACCTAACTTACGGTTGCATATTTTTCTGTAGCGTCATGGCCGCAGTCGCTGCGTCTTCGCTCTTCGCGCAAAGCACTTCGCCCGGCCTGGCCAAAGAACTCTCGGCTACCTGGGATCGGGCCGCTGGCGACATTATCGATGTCGCCGAAGCGATGCCCGAGGAGCGTTATGATTTCAAGCCAACGCCGGAGGTGCAGACGTTTCACGATCAGTTGGTCCATGTCGCCGGCGTTGTGCAACGCTTCATCGACACCGCGAAAGGAACCAAGAGCGAGGCGGGCCAGCCGCACAAGACCATGCCGAAGGCGGAAGTCGTCGGTCTCTTGAAGCAGACGTTTCAGAATGGACGGGAGATTTTCGCGTCGCTGACCGATGCCCAGATGCTTGAGCCAGTGAAGTTTCCTTTCGGGGACCAGATGGTGACGCGCTACGGGTTTTGGATAGGGCCAATCTACCAGGTTGCCAATCACTATGGACAGCTCATCGTCTATCTCCGGCTGAACGACATAGTCCCCCCTGCCACCGCCCGGCGGGCCAGGTAAGCTCAGATCAGACCCCAATCCCACGGTAGCACTTCGCCACCGTGGCGAGAGACGGACTCGGTCGCATCGAGTCACACCGTGCAGTCCGTTGGATTCTTCTGGAAGCAGTGCACTAGGAGGTGCTTCCAATCCCGCTTCTGGGAGCGAGGATTGAGATGAGAGAGATGCAAGGAATTTTTCAGCGTGGCGGGTGGTCTTTATCTACAGCAAGATGAGCGGCAGTGACTTAGGAGCGAACCCACGAGCGAGGAGGTGGATGCATGCAGAACCAAGGCGGCATGATGCTGGTCGGTATGAGTGCAATCGTATTATTGGTCGGCCTGTCTGGGATGGTGGCCGCATATCCTACTGGCCCGCAACTTTTCGTGACTGACCTGGCTCCTAACTGTGCAACCTGCCATTCGATGTTGAAAGCTGAGTATACCCCGGAGCGCCCCCCAGACTTCTCGACGGGCGAGTTGCCCACTAACAAGCATTACAAAGCCCTCGAATCCGCCGATAAAGGCTACAAGTTGGTCCCTGAGGACAAGCGGAAAGCCATCTTGGAACTGGTGACGTGGGTGGATGCAAACTCCAGCGTATCCCTCAAGGCACCTACCACCGCAAAGCCAGGGCAACCGATCGAGGTGACGGTTGAGACCAAGGGGGGCATGGGGCCTGTAGTGGGCGCTTTTCTGGTGGACCTCCCCTTACGCCTCCAGGCCCGTCCGATCGCATCCGACGGCTGGTATGTGGTGGGGAAGCCCACGGTGATCGGGGCTGATGGCAAAGAGCAAACCTGGTGGCTCGATAAGCGGGCAAACGAGAAGAAAAATTTGAGCTTCGTGCTGGTGCAGGCGAAGGCTGACATCGAGAAGAAGCTTCTCCCCACCACGAAGGTTACCTGGAACTTGCGAGCGCCGATCGATCCAGGCACGTATACGATCACCGCAGCTTTTCTCTACGGCACGGAGGATCCCGATGAGATGAAAACCGGTAAGATGGAGGAGCCTCCGGGTGGTCGCTCGGGACCCTCAGGACGGATTGCCTTCTCTGATCCGGTGACGGTGACGGTGAAGTAGGCTATCATTCCCTCGCCTACCGGGAGAGGGGTAGGGTAAGGGCTACAGGGCATGATCGAGCCGTCTGGTTCCTCTCATCCCGGCCCTGCCTCGGTGGGCGAGGGGGGCAGATGTCTCGCATTGGGTGGGGGCAGGCGTGCGCTGGTTGAAGTGGACGGCAATTCTGCTAGCCTTTGGTTTCGTGAGCTTTGTGGCATCGATCGAAGTGACCGATTACCTCGAAGAGGATAATCGCTTTTGCATCGCCTGTCATCTGCACGAGGACATCTTCAAGAACTTCATGACCGATACCCCTCGATTAGTGACGCTCGCTGGCGCCCATCTCCACAAGGGGGAGGTCAAATGCATCGATTGCCACATCGGGGCGACCCACACCGACAAGCTCATCGTCAAAGCCATGGCCGGATGGGATACCGTCCAGTACTTCATTGGCAATTTCAAAGAGCCCGATCATCTGCGTTTTCCCCTGGGCGACCGCACCTGCCTCAAGTGTCACACGGATGGCGGGCAGTCGAAGACGCGCGCGGGTGCTTTTCACAATGACCCAAACCATCGCAACATGCATTTTGAGTGTGTCGGCTGTCATCAATCACATCCGGTCCGTGACCCCTCAGTGCTGTTTCTAGAGGAGGCGATTGTCCGCCCCGTCTGCCATGAATGCCATAAGGAGGATAGTGGAGAGGAGAGCGGGGAGGGCTAACATGCTGGGAAAAACCGACGCTTGACTTTTCGCAGATGCCTTTGTTAAAGTGGCCGACGGTGGGATGAGCCGAGCCTACCGATGGTGTTGGAAGGTAAGGGTCACATCGTAAGGGGGTGACACGTATGAAACTCGTCGCGACGATTCTCGTGGCCGCCTTCGTAGTGGCGGCCAGTATGTCCTTCGCGTTTGCCGACTGTGCCGGGCATACCAAAGCCCAAATGGTGAAGACCGACGATCCGCAAATCAGCAGCGACCGGGTGGCCACCACCGACGCTGTTCCTGCCGCGCCCGACAAGGTGGTTCAGTCGGTGAAGACCGGCAAAACTATCGAAAAAAAGTAACCTCGGATCATTATTCGCATTCGAGCCATCGAGAAAGCCCAATTGCGACCGCAGTTGGGCTTTCTCGTTAGGGGTAAAGCATGAAGCGACATGGGTGTCGCAGGCTCATGATGTTGCTGGTAACCTCTCTGATCATCGGCTGCAGTTTGGGATGGGCGGAAGAAGGGTTTCACTTGGACATCAAAGAGTGGCGATTAGAGAACGGCCTCCAAGTCCTGATCCTGGAAGATCATGCCGTGCCGCTGGTGACAGTGCAGGTCTGGTACCGCGTCGGCTCGCGCAATGAACGCCCGGGCATTACCGGGATCTCCCACTTCCTCGAGCATATGATGTTCAAAGGCACGCCGAAATATGGTCCAGGGCTCTATACGCAATTGATCCAGCGCTACGGCGGCACCCAGAACGCCTTTACCTCCAACGACATGACCGCCTATTACTCAGTGTTGCCCTCAGCCCGCCTGGAATTGGCCCTAGACCTCGAGGCCGACCGCATGGCACATCTGCTGCTCGAACCAAATGAGATCAAGGCTGAGCGCGAGGTGGTGAAGGAAGAGCGGCGGCTGCGGGAGAATACCCCAACGGGGCCGATGTACGAGGTGTTGGGTGCCTTGGCCTACAAGGCTCACCCCTATCACTGGCCGATCATCGGCTGGATGAGTGATATCGAGGCCATC
>Ga0105104_10003070_pt1 | contig 12031 bp, 10 predicted proteins | sample PPLLaktember2015_3_FD_87034 | JGI IMG/M metagenome (GOLD analysis project Ga0105104, IMG submission 87034) | Freshwater sediment microbial communities from Prairie Pothole Lake near Jamestown, North Dakota, USA - PPLs Lake P7 Core (6) Depth... | ecosystem: Environmental > Aquatic > Freshwater >...
AGAATGACTCTTCGCCGCTCCGACCGCTCCCAAATTCTGGCATACCGCCTGGACAGCCATCACCTCACCCATCGACTGCCCCTCGAAGCATTCCAAACGGCAGCCGGTGCTTGCGCATTGCAGAACACTCCTCCTGGATCTGCGGCTCTTTCATTGCACGCCCGCCTCACCGGACTTACCCCTGAATTCGTCGACCACGCCTTGACCGTCTCAAAAGCCCTGTTACAGGCCTGGAGCCTGCGCGCCTCCCCATTTATTTTTCCTACCTGCGACCACCGGGTGTTTACGTTGGGTCTGCTTCCCGAAAACGAAGAAGCAATCCGCTTCTTCGTTTGGGGGGTAAAGCCCGCTCTGGAAAAATTGAACCTCCGTGCCGGCCTCCTCCTTCAGCTGGGAGCAGATGCTCTCACCGCCATCCTCGACGGTCGTCCTCTCATTAAAGATGAAATTGGCATTGCTCTTGCGGACCATATTGCTCCGCACCTGACCCTTCCGCAGCGTGAATCCTGGGGATCGGTCTCCGGGTATGCGCCCGGCCAGACCCTCGGTGAGTCGGTCATGCGCTTCATCCTCCCTGTCCTGGCTTTGCAGGGACTCTGCTGCCATGCAGAACGGCGCGGAAACCAGGCCTTCATCCGGCGCACCGACCAGTGGCTTACCGGCGTCGAAACCTCCCATTTGCCTGAACGGTTGACAAGTGATCAGGCTCGCGCGGAGCTGGTCCGCCGGTACCTCCACTGTTTTGGCCCCTCTACCCCCCAGCACTTTGGCGAATGGGCAGGGATCGCGCTGCCACAGGCACGGCGGTCCTGGCAGCACATCCAGGATGAGTTGGTGGAGGTCAACGCACCAGTGGGAGTGTCTACATCGACCCACGGACCGGACCGTTGGCAAAGAGCCTGGCTGCACGGCACAGATCTCCCCCGCTTCGAGGCTCCTCCCCAACCGGCCGGGGTGCGGTTCTTACCCCCTCACGATCCCTATGCGCAATTGCGGGATCGAGAAACCTTGATCCCAAACAAATCCATTCACCGCCTGGTCTGGCGCACCGCTGGTAGTCCTGGGGTAATTTTATGGAATGGGGAAGCCGTTGCCAGCTGGTTTGGTAATAAACAGGGGAAACGCCTGGTGCTCACCGTCGTACCATTTGTCTCGCCCCCTGCCTCCTTCTCAGCGGACCTCGAAGCGGAGGCTGATGCCTTGGCTTCCATCAAAGGCTGTACGGAGGCTACAATCAGCTGCGGAACCCATCCTTGATCTGGAAATCCACCATTCTGTAATGATCTCTGCCGAAAATGATCCATCCCAGGCAAAATAAAGAGCTCCACGCTGCGAAAACTTCCTTTTGTGTCGTTGCGAGCCCCCGCCGCGGGCAGGAATTCACCCCGTCTGGCAAGGGATCGATCCCAGAATGTACCCTGTCTGGCCGGGCAGGGGGCATCCGGTCAGAGACCGGCGCAATCTCCACCCTGGCCTGCAGATAGGCGTGGAGATTGCGCCGGTCGTTGACCGGAACGTCGCTGCTAGTCTGAAGGCAAAGGAGTTCGAAAGGACCGCTCCTCGCAAAGACAAGCGCTTTTTGTGGCGCTGCGTGACCCCGCAAGTGGCAGAATGTCCGATCTTCTGCCTGGAGCGGCACCCCGTACGCGATTTTTATGGCCAACGAGGGGTTATGGGCAAGAACCCCTTGGATCCCCCGCATCCCTGTTTATTTTGTTTTTCTCTGTGGTGCGCTCTGCGCCCTCCGTGGGCTCTGTGGTGATTTTTTCTGCGTCTCGGCGGTGTTTTTACCAAAACAGACCCCGCGAACGGCGCGGGGTCTGTTTGGTTTCTACAGGAAGGATCGGATGTTCGCTTAGGCGACTTCGACCACACCGCCTGCGGTTTCCAGCTTGCCCTTTGCATCCTGGGCTACCTGCTTGGAAACGGCGGTCAGCACCTTGGCGCCTGCGGTTTCTGCCATCGTCTTGGCTTCCACCAGGCCCAGGTTGGTCAGCTGGCGGATGACTTTGATGACCTCGATCTTCTTGGGTCCGGGATCTTTCAGGACGACGTCGAACTCGGTCTTCTCTTCGACCGGCTCCGCTGCCGCGGCAGCGGTGGGGGCAGCCGCAGCGGCAACCGGAGCAGCAGCAGAAACACCCCACTTCTCTTCCAATTTCTTTACCAGTTCGGCTGCTTCCAGGACGCTCAGCGTGCTCAGGTCGGCAACCAGTTTTTCTAAATCAGCCATTTTGAATTCTCCTACTTTCAAATAGAGTTCGTTGGTTAATCGGTTGATTCCAATCCGTGGATCCTGCGTAGTACGCGGGAACTTAAGCAGCGGCTGCGGCCGGTGCGGCCGCGGATTCTGCCGCGGGTTCTGCCGCTGCAGGCTGGCTTTCCGAATAAGCCCTCAGCACAGATGCGATCGAGCGCCCAGGCTCGGCCAACGTGCGGACGAGCCGGCTGGCGGGAGCCAGGAGGGTGCCCAATAGTTTTGCCTGGATGACCGGCAGGGGCGGCAAGTCGGCCAGGGCTTTCACCTGGGCAGTGCCGATCGACTGCTTTCCGAGCATGCCGCCTTTCACTTTGAACATCTCGGTATTCTTCACGGCATCGTTCAGCAGTTTTGCCAACGCCGGGGGATCGTTGAAGGCGAACCCTGCCACCGTGGTGCCGTCCATCTGCGTCTCCGGTAGGCTCATGCCCGCCTGAGTCAAAGCCAGATTGAACAAGGTGTTTTTCACCACGTGCATCTCAGCGCCGCTGTCGCGGGCCTTCGCTCGCAGGGCATCAATATCCTTCATCCGCATACCCCTGTACTCGACCAGAAAAACCGCCTGACTGCGGCTCAGCCAGTCTCCGTACTGGGCAACCATCTTGCTTTTTTCTTCCTTTGTAAAGGCCAATGCTGTTTCACCTCCTTCCTGTGTGTAAATGAAAAGTCTTTGCCTGTTCAGCCGGTTGAGCCAGGCAAAGACTTTCCTTCCTCGTAGGAAGTCAGCGACCCAAAATACAGGTCAGCTGTGGGCCAGGTTATCTGGCCCGGAGTCTCCACCTCGGCAGGATATTAAGCCCTTCTGGAAAAATCCGATCGGGCACCGGCTGTCTACGGCGAGTTTCTATTTTTCGTATCTTCTCAATAATTGGGGAAGGTGGTGTTGTGTTTGTGCGGGCGGAGCCCGCACAAACACAACACCACACCCCCTTTAATTGGGAAGATACGATATTTCCTTATTCGGTCGTTTCCATCGACTGGGCCAGGTTGGCATCTACCTTAACCCCGGGTCCCATCGTGGAGGTAACCGTCATTCGCTTGATATACGTCCCTTTTGCAACGGATGGCTTGGCTTTCTTGATCGCATCCATCAGCGCCGACATATTACCATACAATTGGTCAATGTCAAAGGAGACTTTTCCAATCGGTACGTGCAGGTTGGCCGTCTTATCCAGGCGGAACTCGACACGACCGGCCTTCGCCTCGCGGATCACTCGCGGCAGGTCTTCGCCAGGGACAACGGTTCCGGCCTTCGGATTGGGCATCAGGCCGCGCGGGCCAAGCACACGGCCCAGGCGTCCCACTTTCCCCATCATGTCAGGCGTGGCGATGGCGACGTCAAAATCTGTCCAGCCGCCCTGGATTCTGGTGATCATTTCATCGCTGTCGGCGATGCTATCGGCGCCGGCTTCCTGTGCTCGCTGGGCAGCCTCACCCTGAGCAAATACCAGGACCCGTACCGACTTACCCAGGCCGAACGGGAGCACAAGCACGTCACGCACCTGCTGATCCGCCTGCCGGGGATCCAGCCCCATACGCATGTGGATCTCGACGGTGGCATCAAAATTCGCCGTGGATGTATCTTTCACCAGGGATAAAGCTTGTCGTGGCTCGTACATCTGAGCCGGATCAATTTTGGCTGCAGCAGCCAAATATTTCTTTCCGTGTTTCGGCATTTTTACTCCTTGTGGTCCATACGGGCGGGAAACGCCCTCCCACACTTAATCGACGACGGTCAAGCCCATGTTCCGGGCTGTCCCTTCAATTTGGCGCATTGCACCTTCGACATCGATGGCGTTCATGTCCTTCATTTTGGTCTCGGCGATTTCCCGGACCTGGGCTCGAGTGACCTTGCCAACCTTGTTGCGGTTGGGTTGGTCGGAGCCTTTCTCCACGCCGGCAGCCTTGCGCAGCAGGACTGCCGCAGGTGGGGACTTCAGGATAAAGGTGAACGATCCATCCGTGTATACACTGATTTCCGCCGGGATGATGTCGCCTGCTCGGGATGAGGTGCGGGCGTTGTACTCTTTGCAGAACGCCATGATGTTGATCCCGTGCCCGGCTAGTGCGGGGCCGATGGGCGGTGCAGGGTTCGCTTTCCCTGCCTGAATCTGCAAACGGATGGTTGTCTTAAGTTTCTTTGCCACAGTTTTTTCTCCTTCGTGGTAGTAGCGGGCGGTATTTCTGGGTACCCTCCCACAGGTTAAACAAAGAGGAAGTCAGCTTCCTCGCGCCACCGATTGGCGGCGCCGGTCGGCGGCGCCCATCGGCGGCTACGCTTTCTCCACCTGCAAGAAATCCAGTTCGACAGGTGTTTCTCGGCCAAAGAAATTGACCATTACGCGGACCTTGGACCGCTCCATGTCAATTTCGGAAACCGTACCCCGGAAATCATTGAAGGGACCATCCACGATGCGCACACGTTCGCCGGTCTTGAAGGTGACTTTGATGTGCGGAGCTTCCGCCTCCATGCGTTTCAAGATCTGGGCGACCTCTTCGGGGCGGAGAGCCGTGGGGTTGTTCCCCATGCCGACAAAACCGGTCACGCCTGGCGTATTCCGTACCACGTACCAGGATTCCTCGGTGAGGATCATGTTCACCAATACATAACCGGGGAATACGTGGCGCTCCACCGTTCGACGTTTCCCGTCTTTTACCTCAATTTCTTCCTGGGTGGGGATAACCACATCAAAGATCTTATCCTTCATCCCCATGGTTTCAATACGCTGCTCAAGGTTATGGCGGACTTTATTCTCATACCCCGAATAACAGTGAATCACATACCAGGCACGCTGATCTCCGGCCGTTTCGCCGGGTTGCTCTACGATCGTATCCGGCGCGGCAGGAGGGACAAGGTCTGAGCGCTCCGCTTGGTCGTCCAGCTGAGAAGCCAGACCACCCTCCATTGGCTCATCCGAGTCGGTGGGCAGATCGAACTCTTCTTGATCCTGCACTTGCATGATCACTCCTATCCACTCCAGTGCGGTGCCACCTCAACTGGCCCGCAGTACAGCTTATGCCAGCAGGGCGGTCATCATCACCGAGAATATGTAATCCAGCGTTCCCAGAAGGGCGGCCATGACCACCATTACGGCTATGACGATTTTGGTCAGATGCCAGGCCTCTTGGCGAGTTGGCCAGGTTACCTTTCTCAATTCTCCGACCGTTTCGCGGACATATCGCTGCAGGCGGTTTTCTCGAGCTCTCTTCTCAACTTTTTCTGCCACGAAACGCTCCTTCAGTACCTTCCCAATGATTGGGTAGACCGCTCTATTGCGAAGGTACATCCTTTAACATTTACGGCTAAAACGCCGCCTCCCTGGGCGGCGTTGCCCGATTTTCAGGCAGGCCAGGCAGGAATCGAACCCACAACCTCCTGTTTTGGAGACAGGCGCTCTGCCAATTGAGCTACTGGCCTGAGCCGGCTGGCTTGTGTTCGCCAGCCGGAGAACCAACTACTTCGTCTCCCGGTGTAGCGTGTGCTTGCGACAGCGCAAACAATACTTCTGCAGTTCCATACGGCCTGGATCATTACGTCTGTTCTTCTCGGTCGTATAATTCCGTTCCTTGCACTCCGTGCAAGCCAGTGTAATCACCGGGCGGACATCTTTCTTTTTTGAAGCCATGTTTGCCTACTTTGTGCGGCGGGAGGCCGGGGGACCCGCGGGGAGCCCCCACCCCTCCGGCGCTCGCCTGGTTATTCGAGTATCTTGGTGATGGCCCCCGCCCCCACCGTCAGCCCGCCTTCCCGGATGGCGAAGCGCGACCCCTGCTCCAGCGCCACCGGCACGATCAGCTCCACCTCCAGGTCGATGTTGTCCCCCGGCATGACCATCTCGACCCCCTCCGGGAGCCGGATGTTGCCGGTCACGTCCATCGTCCGGATGTAGAACTGCGGCCGGTACCCGGTGAAGAAGGCCTTGTGCCGCCCGCCCTCGTCTTTCTTGAGCACGTACACCCGGCTCATGAACTTCCGGTGCGGGGTGATCGAGCCGGGTTTGGCGATCACCTGCCCCCGCTCCACGTCGGTGCGCTCGATGCCCCGCAGCAAGAGCCCCAGGTTGTCCCCGGCCAGCCCCTCGTCCAAGAGCTTGTGGAACATCTCCACCCCCGTCACCACACTGCTCATCGATTTTTCCCGCAGCCCCACGATCTCCACCGGCTCGCCCACCTTGACCTTGCCCCGGTCGACCCGCCCGGTCACCACCGTGCCGCGGCCCTTGATCGAGAACACGTCCTCCACCGGCATCATGAAGGGCTTGTCGATGGCCCGCGGCGGTTCGGGGATGTACTCGTCCACCACCCGCAGCAGCTCCCGGATCGAGGCGTACTCGGGGGCGTTGGGGTCGGTGGAGGCGCTCTCCAAGGCTTCCAGCGCCGACCCCCGCACGATGGGGGTGGTCTCGCCGGGGAAACCGTAGCTGGAGAGCATCTCGCGCAGCTCCAGCTCGACCAGCTCCAACAGCTCCGGGTCGTTCATCTGGTCGACCTTGTTGAGGTACACCACGATGGAGGGCACCTCCACCTGGCGGGCCAGGAGCACGTGCTCCTTGGTCTGCGGCATGGGCCCGTCGGGGGCGGCCACCACCAGGATGGCCCCGTCCACCTGGGCCGCCCCGGTGATCATGTTCTTGATGTAGTCCCGGTGCCCGGGCATGTCCACGTGGGCGTAGTGGCGCTTGGCGGTCTGGTACTCCACGTGGGCGATGTTGATGGTGATGCCGCGGGCCTTCTCCTCGGGGGCGTTGTCGATCGAATCATACGGGCGGTACTCGGCGTTGCCCATCATCTGGCTCACCTTGGTGATGGCGGCCGTCAGGGTGGTCTTGCCGTGGTCGATGTGCCCCATCGTCCCCACGTTCAGGTGCGGCTTCGACCGGTCAAACTTCTGCTTCGCCATAAGTGCAGGTTCTCCTTATTAGTGGTGCTGCTATCAAAAACCGGTTAAGTGCGCAGAGACCGGGGATTCATATAGATACCCCTCTCCGCGCTTCCTAAGTGTTTAGAATCTTTTGAGCCACCGTTTCGGCCACCGGAGCGTAGTGGTCAAATTCCATGGTGAACACCCCACGGCCTTGGGTAGCTGAGCGCAGCTCTGTGGCATAGCCAAACATTTCAGCCAGCGGCACGATCGCCCGGATTGCCTGCGCATTGCCCGGGCGTACTTCCGTCCCCTGGATGATGCCTCTGCGGGCGCTGATCTGTCCAAGGACATCTCCGAGGTAATCTTCGGGTACTACTGCTTCTACCTTCATGATCGGCTCGAGCAAGACCGGGGTCCCTTTTTGGAGAGCCTCCTTGAGGCCGAAAATAGCGGCCATCTTAAAGGCCATTTCGCTCGAATCCACCTCGTGGAAAGACCCGTCCACCAGAATTACTTTCACATCGGTGAGCGGATAGCCGGCCAATACACCGCTCTCGGAGGCTTCGCGGACGCCTTTTTCCACCGCAGGGATATACTCCCTTGGGATCGAGCCGCCTCTGACCTTGTCCTCGAACAAGACGCCGTTGCCACGTTCGATGGGTTCCAAATCGAACACCACGTGGCCGTACTGCCCATGGCCTCCGGTCTGCTTTATGTACCGGTAGGACACGTTGCTCACCGGACGGGTTATGGTCTCTTTATAGGACACACGCGGCCGGCCAACATTGGCTTGCACACGAAACTCACGCAGCATGCGGTCGACCAACACGTCAAGGTGAAGCTCGCCCATCCCCTCGATAATCGTCTGCCCGGTGGACTCGTCGGAGCGCACCCGGAACGTTGGATCTTCTTCGGAGAGCTTGCGCAGCGCTTCTCCCATCTTGTCCTGGTCCGCGGTCGTCTTGGGCTCGATGGCCACCGAGATGACCGGGTCAGGGAAGGAGATATTTTCCAGGATGATCGGGCGAGCCGGATCGCACAGCGTGTCGCCGGTGAAGGTTTCCTTGAACCCGAGGACGGCGGCGATATCGCCCGCCATGACCTCGGTGATATCTTCGCGCCGGTCAGCATACATCCGCAGCAGCCGGCCAATCCGCTCCCGGCGGCCCTTGGTCGAGTTGTAGACCATACTCCCCTGGTTGATCTGCCCGGAATAGACACGGAAATAGGCCAGCCTGCCCACGTACGGATCGGTGACGATTTTGAATACCAGCGCGCTCAGTGGGACATCGTCGACAGCGGGCCGAACCACTTCCTCGTCCGTTTCAGGGTTGATCCCGACGACAGGCGGGACATCCACCGGGGACGGTAGATAATCGACCACCGCATCCAGCATAGGCTGGACACCTTTGTTGCGCAGCGAACTGCCGCAGAAGACGGGGGTTACTTTGTTCCCCAGGACCGCACGCCGCAGCCCGGCTTTGAGATCCTCAACGGTAAGTTCCTCCCCCTCCAGGTACTTGAGGATCAGTTCGTCATCTTGCTCGGCGATCTGCTCTACCATCTGGGTGCGCAGATCGGCGGCTTGTTCACGCAAATCGTCCGGGATATCGGTGTAGCGGGGTTCCTTGCCCAGATCGTCTTCCCAATAAATCGCCTGCTGGGTCAGCAGATCGATAACACCGCGGAACTGGGCTTCGCTTCCAATCGGAAGCTGCATGGCGATGGGTGTAGCGCCTAAACGCTCCTGGATGGTTTGGATCGTACGTTCGTAGGACGCCCCCACCCGATCCATCTTGTTGACAAAGCAGATGCGTGGCACATGGTACCGGTCGGCCTGGCGCCAGACGGTCTCGCTTTGCGGCTCAACCCCCTGCACGGCGTCAAAAACGACCACCCCGCCGTCCAGCACACGCAGCGACCGCTGCACCTCGGCCGTAAAATCGATGTGTCCGGGAGTGTCGATCAGGTTGATCTGGTAGCCTTTCCACTCGGCCGAGACCGCCGCTGAGACAATGGTAATACCCCGTTCCCGTTCCTGGACCATCCAGTCGGTGACCGTGGTTCCCTCATCAACGGAGCCAATCCGGTAGGTCTTACCGGTATAGAAAAGGATGCGTTCGGTCGTCGTCGTTTTACCGGCGTCGATATGGGCTATGATGCCGATGTTCCGATAACGCTCGAGTGGATACTGCCTTGGCATAAAACTCCAAATGTTCCTGACAAACCCTCGGTGACCAGCTCAGCTGGGAAAATGATTACATCCGGTAATGGGAGAACGCCCGGTTGGCCTCTGCCATCTTATGGGATTCTTCACGCTTGCGGACCGAGGCGCCCTGGTTGTTGGAAGCATCCAGTAGCTCACCGGCCAGTTTTTCGGCAAAGCTTTTGCCGGCCCGGGCACGGGAGGCGGAAATAATCCAGCGCATGGCCAGGGTAGTCCGGCGGGATGAAGGGACTTCCATGGGGACCTGGTAAGTGGCGCCGCCTACCCGGCGTGGGCGCACTTCCATGACCGGCCCGACATTCCTGAGCGCCTGCTCGAGGACCTCGACGGGGTTCTTGCCTGTGCGCTCCTGGACCAGGTCCAGCGAATCGTACATGGCCCGCGCTGCCGTGCTGCGTTTGCCCCGGCGGAGCATGCGGTTAATGAAGAACTGGACGTTCACATTCTGGAACTTGATGTCCGGAGGTGTTTCCCGCTTTTCGGGTTTTGCTCGTCGTGACATGACAACTCTCCTACGGTTTAACGGGGTAACTTGGCTGCTCCGGCGGGTGTTTAGGTCTACCGGTTAAGCCAGGCTGCCAAATTACTTGGGGCGCTTGGTGCCGTACTTGGACCGCCCTTGCATGCGTTTGGTAACGCCGGTGGTGTCCAACGTACCGCGGACGATGTGGTAGCGCACGCCCGGCAGGTCTTTAACACGACCGCCGCGGACCAGCACCACCGAGTGCTCCTGCAGCTGGTGGCCTTCACCCGGGATGTAGGCAGTTACCTCGATCCCATTGGAAAGCCGGACGCGCGCAATCTTGCGCAGGGCCGAGTTCGGCTTCTTGGGGGTCATCGTGCGCACCACGGTGCACACACCGCGCTTCTGCGGTGCACCCGCCGGCTGGCGAATGCGGCGCTGCTTCTTGGTATTCAGGGTGTAGAGCAGAGCAGGCGCTTTGCTTTTGATCCGTTTGGTTTGGCGGCCTTTGCGAATCAGCTGATTAATCGTGGGCACGTTCTGCCTCCATTTGGGTACTAACTCTCATCAATAAGGGAGGCCATCGCTAGGATGATGGCCTCGCCTGGATCCAACAGATATTTCCGTCGAGCAAGGTAAAACTACCTTATAGGCACGGGGAGCGATTTTACCACGAGCCCAAGGGGAAGTCAATACGAGAAGCCAAAGCACCACCGAACCATCGGTGGTGCTTTGGAGATCTTATCGAAAGTCCTTAAAGTCCTCACCCAACCCAAGCAATCCGGTTTCCAGTCTCGGAGGGCGGACCCGTTCTTCGTCTTTCCCGAAGCGAATCACCTCGCCTTTGTCCATGACAGCTTCTACGGCCAGGCCAAGGCTCTGCAGCTCTTTTACCAGAACTCGGAAGGAAGCCGGGATGCTGGGTTCTTCGATCGGCTCGCCCTTCACGATGGCCTCGTAGGTGTTGACCCGGCCCTGGACGTCATCCGACTTGACGGTCAGCATCTCCTGCAGGGTATAGGCGGCCCCGTAGGCTTCCAACGCCCATACTTCCATCTCGCCGAAGCGCTGTCCGCCGAACTGCGCCTTGCCACCCAAGGGTTGCTGGGTCACCAGGCTGTACGGACCGGTGGAGCGTGCATGAACCTTGTCTTCGACCAGGTGGTGAAGCTTCAGCATGGTCATAACACCAACCGTTACCGGCTGGTCATAGGCCTCTCCGGTCTTGCCGTCCCGCAGTATTTGCTTGCCCAGGGTGGGCATAGGGGTGCCATACGACCGGGTGTATTCATGCGCCCGTTCGTAGACCGCTTCATTGCTGAGCTTTTCAGTCTTCACGTCTTGATTGGCCAACCACAGGCGCAGGCAGGCATCGATGGCCCGGCGATCCTGGTCGCCGACCTGGTCCACATGGACCTTCATATCCTCGAAGTTGAGGGTTTGGTCCGGATCGAATCCTTTGTCCCGCAGCCACTCCCGGACCGTCGACCGCCGGGCGTAGTTGAGGTCGGAGGCAATCTGGTACACGTCATACCCTCGTTCGCCGAGCCACTGCTCCAGGTAAAGCAGGCGGACCTCGTCGTCATCCTGAATGGTCTCGGGGGAATATTCTTCCTGCTCCTTGATCCATTCCCAGGCCGTTTCGCCGGTTTCCTTCCAGGCTTCATCGATCAGCCAGGCACGCGCCAGTTCGGCTTCGATCTCGATTTCGTTGGCGCCGTCGAAGACTGGCGTCTGAGCCCGGAAACCCAGCCGGCTGGCAGCCCACCCGAGGTGGGTTTCCAGCACCTGGCCGATGTTCATACGACCCGGCACTCCCAAGGGGTTCAGGATGATATCGACATGGGAGCCGTCATCCAGGAAGGGCATATCTTCGACCGCCACAACCTTGGAGACCACGCCTTTGTTTCCATGGCGTCCTGCCATCTTGTCGCCGGCTGTGATCTTGCGGCGCTGGGCAACCGAGACACGTACCATCATGTCCACACCCGCCGCCAGGTCCGAGTTTTCCTCACGGGTGAAGACCTTGACCTCCACCACTTTGCCGCGCTCGCCGTGGGGCATGCGCAGCGAGGTATCGCGCACGTCGCGGGATTTCTCACCAAAGATGGCCCGCAGCAGGCGTTCTTCAGGGGTCAGCTCTTTTTCACCTTTGGGGGTGATCTTCCCGACCAGGATATCGTTCGGTCCAACTTCAGCCCCGATGCGGATGATCCC
>Ga0105104_10003071_pt1 | contig 12029 bp, 13 predicted proteins | sample PPLLaktember2015_3_FD_87034 | JGI IMG/M metagenome (GOLD analysis project Ga0105104, IMG submission 87034) | Freshwater sediment microbial communities from Prairie Pothole Lake near Jamestown, North Dakota, USA - PPLs Lake P7 Core (6) Depth... | ecosystem: Environmental > Aquatic > Freshwater >...
CCCGCCGCGGCGGCTGAAGCGGTGAAGCAGCTCCAGGCGTGGGTGGGACGCGAGGATTGGTCCACGATCCTGCCGGGGTATGCGCGCTGTGTTCGTATTCTTCGCAGTCAGACCGAAGACCGAGGACAGTGGACCGTCAATGAAAGCAAACTTGTAGTAGCTGAAGAGAAGAAGCTATACAAGGCAATCCGGTCCACGGTCCACCGTCAACCATCCACCGTCAACGAGTTTCTGGATATCGTCGTCAAACTCATCCCTTCCATTAATGCCTTCTTTGACAAAGTGCTGGTGATGGACGAGGATCAGGCTGTTCGTGAGAACCGGCTTGGGCTGGTGGGCGAGATCGCTAACCTGGCGCGAGGCGTGGCAGATCTGTCCAAACTCGAAGGGTTCTAGAAAATCCATACTCCTTCCGCTGTCTGTGACAGTGGAAGACTAATCTGAATTTCAGCCTGTGCTAATCCTAATTCGGACATAATTAGGTATAATTTACTTATTGGGAAATGGGGTGTAGACGTTGTGTCCGATCCGTACATCGTACCTTGGGCTTTCATTATTCAGGTGCCGATCGAAAAGCCCATTTTCATGATGCGATTAGATTGGCAAGGAGTGAAATTTCATGTCGAAACCAATTGCCCGAATTTCTCTTGCTCTATTGATCAGTCTTGCTCTGCTTGCAGCCATCTATGTGACTGTGCTGGGTGCATCATCAGCTGGCGCCAGTGGTGCACAGGCTCATGTGGTGAACGGCTTGCAGACCAATCTCAATCACGACAGGTCATCTGTTTCCGGCCTGGAAAGTTCCTACCCACAGACCAATACTCTGCAAAAAGATGGGCCCTGCCATTCCGAAGCCCAGACAGATCCCAGCGATTATTAACATTAACTTTCAGGTCTTATGCAGGCTGAGGATTTTTTCTGCTACTCCGCGCTAATCATCGCCGATGTACAAAAAGAGTAGCGCAGAGAATTAAGGTCACCTGCACTCCCATGGCGTCTGCGACAAAGCGGATTGCTTAAGGTTTTGGGCGGTCTCTGGACCGCCCTTTTGTTTTAACGCAAGGGCGACAAATAGACGACGGGCAGTAAAATGACCAATGATATAATATTTAAAGAAAATCAATGAGGTTGGCAAGGACTGCCGCTCTCGAATGGGGCGGGAGACCTTTCCAAATTGCAAGTTATCAGTCACGCTCTGCCGCTTTCGGAAGAGCGTTTTATATAACAGCATATGGAAATGTTCGTTATAAGAGGTAGCTAGTTGGATTCACAGACCTATAAAAAATCCAGAATGCCCCTGCCAAACGAGCGTCAGCTCGTGCTTCAGGCGCAGGATGGCAATTCGGAGGCGTTTGGAAAATTGTATGACGCTTATATGGAGCGCATCTATCGCTTTGTGTATTTCCGCGTCGAAGATCAACAGACAGCTGAGGATATTACCTCCCAGGTTTTTCTCAAAGCCTGGAGTAATCTTGACCGCTTCAGCTTTTCCCGGACGCCTTACCTGGCATGGCTGTACACGATCGCACATAATGCGGTGATTGACCATTATCGTACCCGCAAAGTGACTGCGGCTCTTGAAGATGTGCAACTCTCACAACAGGATCATGCAGAAGCTGTGGAAAACGGTATAGATCTACATGTCGAAATGAAATCGATCAAGGAGGCTTTGCAGACCTTGACGGATGATCAGCAAAAAGTTCTGACCTTGAAATTTATGGAAGGAATGTCGAACCATGAAATTGCACGCCAGTTGGGCAAGCGCGAAGGAGCGATCCGGGCGTTGCAGATGAGAGGCTTGCAAGCATTAGCCAAGCAATTGGAAGAAAAGATGGCACTATGAACAACGATCTTGAAACTATTTTGGATGCCTGTTTGAACCAGATCGCGGATGATCAATCCGACATCGCGGAATGCCTAAGGCGTTATCCCGAACACGCCGCGCAGTTGCAGCCGTTACTTGAGGCGGCAACGAAACTGGCGCGAGGCCGGGAAGTGGTCCCCTCTCCCTCCTACAAAGTTCGTACACGCACGCAGCTGAATATTTACATGCAGCAGAATCCACAGCGCAAACACGTCTCCCCAGTTTTTTGGAGATTTGCGATCAGCCTGATGACTGTGTCGCTGTTATTCCTGGCAAGCGGTACGGCATTTGCACAAAGTGCGTTACCTGGCGATGCGCTGTATGACTGGAAGCTGACCAGTGAAAATGTCTGGCGTCTAACATCCAATGATGAGTTAGCCATTGATCTTGCTCTATCCAACCGGCGCGTCACGGAACTGGTTGAAGTTTCTGGCGATAGGGTGCGCCGCGCCCGGGCAGTTGAAAAATATGAACTGCTGCTGATCAAATTCAATGCGGAGCATGATGCAGAGAAACAGGCAAGGATCATGCCGGTATTGCGTTCCCAGCAGCAGGCGCTGATTCAGGCAGGTGTTTCCGTGCCCGAGCTGGAAGGTTATTTCCCACGTTAGAAAATTCCAAGAGTTAGCATCACTGCTTTGAGTTCCGCCGGACACCAGCAGCCACCGTGATTTTTGAATTGCTTGGCAATTCATAGCAAATCATGCGGTATTGCCAACCGAAACTTCGGTCTGGATTCCCTGGCACCGCCCACCAGGGCAGGTGTGGCAATCCAGACCAGCAATTAAATAGGTTTCTACGAGTTAGCTTCAATGCTGACCTGATTGACAAACCCCCGAAGGCATTACCTTCGGGGCATTTTGTTGCATAAAGGTTATATAACATTGCAAACCCTGCCTCGTTGTCCATAGTACAGTAAATGGATGATATACACTCTTCCCGATGAAGAGTGGGTTGGAGGTGTTATGTACGCGTTTCGATTAATAGCGGTATTGCTCCTAATCCTGGTGATTCTGGTTGCCTATAATCCCCAGTTACGCGCAAGTGTGGCGGAAACCTGGGAGAATATCAAACCGGCAGTGATCGAGTTCATGGATACTTTCTACGCAGCCATTCGGAATCTGATCTCCGGTAACGATACTAATGAGCCATTGGAGGGAACTCCGACACCGGAGAACCCGGGCGTGAATTTTGACCGTATCGTCACGGTAAATAGCGGCTCATCTCTATAAAAACATCGCGTTCGGACTGAATCCAGCAGGTAGTCCCTCCCGCTAAAAACGGGAGGGATTTTTTGTGAAGACGTTGGGTGGGATACCCTGGCATTCTCAAAATCGGAAATTTATCAACGCAAATTACGCCAATCTGCGAATGACACGAATAAACATGGAAAATTCGCCCATGCGGGGCATTCGCGTTCCAATAACGGCGGTTTGCCAAGCGACAATGAGAAAACCATGGGCGGGATACCATCTTGATTTGCCATTCCATTCAATCGAGTCTATAATCCCTGTGCATGTCTGTGATTGATGAGATTAAATCCAAAATAGATATTGTCGACCTTGTCTCGGAGGCGGGCGTCAAGCTGCGTCATGCAGGCAGGAACTATACAGGCTTTTGTCCGTTCCACGATAACAAGCATACGCCTGCCTTTGTGGTCTGGCCCGAGTCCGGGACGTGGCGCTGCTTCGGTCAATGCAACGAGGGCGGGGATGTCTTCAAGTTTTTGATGAAGCGCGAGAACCTCGATTTCAAGGAGGCTCTTGATAAGCTTGCCGCACGCGCCGGGGTACAGGTCCCAACATTTAACAAGCATACGCCCGAACAAAGGGAAGCCCACGATCAACTCCGCATTTTGCTGGAGGACGCGATCATTTTTTATCGCGGTCATTTACTGGCAAACAAGGATGTTTTGAACTATTTGCGCCAGAAGCGCGGACTGACCGATCTTTCCATCGAGACCTTTGGCTTGGGTTATGCTCCGAACGCATGGGACTCAACCCTGACTCATTTCACTCAACGCGGTTACTCGGAGCAGGATCTCGCCGAGGCGGGGATGATCTCACCTCGCGATACTGGCGGATTTTACGATCGCTTCCGCAACAGGATCATGATCCCCATCCGCGATGAGAACGGACGCATGACCGGCTTCGGTGCACGCATCGTGGATCCGAACGATATCCCCAAATTCCTCAACTCACCCGAAACGCCGATCTTTTCAAAGGGCAGTTTGCTCTACGGCTTGGAGCGGGCGCGCAAGCCGATCCGGGCAGTGGATCAGGCAGTGATCGTCGAGGGGTACCTCGATGTGATTGCCCTGCATCAGGCAGGCTATGAAAACGTTGTCTCGCCGATGGGTACTGCTCTCACCGAACATCAGTTGCGCCTGCTCAAACGCTTTACGCGCCGGATCGTGCTGGCACTCGACCCGGACACCGCGGGGCAAAAAGCAGTCCTGCGCGGGCTGGATGCCGCCCGCCAGGCAATGGACCGTGAGGGCGAACTGGGCTTCGACGCGCGCGGGCTTCTGCGGGAAGAGGCGCGCCTGCAGGCGGATCTGCGCGTCGCCTCCATCCCTGATGGGCTCGACCCCGACGAGATCGTGGCGCGTAATAAGGACGAATGGGCACGCCTGATCGAGAAAGCCAAACCGATTGTTACCTATGTGATGGAAACCCTTGCGGCGGGCCAGAATATTATCGACCCGAAGGTGAAAAATCAGATCGCCGCGCAGGTTGTCCCATTGATCGAAGACCTGCCCAATGCATTGGAACGCGATACCTATCGCCAGCAACTGGCGCGCATGCTGAGGGTGGACGAAAGCGCATTGACCGGCACCCAGGTTCAGGCTTCGCGAGTGAAGCGACCAAGGGGTGGACAAACTCCACAAAGGCAGGTCAACGAAAAGCCGGCGGCTGCGCTCACCGTCTCATCCAACAACAAAGTCGAGGCGTATATCATCGCCGTGCTGGTCAAGAAGCCCGAGCTGCTTTATCGCCTGGATCGGGTGCTGCAGGAATACGGGCTGCTCAAACTGGCTTTGCAGGATTTCGAATATACCGATCATCAGATGATGTTCGGTCTCATTCGTGAAGCCGTGGAGCAGGATAAGACCGAGCACCATGAATTTGTCGTTGAGTCGGTGCCGGCTTCCCTGCAAAGTCTCCTGCAGGAACTCGATGTGGAAGGCGGGAAGTCCGAGCGCATGGATGAGAAACTCCTCGAGGAGCTTGTGCGCGGTGTGATCAAACTGCGCAAGGTGGCGGCTGGCGAAAACCTGAACCAGTTGCGATATCTGCAGGAGGAAGCCCAGCAGGTTGGTAACTTGCGCGCGGCTTCCTATGAAGACCTGGTGTTAAAACATACAAGACTTTTAAGGGATCTGGACCAGGCTTATCGCAGGATGTCATTAAAACGATTGCAGTGAGGTACCGCCTATAGCCTAGCGCGAATCGCCCCTCGCGCTGGGCAATACGCGGTAAGCAATGAGCATTTACAGTGTAACAATTATTAGGTAGCGTCGTCTGGTAAGAAAGGGATTATGGCCGTAAAAAAGAGATTGCCTGAAAAGGAGAAGCGCAAGACAAAAGTTAAACCGCTTCCACACCGCCTCAAAAAACCAGCGCGGGATGAACCTCGCGTGGAAAAAACGAATGGCAAGCTCCGGGAGGAGAACGGTTTCAAAGACCTGGTGTTGATGGGAGATGAAGTGGGTGATCCCGATATAAGCATGCTTGTCCAGCAGGAAGATGAACTTCTCGACGATGATTTAATTGATATCAAGAATCCCGAGGTTGCCGCGGAACTGTCTGAAGATCCGGTGCGGCTGTATTTGCGCGAAATCGGCGAGGTCAAACTCCTGGATTCCGATAGCGAGTTTCGGCTGGCAACAATCATCGAAGCCGACCGCTTTGTGAGTACGCTGCGCCGCCGCCCGCTCACCAAGGGAATTTCGCGTGAGTGTGCGATCTATCATGCGATCCTTTCGGAGCTGCATACCTCCTGGGAACGTCTCGAAGAGGATGCAAAGCGGCATCAATTTGAAATGCCTGATCTTGGACTGATCCTGACAGAGGCGCAGGCTTTACATGCAGGCTGGCAATCGGATGCGCCATCCTACCTGCGTGCTTATCTGGATAATGGCCATTGGGGAATTGACCAGCTTTGGGATACCCTTGCCCGCAAGGCATACAGCGTCTTTCTAAGCCTGTACCTGTTCCCGTTAAGCTATGCAGAGTGGATCCTGAAGCACCTCAACCAGCACCAGCGCCTGCCGAATCAGCGGACCCTGTACAAACATCTGTGTGAAGATCAGGATCTTGTGCAGGAAATGAACGCTGCGAAGGAACGCGCGGTGGAAGCCAACCAGGCATTGATCCGCGCCAACCTGCGTTTGGTGGTCAGCGTTGCCAAGCGTTATTTGGGACGCGGCATCTCCTTCCTTGACCTGATCCAGGAGGGGAACATGGGGCTGTTGCGCGCAGTGGGCAAATTCGACCCACGCCGCGGCTTCAAGTTCAGCACCTACGCCACATGGTGGATACGACAATCCATCAATCGCTCCATCGCCGAACAGGCACGGACGATCCGAATCCCTGTTCATCTGTTCGAATCGATCACGCGCATTCTGCGAACGCAGAGAACGCTCATTCAGGAACTGGGACGCGACCCCACGACTGAGGAACTTGCGCTCGAGGTGGGTTATCTGCCTGCCTCGGATGTGCAAGCCATCCTGCGCGCCCATGCAGAAGAAAAACCACTGCCGACCGAACTTCAGCACAGGCTGGATATTGCCACACAAAAAATCGACCGCGTCCTGCGCTCGGCAGAGGAACCTGTCTCGCTGGAGGGACCGGTGGGGGATGAGGATTCCAGTTCGCTGGGCGAGTTCATCGAAGATGAAGACGCACCTTCGCCCATCGAAGCCGCGGCGCGCCAAATGCTGCGTGAGCAGGTGCAGCGCGCGCTTACCTCCCTTTCGGATCGCGAACGCGAAGTGCTGGAATTACGCTTTGGATTGAAAGATGGGAAAGATCACACGCTCGAGGAAGTGAGCCGCTACTTCGATGTAACACGCGAACGCATCCGCCAGATCGAAGCCAAGGCGCTGAGGAAATTGCGGCATCCGTCACGGAGCAGGCAGCTGCGGGATTATCTGGCATAATTGCGCAACATGCAGGTCACGCCAAAAGCGTGACCTGTTTTTTTAATCGCTTTATCCAATCTGACTAATCTGACCAATTTTGTGAAAAGCGACACTTTTCCTAGCCCTTACAAGTCTGTTATGTTATACTACCCCGAACGTGCAAAGGAGCACAAATACCGTCCATTTAGGGCGTTTAGAGGTGAGAGAATGCTCGAATATGTAGCTATCGCACTGATGGTCGTTTTGTCGACCGTCGTTGCGTTGATCGCCATTGGACTGGGGACTATATTCGGACCGAGAAAACAATCAGAAGCAAAGTCCATGCCCTATGAATCAGGCATGAATCCGTACGGCGAAGGAACCCGCCGAATGCCCATCCGCTTCTATCTGGTGGCAGTCCTTTTCATTCTATTCGACATTGAAGTGGTCTTTTTTCTGCCCTGGGCGGTTGTCTTCCGCCAGCTGGGGCTGTTTGGTTTGATCGAGATGGTGATTTTTATTGTTATCCTATTGGTTGGATATGTGTATGCCTGGAAGAAAGGAGCCCTTGAATGGGAGTAGAGCAAAAACTGGGTAATATGGGTGTGGTGACGACCACCCTTGAAAATGTCGTCAACTGGTCGCGCACGAACGCGATGTGGCCCATGTTGTTCGGCCTGGCTTGCTGTGCCATCGAAATGATGGCTGCGCAGGCTGCCCATTTTGATATGAGCCGCTTCGGTATGGAACTGATGCGCGCCAGCCCTCGCCAATCGGACCTGATGATCGTAGCGGGGCGGGTTTCACGCAAGATGGCGCCCGTCCTTCGCCGCCTCTACGATCAGATGCCCGAACCCAAGTGGGTGATCGCCATGGGTGACTGCGCCTCGTGCAGTGGTGTCTTCAATAACTATGCCCTTGTACAGGGCGTGGATGAAATTGTGCCTGTGGATGTATATGTGGCAGGTTGCCCGCCGCGCCCGGAGGCGTTGATCCATGGTGTGGTGACTTTGTACGAAAAGGTCAAGGGTGAGAAGTTTAAGGATCAGGTGAAAGCATAACGTCATTGCGAGGTGGGCGAAGCCCGACGAAGCAATCTCCATTTTTAAATTGGGAAGTGGTAATTGGAGATTGGTAATTAATGAGTTCTTCGGGAGACCGCTGCCATCGCAATGACGGGGTAGTGAATATGGATAAAAAACTCGAAACAATCGTTCAGGCATTGCAGGAAAATTTTGGTGTGACCATTGATGAGTTCCGCGGTGAGGTGCATGTCTTCGTCAAGGCGGCGAATATCGTTGAGGCGCTGACTCTCCTGCGCGACAAGTACGATTTTGAATTACTTTCTGCGCTGACAGCGATCGATTTCTGGCCAAAACTCTCCCCGCGTTTTCATGTTGTCTATCAACTTACATCCCTGGCGAGAACCCTGTCGCTGCAGTTGAGGGTCCCGCTCGAAGACGGGCAGCCTCACATCCCGACCGCAACCGGAGTGTACGAGGTCGCCAATTGGCGCGAGCGCGAACTCCTCGACATGTTCGGCATCATCCCGGATGGACATCCCGACCCGCGCAGAATATTAATGCCCGTTGGGACGGAGGGTCATCCCCTCCGCAGGGATTTTCCGCTTGGCTATGAAGAGCCGCAGTTTACATTTAATATCGATGAGATCGATCTGCGCAAACCGTATGCAAAAGAATGATGTAGTGACAACTTCAGTCGTCCAGAGCGACTAAAGTCGCTACTACATGAGGCGTGATATGGCTCAACTTGAAGAAGTAAATATCGAGGAATTTAAACATCTGGTTTCCGAACGTGCATTGACCGGCGAGACCATGCTGCTCAACATGGGACCACAGCATCCCTCAACGCATGGAGTATTACGGTTGCTGCTGGAGCTGGATGGCGAGGTGATCGTCAATGCCATCCCTGATATTGGTTATCTTCACACAGGCATTGAGAAGAACATGGAAGCCAAGACGTATCTCAAGGCTGAAGTGATGAGCGACCGCCTGGATTACATGAACAACATGGGCAACAACCTTGTGTATTGCATGGCGGTTGAAAAGCTGGTGGACCTGGATGTACCGGAACGTGCCATCGCACTCCGCGTGATTCTAACCGAACTGGAACGTATCAATTCGCACCTGGTATGGGTGGGTACGTTCGGGCTGGATCTCGCAGCAATGTCCATGTTCCTGTATGCATTCCGTGAACGTGAAAAAATCCTGGATATTAAGGAATTGATCTCCGGTCAGCGCATGATGACCACCTATTTCCGCCCGGGTGGATTGTGGCGCGACGTTCCGGTTGAATTCGAAGCGGCTGTGCGTGACTTCATCAAGATACTGCCCAGGCGCATCGATGAATATGAAGCCCTTATGACCAAGAACCCGGTCTTCCTGGACCGGCTGCTGGGGATCGGCAAACTGGACGCGGCGACCGCCCTCCAGCACGGCGTGACCGGACCGATGCTGCGTGCCTCAGGTGTGAATTGGGATCTACGCAAAGCACGTCCGTATGCCGGCTATGACCAGTATGACTTCAACGTCCCGGTCCTTATGGAAGGCGATACGTACGCGCGTTATCTTGTCCGCATTCAGGAGATGCGTGAATCATTAAAGATCGTGGAACAGGCATTGAACAAACTGCCGTTTGGTCCCGTTCGTTCGGACAACCGCAAATTCGTCCCGCCGCCGCGCTCGGAGCTGGGTGTGAGCATGGAGGCTCTGATCCATCATTTCAAGCTGTGGACCGAAGGCTTCCCGGCACCGGATGCATCGGTGTATCAGGCAGTGGAGTCGCCGCGTGGGGAATTGGGTGTGCTGCTTGCGGGTGATGGCGGAGCCAAGCCGCGGCGTTGTCACTGGCGCACCCCCTCATTCGACAATTTATCGGTGCTGCCCAAGATCGTCAAAGGCCATCTTGTGGCGGACCTGGTTGCCATCCTGGCTTCTGTTGACATTGTGCTCGGAGATATTGACCGATGACCCCCACCGCCCGCCTACGGCGGAGCACCTCCCCCAAATTCGACAATAGTGTTTTGGTTGGCATAAAAACTTTTTATGTCGAATTTGGGGGAGGCTGGGAGGGGGCTGAGGGATCATTATGAGGAACTATGCTGTTAGAGAAGTATCCTAAGGAAGTAAAACAAATCCTTTCCAAATATCCGCCGGAGCAGAAGCGCTCGGCGGTCATGCCGTTGTTATACCTGGCGCAGCGCGAAGAAGGCTATCTCACCAAAGCCGCCATGCAGGATGTGGCGAAGATCGTTGGCATCACAGAGACGGATATCGTGGCGCTGGTTGGGTTCTATACCCTCTATCACGATAAAAAGGAAGGCAGGTATCGCATGCAGGTCTGCACGGACCTGCCGTGTGCCTTGCGCGGCGCGGACGAGTTCATGGAATCGCTATGCAGTAATCTCGGTATCAAAGTCGGTGAGACGACTGCGGATGGTTTTCTCACGCTCGAAGCGGTGACCTGTCTCGCGGCATGCGACAAGGCGCCGATGTTCCAGACCCAGGGGCCGGATGGCATCAAATATCATGAGAATATGACCGTGGACAGAACCATGGAATTGATCTCCGTCCTGCGTAAGTCTGGCAAGGAGGTGGGTTAATGGCTTATGTCCTCCTTCGTCATCGTGACGTACCCGATATAAACCAGTTTGACGTTTATAAAAAGAACGGCGGATTCACTGCATTTCAAAACTCGGTCACAAAGATGACGCCCGCGGCGGTGATCGATATGGTCAAGAACTCTGGTTTGCGCGGGCGCGGCGGTGCGGGCTTTCCAACCGGCATGAAGTGGGCGTTTATCGATAATAAGAACTGGCCTCACTACGTAGTTGCCAACGCGGACGAGTCCGAGCCGGGAACCTTCAAGGACCGCGAGATCATGGAAGGCAATCCCTTCCAGTTTTTGGAAGGCGTTGCCATTGCCTGCTATGCGGTGGGTGCGAATGCCGCCTATATTTATCTGCGCGGTGAGTTCTGGCAACTGGCGGATTTCCTCGATGAGAAGATCGCGGAGATGGAAGAAGCCGGTCTGCTCGGTGACAAACTCTTCAAAAGTGAATATTCACTGCGCATGTACACCCATCTCGGTGCAGGTGCATATATCTGCGGCGAAGAAACGGCGCTGCTCGAATCGCTCGAAGGCAAGCGCGGTCAGCCGCGTGTTCGCCCGCCGTTTCCCCCGTCGTATGGACTCTATGGCAAACCGACAATTATCAATAACGTGGAGACGTTCGCCAACGTACCGATGATCCTTGCGAATGGGGCCGACTGGTACAAATCGATGGGGACGGCGGATAGCGCCGGTGTGAAAGTTTTCTCGCTCTCGGGACGCGTCCGCAAACCCGGTAATTATGAGCTTCCGTTTGGCACAACATTCCGTGACTTGATCTATACCCATGGTGGCGGTGTGCAGGATTCGCGTTCCGTCAAGGCGCTTATGGCGGCGGGCGCATCCTCTTCATTGATACTGGTGGATAACGATAAAGTCCTCGATACGCCCATGGATTATGCCACTGTGCGCACGCTCGGCGCGGATCTTGGGTCTGCTTCCGTGATCGTGATCGATGATACGGTCCCCATGGACTGGCTCGTGAATAAGACCGTCCATTTCTTCAGGCATGAGTCGTGCGGCAAATGCACGCCCTGCCGTGAAGGCACCTACTGGATGTCCACGATCATCGAGCGGATTCATCACGGCGAGGGAACCACAGGCGATGTGGATCTTCTGCTCAATGTAGCGAAACAAATGCAGGGGAAATGCCTGTGCGCCCTGGGTGAATTCTCAACGATGGCAGTTGTGTCAGGGATCGAACGCTTCCCCCAGGATTTTAAAAAAGCAGTGGAACCCTCACTTTCCCTCATCCCCAACCCTTCTCCCGATGGGAGAAGGGAGTCCCCTCTCCCTTTGGGAGAGGGCTAGGGTGAGGGTAGGAGAAAGTATGACGAAACAGGTAACCCTCACAATTGACGGAAAACAGGTCACAGCCGAGGAAGGAACCGGCTTGGTGGATGCTGCCAA
>Ga0105104_10003072_pt1 | contig 12027 bp, 12 predicted proteins | sample PPLLaktember2015_3_FD_87034 | JGI IMG/M metagenome (GOLD analysis project Ga0105104, IMG submission 87034) | Freshwater sediment microbial communities from Prairie Pothole Lake near Jamestown, North Dakota, USA - PPLs Lake P7 Core (6) Depth... | ecosystem: Environmental > Aquatic > Freshwater >...
AACCCTAAAATCCCGGGTTTGATCTCCAGGGAGAAATTTCGCAATCCCCAAAGATCACTGCGATATTGTTTGCCGAGATCTGTAACAGTCAGTTTCATAATGTTCTCTCTTTATCTATGGAATGTTGCATTGTGTTTACGAGAAATAAATGATCCAGTTGCATGTACGAATAAGTGCGGTTTAGTGCACTATTTTTACAACAAAGAAGCTTTTACTGTCCTGTCCGTTGGGATAGGTTGCTGCCAGGAGAGTAGGGCGGGTTTCCAACCCGCCAGGTTTGTGGCTTCAAATAAACGTCAGGTTACAAGCCTGACCTGCTTTCTGTCAAACCCTGCCTTGTCAGCAGCTATTAAAAATTCAGCATGAACTCCCGCGCCGCGGCGGTCGTCGTCGCCGCATAGATGGGGGAGTGACAAAATGTGAAATAAAAAACACCGGAAGCTTTAAGGCTTCCGATGTTCATTTCATCTTCACATGCAGAATCGGAGACGCAAATTTCACATTCTATTTCGCAGGCTGAGGCTTCGACTGCGGCGGGCTCAGCCGCTGGGAAATATCCTTCGCCAGCGTGACGAAATCCGAGGGCAGCATGATGATGGTGGTGGTGTTTTGCTCCGCGCCCACTTCGGAGATCATCTGCATACGGCGCAGTTCCAGCGCCATGGGGTTTTCGGCAATTCGCTGGGCGCCGAGCGACAATTTCTCAGAGGCTTCCAGCTCCGCTTCTGCCTTGATGATGCGGGCGCGCTTTTCACGCATAGCTTCCGCCTCACGTGCCATGGCACGCTGCAGCGAGACAGGGATCTCCACATCCTTCATCTCGACCGCTTCCACCTTGATACCCCACGGTTCCGTCCCATCGTCGACGATTTTTTGCAGGGTGTGGTTGATGCCATCCCGTTCCTTCAGGACCTCATCCAGGACGTGCTGGCCAATGATGTTGCGCAGCGTCGTGAGTGCCATCTGATGCACGGCATTGCGGTAATCCGCCACGGACAGGATGGCGCGTGCCGGGCTGACGATCCGGTACCACAGCACCGCGTCGATCTTGACCGTCACACTGTCCCTTGTGATGGTTTCCTGCCGTTCGATGGGAACGGTCATGGTGCGGATATCCACTTTTCGCAATTGTTCGATGCCGGGGATGATCCAGTTCAACCCTGCACCGATATTGCGGACCACCCGTCCCAGCCGGAAGACAATGCCGCGTTCATATTCCTGCACGATCCGGAAGCCTGAGAAGATGAACAATACGACTACTATCCCTACAGCTCCGCCGCAAAACCAACCAAAATCAATCATGTTTTCCTCCACATTGGATATACGGAAAACAGAATGCCGGGGTTCAGAGTTGGTCGAAACCTGACAGCATCTTCTCGTAAACCAGAAACTCCTTCAACACTGCGGGGGCGATCCAGGCGCCAATGCCAGCAAGGCGTTACCCTCGCCAATCATTCAGCCAGCGCGTCTGCCCGATCCATTCATCGGCGTCTGTTTCTCGCAATACACGATCCAATACATTGATAAGTTCGTTCAAGCTCATGCTTTTTTGTCGGGCAAGGATGATACCCGCGTGATGAGGATAACGTTCCCCAAGGACAATAAAATCGCGGATATTATATGTAAAAACAGCGCGACCTTGAGCGGTCGCGCCGAGTAATTGTCCTTCATCACTTGCATCCAGAGGTATCCATTCCGTAGGGGTGCGGGTCACATCGTGTCCGCGCTCCACCAGGGCATTGTATAGGGCTTTGCTGGAAGTGTCGGCGTCGAGATGCAGATGAAGTTTTTTAGGCATCCTTTGGCTCCAACGCGGCTTCGGCTTGAATGTGTGCATCGATTTCGACGCGATGGACCTTATAAAAACTTAATGCCTCCTGTACTTGTGCATGCGGCAGGTCATAATCTTCGGCGATTTCAGCAGGCGTATTATTTTGAGATGCAAGGACGATGGTTTGCACCCGGATCCCCGTTCCACGGAGAACTGGGGCGAGTGAACCCGAGGCACCACGGCGATAGGTGATGTTTGGATACTCTGGATCGTCCAAGCCCTGGAGAAGTCCGCCCACTTTTTCTGCAACTGACCAAAGGATGAATTGATTGAGTGAAACGCCCTGCTTTTTGGCAAGCCGTTCTGCGTCTCTTTTGAGTTCATCCGGGAGATTTAGGGCATATCGAGCCATTGAGCCTCGCTTTATGATGTCGTATATAACATCATAAATGACATCGTCGTTGGAGTCAAGATTATTTCAATAGCATCTTCTCGCAAACCAGAAACTCCTTCAACACCGCAGGGGCGATCCAGGCGTATTCTGCATGCAGGGAACCGTCTGCCCTAATCGTCTTCTTCGTCCAGGTCCAGCTTGCGGGCGAGGTAGTTTTCGTAATCCGGGACCAGGCGGTCGTATTCGCCGTCCATGAGGGGCGAGGAGATCATGAAGTCGGCGGAGGACCGGTTGCAGGCAATGGGAATATTCCATACGACAGCCATGCGCAAAAGTGCTTTTACATCGGGGTCGTGAGGCTGGGGTTCGAGCGGATCCCAGAAAAAGATCAGGAAATCGATCTTGTTCTCGACGATCATGGCGCCGACCTGCTGGTCACCTCCCAGCGGCCCGCTTTTGAAGGTGGCGATGTCCAGGCCAAGTTCCTGTTCCAGGATTTTTCCCGTCGTGCCGGTTGCAAAGATCTGATGGTGAGACAGGAGAAAGCGGTTGTATTTTGCCCATTCCACCAGGTCTCGTTTTTTATTATCGTGCGCGACCAGGGCGATCTTCTTGTCATGTTCCATGGGGATTTTTTTATGAGCGATCATCGGATATTGCTCCTTTCCAAGCCGACAGCCTCATGAGTGCAGAGTACGGTCGTCCCTGTCCGGGATGTTTTCCCTGCGAGTGCCATGTGATCAGACTGTTGCAAAATTTTACTTTTCCTCCTCTTTTCGTAAACGAGAAACTCCTTCCGCACCGCGGGGAGGCTCCCAGCATACCGTGCGCGTAGCGAAACGTTCCGGCAAGGATCCTTCACAGTTCCTTCCACCATCCTTCGACCCACCCATAGGTTAGGTATAGGGTGTCTATATGGTTTCTATATGGTGTCTATATCCTGCCTGTATCCTTCCTCCGCCATTCATTCGATGAAGGCATACAATGGCAACGAACGACGTTCCCAGTACTGAAGAGCGGAAGCCCACGCTCCGCTCTTCAGTACTGGGCGCCTGACAGCATCTTTTCGTGGTAGAGAAATTCCCTCAACACCTCGGGGACGATCCAGGCGTATTCTGCGCGCAGGGAACCCTCCAGCGGGGAGATAGTCTTATGCCACGAAAGCGCCTTGACGATGGATGCCACCGGCCTGGAAAGGCGGTAGGCAGCCAGTAACGCCTCCTTCGAGGCGAATTTCTGCCAGGGTTCCAGGTAGCGATCCAGCAGGGCGGCCATCTCGGGGGTAAAGGAATAATCGTCCAGCTCCAGGGCGATCTCGATGCTGACGAAAAAGGTGCGCAGCGATACAAAGGGATGGGTCGCGCTGGCATCCCCCCAGTCGAAGAACGTGATGCGCCCATCCCGCACCAGAACGTTGCCGTCGTGGAAGTCGCCGTGGTTAAGGGATTCGGGGATCCCAAAGGCGGCCAGCTCGGTGCAGATCTGTTCGAAGCGCGCAGCCTTGACTTTTAGCTCCTGCCACTCCGCGGCTGTCAGTCCCTTTTCCTGGTCGATCAGCAGGCTTTCTTCCTCCGCCAGCAGCTGCGTGTACAGCGCCGGGAGGGCTGCCAGGCGATGATCCGGAACGCCCAGGGAAAGGATCTGGACCAGGTGTTCCGACAGCCCGACCTGTACTTCGGAATAACGTGAAATCACGGGATTCCAGGGACTCACATCTTTTGTCGGGCGGATGGAAAGACGCAGTTGTTCGCCGCCATCGCGCATCAGCATCCAGCCGCGCCTGGGGTCGACCGCCACCAGCTCAGGCATGCAGTCGGGATACCAGCCTGCCAGCTTTTCGGTCAAGGCCGATTCGTACACGGTCTCTGCTGCGGTGGCTTTGAAGAAAAGCGTGCCTGCATGGGCAGGGACGCGCAATACCGTCGACCATGGATACATGTGCGGCTGCTCGATCGCGCCGCTGACGCGGATGGACTGCCGGGCGGCCTCCGCCTGGATCCAGGCATGGGCTTGTTTCTGCCAGTCAGGGTCTTGCCAGAGAAGTGGGGAGGGAGTGGACATATTTGGGAATGAAAACATTATAGCATTACAAATTTCTTAGTTTCTTCCTACATTTGTTTTCTTGACACACCATCCCCACCATGTTATCCTTGCGTTGTAGGATACCAGTAGTTTGCTTTGGAAGTACCAGGTTGGCTCACGGATCATCCGTGAGCCGCTTTGTTTTTCGCCGTTGAGGCGCTCCGATGCAACACCATGAGTACCCTCCAAATATTTTACTTGCCATAGGAGGCAAAAATGTCGGAACGTATCAACGGTACGGTCAAGTGGTTCAATGGGACGAAGGGCTACGGCTTCCTCGCTCGCGAAGGCGGCGAAGATGTCTTTGTTCACTTCTCAGCGATCCAGGGCGAAGGCTTCAAGAACCTGCAGGAAGGCCAGAAGGTCGAGTTCACTGTTGAACAAGGCCCCAAGGGTCTGCAAGCCAGCAACGTCGTCGTCGTCAACTAATTGACTGAGACCTGACATACAAAAAATCCCCGAGATGAAAGTCTCGGGGATTTTTATTATGTTGCTTCTACAAACTTCATTGGCAGTCCCGGTTGAGTTATCTTGCCCGATGGATTTTGTATCCCTCTTCATCCAGCTTCGTCAGCATGCCGCGCATGATGTGCAGGTACATTCCCAACTCGTGAACGGACTCGCTCGCCTGGATTTCATTGATGACCTCTCCGGTTTTATCGAAGCCGGCATGCTCCAGGATAACTGCATTTGCCTGCTTCAACGCCAAACCATATTTGCCGAGGAGTTCATAGGCTCGAGCCATATCGTCGGAATCCTCAAAGTCTGAAGGGAATAATTTAGCCTGAGCATAAAAGAGGTTCTCCGCACGTACCATGCTAAGTTTGTTGCTCCACTCCTGCCCCAGAGTATCGCCGTCTACAGAGTCACTGGCGGGGGCAGCAAAAACACTGGATGCTGGCAGGAAGGCAGCCAGGAGGGCAACAATGATCGACCCCACCAACATCTTTTGAAAGAGCGATCCCTTTGCTCGATCGCTGAATACGGAATGATACGACAAATTTGTTTTCATACTTTTCTCCTTGCTTTTGGATAAAAATTAACAATCCGTTTGCTGAATTTGTTATAAGACGTAGCATAGGAAAAAATGGTTCCAAAGACCATTCTGGAAAACGATCATTCGAAATCAGGATAAAAAACAGCGCACACGTGGAGCGTGTGCGCTGTTACAGGGATAAGTGATTGCCGGGAAGAGCTTATCCGTACCTGCTCATGAATTTTTCCATGCGGTGCAGGGCTTCTTCGATCTTGCTGTATTCGGTTGCATAGCACATTCGTGTGAAACCCTCTCCCCCGGGACCGAAGGCATTGCCTGGTACCACGGCGACATGTTCTTCGAGCAGCAATTTTTCGGCGAAGACCTCATCGTCCATGCCGGAGGCGCTGGTGTTGGGGAAGGCGTAGAAGGCGCCGCGCGGCTCGAAGGTCCGCAAGCCGAGACGATTGAGGCCCGCGACCAGCAACCGGCGGCGGCGGTCATATTCCGCCCGCATCTCCTGCACGTGCGGTTCCCCGCTTTGCAGGGCTACGAGGGCGGCGTCCTGGGCGGTCGTCGGCGCGGACATGATCGTGTATTGATGGATGCGCACCAGCCCCTGGATGATGTCCGCGGGTCCGCAGGCATAGCCAATGCGCCAGCCTGTCATGGCATAATCCTTCGAGAAGCCCCCCAGCAGGATCGTGCGGTGTTTGACCTCTTCACCCAGGGAGGGGAGGCAGACGTGCTCGAAGTCGTACACCAGACGATCATAAATTTCATCGGACACGATCAGCAAATTATGCTCTTCGGCGATCTTGGCGATCTCGACCAACACCTCGCGCGTTGCCACCGCGCCGGTCGGGTTGGATGGGTAACCAATAAAGATCGCTTTTGTGCGCGGTGTGACTGCCTTGCGAATATCGTCGGGATCCACCATAAAATTGTTTTCTTCGCGTGCAATCACTTCCACCGGGACGCCGTTCGCCATGATCACTTCGGCCTGGTAGGAGACAAAACAGGGCGTCGGGATGATCACTTCGTCACCGGGATCGAGCAGCGCCGTGAAGGTGAGATACAGCGCTTCTGAAACTCCAACGGTGGCGATAATCTCGTTGGTCGGGTCGTACTGTACCTTGTATAAACGCATGAGGTTGTCGGAAATTGCCTGACGCAGTTCCAGCTTGCCCCAATTCGACGTGTAATGGGTTTCGCCATTTTGCAGCGAGCGGATGCCAGCTTCGAGGATCGGCTTGGGGGTTGTGAAATCAGGCTCGCCGATGCCGAGCGAGATCACATCTTTCATGGTCGCGGCAATATCAAAAAACTTTCGGATGCCCGAAGGCTTAAGCCCCGCTACTCGTTTCGACAGACGTTCAACACTGGTCACTTCCTGCATTGCGCCTCCTTAATTTTTGTGTTCTTTGCGCCGTCCTCGGCGCAAACGGACGCCGAGATGGCGTCCGGAGCAATCAAATAGGTTGGATATGCCATTCGTCGGGAACTTCCCGATACGTCAGATCAAAAGCCTGTCCATCTGCTGTTTTGACGCGGAATCCCTTTTCACCGGGACCGCGCCAGCGCGAGACGATTTCGGCGATCTCGTAGCGGACTCCCTGCCAGGTGAGAGAAAGTGGGCGCTCTGCGTATTCTGAATCCGAGCGACATTCAACGGTGTCCATCAGGATAAAAAGATATCGCTGTTGTCGCCGATATTGAGCTGGATAATGTTCCCATCGCCCCGGCCTCGGACCTTCGCCTGGATGCCGACCAGGGAGCGACACAAGACTGCATCCTCGATCTCGCAATCTGCTTCGAGGATGGTTTCCTCGATCTTGCTGTTGACAATCATACAATTTGCACCGACGGAGGAATAAGGTCCGATGACCGAATTCTTAATTTCAGCAGATGGATGAACGAAACATGGCGCAATATATTCCACTCCATCGATCGTTTCGTTTTTCATCCGGTTAGCTTTGCCTGCATCCAGCAATATCTTGTTCGTATCCAGGGTGGCATCGATCGTCCCGGTATCGAGCCAGTTCTCACTGTTCTGGGTCCGGACCTTTGCACCATTTTCGATCATGAGCGTGACCGTATCGGTCAGAAAATACTCGCCTTTCAACGTGATGCCGCGTTTCATTTGCTCTTCGATGGCTGCCAGAAGTTTTTCCGAGCTTTTGAAATAGTAGCAACCGACGACGACCAGGTTGTGCTCCATACTTTGTGGTTTTTCGATCAGACGGGTGACCAGGCCTTGTTCATTTAAAACGGCGACCCCAAAGCGGCGTGGATCAGGCCTGGGCATGACCCAGGCAACTACATCGGCCTCTTCGTGCTCAAGAAACGAGAAATCGGTCTCCAAGAGAGTGTCTGACATGCAGACCAGTGCAGGTCCATGCATAAATTCACGTCCCAGCCAGAGCGCGTGAGATTGTCCTTTCATATCCTCCTGCACGACAAAATGTGCGCGCATACCCGGATAATTCTCTCGCACAAACGGAGGCACCTGCAATTCACCAAGATAAGGCCCTACAATAAAAACAAATTCGGTATTCTCCGGATTGGGCACTGTCTTGAACATATCCAACAGATGTTCAAGCGACGTCTTTCCCGCTACACTAACGAGCGGCTTGGGCTTGCTCCAGGTATGGGGGCGCATACGCGTCCCCCAGCCTGCCATGGGGATGAAAATCTTGAGGGTTTCGTTCATAATATAATTTTACCGCGTCATGGTAGGGGCGCCCCTACGAATGCTCCAGAACCGGATGGGGCTTGTACGGTTCTTCCAGCCGTTTTACTTCCTCATCTGAGAGCTTGAGGTCGAGCGCGGCGACCGCCTGATCGAGATGATCCAGTTTGGTCGCGCCGATGATAGGGGAGGTAACGCATGGCTTGCTCAGGATCCACGCCAGCGCGACCTGTGACCCGGACACACCGCGCTCTTTTGCGACGTCCGTCACATGATCGGCGACCGTAAAATCTTCATCTCGGAAATACAAGCTGTTTCCATAGTCATCGTTGTTCGCCCGGACCGTTTCCCCGCCGCCACCGCGTTTGCGATTCCCGGCGAAGAAGCCGCGTGCCAGGGGGCTCCAGGGGATGAGTCCGATGCCCTGGTCGATACAGAGCGGGATCATCTCGCGTTCCTCCTCGCGATAAACGAGGTTGTAGTGATTCTGCATCGAGACAAATTTTGTCCAGCCATATTTTTCAGAAGTGTGCAGCGCTTTTGAGAATTGCCAGGCGAACATGGAGGAGGCGCCGATGTAGCGCGCCTTGCCTGCCCGCACGACATCGTTCAAAGTTTCCAGCGTCTCTTCGATGGGCGTCTCGTAATCCCAGCGATGGATCTGGTACAGGTCAACATAGTCCATTTGCAGGCGCTGCAGGGATTTGTCGATCGAATCCAGGATATGTTTGCGGGAGAGGCCGCGGTCGTTGAAGTCATCGCTCATCTGGCCGTGTACCTTGGTGGCAAGGATAACGTTTTCCCGCTTGACGCCAAATTCTCTCAGCAGTTTGCCGGTAATGCGTTCGCTTTCGCCTGTGGAATAAACATCGGCGGTGTCGAAAAAGTTGATGCCTGCCTCGAGAGCCCGTTTGATAAAAGGCTTGGCTTCATCGCCTTCCAGCACCCAGGCGCGCCACTGCTTGGACCCATAACTCATCATGCCCAAACATAAGCGCGAGACTTTCATTCCAGTTTTGCCGAGATTTACATATTGCATCGTTCCTCCTCTTTCAATTACGCTTCCTTCGCCGCCGCTCCACAGGAGTGCTTCGCAAAGGATGGCGGCTTGAGCAATGCTTAAACTTTTGCTTCCATTTCACTAATAACTTCTTCCATCAGATCAACCGCCTCTTTCAATGTATGCGCGTCAAATGCGAACTTTGCTCCGGCGGCCGCAAACAATTGGGGCAGGGGAACCGTTGCGCCAAGGGAAAGCGCTTTACGATAATCGGCAACAGCCTTCTTTTGATTTTTGCGCGCATTCGACCATACTTGCACTGCGCCCAACAGGGCGAGTCCGTACTCAACATAATAAAACGGTCCCTCGAAAATATGCGATTGGCGATGCCAATACGTCCTTTTGTGATCTTCCAGTCCGGAATAATCAATGCCGGGCATAAATCGATCCCATAATTCAGCCCATCTCTCCTCGCATTTCGAGGCAATGGAACCCTCTGCGGGGTTTTCATAGATCCAGTGCTGGAACGCATCCACCAATGCCATGTAGGGCCAGAACGTGATAAAGCCCTCCAGAAGTTCGATCATGGCGCGTGCGGCTTCACTATCCGTATAGAAGCCGCCAAATTCCCTTGTCTTATAAGGAGAGGCAAGCAGTTCCATGCTCATCGAAGCGACCTCCCCAAACTCGGCAGGTAAATAGATTTCGCCACGCTGATAGAAATTCACATGGGCGCGCTCGAACTCGTGGAAAGCGTGCCCACCCTCATGCAGCATCGTTTGCACATCCCAGGGTGTGTTTGTGTTATTGATAAAAACAAAGGGACGGTGGGCAACATGCAAGCCCAGGCTGTAGCCACCCGGCGCCTTATTCTTGCGGCTTTCGAGATCCAGCAGACCTTCATCCATCATGATCTGGAAATACTCACCGAACTTTGGATCCACCTGTTCAAAGATGGCATGGGATTTGGACTTGAATTCATCGATGGATTCATAAGGCTTGATGGGGATATCTCCCAGCGGGTCAACATTCACGTCCCAGGGACGCAGGGTGTCAACTCCCAGCCGCTGCCTGCGCTTTTCATAGGCGCGTGTCGCTGCCGGGACCACCACCTCTTCGATCGCGGCGTGGAAGGATTTGCAGTCCTCGGGTGAGTAATCAAAGCGGAATTTTTGTTTCCAGGCGTAGGCGCGGTAGTCGGGCAGATCTGCATTCTCAGCAATTTTCGAGCGCACGGGCATAAATCGTTCCCATAGATCGTTGATGTTTTGCCGCTCTTTTATCACTCGCGATTGAGTGGCAATCCAGGCACGCTCTCGGATGGAGCGATCGGTTTCGTATAAAAGAGGGAACATCTGCGTGATTGTTCGCTCCTCGCCTTCCCACTGTACAGTAAGCGAACCTGTAATCTTGTTATATTCTGTAACGAGTTTCTGCTCTTCTGCCAGGAGCGGCAGGTTTTCCTCCGTAAAAATTTCTGCTTCGGCCTGCACCCTGCGCAGACCGGTCTCAAAGCCTTTTGGAGACAGCCCGCTGGCGAGCAATTTTGCTTTAAGTTTTTGCTCAGCTGTCTTTACCTCAGGCTGTATTTCTTCAATATAACGATTGAAGCGTTCTTCAACCTCCTTGTCCGCTGTATTGACAGTTGTTCCGATAAAAAGACGCCAGTAATGTTCATCAGCTGTTGCGGCGAGCGTGGACCAATCGTCAAGCCAGGCTGCGATATTTTCCCTGCTCAACGCGCGCGCTTCAAGTTCCTGATAATAAGGTTCGTAGTCAGGCCACGTAAGCGCGAGGATCGATTTTGCATTTGTGGGAAGTAAGCCGAAATTCATAAAATCCTCCTGAACCAAACAACAAGCCGAAGAGAAATCTCTCTTCGGCTTTATTTTACAACCGTTAAGTTTGCTAATGAGGCGGAAAGCCTCTTGATCCCTACGCTTTCAAAGACCACATCCACGATCTCGTCATCGTCCTGGATGCGGCTGTCGAGCACGATTCCCTCGCCCCAGACCTGGTGGCGGACGTGCGTCCCGGCGCGGTATTTGACCTCCATAACGGAGGCAGACTGGGATCGGGAGTGAACCGACCAGAGGCTCTCAGGCGCGCGTCCGTGGATGGAGCGTCCAGTACGCGATCTCCCGATCAACAAGTCCGCCGGCACATCATCCAGAAAGCGCGAGGGATAGGTCTCTTCGGCAGCGCCGCGCCCGCCGCGTTGAATGGCGCGGATGAGATAAAGCTTGTCCTTGGCGCGCGTGATGCCGACATAGAAGAGACGGCGTTCCTCCTCCATGCCCTCCGGTTCATCGAACGAACGGCTGTGCGGCAGGATGCCGTCATCAAGACCGACGATGAAGACCGCCCCAAATTCGAGACCCTTGGCAGCATGCAGGGTGAGCAGCGTCGGCACATTTCCCTCGGTGATCGTATCCTGATCGGAAACGAGTGCGATGTTCTCCAGGAATTCATCCAGGCTGCGCGTGGAGTATTCCACTGCCAACCGTCTTAACTCTTCCACGTTCTCCCAGCGATCTGTACCTTCTTCGGATTCATCATCAATATATTGTTTGTAGTTGAGATCCGTGACCACACGATCGAATAATTCTGAAGTGGTTAGCGAAGGTGCGGCGGAACGCCAGGTGGCAAGCATCCCGCCAAAATCTGCCAGCGAAATGGAGGCGCGTCCGGTAAAGGCAGGCCAATAAGATGAATCGGCACCGCGTGCCAGGTCAAGAAGCACAAAGCCGGGTTGCAGATTATTCTGCCGGGCAACTGTGTGTAATGTAGTTAATGTCTTATCGCCGATGCCCCGTGCCGGGACATTGATGACGCGATCCAGGCTGGCTTCGTCGGCGGGATTGTGGATGAGGCGCAGGAACGCGATGAGATCCTTGACTTCGCGGCGTCCGTAAAAGCGTTGCGCGCCTACGAGACGATAGGGGAGGCGCGCTTGCAGAAACGCTTCTTCGATGAGGCGGGATTGAGCATTCGTGCGATACATTACCGCGCAATCGCCCGGCTCGAACTGGTGAGAGGCAACCAGTTGTGCAATCGTGTCGACAACGAAAGAGGCTTCGGCGTAATCATCCGGCGCTTCATAGAAAAATAT
>Ga0105104_10003073_pt1 | contig 12027 bp, 9 predicted proteins | sample PPLLaktember2015_3_FD_87034 | JGI IMG/M metagenome (GOLD analysis project Ga0105104, IMG submission 87034) | Freshwater sediment microbial communities from Prairie Pothole Lake near Jamestown, North Dakota, USA - PPLs Lake P7 Core (6) Depth... | ecosystem: Environmental > Aquatic > Freshwater >...
GAGGACTTGACCAAACTGGAAGTGGAAATGCGAAAAAAGATGCTCAAAGGACATGCGTTCTTAAAAAAGAATTTTCCGACATTTGAAAACAGTTTTGTATTGGATACGGCATCACAAACCGGAACGAGAGGAAGCCGCCGGCTTACCGGCGAATATGTGATTACCAGGGATGATTTTCAAAACTGCAAAAAATTTGACGATACCATTGCGGTTTTTCCGCGGCTGGGCCCCCCGGGGCAGGCCGAGGTTAAACGGGTTAACATTCCTTACCGGGCGCTGGTACCGCAAAAGATCGATAACCTGCTGGTAGCGGGGCGCTCTTTTTCATCTGATTTCGCGGCGAACAACATAGCCAACCTGATTCCGCATTGTATTGCCATGGGGCAGGCAGCCGGTACGGCGGGCGCAATGGCAGTACAGCAGGATATTTTACCGCGCCAGGTGAGTTACCGTAGTCTCCAGCAAAAACTGGTCAAACAAGGAGTAGTTCTTCCGGGTATTGAAACGAAATAATTCCATTTATTTGTTAAAATACTTTTAGTAAAAAAAGGGGAAAGCAAAATGAACTGCTCCCCCCTTTTTAGTTGTTTATCAGGCCCTATTTTTTTATTGAGCAGAATTCTGTATATACCGGCCGAGGTCTATCCGGTTGTGAATACCTATCTTGCTATAAATATTTTTTACGTGTGAATGAACCGTAAATCTGCTGATGAAGCACTTGTTGGCTATCTCATCGTAAGACATGCCGGTAATGACGCCATCCAGGATTTCAGCTTCACGCTCGCTGAGGCGGAAATCGTTTATAAATTTCTCTTTTATTTTATTAATGTCATATCCAATTATTTCACCATTTGCTCCCTTTATTATGTCCGGATGGCACAGGTTATGAACAACCAGCATTAAGTGAGGTGCCAGAATTTCACTTTTTAGTAAGTCACTATCTATAAAATCTTCTTGTTTTCTCTGGCGCCACAAAGTAACGACTCCGGCAAGTTTATTCTCCCACCGTAAAGCGAGAAATAGTTCCCAATAAAGGTGTTGAGGGAAGATAAAATCTACAAAAAATTCATGCCTTTCCCAGTCTTTCTGTGACATGACGGCAGCAATTTTCAAAACTTGTTGTGATGATGAAATGGCTTCTTTAAGAAGAGGAGATTGGCGATAATAAAATTCTTTATAGATTTTCGGGTTATAGGTATCTTCGGCCGGGTCTGTCACTCCTGAATAAAAACTCCGGGATTCGCCAATAACCGGCCGCTGCGGATTACCCTGAAGGAGATGGAAAGTAGCTATTTCCGAACGGAAAGCATGAGATGCCGCCGGAAGAAAATGCGTGACAAACTGTTCGATATCCTGGCAACTATTTGCCAGATATACCAGGTCCAGCACTTCCTGATAGTCTTTTTCTGATAATACCGCCATAATGTCCTTCACTATAATACTTAAGCAACAATTTGTCAAAAAATCACCAATCGGGGGATTTCTTTGGCAATTATTGTATGAAACAATAGGGTGAACGCTTTATACCCCGCCAGAGAACCCTGTTAGATAAAAGGTTCCCGTCAACCGCGTGAGATAGACTTCCCCGGAATATCAAAAGTGAGGTAAAAAACGGATAACCAGGTAAAATTAAGGCTGGAGCATATATCTCTCAGTTTCGGCGGGGTGCAAGCCCTGTCTGACGTCTCTGTTGATATCCGCAATAATGAGATACTTGCTATCATCGGCCCTAACGGTGCGGGAAAAACGGCTTTACTGAACTGTATCAACGGTTTCTATAAGCCCCAGAAGGGTGAAATTTACCTGAACGGAAAAAGAATTACTCACATGCGTCCCGATAAACTTGCCAGGCTTGGTATCGCGCGGGCATTCCAGAACATTGAGTTATATACCGGTTTAACGACCCAGGACAATATTATGGCTGCCCGCCACGTATTCATGAAGCAAAACTTCTTTACCGGCGCCCTTTATTTTGGGCCGGCACACGCTGAAGAAATAAAGCACCGCGAAACCGTTGAGCAAATAATTGATTTCCTGGAAATAAAACCTTTAAGAAAAACAGTCGTGAGCGTTCTACCCTACGGCATGCGCAAACGTGTGGAACTTGGCAGGGCGTTAGCTCTGGAGCCGGAAATATTATTGCTGGATGAACCTATGGCAGGCATGAACCTGGAAGAGAAGGAAGATATTGCCAGGTTCATTTTCGATATCTATGAGGGCCAGCGGGAAACCTACCCCGATACACGTGTGCTTAGAGACGGCGTTAAAAGCATTGTCCTTATCGAACATGATATGAGCGTCGTCATGGATATTGCGGACAGGATTGTCGTGCTCGATTTCGGGGTAAAAATCGCTGAAGGGACACCGGCAGAAATAAAGTCTAACCCGGAAGTCATCAAAGCCTATCTTGGGCAGGAGATGAAGGCATTAAATGCTACAGGTCAATAACATAGAAGTCTGCTACATGGGCGTCATTCAAGTGCTGCGCGGTGTATCACTGGAAGTAGCGGACGGTAAAATAATCGCCCTCCTTGGGGCTAACGGGGGCGGTAAGACAACAACTTTGAAAGCTGTCTCCGGTCTATTAAAAACCGAAGAAGGCGAAGTGACGGCCGGAAATATTAGTTTTAACGGAAAGCGAACTGATAAATTCGGGCCTGAAGAAATCGCGGCCCTGGGTATCAGCCAGGTGATGGAAGGCCGGAGAGTATTGGAGCACCTTACCTGTGAAGAAAACCTGCTCGTCGGCGCATACCTGCGTAAAGACAAGGGCGGTGTAAAAAGGGATCTGGAGACAGTATACAACTACTTTCCAAGAATAAAACAGATGCGCAGCCGTACCAGCGGTTATCTTTCCGGCGGGGAACAGCAAATGCTCGTCGTCGGACGCGCGATGATGGCAAACCCAAAACTCATGCTTCTTGATGAACCTTCGCTCGGCCTCGCGCCGCTCCTGGTGGAGGAAATATATCATATCATTCACAGGATTAATGCCGAACAAAAAGTATCCATCCTGCTCGTAGAACAAAACGTGCAGGCGGCATTGAGTATCGCGGACTACGGCTATGTGATGGAAAACGGGAAAATCGTCATGGACGGCCCGGCGGACAAGCTTAAGAACAATGAGGACGTGAAAGAATTTTATATGGGCTTATCAACAGCCGGGCAACGGAAAAACTACCGTGAAGTAAAACATTACCGGCGGAGGAAAAGATGGCTGGCCTGAAAATACAGCCTGTAACAGAAGCCGCGGCCAATGATTCACCTTTACACGGAAAGGGCATGACATGGCCGCAGGTTTTGAGGTATAACTCTAACAAATACGGAGCCTCACATATTGCCATGCGGAAGAAGCATTACGGCATCTGGCAGCCTATTACCTGGGAGGACTACTTTAATAACGTTAAATATCTGGCGCTTGGCTTATTATCTTCCGGGTTTCAATCCGGCGATAAACTCCTCATTATCGGCGATAATGCCCCCCAGTGGTATTATGCGGAACTGGCAGCGCAGGCAAACCACGGGATTTCTATTGGTCTTTACCCGGATGTTACAGCTTCAGAGATAGCCTATACGGCCGGTAATGCCCAAGCTGCTTTTATTATCGCTGAAGACCAGGAACAGGTGGATAAAATCCTTCAGGTCAAAGATCAGCTGCCTTTATTAAGAAAAACAATTTTCTGGAATTATAAAGGTTTGACGGAATACAAAGAGCCTTCACTTATCGGAATGAGGCAGGTAATCCATGATGGTGAGGAATATGATAAGCGGCATCCGCAATTATTTGAAGAAACAATTGCATCCGGAAAAGCGGAAGACCCATGCGCCATCATTTATACTTCAGGTACGACGGGTACACCAAAAGGAGCTGTTCACACACATGACTCGCTGATGTATGGCGCAGAACATATTATCGGCATTGACGCGATTAATGAGAAAGATAATATAGCTTGTTCGCTGCCTCCAGCCTGGATAACCGAACAACTGCTTTATATGGGCTGCCACCTGCTTTCAGGCAGTACGCTCAACTTTGCGGAATCAGCCGAAACGCAACAAAAAGACCTGCGGGAAATTGGACCGGACATTGTGTGCTACGGCGCGAGGCAGTGGGAAAGCCAGGCAAGGGCAGTACAAGCCAACATACAGGGAGCGGATATCTTGAAGCGGTTCATCTACCGTCTATTCATGCCGTCAGGTTACCGCATGGCTGAAGCTGAATTTAAGCATCAAGACCGTAGTTTCCGGGATAACATAATTAATACCCTTGCGGATTTATGCCTTTTCAGACAAATCAGAGACAATCTAGGCCTGCCTCATACCAGATTGTGTTATACGTCAGGACAGATACTTTGTCCGGATGCATTCCAGTTCTTCCATGCGCTGGGTATCCAGCTAAAAAGCATTTACGGGACAACTGAAGGCGGAATATTAACGATTACAAAAAAGAGTGACATTAACCCGGATACTGTCGGCGCGGTGGTTCCCGGAGCTGAAGTAGGTATAACAGAAAGAGGTGAAATTGTTTACCGTCAGCCCGGAATGTTCATCAACTATTATAATGACCCGGAAAAAACCTCAAGTGTATTAAAAGACGGTTGGTTCTACAGCGGAGACGCCGGCTCTATTACTGAAGACAGGCAGCTAGTGTTTATTGACAGGAAAGACGATATTGTATTGCTGCCTTGTGGAGAAACGCTTGCGCCGCAACTAATTGAAAGCCGCCTGAAATACACTCCTTACATCAAAGATGCCTGGGTAGTTGCCCGGAGCAATAGTCCAATTATAGCGGCTATTATAATTATAGATTACGGCAGTGTCGGCAAGTGGGCGGGGCGCAACCAGATAGCATATACCACTTTCAGTGACCTCGCACAAAAACCGGAAGTCTATGAATTGATCAGGCAGGCTATTTTACGCATCAATAGGGACCTGCCTGATGACTGCCGGATAAGTAAATATGTTGATTTCCATAAGGAGTTCGACCCTGATGAGGGTGAACTCACCCAGGACAGAAAGCTGAGAAGAAATTTCCTTAAAGAGCATTACGCCGGACTTTTAGAGGCAATTTTCCGCAATGATTCCGAAACCGAGATAATCCTGAAGCTTCAATACCGGGACGGCCGCATGGGAACGGTCAAGGCAAAAGTGGCTATCAAAGACGTAAAAGAGGCTAACCAATGACTTTCTTTTTACAACTGGTAATAACCGGCTTTTCACTGGGGATGGTATATGCCCTTATCGCCCTGGGTTTTGTGATCATCCTCAAATGCTCCAAGGCTTTTAATATTGCCCAAGGCCAATTTGTGATGATTGGAGGCTACCTGGGGTACACATTCCTGGTAACTTTGCATTTTCCTGTTTGGGCAGCGATAATAGCCGCTATTTTATGCGCGATTATCATGGGGATTCTTATCGAGCGGCTGGTGCTAAGACCGCTGATAGGTGAATCCGTGCTATCCATTATCATGATGACGGTTGCCCTGGGTACTTTGCTTGAAGGAATTGCAACGCTGGCCTGGGGTGGTGAATATAAAGCCTATCACGGCGTGCTGCCGACATTCACACTAAAACTCGGCGATATTTCTATACCGCCGGAATCATTAATCGGCATCATGGTTTCCATAATTACCGTCACCGCGCTCTTGATGATCTTCCGCTTTACGAAAATCGGGCTGGCGATGAGAGCGACGGCGGAAAATGAACAGGTGGTACGAGTTTCCGGAATAAAAGTGACCAGCGTTTATGCCTTCTCGTGGATAATTGCCTGTGTTGTCGGTGTTGTTAGCGGCATTTTGCTGGGCGGCGTTTCAGGAGTCATGACGGGTCTTGCTGAAGCTGGAATGAGGTCCATGGCAGTCGTGCTTCTTGGCGGAATCGATTCTATCGGAGGCACTATCATCGCGGGGATATCATTAGGCATTCTTGAAAATGTCGCTGCCGGCTACCTTGACCCGCTAATGCCTTCCGGCGGCGGGTTAGCCAGCGTGTTCCCATTCCTGGTGATAATAGTCGTACTGATTTTCAGACCTCACGGCCTGTTCGGCCTGGCAAGGATAGAGAGGATTTAGTAGTGAGTTTACCCAGCGGAGTATTTCAACAAAGTTACGCGCAGGATATGGCCATTTTCCGCACCAAGACGCAATGGCTGTTATTATTGGTTTTCCTGGCTTTACTTTTTTCATTCCCTTTGTTCGCCAGCGACCGCATGATAACGATATTAACCATAATGGCGATAACGACTATTAGCGTTCTCGGTTTAAATATACTCACCGGATATTGCGGGCAGATTTCCCTGGGCCAGGCGGGTTTTATGGCGGCGGGTGGATATATTTCCGCGATATTGACGGCCAAGCTGGGGCTGTCTTTCTGGATCGCCCTGCCGGCAGCCGGACTGGGGGCGGGCTTTATCGGCATAATCTTCGGGCTGCCGTCACTTAAAATCAAAGGTTTTTATCTTATTATGGCTACGGTAGCCGCCCACTTTATCATCATCTGGGTAATTCTACAATTCCGGGGCATTACCGGAGGCGCTGACGGCCTGGCTGTTCCCAAGCCGGCGATAGGGGATTTTGTTTTCAGGTCAAAGGCAAGCTATTTCTATCTTACGATGGTCCTCACCTGCCTGGCAGTATATTGCGCCAAAAACATCGTCAGGACAAGGGTAGGAAGAGCTTTCATCGCTATCCGGGATAATGACCTGGCGGCGGAGGTGATGGGTGTAAACTTATGGGTCTACAAATTGACCGCTTTTTTTATCGGTTGTGTTTTTGCGGGGGTTTCCGGCTCTCTGCTTGTCCACTATTACTCTTTTGCCAGCACCGATCATTTCCCGTTTATGAATTCAATCTGGTATCTCGGAATGCTGATCGCGGGGGGCATGGGGAGCATTACCGGTTCTATTTTAGGTGTTATTGCCTTAAAACTGCTCGATGAGCTGGTTACTTTTACAGGGCCCTTTTTATCCGCCGCAATTGCGCCCCAGGCGGCGGCATCGATAGGGCTTATCATGCGCGGCCTGGTAATTATGCTGTTCTTGATTTTTGAACCGCGCGGCCTCGCCCACCGTTGGGAGGTCATTAAATCCTATTACCGGCACTGGCCGTTTTCGCATTAGTTGAAGGTTAAGGAGGTGCGGGATATAAGAGAAACTAAAAATATTAGGTGCTGTAATTTCAACTAGAAAAGGAGAATGTCGTGACAAAAGTAAAACTGATTTTTATCTCACTCCTCATAATAATACTCGCAACTTCAATGGTTACCGCCTGCAGCAGTAAAACTACAACAACCACAACGCAGCCTGCGGCCAAACCAGTAACCATCCTCGTAGGGGGCGGTTTTGCGCTTACCGGCGCGTATGCGGAGGATTCAGCTGCTGTGCTGGCCGGTTTTGAGGACTATGTCAAATACGTCAATGAAACAAAAAAACTGGCGCCCTGGCGGACTGAAGCATTCCCGCAAAACGTTACCCTGGAATTGTTCTGGCGTGATGATGAACTAAAGCCGGAAAAAGCCCTGACGATTTATGATGAGGCAAAGTCAAAAGGTATGGTCCTTTTCCGCGTTTCAGCTTCACAGACAGCTATGCCGTTAATGGACCCATTAATTGCAGATAACATGGGCGCCACAACAATGGTTTCCGGCTCATACCTGCTGTCACCGCCCAAAACCATTTACACTAACTATCCGTTATATACCGATGAACTGGCGGCTATTGCGGACTGGTTCAAGGCTAACTGGAAGGAAACCAGGAAGCCCAGGGTTGCATATCTTACCGCCGACAGCGCACCGGGACGTTCGATAGATATCCCGGAGATGCAGGCCTACCTCGTTAACGCCGGGTTTGAATTTGTCGGCAAGCAATTTGTCCCGATGGTTCCTACTGCCCCGCCTACCACGCAGCTGGCATGGTTGAAAGATAATCAAGTCGACCTGGCGCTCGGCTGGATGATTAACCCGGGTTCCCAGCCGACCATTAAAGAGGCAGTACGGCTGGGTATGGGCCCTAACCTCGCTTATAAAATCACCTTCGGGTTTGCGGCACCCGCCCACCTTGCGGTCTTTGCTCCGGCCATGGGAGAGCTTGGTGACGGCTGCGTTGTTGCCGGCAGTTATCCTCCGATGTCTAATACTGAAGTCCCCGGTATTGCTTTCTGTAATTCATTACAGGATAAATACCGCGCAGCTAAAAAAGTAACTCATATCATGTATCTGCACGGCGTTATAGAAGCTATGTTGCAGGTCGAAGCTTTACGGATGGCGTCGCAAAGCGTTTCCGCCGATAAACTCACTTCCAAAGACGTACTGGAAAAAGGCTTCCAGATGATAAAGAACTTCAGTTCCGGCGAAATTACACCGGCGCTGACCTTTGGTCCGCAAGACCCGGATGGCCCGGATGATGTGCGTATAGACCAGGACCAGAAGGGTAAAGTGGTCTTTATCGGTAACTACCCGGCCCACCACGTTTATACAAAATAATCCTGCAAAGCGGGGGCTTATTTTTTAGAGCCCCCGCTTTTTGTTGTCCGCAAAAGCGTGTTATTATCACCGACTTATACGTTTATCCAGGTTTTTACAAAGCAAATTTACCACGAATCTAAAACTAGTTAATCACTAGGAGAGCCTAAAAGTTCCCCTATTTTAATACAATTTCTTTTTTCCGGTTAAGTTTTCAATATCTTTATTCAAAATTTCCTGTAATATCCGGCGCATTCACTGAATTCTTCATTCCTTATTTTTTCCGGTGTAATAATACCCCGGGTTGTTTGCGGTTTCCTAATATTTGACAATTTTTCATAGTTGAGCTAGACTAAGCTACTCTGATTTGCCGTATTTGCGGTCAGAAACATGTTACTAATGGAAACAACGTAAAATTCGTTACCATATTTTTCTGTCAGTAAATAAAAATTACTTATGTTTTACGGGAAAGGAGGGTCCGGCACTAAGCATTATAGTTTTCAACTAATAAATCTTTAAGGGGGTATAATAAGTTGAAAAAAATATTATTTGTCGCACTCATTCTTATCCTTTTAATCGGGCTATTACCTGTTAGCTGCAGCCAATCAACTACTACTACAACTCCCGCTGTAACAACCACGACCACTCCCCCCAAAACCACCGCCGCTACCTTAACCACTACCACCGCCACTACGCCCGCGGTAAACAAATACGGCGGCACTTTTGTCTGGGTCCACAACGGAGGCATTACCCAGATCGGCGCCATTGTGGATAACCTGGGCATCGCCGCCCAGCGGAACACATATCCCATGTTTGAAGGCCTTTTAATGACCGACGAGCAGGATAATATCCAGCCCTGGCTGGTTACCAAATGGGATGTTTCGGCTGACGGCAAGACCATCGTCTTCCACCTGGAAGAAAACGTTAAATTCCAGGACGGCACTGATTTTGACGCCGCTGCGGTCCAGTACAACCTTGAAGCCGTCGTGAAAGCTAATATCGGCGGGACCGCTTTCCTTAAAAACGTATCATCATATGAAATCCCGGATAAATATACCCTTAAACTTAATCTTGCCGCGGTTGATTCGACGTTCTTATTGCGTATCGCGCAGGGCGTCATCGGCCTGATGGCGTCCCCCACGGCGTTACAAAAAACCACTACGCCTGAAACTATCGCCCAGGTACACTCGGTAGGCACCGGCCCCTTCCTGTTCGATAGCTGGGAGCGGGACTCTTTTGTTAAATACAAGAAATGGACCGGATACCGCAAGACAGGTTTGCCTTATCTGGATGCTATTGAAATAAGAAACACCGCTGATCTCACGGTCAGCATCATGTCCCTCCGGGCGGGAGAAGTCCACGCCGTCGAGAATGTTGACCCGGTTGATGCCGTTCAGTTGGGTAAAGACGGTTTTACCCTGTATCAGCCGAACCTGTATTTCCTCCACAGCGTCGTTGCTTCCGGCAACAATCCTGATTCACCTTTTGCTAAAAAGGAAGTCCGGTTAGCCCTTGAGTATGCGATCGATAAGAAGACGATTGCACAGGGCGTCGGCATGGGCTATTACGAAGCTCTGAACCAGGTGGCAACACCAAAAGATTCCTGGTATAACAAAGACCTGCCCTTCCGCGAGTTCAGCCCGGCAAAAGCCAGGGAGTTGTTAGCCGAGGCAGGATATCCTGAAGGTTTTACCACCAAGCTCGTCAGCGATGTCATGGCGCGCCGTGATACACTGACCGCCGTACAGACCTACCTGAATGATGTCGGGATAAAAACCGAACTGGAAATCCTCGATTTCGGCGCGGCCTTCGGCTTACCGAGACAGGGCTGGGAGGGTGTCTACTTCCCCGGCTTCCCCAATGTCGGTACGCTGCTGGGAGTTCAAGGCCGCTTTGGCGACCCCACGACTTATATCAGCATGTACCAGCCGGCAGGCTATTGGGAAAAATGGGACGCACTCTTTGCCGAGTTGGATGGCGTCAAACGTACCGCGATACTGAAAGACATATTGAAAATGATTTACGATGAAGCTATTGGCATCCCTTACCAGGGCGATGCGCCGATAGTAGCTATGGTTCCTACTCTGCATGGATTTGCGCATCACGCTTTCCATGTTACCAGTTTCTGGGATCCCGGCCAGGTATGGCTGGAAAAGAAGTAAAAAGATAAAACAAAAATAAAGTGAAGGCTGGCTGGATATTACCGTCAAGCAAAACTGCTGCCGGGTTTTCAGCCAGCCTCCGGATTAAACTCCAATAGTACATTACTATGACAGGCACACGGGGGATTTTGTTTTACCGCTCCGGCCCGCCCGTGTTAATCGGTAGAGGTATTGTATGATATCGTATATCATTCGCCGTATATGGATGGGCGTCATAATTATTTTACTGGTTACGGTGATGGTGTTTTTGTTTATCCGCCTGCTGCCCGGCGACCCCCTGACGATATACCTCAACAAGACCGATATGCAGCAGCTGACGGACGAGCAGCTTTATGATTTAAGAGTCAAGTTCGGCCTGGAAAAAGCCTTACCCGTGCAGTATGTAGAATGGATGGGCGGGTTATTTACCGGCGATTTCGGGCAATCAATCTATTACGATACGGATGTCGCGCTCCTCATCGGGGAACGGATGCCGATAACGCTTTACCTGGGCGCTCTGGCTTTCATTCTATCCGGTGTGCTGGGTATTTCTTTTGGAGTGATTTGCGCTTTAAAGCGCGGCACCTGGATAGATACGGTGGTTACTCTGCTGTCCAATATCGGGGTAACCATGCCGTCATTCTGGGTCGGCATTATCCTGATGTATCTGCTTTCGGTTAAGGCCGGCTGGCTGCCGGTCGGCGGCTTCACTCCACCGTTCGAGGATTTCTGGTTGAGTATAAAGAAAACAATTATGCCGGTAATCTGTCTTTCGCTGTTTTCCATTGCATCGTTAACCCGTTTGACCCGTTCTTCAATGCTCGAGGTCATCCAGCAGGACTATATACGCACCGCCTGGTCTAAGGGATTGACCGAGCGGTTGATTATCGGCCGCCATACCATTAAAAATGCCCTGATACCGGTAGTTACGGTCATCGGTTTGCAGGTGGCATTTATTTTCGGCGGTTCCGTGCTTATTGAATCGGTTTTCAACATCAACGGCATCGGCAGGCTGATGACCCAGGCTGTCCAGAACCAGGACTACCTTATCGTCCAGGCCGGCACGCTCATTATTGCATTCATGGTGGTATTATCCAACCTTGCGGTTGATATTTCCTACGGATGGCTCGACCCCAGGATCAGGTTTGATTAGGGAGCTTGGACATGTTAAAGAAGGCACAAAATAACATCGAGCCGGTTGGTACAAAAGAGTGGGAAGATAAAGCGCCGCGTTACAGCGAAACGAGACGCATGATATCCGTTTTTACCGGGCGGCCGCTGCCGGTCATAGGATTAGTCATCATTTTGCTATTGGTCCTTATGGCTATTTTCGCGCCGCTGCTGGCCCCTTATCCGCCTAACCAGATGGACATTATCAATAAGCTCCAGCAGCCGAGTTCCACCCACTGGCTCGGTACGGACTCCCTGGGGA
>Ga0105104_10003075_pt1 | contig 12024 bp, 9 predicted proteins | sample PPLLaktember2015_3_FD_87034 | JGI IMG/M metagenome (GOLD analysis project Ga0105104, IMG submission 87034) | Freshwater sediment microbial communities from Prairie Pothole Lake near Jamestown, North Dakota, USA - PPLs Lake P7 Core (6) Depth... | ecosystem: Environmental > Aquatic > Freshwater >...
GTTGATTGTTGTATTATGCGTGGTATTCTTCTCGATGCCTTACCAGCAGCTGCTGCCGATCTTCACCGTGGATATCCTGCACGTCGGCGCCACGGAACTGGGTTTGCTGCAGCTTGTGACCGGTATCGGCTCCATCGGTGGGGCTATTATCCTGGCTTCAATCCCGAGCAATAAAAAACGCGGATTACTGATGCTGATCAGCGGCTTGGTCCTCGGGGTGTCGTTAGTAGTTTTCTCTTTCTCCACGGTATGGGTTGTTTCAATAGCGTTGATGATCGGCGTCGGGCTGGGGCAGGCGGGACGCATGACGCTCCCGGTAGCGTTGCTGCAGACATACACCAGACCGGAATACCGTGCCCGTGTCATGAGTTTTTACGGAATTGAATTTGGGATTTCGATGTTCGGCACATTTTTTGCCGCGATACTCGTGGATACCCTTGGCGTTCAGTGGTCGGTGGGCGGCATGGCGCTGATACTGGTAATTCTAAGCGTGATCGCGCTGTTATTCTTGCCGCGCTTACGGAAACTGGACTAACAAAACCGTCAGTCTCTCGTCAGGGTGTCATTGTATGCCGTGACCAGGTCGGCGGCTTGCATCATGATTTTACCGTCTTTAACCTGGTATACCACGGAAGCCTTGGGATATTTTACGCAAGCCCCGCTCACACCTTGCCCGCTGGCGGCTTTAAAGACCGTGCCGCAGGTATCGCAAACAAGTGTGTCATTATAAAGTGTAAAGCTTTGTGACCGGCAGGGCGGGCAAATATCCGCCCGTACCTGGATGGCGCCTTCGAACTGGTAGGCCATAAATGAGATTTCTTGGGTATCCGTTCTTAAAGTAAACTTGCTGTTGATGTTCTCTTGCACTTCAGCCAATGGAACGGAAACTGTATCCCCCGCCACAATTGCCGGGACAAGTTTGGAGGGCACAACCTGGTTCCCGGTTGGGCTGCCGGAGCAGGCCGTTAAAACCGCCAGGCTCAAGGCTGCCAGCAGCAGAATACCGAAAATAAAACGTCTTTTAGTCATTTATTTCACCCCTGTTTTTTATCCTGTCCACGATGCGGCCGTCCTCCAGGAAGATGATTTCTCCCGCCCGGTCCGCTGCTTCGCGATTGTGCGTAACCATGATAAAACTATGCCCTTCCCTGTTTAATTCCCGGAATAAATCAAGGATTTCCTTGCCCGTTTTTTGGTCCATATTGCCCGTCGGTTCGTCGGCCAGAGTGAGCAGCGGATCGTTCACTAAAGCCCGTGCGATTGCCACTCTTTGTTGCTCTCCGCCGCTTAGCTGGGACGGTTTGTGCGCCGCTCTTTTCCCCAGCCCCACCCGTTTCAACAGTTCTAAGGCTTTTTTCTCCTGCCCCAGTGCGCCGCGGAAGGTGAGTGGCAGCAGGACATTCTCCAGGGCGGTCAACGACTGCAGAAGGTGGTATTGCTGGAAAACATAGCTGATTCTACCTCTCCGGAATTTTACCAGCCCATCCTCGTCCAGGTTATCGATACGCTCGCCGTTAAAGATAACCTCGCCGCCGGTGAGGACATCCAGCCCGCCGATGATGTTCAGCAGGGTAGACTTGCCGCTGCCGGAAGGGCCCATAATGGCGACAAAATCGCCCTGTTTGACTTCAAATGAAATATCGTTTAAAGCGGTGACCGCCGCGGTATCTCGGCCGTAAATTTTCTTGACGCCTTTAATTTCCAGCATAACTAAAACCTCATAAAGAACGGAAAGAATCCGCCACTCTAATCTTACCGGCGTGAAGCGCCGGGTAAAGGGTGGCCAGCACAGCGATGAATATCGCCAGCCCTAATGAGACCGGCAGGTACACCGGCACGAAAGATATACTGGCGCCTTCAAAAATGAGCGGCCCGGCAAAATATGCCAGCAGCGTCCCGGCCCCGTATCCCAATACTCCCCCGTCGATGCCGATGATGACAGCTTCATAAACCAGGGCGATGGTAATCTGTTTACGGGAAGCGCCTACCGCCCGCATGATGCCAATGTCTTTGATTCTTTCGTTGATTGATGTCATGAGGGTATTTACTACCCCGAATCCGCCAACCAGCAGCGTGACTCCGGCCAGCGCCAGCATGAATCCGTTGACTTTTTCTACCATGCCCATTTCAGTATCCGCCACCTGCTTTACCGCCACCGCCCGTACCCCTGGAATTTCAAGATTAATGGAATCCGCGATTATTTCCACCGGGCAGCCGTTGCAAAGTGCGCGTACATCTATAGAGGAAATGAGCCCCTGTTTGTCATAAATCCCCTGCAAAGCGGCCAGGGGCAGGTATATCTGATAATCGTCATTTGAACCTGTGTCTGCAAGTATACCGCTGATGGTCAAGTTGCGGTCTTTAATAATGATCGTATCTCCTACCTTAAGCTCGAGCAGTTCAGCGGCCATGCTGCCGGACAAAACCTGGTCGGCGCCGTTAAATATTTTACCGTCCTTGACCTCCCACCATGTCCTGATAGCCATTTCTGGAACGGGCTCGATACCGACCAGCATGACTGGAATACCCTTAACCTCGCCGGTTAAAAACAGCTTGGGAGCTATCGTCGCTACTGTTCCCTCTTCCTTGATATCCAGGTAATTTTTGATTTCATAATCGGCGATACGCTGGATTTCTGACACTTTGTCTTCAGAAATATAGTTTTCGCCGATGGTTAAAGTCCCCAGTGTCAGATCTCCGAGGCCGGTTGTGAGGCTCTTGGTAGCCGGAACGATATTAAGATTGGCGCCGTATTTTTCAAGCTGGCTGTATATTTTAGCCTGGCCGGCGTTGGCAATCGTCAGAATGCTGATAACCGTCATCGTCCCTATAATTACGCCCACGGTAGCGTAGAGGACACGCTTTTTACGGCGCATGATATCTTTTAAGACTACCTGGAAAAGCCTCATTTGGTATCTCCTGGAGGGAGTAATTCCCTTACCGAAACCTACTTTTATAAAAAGTTGACTAAAATCATCGGGAAAGTCAACTATAATAAAAAGTTAGCATAAATTTCTGCGCGTGTCAATGCATTATTTCACGTTGAACAATACCTGTTTGTTGCATAAAAACGTTAATTTTGATATTGTTCTTTATGTACATGAAAGGAGAACCATGACTAGTAAATACGGTAAATACATAACGACAGAACTGAAAAAGGGCATCGTTATGCCCGGCTACAAAGGCCCCCAGCAAATACGTCAGGGCTATGCTGACGGCCACCGCTTAGGGCTGGAACACGTGATCTGGATGGATAATGAAGTCCTCCCCGGCGCCTTCTACGGCGAGTATACCTGGCAATGGCCTTCTTCAATGAAAGACCAGGCGCAGATGCCGCGCTGGAACCCACCGGAAATCGTTACCCCGGAACTGGTAAAGAGCGGTAAAGTCCCCGGTATTATGCCCCACGCTCATCCCTTTATCGAGATATTCAGCTATTTCGGCACCAACGTCGACGATCCCTCCGACCTCGGCGGCGAGATAGAATTCTGGCTGGCAAATGAAAAATTCGTCCTCACTAAGAGCTTCATGGTTTACATCCCGGAAAATGTCGAGCATTGTCCGCTGGTTTTCCGCCGCATGGATGCCCCGATGTTCCATATGACCCTTGGCTCTGCTGATAAATATGTTTAAAAGCGGTATTTCAGTACTAAAATTTTGAAAGAGGAAAATTAAATGGCAAAATACACTAAATGTGCTGTAGATACACCTAAAAAGGACGCCAAATATCCGCCTTACCGCGTCAAGAATGACCCCAAGATCGTCCGGCCTATCGTCCAGGTAGACGGGGATACCGTACCCGGCGCCCAATTCTATGCCGAGACCAAATGGATCGTGCCCGGCGGCGGTAAAAAAGAAATAAAGCTTTGTGAATCCCACACCCATAATTTCAACGAGGTGCTCGGGTTCTTTGGATATAACTATGATAATATCCAGGACCTCGGGGCGGAAATAGAAATTACGATCGATGGTGAAAAAAACATTGTTGACCGCAGTTTCTCCGCCTGTATTCCCGCCGGCGTCCCGCACGGCCCGGTTATCATCCGGAATATTACCCGGCCGATCTTCCATGTCTCTTCCGGTAAAGCAAGCGAGTACAAATAGAAAACTGATTATCCGGAGGTAACCCGCTATGACGACGGTAAAAGAATTTAACCGCCACGGAGAAGTGCTGGAAGACATTCTGCAGTTAAGGACTTCTCCGGTAGCCGTAAAAATGCTGACTAAGAAAACGGAGATACCCGCCGGCGCCCTGCGCCCGAAAAAAGACCGTCATTATCATCTGGCCCAGTGCCAGGCGTTTGCTTTATCCCGGCGGGAAGGCCTTACCGTCGCCATGCTCAAAGAGGACCACTGGTGCCCCGCCGCCCTGATGGCCTACGGCATGGTACCGGTACCCGGCGGCAAGAATCCCCCCAGCCTCCACCCCTATGATTGCTTTGAATACGGCAAACATATCGGCGTATTGACCGCGCCGCTCAAGAAAGCTGCTTTTAGGCCGGATGTCGTGATTATGTATTCCAATACCGCCCAGCTGCGCAGCTTTTTACTTTCCTTTGGCGCTGACGATGTCCCCCAGGTAAACGGCCGCTTCTTTCCGCCCTCTTGTGCCCATCTCGTTGTCAGCCCCATGCTCAAGGGCGGTTATTGGTCCGTTCTGCCCGACCCCGGTGAAGCCACGCGCGCCTTCGCTGATGAAGGTGAAATTATTTTCGCAATGCCGGCGGCAAAAGTGCCGGCTCTCACCGCCGGGTTAGATAAGTTCAAAGACCAGATGTACGCTTACCGGAATAGTTCTTATTACCTTCAGGGTGATTTTCCCCGCCCGGATTTCTATAAAAAGATGTTTAAAGGCTGGGGGCTGGAAGACTATTAGGAGTCCGGAGACCCCTCTGGCGGGGGCTTGGGTTATTCCTCTCCCTTGACGGGGAGCGGACCTCTCTTTAAGAGAGGTTGGGTGAGGGTGATAACTGTACCCTGTTAACTGAAAACTATGAACACTTAAGAGGAAGAGATTTTGGGCAAACGCAGAGAAAAGTGGGAAAAAGAATCCCTGGAGCCGGCGTTAAAGCGCTTCCCGGAACGGCAAAAAAACTTTAAATTGACTTCCGGCATGGATATTAAGCCGCTTTATACGCCCGATGACCTGGCGGGTCCGGATGGAACATCCGACTTGATACTTGAAGCAGAGCCCGGATACCCCGGGGATTATCCCTTTGGACGGGGCATCCAGCCCACGATGTACCGCGGGCGCTTGTGGACGATGCGCCAGTACTCCGGTTTCGCCTCGGCGGAAGAGTCCAACCGCCGTTACCGCTACTTGCTTCAGCAGGGCCAGACCGGCCTTAGCGTGGCTTTCGACCTTCCCACCCAGATAGGGTACGATTCTGATAGTCCTTTGTCCCGCGGCGAGGTGGGCAAAGTAGGCGTCCCCATCGATACCCTGCGGGACATGGAGGTCCTTTTCAAGGATATCCCGCTGGATAAAGTCAGCACTTCCATGACCATTAACGCCACTGCCCCGATTTTACTAGCCATGTACATTGTCCTGGCTAAAAAACAAGGAATTGCCCTGGATAAACTGGACGGGACCATCCAGAACGATATTTTAAAAGAGTACATCGCACGGGGCACTTATATCTTTCCCCCCGCCCCCTCCATGCGCCTGACCACGGATATCTTTGAATATTGCAGTAAAAGCCTGCCGCGCTGGAACTCCATCAGTATCAGCGGCTACCATATCCGCGAAGCCGGCTCCACGGCGGTGCAGGAAGTAGCTTTTACCCTGGCAGATGGTATTGATTACGTTAAAGCCGCCATCGATAGGGGGCTTAACGTCGATGATTTTGCCGGCCGGCTCTCGTTCTTCTTTGACGCCCACAATAACCTGCTGGAAGAAGTAGCCAAATTCCGCGCCGCGCGTATCCTCTGGGCAAAGCTAATGAAGGAACGTTTTAACGCTAAAGAAGCCCGGAGCTGTATGCTGCGTTTCCATACCCAGACTGCCGGCTGTACGTTAACGGCACAGCAGCCCTACAATAACATCGTCAGGGTAGCAGTCCAGGCGCTGGCGGCTGTCCTGGGCGGCACGCAGTCTCTCCACACCAACTCCTACGATGAAGCCTACGCCACGCCGTCTGAAGAAGCCGTCACCACCGCTCTGCGTACCCAGCAGGTCCTGGCTTATGAAAGCGGTATAGCCGATTCCGTTGACCCGTTGGGCGGGTCTTACATGGTGGAAACACTGACGCGGGATATACAGGCGGCGGCGGAAAAATACCTGGCAAAAATAGAAACGCTGGGCGGGGCCCTGGATGCTATAGAAAAAGGCTACCAGCAGAGAGAAATACAGGAAGCTTCTTACCGGTATCAAAAAGAAGTGGAAACAGAAGAAAGAACCATCGTTGGGATCAATAAGTTCGTTACCCCTTACGCCAAGATAAAGAGCCTGGTTCGCGTTAATGCGGCGGAGGCGGAAAAACAGGTAAAAGGCCTGCAGCAAGTAAAGCAGGGGCGTAACGCTACAGAAGTTGTTGAGGCTTTAGAAAACCTTAAGAAAACCGCCCTGGATAAAGAGAATACCATGCCTGCCTTCATCCAGTGTGTTGAGGCCTACGCCAGTATCGGGGAGATCTGCGATACGCTGCGCGGCGTTTTTGGCGTCCAGCGGGAATCCATGATATTTTAGGCTATCAGTTATCCCCCAACCGCCTTTGAACCCCTCCGGATTTTGATTACAGAGAGCCTTTTTTGGCTTTTTGGCTGTCAGCGGTCAGCTATCAGCTGTCCGTCCCCATGCCGTCCACACGAAATACGAATTTAGAAATACTATCGCCAAGCCTTCTTATCAATTTATTTATTGGTAGTATTCCCCCTACTCCCTTCTCCCTAACCCCTATTCCCTCATAAAAAAAAGAGAGCCCCCCGATTTCTCGAGGGGCTCTCGTCCTTCCTTAGAAGGTCGTCTTAACTATCTTTACCTGCACTAGACAGAGCGGCGGGTTCTGACAATCAGGACGATAACTGCAATTACCAGTACTGCGCCGATGATGATGATGGCCCAGATGTAGGTCGGGTTGACAGTAGTGGTAGTTACAGGCGGGATAACGACGCTGGTCGTTACGGTTGTGCCCGGAGGAATAACTACGGTAAGAGTAGGCGTTACAGCCGGAGGAGCAGTGGTGACGACTGCAGGTTCGGCCACAGTGAAGTTAGCAACTGTTGACCAGTCGCCTTCAATGGGCGCGAGGGCCTTTACTCTCCAGAAGTAGGTCTTGCCGGGTACCAGGTTGATACTGGTGGGTAGTGAAGCACCGGCGTTAGCAGTTTCAACTGAATAAAGCGGTGCAACGAAGGTTGTGCCCGTATCAACTTCGAACTTGTACATGGTAGCGCCACCGATGGGCGACCAGGAGAAGGCTGGAGCGCCGGAAAGTATGGAGCCGTTAGCAGGTGAGCCGATTGTCGGGACTATTGCGGTGTTCGGCTGGACTCTGAAAGTGTTGACGGCAGACCAGTTGCTCCAATACGGAGAAGCAACTCTGACTCTCCAGTAGTAGCTCTGGCCGGGTACGAAGAGGTTGGCTGCTGTGACCTGGTTGGTTACGAATAAGCCTGCAGGGGCAGCGAAGGTGAAAGGATAGCCGGCAACCGGCTGGAGGAAGGCTGCATCCTGGGCGACAGCTATCTGGTAGAGAGAAGCGCCGGCAACCGCGGTCCAGGTGAAGGTTACGGGGTTAGAACCGCCGGTGGAAGGATTGGTCTGGATAAGACCGTCATTAGCCGGAGTGCTAAGCGCCGGAACCGCGGTCGGGGCGGCCAATGTATCTGTGAAGGCCAGGACTCTGGTCGGGGCGAAAATGGGTGTATTGATAGTATCGACGAAGTAGGCGGTAGTGCCTACCATCTTTAACGGGGCAGGTTGAGCGTTGGCAGCGGCGCCGGTAGCAGGATTCAGGCCGGCAGCCATGGTGGTGCCTGCGCCGGTGGTCTGAACGCTGGACCACTCAACCAGGAAGAAGGGCAGGAACGCGTTGATGGAGCGGGATATTTCTGTATTGGTGCCGTCAGTACCGAGTCTGTAAACGACGCCGTTGGAAAGCGCGATGTCCTGTGACAGATAAGTGGCGGTAATACTGGTACCAACAGCGGAGTTACCAATAAGATCCCATACTGCGCTGGTGCCGATTGTCCATCTGTAAACGTTGGCGTTGGCTGCGGTAGCGGCATAAATCATACCGCCCATTTCGAGTTTATCGGCAACGGCATAAGTAGCGGTGCCGCCGGTTATGCCAGTCGGGGCAAGGAATGTCTGATAGGTCACGCCGCCATCGGTTGACCATTGTACGTTGCCGGTGCTGCTGGTGACGAGTATCTGGTTCGCGCCGTAGCTTTTAACGGTATTGACTGCGCCCCAGGTGCTTGACGGGGCAACGCCGGTACCGAAGTAGAAGGCGTGGTTGTTGCTCTTGGCTACGAGGTTGCCATAAGCTACATACATGACATTGGCGGATTCTACTGCTATGTCATTAATAACGCCGGGTGCGGTGTACCTTGTGTTCCAGCTTGCGCCGGCGGTGGAGGAGTAGAAGATCTCATTTGAGCCGACATTGCCGATGTATACGGAATCAAAGGTCTCGGGAGCGGTGCGGATGATCCAGTCCGCTGTATAGGTTACCCTGTCCAGCGTGAGGACCCTTGACCAGAAACCTTCGAAGTGCCAGAGGGAGGTGGCGTTGCCGGAATCGATGAGGGCATACTTCTCGGTTCCATCAGCACTATAGGCGATATCCGTGAGAGCGGCGCCAGTGCCGGTGTTGACGAGTGCAACGTCATTGTATGACAGGCCGCCATCAGCGGATACCGCGAAAGCGGATTCAGCTCCGCGCTTGCCGGAAACGAATGTGGTTCCGACAATGCCAACGACTACCTGGTCGTTGCCGGGATCATTGATACCGGATCTCTTGAGAGCGCGGCTGGCGGTAAGGACGGCGGAAGTGCCGACGGCCAGAGGAGCGTTGCTGAAAGCGACGATGTTGGTATCATAAGAACCAACGACTACGCTGGTGCCGACATAAGCGACGCTGTTCAAACCGGTGACGCCGGAAGGATTGGTGAAAAGGGTTGACGGGACAGTATCGTTCAAACGATAGAGGCCATCGGCGGCAGCGGTAGTAGCGTCAAGAGCGACGAACGCGTTCCGCAGTGTCTCATCTGCCCCGGAATAATCCGGGAACAGAGCTATATCTGCTTTGGTGATGCCGCCAGCAGCGGTGCCAGCACCGGTAACAACCACAGGATAGCCGGGGAAGGTGTTGAAATTGCCGGTATTGGTGAATTGTACTTCTTCAAAGTTCGCGCCAGTGGCGTTAGCTGTAACGAAAGTGGCGGTCAGGTCACCCGGGAAGGAAGGCGAGAATTCTATTGCATAGGCGCCCGTGCCGGTGCCTGCATATGTATTTACGCTGTTCCCAAGGGGCCCTTCGGAAATGGCATCAAACCAGCCGGTTCCAAGCCCGCCGGCTGTATTGAAGATCGCAAGGCGGGGAGCGCCAGCCGTAATACCGCTGACACCGATATAGTGCCCGCCCAGGAAAGCCGGGGAAACGGAAAGGCCGGTGACGGTGGTAACTGCAACGCCCGCGGCAGTCCGCGGTGCGCCGACGTTGGACCAGGTCGAGCCGCCGTTAGAGGATATGTACACTACGTCGGTGGCAGAGGCTGTATCGATGGCGACGACGAAGTTCGGGTCATCGGCAGCAACGGCTACCATTTCAATACTAGCCGCATTTACTCCGGCAGCGGAAACGGTCACCGGAACGAAGAAGGAACCGCCAGTGGTGGATTTCCTCAATCCAAATACTCCAAAAGCGGGGAGGTTGGTGCCGTTGGCTACATAAATGGTATCCCCATTAATAGCCATGTCAAGTATTTGTGCGCCGGCTGTTATCGTCCCGAATATAAAGGTGTTCGGGTAGGTTTCAGCGGAATACTGTAACGCATTCGCTGAAACTGGGGTAGCAGCCACAAACATCGTGGAGAGCAGTATTACGATTAATACTACGCCCCAGAATTTAGTGATTAGTTTTTTCATCGACTTTTAATTTTCTCCTTGAATTACTCTTCTTTATCCTGATATGGAATATCTCCGTAAACATTTGCTCGTCAGCTAACATCTACAGAGATACATTAGCTTAGAAGCAGATAATAGAGCATTCCGGCTCTAATCTCCCTTGCGGGCTTCATGCATCACATCACCTCCTTAACAAAGCATATCTGCGCATACCTTTTTCAAGGTATACTTACCAATTACTATAGCATAATTTACCGATTTGTCAACCCCTGAATCTAGTTAATTACATAATTTACCGTATTTTAAGTAATTCAACTAAAAAGGTCGTTTTTTAGTTTTTTTATTTTCAACCTGTTTTTACCCTTAATGATTCAGACATGAATGCCGGTTTTCAATTACTATAACTGATTTTCCGCATAAAGGTTAGGAGACTGAAATTAAAACCCGTAATTACTTAAGCGCAGAAAAACCGGATAGGTTAATCCTTATTAAAAAATAGGAAGGGTTATTTACCTGACAGTTTTTGTGAAAGTTCAGCCAGCGGTACCGTTTCCTGGCGGGCGTCGGACATATAGCGCAGGGTGGCCGTCCCGGCCTTTACCTCGTCCTCCCCGATGATTACGGTATAAAGCACGCCCAGGTTATTCGCCTGCCTCATTTGCGCTTTCAGGCTTTTGCTCCCGGTGGAGCAGATAACGCTGATGCCCGCCCGGCGCAAAGATGATGTTAACTTGAATGCCTCATCCCGCGCCTGTCCGCCCATGTAAGCGATGTAAGCCTGCAGGGGAGAAGGGGTTGGGATACTGATATTTTCTTTCTTGAGGTTTAGAATGATGCGTTCCAGGCCGGTGGCAAAGCCCATCCCCGGCGCGGGCTTGCCGCCCAGTTCTTCAATGAGTCCGTCATACCTGCCGCCGCCGCCGATCGTGCTCTGGCCGGCTTCAACTTCCGGCTGAATTTCAAAAACGGTGCGGGTGTAATAATCCAGCCCGCGCACCAGCCGGTGGTTGACCTGGAACCCGATATCCAATAGCCCGAGGTACTTTTTCAACTGTTCAAAATGGTCGGCGCAATCCGGGCACAGGGCGTCAACGCTTTTGGGGGCGTTTTGCGCCATGTCCTGGCAGGTATCCTGTTTGCAATCCAGGAGGCGGAGGGGGTTTTTATCCAGGCGGTTTTTGCAATCAGCGCAAAGAACGCCCTGGGACTGCCGGTAATGTTCCTTGAGTTTATCCAGGTATTGCGGCCGGCAGACTTTACAGCCGATGCTGTTGATCTGGAGAGATATCTTTGCCAGCCCGATGTTTTTATAGAACCGCCAGGCCATCTCGATAACTTCAGCGTCTAAAGCGGGGTCGTCATCGCCGATAGCTTCACAGCCGAATTGGTGGTGCTGGCGGTAGCGCCCGGCCTGGGGGCGGTCATAACGGAAAATGGGGGAGGTGTAATAAAGCTTGACCGGCTGGGGGAGGTTTTGCATGCCGTGCTGAACGTAAGCGCGGCAGACCGCCGGTGTCCCCTCCGGTTTTAACGTAAGGGAGTTGCCGCCGCGGTCGTCAACGGTGTACATCTCTTTCTGGACGATATCCGTATATTCCCCGGCGCGGCGGAAAAGGCTGGTATCCTCAAAGATGGGGGTATCGATACGCTGGTAGCCGTAAAGACGGGTAATTTCCGCAATGGCTTTTTCCAGGAACCGCCAGTAAGGCTGGTCCGCCGGTAATATATCCTGTGTTCCGCGTGCTGCCTGGTACAATGTTGGCTCCTTATTACGTTAAGCTAGAATACATTATCCATTAAAAACTAAAGATTTGCAAAGGCTTTGAGACTAAAGTCAAAACGAGGTATTCGTTTATTGGTAGTATTGGACATTGGTAGTATTCCCCCTATCCCCTTCTCCCTCAACCCTATTCCCTAATACTTACATTTGAGATATACTGAAATCAAGCCTA
>Ga0105104_10003077_pt1 | contig 12023 bp, 9 predicted proteins | sample PPLLaktember2015_3_FD_87034 | JGI IMG/M metagenome (GOLD analysis project Ga0105104, IMG submission 87034) | Freshwater sediment microbial communities from Prairie Pothole Lake near Jamestown, North Dakota, USA - PPLs Lake P7 Core (6) Depth... | ecosystem: Environmental > Aquatic > Freshwater >...
AGAACTTGAGCTTGCGGGAAGCTGCGCTGATTATCGGCGTCTCGCACACTACGATTGCTCGAATTCTGAACGGGGATCCGACCGAAATAACCACTCTGGAAGCAGTTGCAAAATGGCTGGGTGTTCCCCTTGCTACCGTCCTCGATCTGCGAGGCAATGAGAATGATCTCACCAGCCGCATCCAACTGCTCCTTGGAACCTATCCCGAGCTGAAGGATATCTTTGTTGAACTGGTGGACAAAGTGACCTCTGGGGAGATCGAACCGCAAGTGCTACAAGATATAGCTGCCTACGCAGCTTATCGTACAAATATTCGGGTTAGAGGTGTTGATGGAGCCGGCAGTTAGTATCACAGCAAATTATTGTAAGAGGGTTGACGAAATACTGTTGAGGTTTTATAATGTGGGCGTTGACGATGAACGTGTTACGTCTGAAACAGGTGAAATAGAACGGCTCTCTTGTGGAGATGGAACACATAAAAATCGAATACAAACCGCCACCCATGGGGGATGAAGTAGGTACGACCACCATATGTGGGGGCATCTAGCGGGTGTAGTTCAATTGGTAGAACGCTTCCTTGCCAAGGAAGAGGTCGTGGGTTCGAGTCCCATCGCCCGCTCTAGGGGTTGCAGATTGCTGATATTAGATTGTCGATTGGACATTGCTGATTGGTGGTTCTAATCAGCATTTTTTTCTAAATACCGGTCTATCAATCTAAATTCCACAATCTTCAATCGATCGGCGACGTGGCCAAGTGGCAAGGCAAGGGTCTGCAAAACCCTGATCAGGGGTTCAAATCCCCTCGTCGCCTCAAACAAAAACGCCCTATCCGGGGCGTTTTTGTTATGAACAAACCCTCCCCGGTCCTGCTCGTATTCCCCAGATAATCTGGGGTAATTTAGTACACAAATCGATTATGCTTGGTTTATCTCACAAGGGGCAAGAGACGGGCAAAAATGATCGGCTGAGAAGCCATAATCGCCAGAGTAGTTACCGCCAGGTGGGGGAGAGCGGTAACTATTTGTTTAATGATCCGGCTGCGGCCAGGCAACGGCCACCCAACGGGTATAACCGTGTTTTTCTACCCCATATACACGCCCATGCGAGGGCTCGGCGCACCCGGGTTCGTCGTTGACCTGGACAGCCGTCTCGTACGTACCCAGCGGAGTAAAGACAATCTGCCCCTGCTGGCACACCCAGGCCTCGAGCAGATAGGGGAACTGCTCCGAGTCGTCCCCTGCCCGCAGGTGGAGCGGGCTCCACGAGACGGTAACCACGTCCCCATCCCGCCGGGCGGAAACGCCATTGAGCGGTCCATAATACGGCGACATGGGCATCGGCCAGGTCTCGGGATCCACCGGCGCGACCGTCATCACGTCGCCTTTGATCTCCATCAGGTCAGCCTTAACCCAGCAGGGGTTATTTCCCCCAATCGCGCGGATCTCAACCCAGGCGCCGGTCTCGAGCCGCCCGATGATCTCCAGGTTACTGCCGCCAATCAGCGCGTATTTGTACAGGTAAGGAAAACCCGGTCCATAGCGGCAGTTGGCTTGTTCGGGGATCACCTTACCGCGCAGCACCGTGTAGGTTGGGATCGGCGTAGGGGAGGGTGTGGGCGTCTCCGTTGGTGCGGGTGTAGCCGTGGATGTACTGCTCGGGGAAGATGTTTCGGTGGATGTCTGGGTGGAGGTTGGCTCAACGGTTGAGGTGCTGGTTGCGGTGCTCGCTGCCGCGGTCGGACTTACCGCCGTGGGTTCGAACGAAGCGCCGCATCCTGCGAGCGCTGTGCTTATGAGAATCAACCCAATTATTAATCTCCGGTGCGCCATATAATCTCCTTGGATGCCAAATTATACTTCCGGATATAATCCGGGATGGGTCCTCTACTAAATGGGTCGGGAGGGAAACAAGCGTGTCAAACTGGCGGGTCATCGTCGTCGCGATCGTTCAAAACGAGCAGGGGAAGTACCTGATCTGTAAAAAGCCCGCCAACCGCGGCGTGTTTGCCGGGCAGTGGGGGCTGCCAGGCGGAGGGATCGAGCCGGGCGAGTCGATGCTGGAAGCGCTGCGCCGTGAGGTGCGTGAGGAGACCGGTCTGGAGATCACGGAGATCCGCCCGCTGTTTTTCAAAGATGGGCAGCACGCCAAACTTTTCCCGGATGGCTCCAGCCGGGAGATCTACATGATATTCCTGGTGTTTGCATGCCAGGCCCAGAGCCATGAAGTCCATCTCGGCGAAGAGTTTGAGAGCTATGCCTGGGTGGATGGCGAGGATATCAGAAGTTACGACTTGAACGAACAAACGCGGGATACATTCTTAAAGATGGGTATAGGGGAATGATATCTCACGCACACCTGGTTACTACGCCAGGTGTGCGTGAGATACTCTTTACCACTCGGTGAGCTTCCAGATCTCCGGCTGAAAACTTCCTGCCTCCACCCCGATTTCGGCGAAGATCGTCACCGCCTGGGTCAGGTGATCCATGGCCGGTTCGGGCTGTCCTGAAGAGTAGTACAGATCGGCCAGGTGGTTCTGCAAGGCAGCTTCGCGGTGCCGGTCGCCTATGGAGGCGCAAAGCTCGAGCGCGCTCTCGACCAGGCCGATGGCTCGCAGCGGGTCTCCGCACTCTCCGTAGACGAGGGCCAGATTATTCAGCGCCGCCACCTGTAAGCCGCGATCACCCAAGGACTGCGCCGCGCTCAGGCTTTGTTCCAGGTGGTATATGGCCGCGTCCCAATCCTCGCGGCCGCGCGCCAGGATCCCCAGGATATTATGCACCTGCGCCAGGGCCGAATCATCCTGCGATGCCTGCGCCAGTTCCAAGGCTTGTTCGGCCAGCTCGAGTGCCCTGACCGGGTTTCCGCGCTGGTGCTCGGTGCGCGACCAATCCGCGGCCAACCACGCGCGCTGCGCATCCTCCCCGGTTGAATCCAGAATCTCCAAGGCGCTGCGGTAATGCTGGACCGCCAGCTCCCAATCCCCCCGGCGGTGATACACGTCTCCGATGTAATGCTCCAGGCGGGCCAGGTTGGGGCTGTCCACCTGGGCAGCAGCGGTCTGGAAGCTGTTCAACGCGCTGGCGTAATCGCCGTGCAGTGTAAGAAGCTGTCCAATGGCTTCGTGAAGCTGGCTCGAGTGCGGGTATCCCATAGCCAGAGCAGCCTGGTAATGCGCCAGGGCCTCCTGGTTGGCGTATACCTGTTGGGCACGCCGGCCGGCCAGCGCAAAATATTCAGCAGCCTGCTGATCCTGGCCGGAAGCCTGGTAATGGCGCGCGATCTGGGCAGCCATGGGGTAGTGCAGATCGCGCCCGGCATGATCCTGGATTGCCAGCGCATCCGCCACCCGGCGATGGAGAAGCCGCCGGCGGGTGAGGCTGGTCTCATCGTAGACCAGGGTTCGCAGCGCGTCAAAAATAAAATCATAGCGGATCGCGCCGGGATTTTCACCGCTTTCACGTTCTTCGATCAGGCCCAGGGAGAGCAGCTCCTCGAGCCCGCTCACCGTCTCCAGTTCGCTGCGCCCGCTGGCATCCCGCAGGGTATCGAAATCAAAAGAACGCCCGATCACAGCCGCCGCGGAGAGGAGCTGCGACCCGGTCTCGCTGGCCCGGGACAGGCGCGTGTGGAGCAGATCCCGGACGCTGTGCGGGATCTGCCAACCCGCCTCGAGCGCGTGTGTTTCTTCCCCGGACAGCGATTTCAGGTATTCGACCACAAAGAAGGGCAGTCCTTCAGTTTCTTCGATCAAACGCTCGGTCAGGCCTGCGGGGAACCCCCGGCCAGCCCGAGCCTGGCTGGCGTTCACCAGCTCAGCGATGTCCCGCGGCCGCAGGCGGGAAAGCAATAGGGCAACTCCACCCTCGGATCGCTGGGTCTCATAAACCATCTTCTGCAGGGGATGTCCTACCGGCACCTCATCCCCCCGCCAGGTGGCCAGGATCAAGTAGGATCCTTCCTGAGAGGCCGGCAGGCGGCGGATCAGGTAGTTTAGCAGGTCAAGAGAGGCGGCATCCGCCCACTGCAGATCATCCAGAAATACCACCCCGGGCTGGTCTCCCCCGCAAATTTTTAGAAAAACCTGGCGCAGGCTCTCAAAGAACCGGCTTTGGGCCCCCACACCTTCCGCAGGGAACCCGGCGCTGCCCGAGCTGGATGGGGCGGGGTTCAACAGCGGAACGAGCCGGGCAGCCTCTTCCAACCAATAAGCCGGCAAGCTTCTGGCTTTCGCAAGCAGGTCCGCCCGATCCAAAGCGCGCTGCAAACCGTCGATAAAAGGAGCATAAGCCAGGGTGTCCTCACCCTCGTAACAGCGCGATTGGACGATCACCGATCCCCTGGCCTGAGCATAGGTCAGGAATTCTTCCGCCAGGCGCGTTTTTCCGATCCCCGCTTCGCCGATCAGGGCGATAAAAAAACCATCTCGGGCGCGCTCGTTGTAGATCCGCTGGAGAAACGTCCACTCCATTTCCCGTCCAACCATGCGGGGTGCGAACTCACCCACGTGGGTTCCGTGGGCAGGCGCTGCCGGAGGCGTATGGGAATCAATCGATTGAGCGGGTGGCGCGGGCTGGTGAACCGCCACGCGGTTTTCAACGATCGCCTGGTACAGCTGGGTGGTCTCCTCCATGGGTGAGACACCCAGCTCCTGGTCAAGGATGCGGGTGCACTCGCGGTACTGGCGCAGCGCCGCGTTCCGTTCGCCTGACCAGGCGTACAGCAGCATCAAACGGCGGTGAGCCTCTTCGTTGAGGGGATCCATGGCCAGCCAGCGCCTGGCATACGTAAGGGCAGCGGGATAATCCGCCTGCCCGGTCACTCTGACGGCCAGTTTCTCCAATACGGCAGCCAACCTGCGGCGCAGATCTTCCGCCTGGAAGAACTGCCAGTCGTTGAAGTCCGGGCTGTCACGCAGCGTAAAGCCCGAAAGAAAACTATCCCGGTACAGCCCGGCTGCATGCCGCAGCGCGTCCCAATCTGCCGCGGAAGAAGCCGCCGCACCAGCCTGGGCCAGGCGGAGAAACTCTTGCGCGTCAACCCACAGGCTCGCCTCAGGGAGCAAGCGGATGGTCTCCCAATCCGTATCGAGCACGCCTTCACCTACTCCCTTGCGCAGCACAGATAATGTCCGGCGCAAGGCAGCTCGAGCAGATGACGGGGAGTAATCCGACCAGAACAGCGCCGCCAGGGATTCGCGCGTATAAGGGGCCCCGGTCATTGCCAGATAAGCCAGCAGCGCGATGGCTTTACGGGTATCCATTTCCACCAACTCCCCACCGCGCTCCAGGCGTGGCGCGCCAAGTACAAACAATTGCAGGTTTGCCATACCCGATCCCTCCTGATCATGATCATTTTACTCCAAATCACATAACCCTCCTCCATCGTAACGCATGAGAGACGTTTTAAGGCTATAATTCGAATCGAATGTAGAGCAATCCGATCAATTTTCCAGGCTTACGGAGGGTTTGCCATGTTTGATGTTTTGGTAATTGGCGGAGGGCCAGCGGGGGTTACTGCCGCTTTACGGGCCAGGGAGTTGGGCGCAACAGTGGGGCTGGTAGAGCGCGACCGGATGGGCGGAACCTGCACCAACGACGGCTGCGTCCCCACCCGCGTACTGGCCCGGGCGGCGCGCTTGATGCGTGAGACAGCCTTATTCGATGACTATGGCCTGATAATCCAACCGCCCGAACTGGATTTCCAGCAGCTGATGGCGCGTACGCAGCAGATCGTTTACCGTATCCATGAGAAGAAGCAGATCATTAGCCAGCTGGAGGAAGTGGGTATTACCGTCTATACGCAGACCGGCAACGCTCAATTTGTTGACGAGCATACTATAGAACTGGAGAATGGTTCTCGCATCCAGGGCAGCAAGATCATTTTGTGCGTTGGCGGACACTCGCGGCGGCTAGAATTTCCGGGGGCGGAATACGCTCTCTCTCACCGCGATCTATGGACCCTGCAAACCCTACCCAAGTCGATGATAGTCGTAGGAGGAGCTGCCACCGGATCGCAGGTAGCATCGATATTCAACACCTTCGGCACGCGCGTCCTCCTGCTCGAACGCGCCTCACAAATCCTTTTCGCCGAAGATGAGCTGGTCTCCCGGAGTATGCGTAAAGCCTTCGAAGAGCGCGGTATTCAGATCATTACCGGGCTGGAAAATATCGAGCGGATCGAGCGCCATGATTCCGGGCTGGAGCTGGTATTCCAGGAAGGCGGGCAAACCCACAGCGTAGAGACCGAAGCTGTCTTGCTTACGGTCGGCTGGCCCGGAAACGTCGACACGCTGAACCTGGATGCCGCTCACATTCTCCACGAGCGCAGTTTCATTCAGGTAGACGATTACCTGCGTACTTCTGTCCCGCACATATTTGCTGCCGGCGATATAACCGGGAGGATGATGCTGGTTCAGAGCGCCGGCTATGATGCCCGTATCGCGGCGGAGAATGCCGTGCTCGGGATCGGGCAGGCGTACAAACACCAGATCGTACCGCATGGTGGTTTTACAGACCCGGAATATGCCAGCGTGGGGTTGACCGAGGCACAGGCCCGCGCCCAGGGAGACGTAGTCGTAGCAACCGTGCCCTATTCGGATCTCGACCGGGCGGTGATCGATGACCGTACGGAAGGCTTCTGTAAGCTGGTCGTCTCTGCCGATAACCACCGCTTCCTGGGAGCGCACGTGGTCGGTGAGCAGGCCGTAGAAATCATCCAGATTGTGGCCGCCGGGATGGCCTCCGATATGTGGGTCGAACAGCTTGCTGAGATGGAACTTGCCTATCCTACTTTTACATCCGTGATTGGCCTGGCCGCCCGAAAGATTGTACGCGATCTGGGTGTTCTACCCCTGGCGCCTCAATGGGTAGCCCTGGGGAAACCTCATGCCGAGTGGGAAAGAGGATAACCAGTAACGGTTCTCGTAACGAGTACAGGACGGGTGGAAGATACACTGAGAACAGATAACCACTGCGCGCAAGTTTTCTCCCGGATCTAACCAACCCTGGAGAGCGCTGAAATATGTAAACAGGGAGCCATGTCCGAGGTCAAGTCTTTCTTGCGCAAATACCTGGGGATCTTCTCTCGCAGCAGAAAACCTGACCTGCGCACAGAGGAGCCGCCAGGTCATGACTCTATGCGGACCACCAAAGCGGTTGAAGTCGAATTTACACCCGATGACCCGCTGCTCCCCTACCTCCTGAATGCGGCTGGGATCGTTGAAGTCGAGAAGATCGATCTCGATTCACCCATACTGCAACAGTTGAAAGAATCCGGTGTACATATCACTCTACCCCTCATCAGCCAGGGTGAATTGATCGGGTTATTGAATTTAGGACCCCGGCTTAGCGAACAAGAATATTCAACCGACGATCACCGTTTGCTCAATCACCTGGCAACCCAGGCTGCACCGGCTTTGCGGGTTGCCCAATTGGCTCGCCAGCAGCAGGCCGAAGCGCTGGAGCTCGAGCGTCTCGAACAAGAAATGCGGGTAGCCCGCATCATCCAGCAGACCCTGCTGCCCAAAGAGCTTCCCAGCATTTCTGGGTGGCAGGTTGCCGCTCACTGGCAGCCGGCGCGGGCCGTGAGCGGTGATTTTTATGATTTTATCGAATTCCCTAACGGAAATATTGGCCTGGTCACCGGCGATGTAACCGATAAAGGCGTTCCCGCTGCGCTGGTAATGGCGACTACGCGCAGTATTTTAAGAACCGCCGCCGAGCACCTGGTTTCTCCAGCTCGCGTTCTCAAAGAGGTCAACAACCAGTTATGCTCGAATATCCCCCCGAATATGTTTGTAACATGTCTTTACGCGATCTTGAACCCGCGGTCTGGGAAGATCACGTTCGCCAATGCAGGCCATAACCTGCCTTACCTGTGCCAGCAGAACCGGGTAGATGAGCTTCGCGCCACCGGTATGCCGCTGGGGCTGCTCCCGAATATGACCTATGAAGAGAAGGATTTCAAACTCGCTCCCGGCGCACGTTTGCTGATGTACAGCGATGGGCTGGTTGAATCGCATAACGAACAGGGTGAAATGTTCGGTTTTCCCCGGCTGCGCCAGTTATTGGGAGAGAATACTTTCAAACAGGGAATGATCCCCTATCTTTTGGAACAGTTGTCCGAATTCACGGGTCCCGGGTGGGAACAAGAGGATGATGTGACGTTCCTGACCCTGGAACGAATGGAGTCTGTTGTGAAGGAACCCAAAACTACTCGTGACACCGGCGGCGTATCGCGTGACGATGAATTTCGCGTCCTGACCGAGTTCAACCTGCCCAGCCAGCCCGGCAATGAGCGTCTTGCAATGGAAAAAGTAGCCGAGGCTGTCCAGGATCTGGGGATTAGCGACACACGGATCGAGCAGTTGAAAACTGCTGTGGCTGAGGCTACAATGAATGCTATGGAACACGGCAACCATTATCAGAGCGAACTGCTGGTGGAGATCCGGGTCCTGTGTTCCAGCAGCCGGCTGACCGTCTGGATTACCGACCAGGGAGGGGATAAAGATATCCCCCAAACTGAAGTCCCCGACCTGGAGGCGAAATTAGAAGGACTGCAATCTCCGCGCGGTTGGGGCCTATTCTTGATCCAAAACATGGTGGATGAGATGCGAGTTCATACCGATAAACACCATCATTCTCTTGAGCTGATCGTGGACCTCGAAGGAGGGACGCATGAAGAAGGCTGAGTTTAAAGCCAGCGTGCAGTCTCAAACCGGTTATGCAGTGATCGACCTGCGCGGTGAAATCAACGGGTTTGCCGAAGCCGAACTGACCGCGGCGTACGATAAAGCCGAACTGGAGAATCCATCCTCAGTTGTCTTGAATTTTAGTGATGTAGATTATATCAACAGCACCGGCATTGCCTTGATCGTTGGTTTAATGTCCCGTGCACGTAAGGCGCGCAGGCGCCTGGTGGTGTTTGGCCTGAGCGACCACTATCTGGAAATCTTCAAAATCACCCGCCTGGCCGATTTCCTATCGATTGTTCCGGACCGAGAGAGCGCAGAAGCTTTTGCAGCTCAAAAATAGAGGAGGGTAGATTTTATGCCAAAACCGAATGGTACCATGTCTGTGCGGAGTGCAGCTCCCACCATCAGCATCATCGACATCAATGGAGAAGTAAACTCGTTTTCAGAAAACACCTTGATGGATGCCTACACCCAGGCCAGCTCGATGGGCGCCCATACCATCATCCTGAACTTCAGCGGGTTGAGCTATATGAACAGCTCCGGGATCGGTCTGCTGGTTACTCTTTTGATCCGCACCAAGCGCCAGAACCAGCGGCTGCTGGCATGCGGGTTGAGCGAGCATTACCGCCAGATCTTCGAGCTCACCCGGTTGAACGAAGCCATCCTGGTTTTCGACAACGAAGCCGACGCTATCAAATCCGCGGAACGGATCAAAGCAGCCTGAGTGGTTAATCCTTAGCTGCCGGGCGTTTGTAGGATGCCTGGGGCCTGGACAGACGGGAAACCAGAGAGATCCCAAGAAAAGAGGTTGCGATGTCTGATTCCAATGGCTCGCGAGAAGTGCCCAAGGACGCGAATTGGGCAGGACCGGTCTCGAAACTAAAAGTACCCCCAATGCCGCCTGAGGCAATCAATCTGAACGTGGAGGGGCGCGGCGTGTCTGGCCCACTGCAGGGTTTCGGCCCTCTCTGGCAGAAAACCTACCAGGTGCGCCTGAGCGGGGTCAAGCAAACACCAACCGAGGTCATGCAGGTTTGGAAAGAGAATTTCGCCAAATTCCAACCCCCGGGAAACCATTTCTATTCCTCGCTGGAGGGCATAAAACCCGGGGAGATCATGCTGCTCGATTCGAAAGTTCCGGTCTTTCCGGGCACACCCGGTGCAATCCCGGTGGCTACCGGGATGATGGTGCTGTATGTCGACGATACATCTATTACCCTGATGACCCCCGAAGGGCACCCCGAATCGGGCTGGAATACCTTTAGCGTTTTTGAAGAGGATGGCGTCTCCATTGCCCAGGTGCAGTCGTTTGGGCGGAGCGCCGATCCAATCTATGAATTTGGTTACAAGCTCCTGGGGGGCGAACATCTCCAGGAGCAAACCTGGAGCTACGTATTGCTCGCATTGGCGGCATATTATGGAATCCTCGGACAGGTGAGCATGTACAAAACCTGCCTGGACCCCAAGTACCAGTGGAAGGAAGCCAGACAGGTCTGGAAGAACGCTTCCGTACGCACGATCTTCTACTATTTGGGCGCCCCACTGCGTTGGATCCGGCGTCTGTTCAGCCCGGGCAAACCGGCTCGTTAAATTATCCGAAGGGAGACTGCAATGGACGATAGACCTCCCGAAGAAAGACCCCCGGCCCCACAACCTGACCCGGGCGAGGAACGCCTGGCGGCCAGTTGGGCGCAGTCTGTTCCCCGGTTGAAAGTGACCGCCGATGTACCCCGGGGAGGGATCAATCTAAACGTCAATGGACGCCTGGTAAACAGCCCTTTGCAGGGTTTTGGCCAGTTGTGGCAAAAGACATACCGGGTGCGCCTGGCCGGGGCAAAGGCAACCCCGGCTGAGGTGATCAAAACGTGGAAGGTGAATTTTCCAGCTTTCTGGCCAAAAGGCAACCGCTTTTACGCGCCGCTTTCTGGGATCAAGCCTGGAGAAGTAGCCGTCCTCAACCTGGCCGTGCCGGGTGTCAACCGCCCGCTCCTATCCACCGGCGTCATGGTGCTCTATGCCGACGACGTCTCTTTTACTTTTATGACCCCAGAAGGGCATATGCTCTCGGGTTGGATCACGTTCAGCGCGTACGAAGAAGAAGACTGTACGGTTGCGCAGGCGGAAGCCCTGGTCCGAGCGACCGACCCGATCTATGAAATTGGCATGCGCGTTGCCGGAAGCAGCGAGGACCAGTTCTGGCAGCATACGCTGACTGCCCTGGCGCGCCATTTTGGCGTCAGCGGTCAGGTCCAGACGCGCATCACCCTGCTGGACCCCAAAATGCAGTGGTCGCAGGCTGGCAATATCTGGCACAATGCCGGCATCCGCTCCTTTCTCTACTTCCTGGCGACCCCCTTGCGATGGATCAAGGGACTCTTCAGGCAGTGATAATCAAAACATCACCGCAGAGGACACAGAGAAGAAATAAAAATAAGTATTTGAGAACATTTAATTGGTAATCGACGGTCTTTCCCGATATGAGGCGGTAGTTGTCGGCAGCGGTCCAAATGGGCTGGCTGCCGCGATTACATTGGCGCAGGCCGGGAAGAAGGTTCTCGTTCTGGAGGGATACGAAACCATCGGCGGGGGCACGCGCTCGGCGCAGGTGACCCTGCCCGGTTTCACCCACGATATCTGTTCCGCCATCCATGCCCTGGGGATCGCATCGCCCTTTATCCGCAACCTCCCGCTCAGCCGCTACGGGCTGAAATGGATCCACCCAGGCGCGCCCATCGCCCACCCGCTGGATGAGGGCGAGGCGGTGATCATCGAACGCTCGGTGGAGGCCACGGCGGCGGGTCTGGGGCGCGACGCGGGCGTTTACCAGCGGGTGATCGGGGGTTATACGGCGGTTCATGAACGCTTGATCGCCGATATCCTTGGCCCCCTGCGCTTCCCGCATTTCCCGCTGCACTTAACGCTATTTGGGATCCTGGCGTTCTTACCCGCCCGGCTGCTAGGCCAGCGGTTGTTCCGCGAGTCGCGCACCCGCGCGGCTTTCGCCGGGCTGGCCGCGCATGCGATGATACCACTGGAGCGGCCGTTTACGGCGGCCTATGGGCTGATGATGGTCATCACGGCCCACTCGGTGGGTTGGCCCATGGCTCAGGGCGGGTCGCAAAAGATTGCGGACAGCATGGCACAGCACCTGGCCAGCCTGGGTGGGGAAATCCGCACAAGCTGCTATGTCAGCTCGTCCGCGGAGCTCGATCCGCTGCCCATCCAGGTGTTCGACCTCACCCCACGCCAGGTGCTCGAGATCACCGGAGACCGGCTGCCCGCCGGGTACCGCAAGCAGTTATCGAGGTACCGGTATGGGGTCGGCGTTTTC